>Ga0136616_10001635_pt1 | contig 11790 bp, 10 predicted proteins | sample AntDrymUQ2992106_2_FD_106648 | JGI IMG/M metagenome (GOLD analysis project Ga0136616, IMG submission 106648) | Polar desert sand microbial communities from Dry Valleys, Antarctica - metaG UQ299 (21.06) | ecosystem: Environmental > Terrestrial > Soil > Desert | place: Antarctica: Dry Valley...
CTCGTGCGACACGAACACGCACAGCAGGTCGGGCGGCTGCCCCCCGAGCGGTTCCGTCGCCTGGCGAACCGCGGACTCCGCGGCGCGCACCAGATCCGGACCGACTGCGAGACCGTCACCGAAACAGGCCATCGCGGGACACCTCCTCGTTCCTCGGTGCTGTCACCCATCCTTCCGCGCCGAGGCCCTCGGTGGGAGTCCCGCCGGTCGGATTGCTCTTCCCACCGGATCGTGGCTGTCGGTGAGCGCGGTGCCTCCTGCGTCGTCCAGAGCGGCGAGTACCTCGGTGGTCGGGCCGGCGGCGAGTGCCCGGCCGTGCTGCAGCGCCAGGACCTGCTCGGTGTGCGCGGCGACCAGTCGGAGGTCGTGGCTGATCACGATCAGCGCGAGACCCCGCTCCCGACGCAGTCGGGCCAACAACAACATGATCGCCTCGGCGTTTTCCGGGTCCAGCGCGGAGGTGACCTCGTCGCACACCAGCACATCCGGCTCGGCGCCCAGGGCCCGAGCGATGGCCACCCGTTGGCGCTGGCCCCCGGACAGCGCATCCGGGTAGTGGTCGGCCAGCTCCTCGGCCAGCCCGACCGCTGCCAGCAGCTCGATCACCCGGCCTGGCCGCTGCTCGGCCGGACAGCGGTCGTGCAACACCAGCGGCCGGGTCAGGCTCGCCCGGACAGTTCGCCGTGGGTTGAGGCTGCCGAGCGGGTCCTGCGGGACCAGCTGAACCCGACGCCGCTGCTCCCTGCCCCGGCGCTCCGCGCGCGGGTGCAGCCGGACACCGTCCAGCTCCAACGTTCCGGACGCCGAGGCGTGCAGGCCAACGACCACCCGGCCCAGGGTAGACTTGCCGGCACCGGACGGACCGACCACCGCCGACGCCGAGCCGGCGGCGAGACGCAGGTCCACGTCGCTGAGCACCGGGTGCTCCGGGTGTCGACCGAACCAGGCCGACAGCCCGTGCCCGAGGAGGACCGGCGGACCTGGCTCGGTCCGCTCGGTCCGCTCGGGCAGCGGTTGCTCGACGGGGCGGGACATCGTCGGTGCCCCCAGCGGAAGTACCTGGTCGGCGATTCGGTCGACCAGCTCGCGGTCGTGGCAGGCCATCACGATCGCCACGCCGTGTCGCCGTGCCAGGCTGCGCAGCAGCTCGGCCAGCTCAGCGCGCAACGCGGTGTCCAGCCCGGCGCTGGGTTCGTCGAGCAGCAGCAGCGCCGGGCGGCGGGCGAGTGCTCGGGCGAGGGCCACCCGCCGCTGTTGCCCACCGGAGAGCTGCCCTGGTCGCCGCCGCAGCAGCTCGTCGGTGCCCGGCAACGACAGCTCGGACAGCAGCCGCCTCGGCCCGTCGGGTCCCGCGTCCACCGCCATCTCGCCGAGCAGTTGGCGGACCCGCATCCGAGGATTGAGCCGGCGTGCTGGGTCTTGGCCGACGAAGCCGACTCGCTCGCGGCGCAGCGCCCGCAGCCGCTCCGGAGATGCCGCGAGCACGTCGTGACCGCACACCCGCAGCCGCCCGGTCAGCACGCTCATGCCCGGCGGTACGGCCCCGATCAGCGCGCGCAGCAACGTGGTCTTGCCGACGCCGGATGGACCGATGATGGCGGCGATCTCACCGTGGTGCACCCGTAGCGCGATGCCCTCGAGCACAGCGGGGCCGACGCCGGGGCCCACGACCAACCCGGCTGCCTCCACCACCGCAGCGCCGGTCACAGGCGCGCCAGCCGGACCGGGCCGCGACCCGGCGCCAGTGCCTCGACGGTGTTGTTGACCCCGACCGCGAGCAGCCCGATCGCCAAGCTCGGCGCGATCACCGCCCACGGGTTGAGCAGGATCCCGGCCGCGTTCTCCCGGATCATCAGCGCCCAGTTCGCCGCTGGTGGCTGCGGGCCGACCTGCAAGAACGCGGCGGTGGCAACGATGTAGACGGCAGCCACGAAACGCAGCCCGAGCAGGGTGACCAGCACCGCGCGCAGATTCGGCAGCACCTCCCACCAGACCAGCCGCCCGAGCCGCTCACCGCCGGCCACGGCGGCCTCGACGAACCCGGCAGAGGCGATCGGAGCGGCCGAGGCAGCCACTACCCGCACCGCGTATGGCAGCGCGAGCAGCACCGCCGCGCAACACAGCGCCAGCCGTCCCCCGTCTGGCCAGGACAGTACGATCAGCAGGATGCCGAGCACCGGCGGCAGCAGGATCAGCACGTCGGCCAGCCGCTCGATCAGCCGGCCCACCAGCGGACGCAGCACCGCGACCGCCCCGAGCAGGGCGGACAGTGCGGTGACCACCAGCGCCACCGCCGCGGCGGTGAGCAGGAGCTCCGCACCGCCGGCGAGCAGCCGGCTCAGGACGTCTCGACCGAGCTGGTCCCCGCCGAGCGGGGCTGCGGCGCTCGGCGTGGCGTAGGGCACCGTGACCGGCTCGTCGATCGGGTTTGGTGCCAGCAGCGGGCCGAGTACCGTGCCGACCATCAGGAGGGCGGCGGGGACCAGCCCCCACCAGAACCGGCGACCACCGGCCATCACCGCGTCCCCCAGGTGGCCCAGGCCCGCACCGCGTCGGCGAGCAGCAGCAGGCCCAGGATCAGCGCCCCGGTCAATGCGACGACGCCGGCGACCAGCGGCGCGTCCCGGTCCTGGACGGCCTGCGTCAGCACCACACCGACACCGGGATAGTTGAAGATCGCCTCCACGACGATCGCGCCGCCCAGTACCAGACCCACCGAGGTCACCGCGGCGGCGGCCACGGCCGGGAGCACGCCGGGAAGCAGGTGGCGCACCAAAAGCCGTGATCGGGACAGCCCGTCCAGCTGAGCGGCGTCCACGTGCGGCGCTCGGGCCTCGTCGGCCAACGCGGCCCGCACCAATCGCACGTTCCACCCGAGCTGCGGAATCGCCACCGCCAGCACCGGCAGGATCAGCGCCTGCGGTGCCACCGACCCGCCGGCCGAGGTGATCGCGACCGCCGGAAGCAGGCCAGCCCACAGCGCGAAGACCAGCACCAGCACGCTGGCGACAACGAATTCCGGCAGCGCCAAGGTCACCGTGGCCGTGGCGGAGATCAGCCGGTCCAGCGGTCCCCCCGGGCGCAGGGTGGCCAGACAGGCCACCGTCACCGCCACGATCACGGTCAGCCCGAGGGCAAGCCCACCCAACAGCACGGTGTTGGGCAGCGCGACCAGCACCACGTCGGCAACCGGTTGGCCGCGCGCCGCGGTGCCGAGATCACCGGTGAGCAGCCCGCCCATCCACCGGGCGAACCGCTCGATCAGCGGCTGGTCGAGGCCGAGCTGCGCGCGTCGGGCAGCCAACTCGGCCGCCGAGGCGCCGCGATCCAGAGTGGACTGGGCCGCATCGCGCGGCAGGAACGTGACCGAGGCGAACACCCCGACGAGCAAGACGGCCAGCAGCACCACCCGGCGGCCGAGCAATCCCAGCAGCCGGGTAACTCGTCTCACGATGCGAGGCACCTGGTCCTCGGTCAGTCCGCGAGCCAGGTGCGCTCGAACTGGACCCGCCCGAACCCGGCCAGCTTCGGCGGGTCGCCGACCTTCTCCGAGGCCAAGTCCACACCGTCGGCCATACCCCAGAGCAGGTAGCCCGACCGCTGGTGCTCGATTTCCTGCAGCCTGCGCAGCGCGCTGGTCCGCTGCTGCTCGTCAGCGGTGCTCACCGCCTGCTGGTAGGCAGTGTCGAAGGCGGGATCCTGCTGCCCGGTCTCGTTCTGCCCCGCACCGGAGATCATCGTCTTGCTGGCGAAGAATGTCACCGAGTCGTTGGTTCCCCAGTACGTCGTGTACAGCGGCGCCTTCAGCCACGTCTCATCGTAGAACGTGCCCAGATCCTGGCGGACCACGTCGATGCCCACCCCGATGTCGCGCAGCTGGTTGGCGAACAGGATGGCCGACTCGCCCTGTCCCGGTGCTTCGTCGGCAGTGATCAGCTGATACCGGGCTGAGCGGTCGAAGCCGGCCTCGTCGAGCAGCGCGACCGCCCGGGCGGGATCCCGTCGGCGCTGCGGCAGGTCCGTCGCGTAGGCCGGGTCACCGGTACCCATGACGTCGTTGGCGATCCGGCCGAATCCGGACAGCGCCTGGGCCACCATCGCGTCCCGGTCGACGGCCAGCCGGAACGCTTCCCGAACCCGGGCGTCAGCGAAGGGACCGTCGGCGACCCGCATGACGATCGGCAGGGCCGAGTCGTTCGGGCGGCGCACGATCTGAATCCCGTCCCGGCCCTGCGCGGTCCGGGCCGCCACCGGGCCGACGTTGGACGCGACGTCGATCTCACCGGTGAACAGCGCGTTCACCATCGCCTGCGGGCTCTCGAAGATCCGCACGTCGACCGCGTCCAGCAGCGGCGCGCCGCCGTACCAGGTGTCGTTGCGAACCAGCCGGGCATTGCCCTGCCGGTAGGACTCCAGCCGGAACGGACCGGTGCCGGGAGCGCCCGCGACATCCGCGGTGTCCTGCTTGAGCACGAACGTGGTCAGCCGGACCAGCAGCGGCAGGTCCGCGTTGGGGTAGTTCGACGTCAACACGACCGCGTTCGGTCCGTCCGCGGCAATGCCCGCCGGGTCGATCCCCGGGAGCCGCGACGCGCCGGCCGGGGTGGCGCGCAACCGTTGCAGCGACCACACCACGTCTGCCGAGGTGACCGGACTGCCGTCGTGGAACCGGGCACCCTCGGCCAACGCGAACCGGTGCCGGCGCAGATCTGGGCTGGCCTCCCAGCTGCTGGCCAGCCGGGGGGTCACCGTGCGCGGGTCGCCGGGGACGGTCAGCGGGTCGTAGGCCAGCGCGATGATCAGGTAGTCACTCTCGTTGCTCTGCGAGCCGTGCGGGTCCTGGATAATCGCGGCGACCTTGCCCAGCGCGCCGACCCGCAGCGTGCCACCGGGACGCGGCGGCCCGGCCGGTCCAGGCGCGGCGCTCGACTCTACTCCGGTACCCGACCCGCCCCCGGCGCACGAGGCCAGCACCAGGCCGGCTCCCATGCCGGCGCCAAGCTCCAACAACCGCCGTCGGGTCAGCTCCACGAAGACCTCCGCACTCCCGGGCACTCCTGCTTAGGCATGCCTAAGCCACTCCCACCGCCGACACAATCCGCCAATAAGGTGAGGCTAGACTTCATTAGGTTAGCCTTGCTTATTGAGCGCGGGGTCGCTAGCGTCACGGACGGTTCCCAGCTGCCCACGCCAACCACCACGATCACCTTCGACAGAGGAGACCCACAGTGGTTGCGGTTCCCGTCCGTCAGCTCCCCGAGACATCGATCAATTCGTTGCGCGTCCTGTCCCGGCAGGTAAGCCGCACCCTCACCGCCGAACCGGCTGCCCTCGGTGCCACCCTCCCGGCTGTCGCCGAGAACCTCGACCCGGAGCTGAGCCGCTGCGTCCCGCGCTCCCCCCAAGGGGTGCTCGTCCTGCGAGGCCTGCCGTTCGATGTGAACCGGATCGGCCCGACGCCGTCGCATTGGTCGCACGTCGCGGCCGGGCGTATCGACGAGTGGAGCGCGCAGCTGCTGTTGCTGGCATTGGCGCTGGGCCGGCCTCTCGGGTGGGAAGGCCAGCAGGACGGCCGCCTGGTGCACGACATCCTGCCCATCCAGGGCCAGGAGCAGGATCAGACCGGCGCGAGCAGCAGCGTCGAACTAAGTCCACACACCGAGGACGCGTTCCACCCCGGGCGGGCCAACCTGCTGGTGCTGAGCTGCCTCCGCAACCCAGACAGGGTGGCCACCCACGCGGCCTGCGTCCGTCACACCCAGCTGGACGACGACGACCGGAACGTGTTGTCCCGCCCGACGCTACCGATCCTGCCCGACGCAGCCTACGCTGAGGCCCAGCAGAGCGATGCCCCCCCACTTCCGGTCGCCACCCTCTGGGATGCCGGAGCCGGCCTCGGGCTGCGCTATGACCCATCCTACACGCCGCTGGGCGACGGCGACCCCGAATACCTCGACGCGTACCGTCGGTTGGGTGAGGAGCTGGACCGGGTAGCGGTCGGGATACGGCTGGATCCCGGCGACGTGCTCGTGATCGACAATGACACCGTGGTACACGGTCGGGAGCCCTTTCGGGCCCGCTACGACGGCACCGACCGATGGCTGCGGCGGGTGTCGGTCCGGGTACCAGGTCGGCAACGGTCGGCTACCGAGGCTACCGAACACGGCTACGGACAGCGGGTGCTGGACCCGTGTCTCACATGAGGCGGCCGGGCCTGCGGGTGTTGAGTACTGGGGACCTGGCCACCATCGAGGTCATCCCAGTTGAGGTGGTCGACGTGGTGGAGCGGGCGTACCTGGCGTTGGCCGAGGGCAGCTCGGCCAACCCGCGCAAGCTGACTGTGAAGCCAGACGATGGGCGCTCGGTCACCTACGCGATGCTCGGCCGGGACGGCTCCCGCGAACTCATCGGGATCAAGACTTCCTACAAGCATGGCCTCACACTCGGGCGGAGCGACCAGCATTACTACACCACACTGCAGCTCTACGATGACCGCACGGGGCTGCCGATCGCGCTGATGGACTGCGGTCGGATTGGGTCGCTGCGCACCCCAGCGGTGTCCGCGTTGCTAGCCCGGGAGTGCGCAACGCCGGCCAGTCGCAGCGCCCTGCTGATCGGAACCGGGACCCAAGGCCGCCAGGCACTCCCGTTCCTGCTGGTAACGATGCCGGGGCTGGAGCGTTTGATGCTCTCCGGGAGCCACCCGGACGGAATCGCCGATGTTCGTGCGCAGCTGCGTCGTCACCACCCCGATCGGGATGTCGAGCTGGTCGGCGACGCCCGCGTGGCGGCCGGAGAGGCCGACGTGATCATCGCCGCGGCCAGCTCCGCGACGTCGGTGGCGGTGCGGGCCCAGGACTGCAGGTCCAGTGCGCTGTGCATCCTGCTCGGGCACGGGCTTGCCCCGTCCACACTGCACGAGGCCGATTACGTGGTGGCCACCAGCGCGGCACAGATGGCGGTCACCGGCACCGACATGGCTGACGCCGCCGGCCGGCTACGGCCGGTGGACGCCGAACTGCCGGACATCCTCGCCGGCCGGGCAGCGGGCCGGGACACCCCCGAGCAGCGCGTGTTCGCTTACAACAGCGGCCTGGTGATCACTGATATCGCGCTCGGTCATTGGTTCGCCGAGGCCGCCGAGAAGCGCGGGCTGGGCCAGGTGGTGAGCGTATGGAACTGACAGCCAACCTTCCGGCTCGCCAGGAGGCACCGACCCGTAGGCTTCTCGGAGCCGATCGCGCGCTTGTGCACGACCTGGCGCGCGCCGTGGGTGGGCCGTTCCACGTGGTCTTCCCCGAGCAGTTCGCCGCCGCCACCGGCGAGTTCCGCGCAGCGATGAGTGACGCGGGGGTCGACGGCCAGGTGTACTTCGCCAAGAAGGCCAACAAGGGGTCCTGCTGGATCCGGTGCTGCGCCGAACTGGGCATCGGGGTAGATGTCGCAAGCATCGGCGAGCTCCGCGGCGCCCTCGGTGAGGGCGTGCGCGGCGAAAGCATCGTGGTCACCGGTCCTGCGAAGACCGTCGAGCTGCACCGGCTGGCCGCCTTGCACGGTTGTCTGCTCACCGTCGACGCCCTCGACGAGCTGGCGGCGCTGATCGGGCTGAGCGGCCGTTACGGCGTGGTGCGGCTGCTGTTGCGCGCCGCACCACCTGACGGAAACAGCCGGTTCGGGATGACCGAGAACGAGCTGGAGATTGCGCTGCGCCACTGCCGGGACGCCGGGTCGGCGGTGCGGCTCGAGGGGTTCAGCTTCCATCTGACCGGCTACGCGCCGGCACCCCGCGCCGAGCTAGCCGCGTCGCTTGTCGGATGGGTGCAACGGGCTCGTGCCGCCGGGCTGCCCGCGTCCTGCGTGAACATCGGCGGTGGGTTCGCGGTGAGTTACGTTGACGCCGAGGACTGGCGGCTGTTTGCACCGGCGCTGCGCGCAGACAACTTCCACGGCGAGCGGCAGTTCGCCGCATTCTACCCTTACCACTCCCCGGTAGCGGGCGCCGGCATGCTGCGCGTGGTGCTCGCCACCACCCCGGCTGGCCAGCCGCATTCCCTGACGACGTTGCTGCGCGCGGCTGGCGTCACACTGCTGTGTGAACCCGGTCGAGCGCTGCTCGACCAGGCTGGTCTTACCGTGCTCCGGGTGCAGGGAGTCAAGGAGCGTGGCTACGCCATCATCACCGTGGACGGGACCAGCCTGAGCCTGTCCGAACAGTGGTTCAACAGCGAGTTCCTGCCGGATCCAGTCCTGATCTCGGACAGCACTCGACAGCCTGACGGCCCAGTGTTCCCGGCCTGCGTTGCGGGCGTGAGCTGCCTGGAATCCGACCTGCTCAGCTGGCGGAAGATCCCGTTTCCTCGCCGCCCGGCAATCGGTGACCTGCTCGTGTACCTCAACACCGCCGGATACCAGATGGACTCCAACGAGTCACCGTTCCACGATCTGCCGCTACCACCGAAGGTCGTCGTGTGGTGGGAAGATGGGGTAGCGCGCTGGCGGTGGGACAGCCATGGATAGGCCGCTGCACTCCCCCGCCGTGGTCACCCGCGTTTCCGATCTGACCGGGCACACCCCGTTGTTCGAGCTGTGCCGCACCGCGTCGCGAACCCGACTGTTGCTCAAGCTGGAATTCTTCAACCCGACCGGGACAGCAAAGATCCGGGTAGCCCGGCAGATGGTGCTCGATGCCGAGAGCCGGGGTGAGTTGCGCGCCGGCGGGCGGATCGTGGAGTCCACCTCGGGAAACACCGGCATGGGACTGGCAGTCGTGGCCGCCGAGCGCGGCTACACCTTCACCGCGGTTGTCGACGGACACGCCAGCCCGGACAAGCTGCGGGCGATGCGGGCCCTCGGTGCGGAACTGATCTACGTCACCGACGACGGCGAGGACGGTCTGGCGACCGGCGCCCGCGAGGAGTTGGCCGCGCGGCTGGCCAAGGACAGCGACAACACCATCTTCACCGAGCAGCACAACAACCCCAGTAACGCCGAAAGCTACCGCGCGGTCGCCGCAGAGCTGGCTGCCGCCCTCCCGCACAGCATCGACTACCTGATCGGCGCGGTCGGCACCGGCGGGTCACTGTGCGGCACCGGACGTGAGCTGCGCAGGACCTATCCCAGCGTCCGCATGCTCGGCGTGGAACCCGTCGGGTCGATCGCCTTCGGCGGGCCGGGTAGGCCGTACTACCAGACCGGTACCGGCACCCCGCCGGACGTGGAGGTCGGGGAGCTGGTGGATTTCGACCTCATCAGTGCCGGCTACACCGTCTCCGACCGGCACGCGTTCGCCACCGCCCGGGTGGTGGCCCGGCGCACCGGGCTGCTGCTCGGCGGCTCGGCCGGCGGAGTGGTGTACCAGGCGCTGTGGATGCTTGATGAGCTGCCCGCCGGTTCGACGATGGTGGCACTGGTGTGTGACGGCGGTGATAAGTACCTCGACAGCGTGTTCGATGACGGCTGGATGGCAGATCGCGACTTGCTGGATCCCGGCGTCGAGAGTCAGGTAGACGCCCTGCTGACCGCACTGCGCGCGACGTGACCCGCCCCTCGCTGACCGAGCACCGCGCACTCGCCGTACTGGCCGCCCCGATCGCGGTGACCCAGCTTGCCCAGGTCGCGTTGACCACCACCGACACCATCATGATCGGCATGCTCGGAGCCCAGGCGCTGGCCGGCGGCGGGTTGGCGATCGTGCTGTTCAACCAGCTGCGCACGATGGGAGTCGGGTTGGTCACCGCGGCCGGAAACCAGGTCGCCGCCGCCGTGGCCCGAGGCGAGCAAAACGGTGCCGACCACAGCGACGAAGTACGAGATCTAGTGCGATCCGCCCTCCTGGTAGCCACCGCCGCCGGGCTGGTGGGCGCGGTGCTCATGATGGCGATCGGGCAGACACTGACCAGGCTGGGGCAAGATGCCGAGGTCGCGGGGCTGGCCCGGATGATGCTGGCCGCGCTGGCCCCCGGGCTGCTGCCCTGCCTCTGGTTCCAAGCGCTGCGCCAGTACACCGTGGGCATGCGCCGTCCCCGCGCGTTGGTGTGGATCACCGTGGTGTCGATCGTGGCGAATGTGTCGCTCAACGCGGTGCTGGGCTTCGGCCTGGGGCCGCTACCCCGGCTCGGTCTGGTCGGCATTGGCGCGGCGACCAGCCTCGTCTACTTGCTGTCGTTCGTGTTGCTCTACCTGGTCATCCGCCGGGACGAAGTGCTTGCGCCGATGATGTCACTGTCGATCTGGCGGGCCCCGGGGCCGACGACGCATCGCCTGCTGCGATTGGGCGTGCCGATCGCGGCCACCTACGGTTCGGAGGCCGGGTTCTTCTCCGTAGTCGCACTGATCATGGGGAGCTTCGGAGCCGAGGTGCTGGCCGCGCACACAGTCGTCAACCAGCTGGTGTACGTCGTGTTCCAGGTCAGCATCGGAATTTCCCACGGGTCCTCGATCCTGGTCAGCCGGGAGATGGCGACCGATCAGTCCGGTGTCGCCACTCGGATGGCGCGGACCGCACTGCTCCAGGGCGCTGTGGTCGCGGCGCTCATCGCGGTGTTCTACCTGGCCGTCCCCGGCCTGGTGCTCGGCGCGTTCCTGGACCAGGGCGACCCCAACGACGCCGCCGCGATCGACGTGGCCACCCAACTGCTGGTGGTCGCCGCAGTGCTGCAGTTCGCCGACTCTGCGCAGAACATCGGCGTCGGGCTGCTACGTGGGCTGGACGATACCAAGGCAGGGTTCCGCGCCACGCTCATCGGCTACTGGGCGATCGGACTGCCCGTCGCGCTGCTGCTCGGCAGGCTCGCCGGGCTGGGTCCGGTCGGCGTGTGGCTCGGGCTGCTCAGCGGGCTGACCACGACGGCACTCCTACTGCTCCGCCGCTACGCTCGTGCATTGGCCGCGGTGAATCGGTGAACAGCCTTTGCGGTCTGGTCGACGGCGACGAAGTACCAGCCGAACCGGTGCGGCACCACCCGTGCCGCGCGGATGTCCAGGACAGCCTCGAGAAGCAAGCAAGGGTAACCTTGCCAACATCAGCTCGCGGGAAACCATCGAGGGCGGTGCTGCCCGCCTCCGTCAGCGCGTACCGCCTCCACGTCGGCATCGCGGCGCTGTTCCCTCGTCGGCCGCCAGACCGGTGAGGCGCTCGTCCCGGTCCTGGCCGGCGTGGTCATCGACGAGGCCGGGAGCTCGGGTGCTCGGTTGCTGGAGGCCGCCGCGCAGCGCGCCCTGGCCGGCGGGCCGGGCTGATGGTCGCCCCCCGGCTCACCCACGCCACCGGCGCGGACACCGTCCTGGTGCTGGACACCGTGCGGGCGGTCGAGTACGGGACGCACGACGAGCTCATCGCCGCGGGGGCCGATACGCGCGGCTGGGCCGCCTGGCCGGACAGCCGGTGAGCTGAGTGGACGACGGCCTGGTTCTGACCACCTCGGCCCGTCAGATCCCGCGTCCACTGCCATCTCGGCGAGCAGTTGGCGGATCCGCATCGAGAATCGAGCCGGCGTGCCGGGTCCTGGCCGACGAAGCCAACCCGCTCGCGGCGCAGCGAGGTCACTCTGCGCAAGCTGTGATCGTGGGTGATCATAAGGTTAGGCTGCCCAATTTTGGAGGATTTAATGTTCGCAGCTGCAACAGCAGAGGAGTCGCCTCATGACCGTGGCCGAGACCACCATCGACACCACCATCGAGTGCCTGCACGACTCCGTCCTGGCGTGCGTGGGCAACACGCCGCTGGTGAGGTTGACCCGGCTCTTCCCCCAGCCCGACGTCGAGGTGATCGCCAAGCTCGAGCTCATGAAC
>Ga0136616_10001636_pt1 | contig 11787 bp, 8 predicted proteins | sample AntDrymUQ2992106_2_FD_106648 | JGI IMG/M metagenome (GOLD analysis project Ga0136616, IMG submission 106648) | Polar desert sand microbial communities from Dry Valleys, Antarctica - metaG UQ299 (21.06) | ecosystem: Environmental > Terrestrial > Soil > Desert | place: Antarctica: Dry Valley...
CCGACGTGGGTGGCGAGCAGCAGGTGCCCGGCGTCGGCCAACGGCAGCAGCCGGGTGTAGCCGGTCACCGAGACGACCTCGACGCTGCGCCCCGCGACGTCGGCGGGCAGCACCCGGTCCAGCCGTACGCCGCGCCAGCGCTGCTCGGCGTACCAACCGCCGGTGCAGTCCAGCGTCGCCGTCACCTCATCGGTGCCGGCGGCCAGTTCGGCGTACGTCAGCAGCCGCCGCTCCCCCGCCACCGCGACCTGCAGCGTCCCGGCCGGATCGACGGTTGGGACCGGGTCGGTGAACCACTGGGTCACCGGCATACGCGCCGGGTCACCGGACCCGACCTCGTGCGAGCCGGTCGCCCGACGTTTGGCACCCGGCAGCTCGAACGCGGCCGCCGCGCCGTCCAACGTGGTGTGTACGACGAGCGCCCCGCCGGTGAGTGCGGCCGCCCGCAGCGCGACCCGGCGGGAGGCGTCGGTGCGCCGTACCCGCTGGCCGTGGGTCAGCAGGTGGTCGATCAGCAGCGGTACGGCGAACAGCGCGGCGCCCACGTGCACCTGCATCGCGGTGATCCCCGCCAGCATCTGGTAACCGCCGACCGCGTGAAACACCCCGGCGGCCACGCTGAGCAGCAGCATCGCGGCCAGCGCGAGGCCGGCCCAGCCACGGCCGGCGCCCCGGCGACGCAGCCCGCGACGGACGATCACCGACTTCCACGGCACGAGCAGCAGCAGCCCGAGACCGCCCGCGCCGTGCGCGACGGTGACCAGGGTGGCGGCGGGTGACGCGCCGATGGCGTACGCCGCGGTGCCGGTGGCGAAGGAGATGGCGAGCAGCGCGAAAAGCCCCAGGTTGGTACGCCGCCCGGCCTTCCGCGGTGTGCGCACTCGCCCATACTCCCTCGCCGCCCGCGCACCGCCTGCTGCACGAGGCCGTCCGTTCCGGACCCCTGAGAGCCCGGAACGGACGGCGGACAAGGTGCTACGGCTCCAGGCAGGCCGGGATCGAGTCAGTGGACCCGTGCGGGTCAGCCGTCTGGCCGGCCGGGTCGTACACCTTCACGGCGTCGACGTTGTCGAACTGCCGCAGGGTCGGCTGGATCTCGTCAGCGATGGTGAACGTCGACCCGTTGCTGTTGCAGCCGCCGGTCAACCGGACATGCGCGACGCCAGCGTCGATGCGTAGGTCGGCGAAGTCACGCGCGTGCGAGCGGACGCGACGCAAGCCGTCCTTGCGTTCCTCAGGAGTCGGGCCGGCGAAGAACCGGTCCATGACTCCGGTCGCCGGTGTCAGCGGGAGCACCGGTCGCACGACGGCACGCAGGTACGGACTCTTGCCCGCGATGTAGTTGTCTTTGTCCAGGAAGTAGACGCTGCGCCACTGCGTCGCGAAGTCGGCACCGATGTCCACGACCACCCGGCTCGGCGCACTCAGCGTGAACACCTTCACTGGTGTCCGTTCGGCCAGCCCGATGCCGTACGTCACGACTCCCTCGAAGTCCGATGCACGCACTGTCGTCATGACGTTCGGCAACGCGTACGCGGTCCGCTTGCGCACCGTCGGCTTCCCCTTGCCGTTGTGCGCTGCTGCGTTCACGAAGCCAAGCTGAAGAGTGGCTTGCCCGGCGATCCGCATGGTTCGCCCGGAGCCGTCCTGCGTCAGCTCGTCGACGTACTGCACGTTGTAGTCCGGCAGCGGGCCGGAGAACTCGAACACCACGCGATCGAAGCCGGGGTGGGTTGCCGCACGCACGTCGACGAGCCGGGGCATCGTGCGTCTCTCGTCACCGCCAGCCTGCGCCGGCGCGACGGCCAGCCCACCCACCAGAGCGAGCGCTCCAGCAACGACGGTTGGAGCGATGAACGATCGGAGCTTCCGCATGGGAAACACCTCCAGGATGGGTCGGAACGGGTCGCCGGTATGACGCGCATCGGCGGCGTGCCGTTGTCCGGTTCGTCGCGCAATCAGGACTGCTACATGTCGATGGCGACGTACTTGGTGGAGACGTACTCCTCGATGCCTTCCGCGCCGCCCTCCCGGCCAACGCCGGACTGCTTGACCCCCCCGAAGGGCGCCGCCGCGTTGGAGACGATGCCGCGGTTGAGTCCGACCATGCCGGTGTCCAAGCCCTCGACGACATGCAATGCCTGCCGGAGGTCGTTGGTGTAGACGTAGGCGACCAAGCCGTACTCGGTGTCGTTGGCCTGCCGCAACGCCTCATCGACGCTGTCGAAGGTGGTGATCGGCGCGACGGGGCCGAACACTTCCTCGCTGAAGATGCGCGCGTCCAGCGGCACATCGCCGAGCACGGTGGGCGCGTAAAAGAATCCGCGGCCCTTTGGCACCTCGGCTCCGGTCAACACGTCGGCTCCCCTGTCCAACGCGTCGGCGACGAGCTCGGAGACCTTGCCGCGCTGGTCCGCGTCGATGAGTGGACCCACCTCGGTGCCTTCGTCGGCGCCGTGGCCCACCTTCAGTGCCGCCATCCGCTCCGCCAGCCGGCGGCCGAACTCGCCGGCTACCTCCGCGGCCACGTGGAAGCGATTCGCCGCGACGCACGACTCGCCGTTGTTGCGCATCTTCGCCACGATCGCGCCCTCGACCGCGGCGTCGAGGTCAGCGTCGGCGAACACGAGGAACGGCGCGTTGCCGCCCAGTTCCATCGACACCCGGAGCAGGTTGGCCGACGCCTGCTCCACCAGTTTCTTGCCGACCGGTGTGGAGCCGGTGAAGGACACCTTGCGCAGCCGCGGGTCCGACATCAGCGGGGCGACGGTCTCCCCCGCTGACGTCGCGGGCAACACGTTGAGCACACCAGGTGGCAGCCCCGCCTCCGCCATGAGCTCGGCCAACCGCAGCATGGTGAGCGGTGTCTGGTGCGCCGGCTTGAGCACCATCGTGCACCCGGCCGCCACCGCCGGCCCGATCTTGCGGGTGCCCATGGCCAGCGGAAAGTTCCACGGTGTGATGAGCAGGCACGGGCCCACCGGCTGCTTCATGGTGAGCAACCGCTCGCTGCCCGATGGGGAGCGCGACCAACGGCCGTCGATGCGTACCGCTTCTTCGCCGAACCACCGGAAGAACTCCGCGCCGTACGTCACCTCGGCCTTGCTTTCCTTGACGGCTTTGCCCATCTCCAGGGTCATCAGCAGCGCAAGCTCGTCGGCGCGCGCGGTCAGCAGCTCAAAGGAGCGGCGCAGGATCTCTCCGCGTTCTCGCGGTGGGGTCGCCGCCCACTCCTGCTGCACGCCGACGGCCGCATCCAGCGCGGCGGTGGCGTCCTCGCCGGTGGCGTCGGCCACCTCCGTGAGCGTTTCCTCCGTCGCCGGGTCGTCGACGGGGAAGCGCTCGCCTCCGGAACCGTCCCGCCACTGACCGCCGACGTACAGCTGCGTCGGTACGTTCTCGAGTACTGCCGCGGTGTCGACCACCGGAACTCCTCGTCACTCGCGTCGCGTCAGGTGAGCCGCATCGCACGGTAGCGCTGGGCCTGGGCTCGACGTACACGGCCTGCGCACGGTAGGACCGGACAGTGGGCAACATCCTCGTGGGCACCGCGTCGTGGACGGACAAGACCTTGCTGGCCTCCGGCTGGTACCCCGACGACGTGACCGATCCGGAGCAGCGGCTGGCCTACTACGCCGAGCAGTTCCCGCTGGTGGAGGTCGACTCGACGTACTACGGCGCACCCAACGAGCGGAACAGTGCGCTGTGGGCGGCCCGCACGCCAGCCGACTTCACCTTTAACATCAAGGCGTTCTCGCTGCTCACCCAGCACCCCACCCGTCCGGCGGCGCTGCCGAAAGACCTGCGGCCGGAGACAGACAAGCGCAACGTCTACGTCAAGGATCTCGACGACGCCGTCGTCGAGGAGGTCTGGCAACGTTTCGTGACAGCCCTCGCCCCGCTGTACGACGCGGGCAAGCTGGGGGCGGTGCTGTTCCAGTTCCCCCAGTGGTTCCCGATCGGCAAGCGGAACAAGACCTACATCCTGGAGTGCAAGCGCCGGCTGGAGCCGTACCGGATCTGCGTCGAGTTCCGCAACGCGACATGGATGTCGGAGGACAACCAGGCGGAGACGCTGGACTTCCTCACCTCCTATGGCGTCCCGTACGTCTGCGTCGACATGCCGCAGGGTCACCCGAGCTCGGTGCCGCCGGTGCTGGCCGCCACCACCGACCTGTCGGTCGTCCGGTTCCACGGTCACAGCGAGAAGTGGACGAGTCGCGACATCTACGAGCGCTTCGGCTACCGGTACTCGAAACGGGAGCTCGAGGAGTGGGCGCCCCGCCTCGCCAAACTGGGCGAGGACACTTCGACGGTGCACGTGCTGATGAACAACTGCTACCGCGACTACGCGCAGGTCAACGCCCGCCAGCTCGCCGACCTGCTGCCGCCCGGCTAGTGACCGGGGAAGGGAAAGAAGCGTTGCGGATGGGTTTCGCGGTCCCGCAGTCCGGTTCGTGGGCCACGCCGGACAACCAGATAGAGATCGCCAGGGCGGCCGAGGCGCTCGGCTACCACGAGGTGTGGACGTTCCAGCGGCTGCTGTACGCCGCGGAATCGACGGATGCGCGGTGGAGTCCGGTGTACCGCAGTGTGCACGACCCGCTGATCACCCTCGCCTACCTCGCCGCACATACCACGCGGGTCCGGCTGGGAGTCGCGGTGCTCAACCTGCCGTGGTACGCGCCGCTGGTGCTGGCCAAGCAGCTGACCACACTCGACGTCGTCTCCGGTGGTCGGCTGGACGTCGGGCTGGGCCTCGGCTGGGCCGTGGAGGAGTACGCCGCCGCCGGCGCCCCGATGACCGGGAGGGGTCGTCGAGCCGATGAGTTCATCGCCTGCCTGCGAGCTGTGTGGGGCGAGGGCGTGGTCGAGCACCGCGGAGAGTTCTACGAGGTGCCGCCCTCCTACGTCGAGCCGAAGCCGGTGCAGTCACCGCACCCGCCGCTGCTGCTCGGCGGGTTCGCCCCCGCGGCGCTGGCCCGCGCGGGCCGGTTCACCGACGGCTGGATCAGCTCGGCGCGAGCAGACTTCGCCGCGCTCGGTACGGCGGTGGCAACGGTCCGCCGCGCGGCGAAGGAGGCCGGACGCGATCCGGACGCGCTGCGCTTCGTCTGCCGGGGGTCGATCAGGCTGCAGCCGGCCGGCCAGCCGGATCGCCCGCCGCTGACGGGGTCGATCGACGAGGTACGCCGCGACTTCGCCGACCTTGCGGAGCAGGGCATGACCGAGCTCTTCGTCGACCTCAACTTCGACCCCGACATCGGCTCCGTGGACGCTGACCCAGCGGTGTCCATGCAGCGTGCGCGGGAAGCGCTGGAGGGATTCGCACCCCGAGACAGCCGACCGGCGCAGTCGTCGTACGAGTGATTCTGTGCCGGCTCTTGGCTGGTTCTCAGCGCGTTCACAGGCTGTGCGGTGACCCTCGAAGGCATGACCAACACGACCGACACCCTGCCGCCGTACCGCGCCTACCCCGAAGGCCCACTCCCCGACGCGCCGCCGCCGAGCGCCCGCCGGCAGCGTCACTCCGGCCGGCGCGGTGCCGCCCTGCTCGCCGCGACCGCGCTCGCGGCCGGACTGGTGGGCGGCGGTGTCGGCGCCGCGGTGACCGCGGCCGTGGACGACGACGCCCGCGCACCCTTCAGCGCCCTGGAGGTCAGGACGGCGTCGAACGCGACCGGCCAGGACGCGCCGGCGGGCTCCGTCGAGCAGGTCGCCGCCTCCGTACTGCCCAGCGTGGTCTCGCTCGCGGTCCGCACCTCCACCGGTGGCGGCGAAGGCACTGGTGTCGTACTCGATACGGACGGACTCATCCTCACCAACAACCACGTCGTGGAGCCCGCGGCTGACGGCGGCAGCGTGACGGTGACGTCGAACGACGGCAGCAGCGCGCCGGCCCGCATCATCGGACGCGACCCGGTCACCGACCTGGCCGTGGTCCGCGCCGACGGCCTGGCCGGGCTGGTGCCCGCCCGGCTCGGCGACTCCGAGTCGCTCGCCGTCGGCGAGGACGTGGTGGCAATCGGCTCGCCACTCGGCCTGTCCGGCACGGTGACCAGCGGGATCGTGAGCGCGCTGGACCGGCCGGTACGCGCCGGCGGCTCCCGCTCGCCGGGGCAGGACAGCACCAGCGTCATCGATGCCATCCAAACCGACGCCGCGGTCAATCCAGGAAACTCCGGCGGCCCGCTGGTCGACCGCGGCGGTGCCGTGGTCGGCATCAACTCGGCCATCGCCTCCCTCGGCGCCGGAGCGGGCGGCCAGGCGGGTTCCATCGGCCTCGGGTTCGCGATCCCGATCGACCAGGCCCGCGAAATCGCCCGACAGCTCGTCGACTCCGGCACCGCCGAGCACGCACAGCTCGGCGTCAGCGTCGGCGACGCGGGGGTTGGCTCGTCCGGTGTGTCGTCGGGGGCGGCGATCGCCTCGGTGCAGCCCGACGCTGCAGCGGCTGACGCCGGCCTACGAGACGGCGACGTCCTGAGGAAGGTCGACGACCGCAGGGTGGACAGCGCCGACGCGCTCATCGCCGCCGTACGCTCCCACCGGGCCGGCGATCAGGTGACGGTCACCTACGTGCGCGACGGCGACACCCGCACGACGACGGTGACGCTGGGCAGCGACCGCGGCTGACGCCGGCTCAGGTGACCAGCGCGGTGGCGGACGGCGCGATGTCGTCGTACACACCGCTGGTGAGCACGTCCGCGAGTTGTGCCGCCGCCTCGACGACCTGGCGATGGGTGAGGTACGGCGCGGCGAAACCGAAGCGCATGAGGTCTGGTTGCCGAAAGTCTCCGATGACGCCGCGCGCGATGAGCGCCGTCACCGCCTGGAAGGCCTGACCGTGGCGCAGCGCCACCTGGCTGCCTCGCCGGCCAGGAACGCGCGGGGTGACCACCTGGACGTCGCCGCCCACCAGCTGGTCGACGGCGTCGATGAACAGGCCGGTCAGCGACAGGCTCTTGGCACGCACCTGCTCGATGCGTACGCCGTCGAACGCGTCCAGCGCCGCCTCCAGCGTCAGCATGCTCAGCATCGGCGGGGTGCCGCAGCGTCCGCGGGCGATACCGTCGGCCGGCTCGTAGTCGACGGTCATGGCGAACGGGGTTGCGTGGCCGTGCCAGCCGGACAGCGGCTGGTCGAACGTTGCCTGGTGGCGGGCGGCGACGTAGAGGTAGGCCGGTGCCCCCGGTCCACCGTTGAGGTACTTGTACGAGCACCCCACCGCAAGGTCGACGTCGTACGCATCCAGCCCGACGGGTACGGCGCCGGCGCTGTGCGAGAGGTCCCAGCAGGCGAGCGCACCCGCCCGGTGGGCCGCTGCGGTGACTTCGGGCAGGTTCCACAGCTGTCCGGTGCGGTAGTCGACGTGGGAGAAGGCCACGACGGCGGCATCGGACAGTGCAGCGGCACGGTCGCCGTTGTCCAGTACGTCATGTGGGGCGGCGTACACCAGGCGCCGATCGAGCAGACGAGCGACGGACTGGGCGATGTAGGTGTCGGTGGAGAAGCCGGCCGGGTCGGTGACGATCGTTGGCCGGTCCGGGCGCATCCGGCAGCCGGCGGCGAGCACCTTGAACAGGTTCGCCGACGTCGAGTCGCCGGCGACCAGCTGGCCGGGCGCGGCGCCGACCAACGCGCCGATGCGGTCACCGATGCGGGTCGGCGCGTGCCACCAGTCGTTGTCGTTCCACGACCGGATCAGGTCGTGACCCCACTGCCGCTCGACGATGTCGGCGACCACTGCGGGCACGTGGCGCGGCAGCGCACCGAGAGAGTTGCCGTCGAGATAGATGACCTCGTCCGGAACGGTGAACCGGTCGACGATCGGAGCGAGCTCGTCGGCGGCGTCCAGCGCGTCGGCCCGCTCCGTCAACGCGGGTGGGGCCTGGGTGCTCACGACTGTGCCGTACGGGCGAGCACCCGCTCACGGTGTCGGTCGCGTTTGTCCTCGAAGCGGGCGGCGGCGACGTCCAGCTCGTCGAGGAACGTGGCGAGCTGGTCGCGGGCTCGTTCGCCGTCACCGCCGAGACCCTCCAGCTCCCAGACCTTCCACGCGCGCAGCACGGGGCTGAGGACCTCGTCGCGGTGGATGCGGAGGTCGTACACGCCGGCCATGGCAATTTGCACCGAACGTCGGGCGAACCCGGCGATCGTGCTGCCTGGCATCTGGAAGGTGCGGACGACGTCGTAGACGGCTTCCAGTGTTTGCTCGGGCGCGATGTCGAGCGCCGCCGCGAGCACGTTGCGGTAGAAGACCATGTGCAGGTTCTCGTCGAGTGCGATGCGGGCGAGCAGTTGGTCGCACAGCGGGTCGTCGGTGAAGCGACCGGTGTTGCGGTGTGAGACGCGGGTGGCCAACTCCTGGAACGAGACGTAGGCGAGGCTGCGCAGCATCTCCTCGTCGTACGGATTGTCAAAGCCCTGTGTCATGTGCACCATGCGCTCCCGCTCGAGAGCGACCGGGTCGACCGAGCGGGTCGCGAGCAGGTAGTCGCGAATGGCCATGCCGTGGCGACCTTCTTCGGCGGTCCACCGCCCGACCCAGGTGCCCCAGGCACCGTCGCGGCCGAGCGCCTGGGAGATCTCCCGGTGGTAGCTCGGCAGGTTGTCCTCGGTGAGCAGGTTGACGATGAGCGCGGTGCGGGCGACGTCGCTCACTCGTGACTGTTCCGGGTCCCACGCCTCTCCGCCGAGGACGCCGTCGAAGTCACGGCCCTGGCTCCACGGCACGTACTCGTGCGGGAACCACTCCTTGGCGACGTTGAGGTGCCGGTCGAGCTCGGTCGCGACGACAGGTTCGAGCTCGCGCAGCAGCTCGGCTTGGGACAGTCGACTCATGAGGTCAGGCTAGGGGTTACCGCCGTAGCGCGGCGGAGGCGGGACGCTGTGGTCCCTGCCCCCGCCGCGTACGACGATCTGCTGCGGATCGCTCAGCGGATGTCGAGCCGCTGCCCGGGGAAGATGAGGGCCGGGTTGCCCCCGATGACGTCGCGGTTGGCGGCGTAGACCGAGCGCCAACCGTCGGTCACGTCGAACCGAGCGGCGATCTTCACCAGGGTGTCACCGGAGCGCACGGTGTAGGTCTTTCCCACAGCGGACGACGACTGCTGCGGCGCCGAGTGCACGTGGGGAGCGGCCGGCGCGGGCGCGGCCGGCTCAGGTGCCGGAGCCGGCGCAGGTGCCGGAGCCGGCGCAGGTGCCGGAGCCTCCGTTGAAACGTCCGGGCTGCCGCCGGCGTCCACCGACCGCAGTCCGAGCCGGGCCGAGCACGTCGGCCAGGCACCCCAACCCTGACCGTCGAGCACCCGCTCGGCGATTGCGATCTGCTGCCCGCGGGTGGCGAGGTCGGCGCGCGCGGCGTACGCCGTGCCTCCGAAACCCTCCCAGGTGCCCTGGGCGAACTGCAGGCCGCCGTAGTAGCCGTTGCCCGTGTTGATGCTCCAGTTGCCGCCGCTCTCACACCCGGCCACCGCGTCCCAGGTCGACTCACTGGCCGCCTGAGCCGGTGCAGCCTGTAGGGCCGCCAGCGGAGCTGCGACGATCAACGGCAGTGCGACCCGCGCGGCGCGTCGCGACGCGCTGCGCTTGCGGTGCATGCCGACATAGCGGTTGCTCATATCTAGACCTCTCCACCGCCTGTGGGGTCAGCTGTCGGGTTCGGGCGAGAGGTGCCCGGCGCACAATGGCGCTTCACCCCATGGGCGCACAGTGCGCCCGATGTGGGTCCCCCGCTCCTGCCCTGTGCAGATCGGTGACAGGCTCGCCGGCAATGGGCAGGATTCGGCGGGTGCCGGGCGAGATCCGCAACGCGGACGTCGGCCACCATAGGAAGCCCTTGCCGCCAGGACCAACTCCTGACCCCATGCCATAACAAAGCTTTACGAACCGCGGGGCAGCGTAAAGTGAACCCGCAGCGCGGCGACGGCACGTCGGACCGCCGCCTTCCCACGACCTCTGGAGCATTTGTCGCATGGCCCTGCGCACCCGCGATGACGTACGCAACGTCGCCATCGTCGCGCACGTCGATCACGGCAAGACGACGCTCGTCGACGCGATGCTGTGGCAGTCCGGTGCCTTCCGTGACAACCAGGACGTCGCCGAACGGGTCATGGATTCCATGGATCTCGAGCGGGAGAAGGGCATCACGATCCTCGCCAAGCAGACCGCTGTGCGCTTCGGCGACGTCACCGTCAACATCGTCGACACGCCCGGGCACGCCGACTTCGGCGGTGAGGTGGAGCGCGCGCTGGAGATGGTGGACGGCGTACTGCTGCTCGTCGACGCGAGCGAGGGACCGCTGCCGCAGACCCGGTTCGTGCTGCGCAAGGCGCTGCAACGCAGTCTGCCCGTCGTACTGGTCGTCAACAAGACCGACCGGTCCGACGCCCGTATCAGTCACATCCTCGATGCAACCTATGAGCTGTTCCTCGACCTCGACGCCACCGAGCAGCAGATCGAGTTCCCCATCATCTACTGCCAGGCCAGGGGCGGTCGCGCGTCACTGAACCGGCCGGATGACGGCGACTCACCTGACGCCCCGGATCTGAAAGCGTTGTTCGACACGCTGGTCGACACGGTGCCCGCGCCTGTGTACGACGACGAGGCGCCGCTGCAGGCGCACGTCACCAACCTCGACGCGTCGCCCTACCTCGGTCGGCTCGCGCTGTGCCGGGTCTACGCGGGAGAGCTGCGCAAGGGGCAGTACGTCGCGTGGTGCCGCGCCGACGGCAGCGTCGAACGCGTACGACTATCCGAACTGCTCGGCACCAAAGCGCTCGACCGGGTGCCGGTCGACCAGGCGCGTCCCGGCGATCTCGTTGCCGTTGCGGGGATTCCGGACATCACCATCGGCGAGACGCTGGCCGATCCTGACGACCCGCGGCCACTGCCGGTCATCACCGTCGACGAACCGTCCATCTCGATGACGGTGGGGATCAACACTTCCCCGCTGTCCGGTCGATCGGGCAGCAAGGTCACTGCGCGACTGCTGAGGAACCGGCTCGACGCTGAGCTGGTCGGCAACGTCTCGCTGCGCGTCGGGCCCACGGAGCGGCCGGACACCTGGGAGGTGCAGGGACGCGGCGAGCTGCAACTCGCCGTACTCGTGGAGTTGCTGCGCCGTGAGGGTTTCGAGCTGACGGTCGGCAAGCCGCAGGTCGTCACCCGGACCGTCGACGGCGTGCTGCACGAGCCGGTGGAGAGGCTCACCATCGACGTGCCGGAGGACTACCTGGGGGTGGTCACCCAGCTGCTCGGGCTGCGCAAGGGACGGCTGGAGCAGATGGTCAACCACGGCACCGGCTGGGTGCGTATGGAGTACGCCGTACCAGCGCGCGGCCTGATCGGGTTCCGCACTGAGTTCCTCACCGAGACGCGCGGCACCGGCCTGCTGCATCACGTGTTCGACCGGTACGAGCCGTGGCACGGCGAGTTGCGTACGCGTCCCACCGGTTCGCTGGTGGCCGACCGATCCGGTGCAGTCACGTCGTACGCCTGCTTCGGGTTGCAGGAGCGCGGCCAGCTGTTCGTCGGTCCCGGCGTCGAGGTGTACGGCGGCATGATCGTCGGCGAGAACAGTCGCAGCGACGACATGGACGTCAACGTCACCAAGGAGCGCAAGCTCACCAACGTGCGCTCGTCGACCAGCGAGGAACTGGAGCGGCTGGTCCCGCCGCGGTTGTTGTCGTTGGAGCAGGCGCTGGAGTTCTGCCGCGAGGACGAGTGCGTCGAGGTCACTCCGGCCGCCGTACGGATGCGCAAGGTGGTGCTCGACGCGGCCGA
>Ga0136616_10001637_pt1 | contig 11783 bp, 10 predicted proteins | sample AntDrymUQ2992106_2_FD_106648 | JGI IMG/M metagenome (GOLD analysis project Ga0136616, IMG submission 106648) | Polar desert sand microbial communities from Dry Valleys, Antarctica - metaG UQ299 (21.06) | ecosystem: Environmental > Terrestrial > Soil > Desert | place: Antarctica: Dry Valley...
AGGCGGGGATCGTGGCCGATGGGCGGGTCCGCGCGAAGGGTGCCGGGCGCAAGCCGGTGGAGCATCACGATCCGGGGTTGTGGCCGGCGTTGGACAAGCTGGTGGATCCCGAGACCCGCGGGGATCCGATGTCGCGGCTGCGGTGGACGACCAAGTCGACGGTGCGCCTGGCCGAGGAGCTGAGCGCCCAGGGACATGAGGTGGGACCGAACACGGTGGCCCGGCTGCTCAAGGACCACGACTACAGCCTGCAGGGCAACGCCAAGACGATCGAAGGTAAGCAGCACCCGGACCGCGACGCCCAGTTCCGCTACCTCAACGACCAGGTCACCGCGTTCCTCGTGGCCGGGATACCGGTGATCAGCGTGGATACCAAGAAAAAGGAGAACGTCGGGGCCTACAAGAACGGCGGCCGGGTTACCAGCCCAAGGGTGAGCCGGTGCCGGCCAACACCTACGACTTCATCGGTGAGGGGGGCAAGGCAGTGCCTTACGGGGTGTATGACGTGGGCGCGAACACCGGGTGGGTCAACGTGGGCGCCGACGCCGACACCGGAATGTTCGCGGTCGAGTCGATCCGCCGCTGGTGGAGCGCCATCGGGCGGCTCGCCTACCCGGAGGCAGACCGATTGCTGATCACCGCGGACGGCGGAGGGTCCAACGGTTCCCGGCTGCGGCTGTGGAAGACCCAGCTCGCCCAGCTGGCCGCCGAGACCGGCCTGAAGATCACCGTGTGCCACCTGCCGCCGGGCACCTCGAAGTGGAACAAGATCGAGCACCGGATGTTCTCCGCGATCACCATGAACTGGCGCGGCCGGCCCCTTCAGACTCACGAGGTGGTGGTCGAGACCATCGCGGCGACCACCACCAAGACCGGGCTGAGCATCCAGGCTGTCCTCGACACCAACACCTACGAACGCGGCATCAAGATCACCGACAAGGAGATGAAGGCTTTCGAGGCCGCCCACCTGCAACGACACGCCTTCCACGGCGACTGGAACTACACCGTGACCGGCGGAGCTGGCGACGACGCGACACGCCCCGAACGAAGCCCAGCGCCCCGGCCTCGAAGCACTCACCTCCGACCTCAACCCGGTCGCCGCACTGATCAACAAGGCGCTGATCGAGATTCCGCCGAAGTGGGGTCGCAGTCAGTCGGTCAGTCAATCGGCCCGTCGGTAGCGGTCATCGGAGTAGCCGTTGACCGGCTCGGCGCAGGGGCCTGCCGCGACGCGGATGTGGCTGTTGCCGTCACCGCTGACTGCGACCTGCACCACGAGGTCGTCCCTGACGCCGCGCAGGGCGAGCACGTCCGCTTCAGGGGGAACCGAGACGTAGCGCTCCACGTCGAAATCGTTGCCCTCCAGGTAGGCGAGGACGCCATCGTAGACTCGTTCCTGGCTCTGACGGTCGCTCAGGATCTGGCCGGTCTGGACCGCGAACCAGCGGTCATCTTCGGGCACCTCGCGGCAGCCCGGCGCAGAGCGCCGTGCGTAGCCGGCGATGTAGTTGCGGTCGACCTCCACGTCGGCCGCGTCCATGACGTCTTCGATGACGCCGGTGAGCCGGGCCTCGGAGTACTGATCGTCGTCGGAACATCCAGTCAAGAGCAAGCCTCCTAGGGAAACAAGCACCGTGAGGACCACAAGCCGCGACGGGCGCACGCTCAACCTCCGAGTCTGGCGTCGTCGTGCAGCCAACTGAGATCCAACGACTCAAGCACCGGGTCGGTCTCGTACAGGCTCGGGTCGGTGTGGGTCTGCTCGAAGAGGCGGTGGATGTTCCACATGCGCTCGTTGTAGTCGGTCCACTCGGTGGCGCCGGTACCGGGGAGCCGACCGTAGTCGTCGAGCCGAGGACCGGAGGCTGGTTGTCATCGCAGGACTTCCAGATCTCCTCACGGGGCCTGCTTCAGGACGGTCTCGTTGTTGCTGTTCTCCCACTTGACGAGCAACGCCACCACGGTGCTGTTGATCGACAGCATCACCAGGAGCTGCGCGGCGGCCAAGAGCAGCAGCGCCGCGCGCGGTCGGGAGCCGTGCCTCCTGGACGGCGTCCTAGGCCTCGATCTCGCGGCCGTCCTCGCCCCACAGGGTGTGGAAGGCGCCCGGGCGGTCGGTGCGCCGATAGCTGTGGGCGCCGAAGAAGTCACGCAGCCCCTGGATGAGGTTGGCCGGGAGCCGCTCGCTGCGGTAGCCGTCGTAGTAGGCCAGCGACGAGGAGAACGCCGGGGTCGGCACGCCCAGCTCGATCGCGGTGCGCACCACGCGGCGCCACGCGCCCTGGGCATCGGCGATCGTGTCGCGGAAGTAGTCGGCGAGCAGCAGGTTGCGCAGATCCTCGTCGGCGTCGTAGGCGTCCTTGATGCGGTCGAGGAACTTCGCGCGGATGATGCAGCCGCCGCGCCAGATGGTGGCCATGTCACCGAGGTGGATGTCCCAGCCGAAGGTGTCCGCCGCGCTCGCCATCTGCTCGAAGCCCTGCGCGTAGGCGATCACCTTGGAGGCATAGAGCGCGTCGCGCACCGCGTCGACGAAGTCCTCGCCCAGCTCGGGCCGCGCGCCGTCGGGCCCGGGCAGCACCTTCGCGGCCAGCGCCCGCTCGTCGGATCGGGCGGACAGCGCGCGGGCGAACACGGCCTCGGTGATCGCGGTGATCGGCACGCCCAGCTCCAGGGCGGACTGCGACGTCCAGCGCCCGGTGCCCTTCTGCTCGGCCTCGTCGAGGATGACGTCGACCAGCGGCTGGCCGGTGGTGGGGTCGGGCTGGCGCAGCACCTTCGCGGTGATCTCGATGAGGAAGCTGTCGAGGTCGCCGTCGTTCCAGCGGTCGAAGATCTCGGCGAGCGCCGCCGCGTCCAGGCCGAGTCCCTGGCGCAGCAGGTCGTAGGCCTCGGCGATCAGCTGCATGTCGGCGTACTCGATGCCGTTGTGCACCATCTTCACGTAGTGGCCGGCGCCGTCCGACCCCACGTGGGTGCAGCACGGCGTGCCGTCGACCTGGGCGGCGATGGTCGTGAGCACGTCGGAGACGGCGGCGTAGGCCTCGGCGGTCCCGCCTGGCATGATGCTGGGCCCGTGCAGCGCGCCGTCCTCACCGCCGGAGATGCCGGCGCCGATGAAGCGGATGTCCTTCGCGGCCAGGTCGCGCTCGCGCCGTCGGGTGTCGGAGTACAGGGAGTTGCCGCCGTCGATGACCACGTCGCCGGCGTCGAGCAGCGGCGCCAGCTCGTCGAGCACCGCGTCCACGGGTGGGCCGGCCTTGACCATGATGATGAGCCGGCGGGGGCGCGCGAGCGTGGCGACGAAGTCCTCGACCGACTCCGCGCCCACGATGGGGCCCTCGTGGCCGTGTTGGTCGAGGAACTCGCGGGTGCGGGCGGTGGTGCGATTGTGGACGGCGATGCTGATGCCCCGGGAGGCGACGTTGCGGGCCAGATTCTGGCCCATCACCGCCAGGCCCGTGAGCCCGAACGCTGCGCTGCCCTGCACTCGACACACCTTCCGCTCACCGGCCGCTCCCCTGGCACCCTAGCCGCCGCGGGTAGCGTCGGGGGTTACAGGCAGAGGAAGGGTGGCAGTGACGAGGGCGCGGTTGACGGGCGACGAGCGGCGCGCCCAGCTGCTCGACGTGGCCGGCGCGCTGTTCGCCGACCTCGGCTACCACGGGCTGTCGATGGAGCACCTCGCCGACGCGGCGGGGGTGAGCAAGCCGGTGCTCTACCAGCACTTCCCGAGCAAGCGCGAGCTCTACCTGGCGCTGGTCCGCGACACGGTGGAGCACATGGAGTCCCGGGTCCGCGAGGCGCTCGACGGCACCACGGACAACCGCGCCCGCGTGCACGGCGCGATCGCCGCCTACGTCGACTTCGTGGAGGACCCCCGCTTCTCGCTGCTGTTCGGCCCCGGCGGACCCGCCGACGACGAGGAGGTCCAGCAGGTGGTGCAGGCGGCGAACGCGTCACTGGCCGGGGCGGTGGGCGAGCTGATCGCCGAGGACGCGGGGCTGGACATGGCCGGCGCGCTGCTGCTGTCCAGCGCCCTGCGCGGCCTGGCGCTGGACGGCGCACGCTGGTGGACCGAACACCACGACCTCGACCTCGACAAGGCCCAAGCGGTGAAGCTGCTGTCGCGCCTGGCCTGGCGCGGCATCGGCGGCTTCTCCCCTGACGCGGTGGTCTAGCTAGCCCGCGCCGAAGCAGGTGAAGGACGCGGCGACGGCCAGCGCCGCCGGGTCGTCGGGCGCGTCCGCGCGGGCGTCGGCGCGGGCGCCGGCCAGTGCGGCGGCCGGACCCAGGCCGGCGCGCAGGCCGCGGTGCACGCGGGCCATGAGTGGCTGGGTGTCACGGTCGGGCACCTCCACCACGCTGGCCACCACCGCGGTCGCGCCGAGATTCAGCAGGACCGCGGCGAAGCCGAGCAGCTCGTCGCCGGGGTGCACCACCGACAGCCCCGACGAGCACGAGGCCAGCAGGAGCACGCCGGGCGCGTGCTCCAGGCGCTGCAGGTCGTAGGCGGTCAGCGGGCCGTCGGACAGCCGCAGCGAGGAGAACAGCGGGTTGTCGGTGCGCAGCGTGCAGTGCGTCGCCAGGTGGGCGGTGCCGGCGCCGTCCAGCGCCCCGGCCACGTCGGCGACGGTGGCGCGGGCGCCGGTGAGCCGCCGCGCCGCGGGCCACTCGCGGCCCAGCAGGGCGACCTCGTCCGCGGCGTGGGCCAGGCCGGGGCCCGCCACCAGCACAACCACGCCCGCCGCCGCGGGCTGCCCCGAGGCGCGCAGCCACAGCGCCGCGGAGGGGGCGACGGAGACCGCACGGCCGGCGAGCGAGGGCAGCGCGGACCAGGGCAGGGCGTGCAGCGCGCCGGTCGGCACGAGCACCAGCCCGCGGTCGCCGATCAGCGCCCTGACAGGGCCGAGCAGCAGCTCGTCGAGTCGCGCCGCGGCGTGGGTGAGGGTGCGCTGCGCCGCGGCGTGCGAGGCCGGACCGGCGTGGCGACCGGCCAGGCGGCGCAGTGCGAAGCGCAGGCTGTCGTTCTCCGCGGCGACCGCCGCGCCGGCCCCGAGCTCGCGAAGCTGCGCGCGGCCGTCGGCCACGACCACGGCCGACAGGCAGCCGTCCACCTCCACGAACTCCACCAGCGCACGGTCAGCGAGCGCGGGCGCCAGCTCGGCCGGCCCCGGCGGGACCCGCAGTTCCGACGGTCCGGTCCCGTGGACCCGCCGGGTGCGCCGCCGGATCGCCGCCTCGAGCGCGACCTGGCGGCGCAGTAGCGGCGCGGGATCCTCGGCGTCGCCGCGCTCCGCCAGCGCGGCGACCAGCCCGCGCAGCTCGACCATGTCGGCGGCCATCGCCGGGTCATCGGGTGGCCGCACGCATGGCAGCAGCAGCGCGCCGGCCCGCCAGCGCTCCGCCCACCCGAGCACCTGCTCGCCGCGCCCGCGCTGCAGCGCCATGCGCACGCCGGTGACGGCCAGCTCGCTGGCGTGCGCGGCGTCGGTGGCGCGCAGCTCACTGGCGCCGAGGGTGCCGCGGTGGTCGTCGACCACCCGCAGGCCCGCCCGCAGCGCGGCCCCGGCCCCGCGGCGGTCGCCGTCGGCGAGCCGCAGCAGCGCGGTGGCGTGCCAGGCCTGCGCGCGGACGTCGACCGGCCCGGCGGTCCGGGCAGCGCTCGCGCGCTCCAACTGCGCACGGGCCATGGGTAGGCGCCCGAGTTCCAGGCCCACGCGGGCGGCGAGCAGGCGGGCGTGCTGCTCGCGGGACGGCCAGCCGGCCTCGCCCAGCGCGTCGGCGGTGCGCAGCAGGCGCCGCAGGAGTAGCGCGCTGCGCTCGCCGCTGGCCCACGCGGCGCGCAGCGCCAGGTAGCGCGCCGGGATCACCCAGGTCGGCCGGCCCTGGCGGGCAAAGGTTCGTGCCGCCCTTTCCGCACTGCTGCGCGCCGCCTCCCAGTCACCGTCGAGCAGCGCGGCCTCGGCCAGCAGCAGCAGCGCCTCGGCGAGGTCGGCGTCCAGGCCGTCGCGCTCCAACTCGCGCACGGCACGCCCTGCCAGGTCTCTGGCTTCCGCGCTGATCCCGACGCTGAGCAGGGCCTCGCAATGGTCGAGCAGGCCCACGGCGTTGCCGTGGCCCAGGGCGCGCAACTCGTCATCGGCGTCGGCGTAGCGGGCGAGCGCCGTGGGCACGTCGCCGCGCCGTGCCGCCACCAGGCCGAGGTTGTGCCGCGACTTCGCGCACTCCAGCGGCTGGCCGAGGGCGGCGAACAGCTCGGCGGCCCGGGCCAGGTCCGCCTCGGCCGCCACGAGGTCACCGCGGAAGATCTGCAGCATCCCGCGGTTGTTCAGCGCCCTGGCCTCCCAGAAGCTGTCGCCAGCCCGGCGCAGCGCGGTCAGCGCGCGGCGGTACTCGTCGAGCGCCTCCGCGCGCCGCCCCAGGCGGTCAAGGATCAACGCCCGCTGGGCGCGCAAGCGTGCGGCGTCCGCGCCGCGCAGGACCGGGGCGGCCCGGTCCGCCTCCTGCAGCGCGAGCGCCGTCTGGCCGGCGTACAGGAGGGTGAGGGCGAGGGTCATACGCGCCTGCGCGGCCAGCACGTCGTGCCCTGCCTCCTGCGCGCAGGCCACGGCCTGGCGCAGGTGGGCAAGCGCCTCGGCCACCTCGCCGACCTCGCGTGCCACCAGGCCGAGGACGCGCAGCGCCACGCTGGCGGTCGCCGGGTCCCCGCCCGCTAGGTCCTGACCAGCGAGGTCGTGACCAACGGGGTCCTGACCAGCGAGGTCCTGACCAGCCCGGGCCTCGGCCAGGAACTCCAGGGCCTCGCCCCGCGCCGCCAGCGGCTCCGAGCTGGCCCGTTCTAGCAGTCCGGCCAGCGCCGGGGGCACCTCCACGCAGCGCCTCCTAGGGGATCACCAGGCCGAGGTCGGGGAGGGTGACGGCGCCGCCGTTCGGCGAAAAGACGCTGGCCGACGCGTGGCCGTGGCGGCGCAGCAGGTGGCGCACCTCGGCCTCGGCGCTGTCCGGCAACTCGCCGCTGAGCACCGCGGCCACCTTGCCGGCCACGCGCGGCGCGGCGAAGGACGTGCCGCTCCAGCGCGCGAACCCCGCGAAGGCGTCGGCGTCCGGGACACCCCTCAGCGGCCCGTCGAACCCGCTGAAGAAGCTGCTGCCCACCCCGACGCCCAGCGTGCAGGCATCCACCCACGGCCCACGGTTGCTGAACCCTGCGGGCGTGCCAGCCTCGTCGAGCGCGCCGACCGCGAGCACCCGCTTCAGCGCGGCGGGGAAGAACGGGCGGCCGCAGTTCGGGTAGTCGTTGCCGGCGGCCGCCACGACCACGACCTCGGGGGGCAGAGTGTCGAGCGCGTCGAGGATGTCCAGCGGCGGCGCGTTGCCCTCGGTGTAGCCGCCCAGGGAGAGGTTCAGCACCAGCCAGCGGGCGCTGCCGTCGGCGGCGAAGGCCCTGCCCGACTCGCGGATCGCGGCGGCGATGGTGTGCTCGGCGCCCTCCCCGTAGCTGTTCAGGACCGCCTGGGTGCGGATCTCGGCGGCGGGGGCCTGCTGCGCGACGATGCCCGCGACGAAGGTGCCGTGCCCGGCCTGCGCGTCGAGCGCGCCGTCCAGGTCGTCGTCGGTGACCTCGCTGATCCCCTCGACCGACTGCGCGGTGATCCCGCCCCCGTCCCACCAGGGGTGCTCCTGGAAAAGCCCGGTGTCGAGCACTTCGACGCGCACCCCGTGGCCGACCGGCTGCGAGGGCTGCGCCATCTCCGGCGCCGGCGCCACGACGTCGGCCGGCCCACCGGAGTAATGGCCCTCACCACAGAAGATGTGGTTCGGCGCCACCACGCGCGCGTCCGCGCCATTGGACCGGCGGCCCTTCAGCAGCGCGCGGACGCCGTCGAGGACCTCCGACAGCGGCGCGGCCCGCCCCTCGCGCAGGGCGCTGGGCTCGGCGAACTGCAGCCGTACCACGCGGCCGGTCGTGCCCACGCGCCGTGGCTGACCGACCACGCCGCGGTCTCCCTCCCGCCGCGAGCGCCCGAACTGCGCCACCGCCTCGTCGACATCGTCCGCGGCGGCGGCGGCGGCCAGCAGCTCACCCGCGACTGCGAGATAGCCGTTGCCGGACGCGTCGACGCCCTTCTCCAGGCGTTCGCGCAGCGGGACGTCGCCAAGCTCATCGTTGCTCATGGACCGACCTTTCTGCTCGGGTAGATCCCGAGTAGAGCCGCGCTCACGCATCGTGATACGTCGGGCGTCGGAACGGAAGGGCTTTGCGCAGTGTTTCCACGCATTTTCGGAGGCTCGGGTCGGCTACGTTCTCTGCGCTGCTGGGGCGATGGGGGTCAAAGCGTGGAGCGCGCGGTGGGGGAGCTGGTACGCGCCGCCGGTGACGGCGACGCGCAGGCATGGAACGCGCTGGTCGAACAGTTCAGCGGGCTGGTGTGGGCCGTCGTGCGCGGGCACCGCCTGCGCGACGCGGACGCGGCGGACGTCGTGCAGACGACCTGGCTGCGGCTGGTCGAGCACCTAGGCGCCATCCGCGACGCGGACCGGGTGGGGGCCTGGCTGGTGACCACGGCGCGCAGGGAATCGCTGCGCGTGCTGCAGCGCGGGTCACGCCAGCTGCCCACGGAGGACGTGGGGCTGGAGGTGGGCGACCCCGTCCCCGGCCCGGAGGCGCTGGCCGTGGCCGCCGACAGCGACCGCGCGCTGTGGCGCGGCCTCGCGCAGCTGCCGCAGCGCTGCCGCACCCTGCTGCGCGTGCTCGCCGCCGACCCCCCGCCGAGCTACGCCGCCGTCAGCGCCGGTCTGGGCCTGCCCATCGGCAGCATCGGCCCGACGCGCGCCCGCTGCCTGGCCCAGCTGCGCGCGATGCTGGCCCGCAGCGACCTCACCAACGACGGGGGCCCCGTCTGAGCGGACGGTGGGACCACAGGGGAAGCGGGTATCAAGTGGGTCCGCTGCGTGCTCTGTTCGGCTGACGAGGAGGTGAGAACCCTGTCGGACCCCGACGAGGCACGTGACGACGAGTTCATCGACGAGTTGCGCGGCTTGACCGCCCGCTTCGACCCGACGCCCGCCTGGGTCACCCAGGCCGCGCGCGAGGCGTACACGTGGCGCACCATCGACGCCGAGCTCGCGGCGCTGACCTACGACTCGGCGCTGGAGGACGCGGCGACGAGCGGGGTCCGGGGGGTGGCCACGGGTGAGGTCCTCAGCTTCGAGACCGCCGAGGTGACCGTCGACGTGGAGGTGTCACCTGCGCCGCGCAACCGACGCCGCCTGGTCGCCCAGCTGGCACCCGCGCAGGCCGCACAGGTGGAGGTGCGCCACCGCGAGGGGACCACGTCCGCGACCGCGGACCCGCTTGGCCGCTTCGTGGTCGACGGCCTGCCCACCGGCCCCATGAGCCTGCGCTGCCGCCTCGTCTCAGGCGGCGAACTCGCCACCGAGTGGACGACCCTCTAGCGCCCGAGCCACGGACGCCTCCCAGGCTCGGCACCCGACGCCTCGCCGCGGACCACTCTCTCGAGGGCATCATCGGCGGCTTCGGCAGTGCGCGGCATCGACAGCGGCCGCCGTCCTCGAACCGGGAGCGGATGCTGCGCGAGTACTCGGTGCCGGGCTGGCTGAGCTACTCGATCACGCAGCTCGATGAACCGTGCCGTGGCGCAAGCGGTGGTCCAACTCCCAGAGGGCGGTTCGGTTGGAATCCCACTGCACGGCCGTCGCCGCATCGGCCGCCATGGGCGGAAGTCAGCCCTGCAGGCTCGCCCGCAGCTCGGCGGCGAGGGCGCTGACCTCCTCGAAGGGTGCGCCCCCGGAGCGCGCGTACTCCATGGCGCCGCGGATCAGCGTGCGGCGCACGACTTCATCGTCCAGCCACGGCTCGCAGCTGCCCTCGGCGGTGGTGAAGACGCGGCGCAACGTGGCCAGCGCCTGGTCGGGCACCGGGAACTGCATCGTTGGCTCCTGCGGTAGGGTGGCGGTCAGGATGATCGACAACCTTGATCCTCGCCAGGCCGCGGAGCGCCTGGAAGGGGACGACCCACCGCTGCTCGTCGACGTCCGGGAGCACTGGGAGCGCGAGATCGCCTCCATACCCGGCTCGTTGCACCTACCCATGGGTGAGATGCCTGCGCGCGTGGGCGAACTGCCGAGGGATCGCGAGCTTATCCTGCTGTGCCACCACGGAGCCCGCAGCCAGCAGGTCGGGCAGTGGCTCGAACGGCTCGGCTACGACCGCCTCGCCAACCTCGACGGCGGCATCGACGAGTGGTCCCGACATCTGGACCCGGAGATTCCCAGGTACACATGACGACGAACCTCAAGTCCTTCGAGGACTTCGGGGTCGAGGAGAAGATCGGCCACGCGCTCAGCGACGCCGGCATCTCGACCCCCTTCCCCATCCAAGAGCTCACCCTGCCCCTCGCGCTGACGGGCGCCGACATCATCGGCCAGGCCCGCACCGGGACCGGCAAGACCCTCGCCTTCGGAATCCCCCTGCTGCAGCGCGTCGACCCCGACGCCGGCGCGGTCCAAGCCCTGGTGATCGTGCCCACCCGTGAGCTGTGCCTCCAGGTCACCGGCGACCTGAACGCCGCCGGCGTCCGCAAGGGCGTCGACGTGGTGGCGGTGTACGGCGGCCGGGCCATCGAGCCGCAGGTCGAGGCGATCGAGAGCGGCGCGTCGATCGTGGTCGGCACGCCGGGACGGCTGCTGGACCTGATGCGCCGGGGCAACCTGCGCCTGAACCGGGTGCAGGGGCTCGTGCTGGACGAGGCCGACGAGATGCTCGACCTCGGCTTCCTGCCCGACGTGGAGCAGCTGATCGAGGCCACGGCCACGGACCGCCAGACGATGCTGTTCAGCGCGACGATGCCGTCGCAGGTGGTCGCCCTGGCGCGGCGCTACATGCGCAAGCCCACGTTCCTGCGCGCCGACGTGGAGGAGATCCACGTCGCGCCGGAGACCACGCAGTACTTCTTCTCCTGCCATCGCATGGACAAGCCAGCGGTGCTCGCCCGCATGCTGCAGACGCCCAACCGCGGCCTGTGCCTGGTGTTCAGCCGCACCAAGCGGATGGCGGACATCCTCGCGGAGGAGCTGCGCGGGCGCGGCATCGCCGCCTCCCCGATCCACTCCGACCTGCGCCAGGAGGCGCGGGAGAAGGCGCTCGCGCGCTTCCGCAGCGGCAAGATCGACGTGCTCGTAGCCACCGAGGTCGCCGCGCGCGGCCTCGACATCATCGACGTCACCCACGTCGTGAACTACGACTGCCCCGACGACGAGAAGATGTACCTGCATCGCATCGGCCGGACCGGGCGGGCCGGGGCGGCGGGCGTCGCCATCACGCTAGCGGTGTGGAACGAGCTCGCGCGCCTGGAGATGATCAAGCGCGCGCTCGACATCACCAGCATCGAGACCCACGAGGTCTTCTCGACCTCGCCGATCCTCGACGAGCTGTTCGACCTCCCCGCGCGCACCCCGCGGCGCCCCGTGGTCGACGACGCCGAGGACGAGGAGGAGACCGAGCAAGCCGAATCCCCGGCGGCCCCCGCCGTTGCCCCGGCCCTCGCCCCGGCGTCTCAGGACGGCCAGGCGGAGCGCAAGCGCCGCCGCCGCCGCCGCGGCCGCGGCCGACCCGCCGAGCTAGGGGTCACCGCCACCGAGCAAACCCCGGACGACGACCGCGCCATGCCCGCCGCCCCCCCGCTCGCCATGGCCGACGCGGACAAGGCATCCTCGCCGGTCGCGGCCGAGACTCCCGAGGAGGCACCGGTGCGCCAGGA
>Ga0136616_10001638_pt1 | contig 11783 bp, 12 predicted proteins | sample AntDrymUQ2992106_2_FD_106648 | JGI IMG/M metagenome (GOLD analysis project Ga0136616, IMG submission 106648) | Polar desert sand microbial communities from Dry Valleys, Antarctica - metaG UQ299 (21.06) | ecosystem: Environmental > Terrestrial > Soil > Desert | place: Antarctica: Dry Valley...
CGGGCTGCGCCGCGCAGGCCCCCAGCCAGGCGTGCTTCTAGCTCACATCAAGCCTCTGGATGGCCGATGCTTACCCGATACTGCGATTGATGGATCAGCGTGCGGTACGGCTCCTGATCGCCGACGACCTCCGCCGTTCGCGACTGACCGTCTTCTTCCGGCTACTGCTCGCGATCCCGCACCTCATCTGGATCGCCCTCTGGAGCATCGCAGCCATCTTCGCTGCCCTCGCGATGTGGACGGTGGCACTCCTCACCGGTCGCCCGCCCCGTCGGCTCCACGGCTTCCTCGCCGCCTACGTCCGGTACGGCACGCACCTCGCCGCCTACCTGTTTCTCGCCGCCAACCCGTTTCCAAGCTTCACGGGGGAGCCGGGATACCCGATCGAGGTCGAGTTGCCCCCCGAGCCACTGGAACAGCCACGCTGGAAGACAGCGCTTCGGCTCCTGCTCGCGGTGCCGGCGCTGCTGCTCGCCACGACCCTCGGCTCGGTGACCGGGGGCGGCGGCTCCTGGGGGCGCGAGGGCGACGACTGGTCCTGGGCGTTGTCGGGCATCGGCGGTGTCGCCGCCGTCTGCGCCCTCCTCGGCTGGTTCGCGATCCTCGCGCTCGGCCGCATGCCCACCGGGCTCCGGGACCTCGCGGCGTATTCGATCGGCTACACGGCGCAGGCGTACGCCTACCTGCTACTCCTGACCGATCGCTACCCGACCTCCGACCCGGAGCGCGCAGGACCGGCGTGGACACTTCCCGAGCACCCGGTGCGCATCGAACTCACCGACGACGGACGGCGCTCGCGCCTGACGGTCCTCTTCCGCTTCCTGCTCGCCCTGCCGCACCTCGTCTGGCTCACCCTCTGGACGATTCCCGCCTTCCTCGCCGCGCTCGCGAACGGTTTCGTGGCCCTCTTTCTCGGCCGCTCTGCGGAACCGCTGCACCGCTTCCTGGCCGCCTATGTCCGCTACGCGACCCAGGTCGGGGCATTCCTGCTGCTCGTCGCCAATCCGTTTCCCGGTTTCACGGGGGGGCCCGGGTATCCGGTCCACGCGGTGATCGCCGGTCCCGAGCGGCAGAACCGGTGGATCACGTTCTTCCGCCTCATCCTCGTCCTGCCGGCGCTGCTCGTCTCGGGAGCGCTCGGCGGTGCGGCCCTCGCCGCCGCCTTCCTCGGCTGGTTCGCGGCCCTCGCCACGGGTCGGATGCCAGACGGATTGCGGAAGCTCGGAGCGATCTCGCTCCGCTACGCCGCACAGGCCAACGCATACGGGCTCATCCTCACAGACCGGTATCCCTACGCCGGGCCGGGGCTGCGGCCCGCCGAGGACGAGCGTGCGGAGCCCGACGAGCACGATCCGTGGCCGACGTTCACGGCGGAGGCCGGAGCCTGAGCGAGCGACGCGGGCGAGCGCTCGCGCTTGCGGCGCTCGCCGCCCTGTGGGCGGTCGCTGCGTGGGCGCTCTGGGAGACGCAGGTTCCGGACGACCTCGCGCGCCCCCGGGTGGATGCGAACGCGGTCTTCTCCGCAACCGCGGTCGAGCGTGCCGAGCGCTACGAGCTCTTCCTCCGCGTCGAGTTCGTCGTCTCACAGGTCGTGCTGCTACTCGTGCTCGCCGTCTACGCCTGGCGTGGTGCGCGGTTCGTGCGGGAATCGGCCGCCGGGAGGATCGGCACCGGGATGCTGCTCGGGATGGTGGGGCTCGCGCTCGTGTGGCTCTCGCAGGTGCCCTTCCGCCTTACAGAGGTGTGGTGGAACCGTCGGTACGACCAGACCGAGATCGGCTACGTCGAGGCGCTGTTGGACAACTGGCTGGTGCTCGGCGCCGAGTTTCTGTTCATCTGCCTCGCGCTCGTCATCGTCATGGCGATCGCGGGCCGCTTCCCGCAGCGCTGGTGGATCGGCGCCGCCCCGGCGTTCGTCGGGCTCGCGACTCTCTTCGCCTTCATCACCCCGTACCTCGTCTCGACCGAGCCGGCGAACGAGCGCGTCGAGGCCGACGCCCGCCGGTTCGCGCTCGCGCAGGGCACGGAGCCGATCCCCATCGCGATCGAGGACGTCTCCGACCTGACCGACGCGCCGAACGCGTACGCCGCCGGCTTCGGGCCCACCCGCCGCATCGTGCTCTGGAACACGCTGCTGGACGGCCGTTTCTCCGACGGCGAGGTCAGCGTCGTCGTGGCGCACGAGGTGGCACACCACTCGCAAAACCACATCCTCGAGGGGATCGCCTGGTACGGCCTCTTCGCGTTTCCCGGCGCCTTCGCGATCGCGCAGGCGACCCGGCGCCGAGGCGGCATGGCTCAGCCCGCAGCCGTCCCGCTCTCGCTGCTCGTACTCGTGGGGTTGCAGCTCGGGTCGCTGCCGCTCCAGAACGGCATCACCCGCCACCTGGAGGAGGAGGCCGACTGGGTGGCGTTCGAGACCGCCCGCGACCCGGCGGGCGCCCGCGCCCTCTTCCGCCACTTCGCCACCGAGGGCCTCACCGACCCCGACCCGCCTGCCTGGTCGTATGCCTTCCTCGACAGCCACCCCTCCATCGTCGAGCGGCTCGCCCTGGTCGATGCCTGGGAGACCTCGAGGCGCTAGGAGTCTGTCGTGACAGTCGCGTGCGGGCGGGGACGGCTGCGATGGAGCCGGGCGCCGCACTCGCTCGCCGGCCAGGCCGGCTGCCTGGCCAAGAGCGAGGGTGGCGATCCGGCGCTGTATCGCAGCCGCCAACTGGTGTGCGCGACTTTCACGACAGGCTCCTAGGCCAGCGTGTACTCAGGGCCTGAGCCGCCCTCGGGCGGCGTCAGCCGGCCGCCCTTGGCGGTGATGGCGCCACACTGCACGCAGTTCGAAGGCGAGAGCTCGACCGTCACCGTGCCGTCGCCGTCTGCGTCGCCGAGCTCGTAGACGCGCGCGGGGCACATGTTCACCCACAGCTCGGCGAGCTCGCGCGGGACGTGCCGCTCGAGCCGGATGTGGTTTGGCTGGTCGTCCCGGGTCCGGTTCCCGGAGAGGAAGACGGAGGACAGCTTGTCGAACGTCAGCTTCCCGTCGGGCGCCGGGTAGCTCTTCGCCCGGTCGGTCTTCATCAGCGCGTGCCGGGCGTTCGGCTCGCTGCTGAACTCCCGGGGCGGAAGCTTTCCCTTCGTGACGGTCATCGCGCTCGCGAGCGCTCCGCCTACGAAGAAGCCCTTGTCGAAGACCTGGCGCATGTTGCGCACGGCGTGCAGCTCCTTCGTCACCCAGCTCGAGCGAAGCGCCTCGTCGTAGCCATCGAGGGCTCCAGGTCGCGACGGGCTCTCGCCACGCTGAAGAGCTCGGAAGGCGGTCTCCGCCGCGAGGATCCCGGACTCGACCCCGTAGTGGATCCCCTTCAAGGCGGGGACGTTCACGAGTCCCGCGCCTTCGCCGACGAGCAGCATCCCGGGCGCGTTGAACCGCTTCGGCAGCGCGTGGTAACCGCCTTCCGTAATCGTCTTCGCCCCCCAGGCGACCCGCTCCCCGTCGCGGAGGATCTTGCGAACGATCCGGTGGGTCTTGAACTGCTGCAGCACGTCGTGGACGGAGAACTCAACGTCGCGGTACTCGAGCCCGGCGACGAACCCGAGCGAGACGAGGTCGGCTCCCATCGGGTAGATGAACGAGCCGCCGAACTCTCCGTACCTGGCGGGCTTACGAAGTGGCCACCCCAGCGTATGGACGATGTGGCCAAGCGGCTTCGGCACCTTCCACACCTCCTTCACCCCAAGCGCCCAGAGCTGCGGGTGCGCGCCCTCGAGCCCGAAGTGCGAGATGGCGGCTCCCGTCAGGTGCCCCTGTGTCCCTTCGGCCAGCACCGTGATCCTGGCGACGATGTCCGACCCCGACTCGAAGTTCGGGAGCTTCTGGCCGTCGCGCCCGCGGCCCTTGTCGCCGGTTCGGATGCCCTGGACGCGGCCGTCCGCGACGAGCAGCTTCTGGGCGTCGGTCTCGGGCAGGATCGCCGCACCGCTCTCCTCCGCCTGCTCGGCGAGAAAGCGGCCGAGCTGCGCGAGGGAGGCAACGTAGTTGCCGTGGTTGCGCATCGTCGGCGGCGGCGGGACGCGGATGGAGGTGCTCTTCGTCAGCATGTAGACGGCCTCGCCGTGAACCTCGCCGAAGGTGGGTAGGTCGTTCATCGTCAGACGGCCCTTGAAGAGCCGCCGGAGGCCGCGCGGGTTGACGACGGCGCCGGAGAGGAGATGCGAGCCCGGCTTCGCGCCCTTCTCGACGACCGCGACCGGCACGTCGCCGAGCCGCTCCGCCGTCTCTGGGGATTCCTCGAGCAGCTGCCCGAACCGGATCGCGCAGGCCAGCCCCGCCGGGCCGGCCCCGACCACGAGCAAACCGACCTCGATCCGCTCGCCCGACGGGTCGGTTGGAGCGGCAATCACCTCTGCCGGCGAGAACGGCGGCGGGTAGTCCGACGGTCTGACACGGCTCGCCGCGCGGCTCATGACGATCGGGCGCGTACGAGCTCGGTCAGCTTCGGGACGATCTGGCTGACGTCTCCGACGACGCCGAGATCCGCGAACTCGAAGATCGGCGCGTTCGGATCCTTGTTGATGGCAACGATCACCTTTGAGCCCTGCATGCCGACCTTGTGCTGGATCGCGCCTGAGATTCCACAGGCGACGTAGAGCGCCGGGGACACGTTCTTGCCGGTCTGGCCGACCTGGGAGGCGTACGGGTACCAGCCGGCGTCGACGACGGCGCGCGTCGCTCCGACGGCTCCTCCCAGCGCCTTCGCGAGCTCCTCCACCATCCCGAAGCCCTCGGGCGCGCCCAGCCCCCGGCCGCCGGCGACGATGACGCTCGCGTCCTCGATCGAGGGGCCGCTCGTCTCCTCGTGCGCCTGCTCGAGCATCTCGGCGAGCAACGAGTGCTCTTCGAACCTAACGTCCAGCCTCTCCAGGGTGCCGGCTGCACCGGTCTCGACCGGATCGAACACGCCGGCCCGGAAGAGCCCGAGTCGGGGCGTGGAGGTCCAGCCGACATCGACGAGCACGGAGTCGCCGAGCGCCGACTGCTTGCCGACGAGCACGCCGTCCTGCTCCTCGAGGTCGACGAGTTGCCAGTTGAGGCCCGCGTCGAGCCGCGCAGCCAGCGCGGCCGCGATGTCTGCGGAGAGGATCGACTGCGCGAAGAGCACGGTCTCGATCCCCTTCTCCTCCACGAGCTGAGCGAGCGCGTCGACGCGCGGTTGCGGGAGCGGGGCCTCGAGCCTGGGATCGTCGGCCACGTAGACCGTGGCCGCGCCGTAGCGGCCGGCGTCGGCCGCCAAGCCCTCGACGCCCGACCCGAGGATGATCCCGGAAACCGGGTGCCCGAGCCCGGCCGCCTTCCCGAGGACGCCGAGGGAGCCCTTCTGCAGCTCGCCCTCGTGGTGCTCGAGGAAGACGAGCGTCGTCACTGCACCAGCCGCTTCTCTGCGAGGAACTCGAGGATCTTCTCGGCGCCCGAGCCGTCGTCCTCGATCTTCCGAGTGTCGCCTCGCGGCGGCGGTGCCGACAGCGCGAGTACCTCCGTCCGGGACCCAGCCGATCCGGCGCGGTCGGGCTCGATGCCGAGCTCGCTGAGCGTCACCACGTCCTGCGGCTTCTTCTTCGCGCCCATGATCCCCTTGAGTGACGGGTAGCGCGGCTCGTTGATCGAGTCGGCGACGGCCACGACGGCCGGCAGAGACGCGCGGATCACGTCGTAGCCGAACTCCGTCTGGCGCTTGCCGGTCACCGAGCCGTTCTCGAACGTCAGCTCGGCTGCCTGCGAGATCATCGGCCGGCGTAGTCGCTCGGCCACCGCCGCCCAGAGAAGGGCCCCGTCCCCATCGGAAGCCTGCTGGCCGAAGAGGACGAGATCGGCGCTTTCCCGCTCGAGCGCGCGGGCGAGCGCGTAGCTCGTCGCAACGAGATCGGAGCCGGCCGCAGCGTCGTCGGAGACGAGGACCGCGCGGTCGGCACCCATCGCAAGCGCCTTGCGCAGCGCGTCGAGCGCCTTCTCGGGGCCGAGCGAGACGACGACGACCTCACCCTCGCCCGATGCGTCCCTGATCCGCAGCGCCTCTTCGACCGCGTTCGCGTCAACCGGATTGAGCGCGGCCTCGCCGGAGCGGTCGAGCCGCTTCGTCGCCGGATCGATGCGCTTTGTCACAGCAGCGTCCGGAACCTGCTTCACGCAAACGGCAATCTTCATCGCGCGAAGACTCTAGCGATGCGGTGAGCGTCTCACGAGCGGGACGCGCACGCATGTCATTTCCCCCGTTCGCGTCCTTTTCTGCCGCATCGCTGCTAGTGTCCCGCCCTTCGAGCGCGAACCGGAGCTCTTATAAAACGCCACCGGACGACAGCCCGAGGGACCTCTTTCCTCATCGCGGCCCTCCTGATCTGCACAGGGTCAGCTGCCGCATACCCCTCCGCGTCGCCGTCCGCCGAGGGTCAAGGGGGCCTCTCGCGCGTCGTCTTCCCCGTGCTCGGCCCCGTGCAGTACAGCGACGACTTCGGCGATGCGCGCGGCCAGGGCGGGCATCAGGGGAACGACCTGGTGGCGCCGAAGCGGGCACTGGCCTTGGCCGCAGAAGCGGGGAAGATCTCGTTCCACACGACCTCCTCCCGCGCCGGCTGCATGCTGTACCTCGACGGCGCGAGCGGGACGCAGTACCTCTACATCCACCTGAACAACGACCTCACGTCCGGGAACGACAACCGCGGCAAGTGCGTGGCCGGCGTTTCCTACGCCGACGGCCTGCGCGACGGGGCGAAGGTCGCCGCCGGGCAGCCGATCGGCTTCGTCGGCGACTCGGGGGATGCCGACGGCGGCCACTCGCACCTGCACTTCGAGGTTCATCCGGGCGGCGGCGGCGCCGTCAGCCCCTACCCGTACCTCCAGAAGGCGTCCCGGCTCCTGTTCGCCGCAAGGCCCGGCAGCACGTTCACGCTTGCCCTGACCGGTACCGTCTTCGCCGCCCGAGGAGCCGCGCTCGAGCTCAGCCTCGACCAGGTGCGCCAGTGGCCGGGCGGGCGAAGGATCGTGCAAACGGGCCAGAAGGTCGCCGTCTCCCTTCCTCTGACGACAGCGGTCGAGGGTGTCGCCCCGGCAGAGCAGGTTCCGGATGGTCTTCCGTTCTCTGCGCTCGGGCTCCTGACCCGGGGTCGCCCGATTACCGTGTGGACACAACCGGCGAAGGTGACGCTGGCCGCGCAAGCCGGCGCGAAGGGCACGCTCGCCGCCTCCCGCATCGTCGTCAAGCCATAAGCGAGGACGCGAGGACGCGCAGGGACTCAGAGGGCTGGGCGGAACGTCGCTCGGACGGTCAGCTCGGCCGATGTTTCGCGGAACCCTCCTAGATCGGGATCTGCGCCTTCAGGAAGTCGACGATCTCGGTCGTCGGCGCACCCGGCGTGAAGATCTCCGCGACGCCCAGCGCCTTCAGCTCCTTCGCGTCATCTCCCGGGATCGTGCCTCCGACGACAACAAGCACGTCCTCGACGCCGTTCTCCTTCAACCCCGCGAGAATGCGCGGCACGAGCGTCATGTGGGCGCCCGAGAGGATCGAGATGCCGACCGCGTCCGCATCCTCCTGGATCGCGGTCTCAACGATCTGCTCCGGCGTCTGGTGGAGGCCCGTGTAGATCACCTCCATGCCGGCGTCCCGAAGCGCGCGCGCGATGATCTTCGCACCCCGGTCGTGACCGTCGAGTCCGGGCTTCGCGATCACCACTCTGATCCTTCGCGTGTTCCGCGACCCAGGGGTAGGCATAGGTCGGCAAGTATATGGCGGTGAAGCTCGACGTCATCGGCTCGTCGCCTGCGTGGCCCAACCCCGGCGGCTCGTGCTCGGGCTACCTCGTCAACGGCCGCCTGCTCCTCGACTGCGGCCCCGGCGTGCTCGCGCGCCTACGCGAGCGGGAGCCCTGGCCGACGCTCGACGCGATCGCGATCACGCACCTCCATCTCGATCACTGGGGAGACCTGATCCCGTGGGTGTGGGCCTCGCTCTTCGGCCCCGGACGAGCCGGCGCGCAACTCTGGTTGCCGCCGGGGAGCGTCGAGGCGCTCCGCCCCGTCCTTGCGCAGCTCGGAACCGAGGACATGTTCGAGCGCGCCTTCGACGTGCAGGAGTACGAGCCGGGGCGGCCCTTCTCCGCCGGAGGGCTGGAGGTCACGGCCAGCCAGGTCGTGCACTACAACATCGACGCGTTCGGATTCCGCGTCGAAGGGAGCGGCGTCCTTGCCTACTCCGGTGACACCGGCCCCTGCGATCCGCTCGACGAGCTGGCTCGCGACGCGGATGTGTTCGTCTGCGAGGCGACCCTGGAGCATGGCGCCGACGAGGGTGCCGAGCGCGGGCACATGTCGGCCGACGAGGCGATCGCCGCGGCCGAGCGCGCCGGTGCGAAACGGTTGCTCCTCACGCACCGGCCGCAGGAGCGAGCGCTCCCGACCGATGCCGAGCTCGCCTACGACGGCCTCGAGCTCGAGCTGTGACGCCAACAGAGCCCTCGGCTGATCTTGTGCCGGATCGCACCCCAGGGGACTTCAAGCTCTAAACCGCCAGGTCCTGAAATGATCTTGGCCGCGGGGCGGCCCCTTCAGGGGTCTTCGCGCGATGAGCATCTGCTTTCAGATACTCAGCTTGCGCAGACTAAAAGACAGGCTGCTCGCGCCAGGTGCCCCACACCTCGCGCCAGGCGTCGCACATCTCGCCCATCGTGACGTAATCGCGTGCGGCGTCGAGGATCAAGGGCATCAGGTTGACGCCTTCGCGTGCCGAGGCCGCCTTCAGGGCTGCGAGGCGCTGCTCGACCTTGGCCGAGTCGCGGCGGCCTCTCAGGGTGTGCACCCGCGCGATCTGCTGCTGCTCGAGCGCGGCGTCGATCTTCAGGATCTCGAGCGGCTGCTCGTTCTCGAGCACGTAGCGGTTGACGCCGACGACGATCCGCTCTCCACGCTCGACCTCCCCCTGGTAGGTGAACGCCGCGTCGGCGATCTCCTGCTGGGGGAAGTTCTGCTTGATCGCCTCGACCATCCCGCCGAGCTCTTGGATCCGGTCGAAGTACTCGTACGCCTGGGCCTCGATCTTGTTCGTCAGATCCTCGACGTGGAAGGAGCCGCCCAGCGGATCGATCGAGTTGACGACGCCCGTCTCGTGGGCGATCACCTGCTGGGTTCGGAGCGCGATCCGCACCGCATCCTCCGTGGGCAGGGCGAGCGCTTCGTCGAAGGAGTTCGTGTGCAGGCTCTGGGTGCCGCCGAGCACCGCGGCGAGGGCTTCGATCGCCGTCCTGACGATGTTGACCTCGGGCTGCTGCGCCGTCAGCGAGACACCGGCGGTCTGCGAGTGGAAGCGCATCAGCCAGGAACGCGGGTCGCGCGCGCCGAACCGTCCCCGCAGCACGCGCGCCCAGATCCTGCGGGCCGCGCGGTACTTGGCGATCTCCTCGAAGAAGTCGAGGTGCGCGTTGAAGAAGAAGGAAAGCCGCGGGGCGAAGTCGTCGACGTCGAGGCCCCGTTCGACCGCCCACTCGACGTAGGTGAACCCGTCGGCGAGCGTGAAGGCGAGCTCCTGCGCGGCGGTCGAGCCGGCCTCGCGTATGTGGTAGCCGGAAATCGAGATCGGATGCCACCGCGGCAGCTCGGTGGCGCAATACTCGACCATGTCGGTCACGAGCCGCATCGAGGGCTCCGGCGGGAAGATGTACTCCTTCTGGGCGATGTACTCCTTGAGGATGTCCGTCTGGATCGTCCCGCGAAGCTCCCTCGCCGGCACACCCTGCTGCTCCCCGACCGCGATGTAGAACGCGAGCAGGATCGCGGCCTGCGAGTTGATCGTCATCGACGTCGAGACGTCCGCCAGCGGGATCCCGTCGAACAGCGTCTCCATGTCCGCCAGTGAATCGATCGCTACGCCCTCCCGGCCCACCTCGCCGAGCGAGCGCGCGTGGTCGGAGTCGTAACCCATCAGCGTCGGCATGTCGAAGGCGGTGGAGAGCCCGGTCTGCCCGTGCTCGAGCAGGTAGCGAAAGCGCTCGTTGGTCTCGGCGGCCGTGCCGAAGCCGGCGAACTGCCGCATCGTCCAGAGCTTGCCGCGGTACATCGAGGGATACACCCCGCGCGTGAACGGATAGACGCCTGGGTACCCGAGGTCGCGCTCGTAATCGATCTCGACCGTGTCGGGTGTCGCCAGCGGCTCATTCGCGACGCCCGAGATTGTCGAGAGGAGCTCGCCGCCACGCTCCGGCTGTCTCTCGTAGAGCTCCTCACGCCAGGCACGCGTACCGTCGAGCGAGGAGCCTCGATCCTCCGTCGTAGCCATCGGTCGCATTCTACGTCGCAGCCTGAACCCCGAAGACGATGCCGATCGCAGCGAGCACCGCGCCGAGCGCCAGACGTAGGGCGTCCTCCGACGCCAGCGCTGTGACCCGGGCCCCGAGCCACGCGCCAGGCAACGCCCCGGCGAGTCCGGCGACGAGGAGATCCCACTCGATCACCGAGGCCGACGCATGCGTCGCGAACCCCGCGACGCCGAGGAGCGCACCGACGACGAGGTTCGTGCCGGCCGCACGTCGGAGGTCGAGTCCGACCCCTCGGACGAGCGCGGGCATCCTCAGCGTGCCGAGGATGACGCCGACGGCGCCGCCGATGGCTCCGATCACGAGCCCGTGACCGGCGGCGGCGCCGAGGCGCAAGCGCTCGCGCGGCTTGGGTCGGATCGGGCGGAGCGCGAGATCGATCCCGCTCCAGAGCAGAACGGCGGCGATCAGGCCGTAGAGCACCCGCTGGGGCACGTCGTCGGCGAGCAGCGCGCCGAGAACCGCGCCCACGATCGACGGTGGAGCCATCCACGCGACGACGCGCCAGTCGACCCTCCCCTCCCGGGCGTGGCGGAGACCTCCTGTCGCGGCCGCGGCGGCCGAGATCGCGATGTTCGTCCCTGCGGCCGCGAGGGGGCTACCAGCGGCGACGACGAGCAACGGCAGCCGGAGCGTCCCGAGCACGAGCCCGAGCGCCGAGCCGAGGTAACCGGCCGCGAACGAGCCGACGAACGCTAGCGCGAGCTCCCAGGCCTCCACAGAACCTCATCGCCGCCGGCGGCACTGCGTGCCAGGATGAACAGGAGGTCCGAGAGCCGATTGAGGTAGACGAGTGTCAGTGGGTTGAGCGGGTGCTCCGTCGCCGCGCGCAACGCCCCCTGCTCGGCGCGGCGGCAGGCGGTGCGCGCGACGTGCAACTGCGCCGAGAGCCGGTTGCCGCCCGGCAGGACGAAGCTCTTCAGCTCCGGCAGCTCCGCGTTCCAGACGTCGCAGGCGCGCTCGAGCTCGTCGATCTGCTCCTGCGTGACCCGCAGCCGCCCGTCGCCGGCTTCGTAGGGCACGGAGAGGTCGGCGCCGACGTCGAAGAGCTCGTTCTGGAGCCGCAGCAGCAGCTCCCCGAGCTCGGCCGGCACACCGCTCTCGCCGGCCACGCCGAGCTGCGCGTTCAGCTCGTCGACTCCGCCGAACGCGATGATGCGAGCGTCGAGCTTGGAGACGCGGGAGCCGTCGCCGAGCGAGGTCTCCCCCGCATCGCCACCGCGCGTGTAGATCTTCGTGAGCCGAACCGGCTCGTCGCGGCGCCGCGAGCTCACGTCGACCTAGTGTCGCTGCGACACAAAGTCGCGGTCATCCGGTCGCGACCGCCCGCTCCGCCTGCGTCAGCAGGGAACGCGCGATCACGATCCGCTGCACCTCGCTCGTCCCCTCGTAGATCTCGGTGATCTTGGCGTCGCGGTAGTACCGCTCCA
>Ga0136616_10001639_pt1 | contig 11782 bp, 15 predicted proteins | sample AntDrymUQ2992106_2_FD_106648 | JGI IMG/M metagenome (GOLD analysis project Ga0136616, IMG submission 106648) | Polar desert sand microbial communities from Dry Valleys, Antarctica - metaG UQ299 (21.06) | ecosystem: Environmental > Terrestrial > Soil > Desert | place: Antarctica: Dry Valley...
CCGCCACCGCCACCGCCAAAGGCCGGCTGGCCGTACTGCTGAGTCGGCTGGCCGAAGCTCGGTTGGGCCACGCTCGGCGGCTGGCCATAGCTGGGCGCAGCGCCGGTGGGAGGGCCGAATCCGGGTTGGCCAGCGGGAGGTGGTTGGCCCCAACCCGACTGCGAACCGCCGGGGTTGGGCTGCCCACCAAAGGGGGGCTGGTTTCCGTACGGGGGCTGGGTCATTGTGGGTCCTTCCGTCAGGCGTAAGCCGCGAGCGTTCCCCTCCGGCGCGAGTCCTCAGCCGACAGCGAGGAGGACATCGTAGGCACCCGGCTCATCCACGATGCGGACGAACACTGGGTAACCAGTGGTCTTCACGGCATGAGACGACAGGGCTCGACGGTAGGTTCCGACGCTTTCCCATTCGGTTAACAGGATCCACACATCTGGCTCGTCGAGGCAGCGCCCTGCGCGCGCCCGCAGGAAGCCCGGCAGCGTCATGAAGACGTCGATGAGCACCGCCAGTTCGCCGGTGATCTGCTCTTCGGCATCACCATCGGCACGCAACCTGTTCACCGCGAGCACCCGTAGCCTCCCGTTCTGCGATCCCGTGATGAGATCCTCGTCCGCATGTCGAGCACATCGGGACGGGACCGCCTGGAGCGGCGAAGCCTGCCCGTACTGATGACCTTGCGCAGAGTGCCCCAATGGGTGCTGTTCCTCGTCGTCCTAGGGCTTGTGGTCGGCGGACTGCTCCTGACCGGCCCGGTGGCCGGGGCGCTACTCGGCGTCGTAGCGGTCTTTCTCGGTTGGCTGCTCCTGCTGGCCTGGCCACGGTTGACCCAAGGCCAACGACTCCTGCGCGGGCTCACCATTGCCGTCATCGCCGGCTCGGTGATCTGGCGGCTGCTTGCCTGACCCGACCGAGTCAGGCTGATCCGAACCGCCGCTGCCGGCTGGCGTAGGACTCACACGCGGCCCAAAGATGTCGTCGGTCGAAGTCCGGCCACAGCGTGTCGGCGAAGACCAATTCGGCGTAGGCCGACTGCCACAGCAGGAAGTTCGAGGTCCGCTGCTCGCCCGAAGACCGGATGAACAGATCGACGTCCGGCATGTCCGGCTCGTCCAGATGACGGGCGAGGGTCTTCTCGCCGATCCGATCAGGATCGAGCCGACCAGCAGCCACCTCGCGGGCGATAGACGCTGCGGCATCGGCGATCTCAGCCCGCCCGCCGTAATTGACGCACATCGTCAGGGTCAAGATGTCATTGCCCGCGGTGAGCTCTTCTGCTGCTTCCAGTTCACGAATCACGCTGCGCCACAGCCGGCGTGGCCGCCCGGCCCAGCGCACCCGTACGCCGAGTTCGTGCATCTCGTCACGACGGCGGCGAATGACATCGCGGTTGAACCCCATCAGGAAGCGCACCTCTTCAGGACTGCGCCGCCAGTTCTCCGTCGAGAAGGCATAGGCAGAAAGCCAGCCGATGCCGAGCTCGATCGCTCCCTCCACACAGTCGAACAGCGCGGCCTCGCCGGCCTCGTGCCCGACTGTCCGCGGCAGTCCGCGACGTCCGGCCCACCGCCCGTTCCCGTCCATCACGATCGCCACGTGCCGGGGAATTGTCCCGGCGGCCAGTTCGGGCGCCCTCGCGCCGGTGGGATGCGGGGACGGCGGGCGTACCGGCTGGCCCACGGACAGATCAGCGGTCCTACGGACCCGACTCATCCGCGCTCCACCATCGCCAGCGAGCGCAGCCCACGTTCGAGGTGCCACTGCAGCAACGCGGCCACCAGTCCACTGGCCTCCCTCGCCGCGGCCGAGGTCGCCGCCTCGGCACCAACCCAGTCCCCGGTGAACAGCGCCGACATCAACTCAACCGACGCCGGACTCGGATTGGCCGATCCGGCGGGACGGCATCGCCCGCATACGACGCCACCGGCCGGGATCGACAGCGATCGGTGCGGGCCCGGCGCGGCGCAGATCGCGCACTCCACCAGAGCCGGCTCCCACCCGGCCACGGACATGGCCCGCAACAGGAACGCATCGAGAACCAGACTGGGCGCTCGGCCGTCGCTGGTCATCGCCCGCAACGCGCCGACGACGAGCAGGAACAGGCGAAGCGACGGTTCACGTTCCTCCGACGTCAGCCGCTCCGCGGTCTCTAGGACCGCCGTACCTGCGGTATAGCGGCGGTAGTCGGACACGATTGCGGCGCCGTACGGGCGAATGCTCTCGACCTGGCTGACGATGTCGAGGCTCCGGCCTTGGTAGAGCTGGACGTCCACGTGGGTGAAGGGTTCCAGTCGGGCGCCGAACTTCGACGACGTACGGCGGATCCCCTTCGCGACTGCACGCACCCGACCATGACGGCGGGTCAGCAGCGTGACGATCCGGTCGGCCTCACCGAGCTTGTGCAGGCGCAACACGATCGCCTCGTCGCGGTAGAGGCTCACGATCGCCAGTCTCCCACCGCCGCCGCCGATCCTTGAGTTCTCGCCGAACGACAGGCCCTTGGCGGAGTCAGAAGCCCAGCCGCTGCAGTTTCTTCGGATCGTCCTGCCACTCGCCGAGCACCTTGACATGCAGGTCCAGATAGACACGACTTCCGAGCAGGGCCTCGATCTGGGTACGGGCGCGGGTACCGATGGACTTGATCCGCTCCCCCCTCCGTCCGAGCAGGATCGGTTTCTGACTCGCCCGCTCGACGTAGAGGACGGCCTCGATATCCACGAGGTCGCTGTTCTCCCGCGGCGTCAACTCCTCCACCGTGACCGCAACCGAATGCGGCAACTCCTGGTCGAGATCAGACAGTGCGGCCTCACGGATCAGTTCAGCGACGAGCACCTTCTCCGGCTCGTCGGTCAGCGTCCCGTCCGGATAGAGCGCGGGACCCGTGGGCAGGCCATCCATCAGCAGGTCTAGCAGCGTGGCCACGCCGGTACCGGATCTGGCGCTGAGTGGCACGTAGTGCGCCGCCTCGATCTCCGCGCTCGCGGCGAGGAGTTGGCCGGCCACCTGGTCGGGCTTGGCCAGATCGATCTTGGTCACCGCCACGATCAGCGACGTGCCATGAAGTTGGCGCAGTTCTCGAGCGATGAACCGGTCGCCCGGCCCCATCTTCTCGTTGGCCGGAACACACCACACGACGATGTCCACACCCGCCAACGTGGTGCGTACGACGTCGTTGAGTCGTTGTCCCAGAACCGTTCTGGGCTTGTGCAGCCCCGGGGTGTCGACGAGAACCAGCTGAGCTTGCGGGCGATGGACGATGCCTCGAATCGCGTGCCTCGTGGTCTGCGGCCGATCGCTGATGATGCCGATCTTGGTACCTACCAGGGCGTTGGTCAGCGTGGTCTTTCCCGTATTGGGTCGTCCCACCAAGCACCCGAAGCCGCTGCGCATACCGCTCAGCCTCCCATTGCCCGCACGGCGGCGCTGGCGATCGGGTAAGAATCACCGATGTGGCACAGCGACGGCCGGCTGAGAACAGATCATCTGCCGGCGACCCCTCCGCGATCGCCCGGCGGTGGTCGTCAGAGCGCGATAGCCACCTGCGCCAGATCAACGCCTTTTCCTTCATAGTCCCGCACCGGAGGAAGCGATCGGTCACCAAGCTGCCGGCCGCACTGCGATATGCCCAGCTCCTTCCCGCCAGCCGTACGGTCCGGATGCTGCTGGCAGTGGCGGCACCCGCGTACGCCAGTTTGCAACTCGGCCAAGGGGCTACGGTCGGGCGCGCTATCGGATTCGCGGTCCTCCTGGCGGTCGTGATTTTTGCGGTCTCGACCTATCGCGTGACGGTCAGCAATTCCGGCATCAGCTTTGACATCGCCGGCCTCCGCCAGGTATCCAGCTTCGGATTCGTACCGCTCTTAGCCGTACGTGAGGTACGGCACGGCGTGCCTGGAGACTGGCCCAAGGCCAGACTCAAAGGGGGGTGGTGGCCGGGCCGCCGACGGGTCAGCGTCTTGTATCTGGACCAGGACGCAATGCTGCGTGCGTTTCAGGTCTGGGTCGGCGGCCCCGAGGCATTTGGTACTGCCCTGCTCGGGCGCCCGATGTCGGACCCGGACTGAGAGGCGCGCGGAGCTAGGAGAAGTCGAAGACCTTGAGCGCCCCGGCTTCCTCGGTGACCGCAAGGAGCAGTTCGGTGGACCCGGTGTCGGTCTGCACATCGAGAATGATGTCGTCATGATTGCCGTGCCCGTAGGCATCGGAGACAGCCGCTGAGGAGATCGCCGTCGCCCCCAGAGTGCGGAACAGCTCGTCGGCGAAGGCCTGCGGATCGGCGAACTCGGCCTGCAGATCCGGCGTCAGGGTGGCGTAGCCGCCCGCATAGTCACCGGCTGCCATCAGGTCAATCAGCGCCTGTGCGGTCTCCGGTGACTCCGCGAAGTTCAACTCCTCCGAGGTCTCCTCGGCCGATTCGGTCGTTTCTTCGGTGCTCTCTTCGGTGGTTTCCTCGGTCTCGGAGGTCGGGAGGGTCTGCTGCGTGGTCAGGGTGGTGGCCACCGGCGTCGGCTCGTCGTCGTTGAGCACCAAGAACAAGCCCAGTGCACCCAGACCCAGGAGCAGCACGAGTCCGCCGATGATCCAGGGCAGGACCGACTTCTTCGGCGGAGGTCCATAGGGGCCCTGCGGACCTCCGTACGGCGGCTGAGTCCCGTACGGCGGCTGAGTCCCGTACGGCGGCTGAGTCCCGTACGGCGGCTGACCTCCATCGGGCGGCTGGCCCCCGTACGGCGGCGGGGTCCGTAGGGCGGCTGGGTCATGGACTCGTTCCTTCGGCGCGCCGTGGGGTACTGCCGAGTCGTGCGCCACCGGCCGCCTGAGATGGCCGACTGGTCATGTGGCGCGACCACGATCGGTGCTCAGCAGGTTGCCGTCGGTACCGGCCAGAAAGATCGCAGCGGACCCCGACAGGTCGCGTACGGCAGATACGCCGTCGCCGTCGGCGGCCTCTGCTGCGGACACGACGGCGGCCGCCTCCAGCGTCGTGACCCCGCTGGACACCGCCGAGGCTACGGCGGCCTGCAGCGCGGACAGCCGCAGAGTCGGTAGTGCCACTGTCGCCGCGGCATAGGTTCGGCCGTCCTGGTCCCTGACCGCCGCTCCCTCGCTGGCACCGGTTCGACCGCGGGCTGCGCGAGCCAGCACGATCAACTTGGCATCTTCGGGCTCCAAGCCTGCCTGCGCCGCACTACTCATGGGCCAGGGCCGCTTCCTTCGCAACGCTCCCGGTCGCCGGCAACCGCGAGACCAGCAACGTGTCGATCCGGTTGCGTCGCCCCTCCGTGCTCTCGGCCGTCAGCGACAGGCCGGCATAGGTGGCTCGAGCACCCGGGATCGGTACCCGACCGAGCTCACGAGCCAGCAGGCCACCGACTGTGTCGATGTCGTCCTCGTCAGGAAATTCGACGTGGAACAGCTCAGCCAGATCGTCGACCGGCAGCCGCGAGGTGACCCGCATCGAACCGTCCGGGAGCTGCTCGACGGGTGGGCGCTGATCTGTGTCGTACTCGTCGGTGATCTCCCCCACGATCTCTTCGAGGATGTCCTCGATCGTGACCAGCCCGGCGGTACCGCCGTATTCGTCGACGACCACGGCCATGTGGATCCGGCGGGCCTGCATCTCCCGCAGCAGTTCATCGACCGGCTTCGACTCAGGTACGAACGACGGCTCACGCATGAGTTCTTCGACCAGTTGCGAGCCGGCACTGTCATCAGAGCCCTGCGTGCGGCGAACCAGGTCCTTGAGATAGACAACACCGACGATGTCGTCGATGTTGTTGCCCACCACAGGTATTCGCGAGAAGCCGCTACGAAGCGCTAGCGCCAGAGCTTGGCGCACGATCTTCTGTGCTTCGATCCAGACGACGTCCGGGCGGGGCACCATGACTTCGCGGGCGAGCGTGTCCCCGAGTTCGAACACGGAGTGGATCATGTTGCGCTCGCCGTGCTCGACGACTCCACGCGCCTCGGCCAAGTCGACCAGCTCCCGCAACTCGACCTCGCTGGAGAACGGGCCCTCGCGAAATCCTCGGCCCGGGGTGAGCGCGTTGCCGAGCAGGATGAGCAGGTTGGTCACCGGGCCGAAGATGGCCCGCAGCGCCCGTGTCAGGCCGGCGGTGCGCAGGGCTACCCCATAGGCGTGTTGACGCCCGATCGTGCGCGGCCCGACGCCGACGAGAACGAAACTGACGACCGTCATCACAAAGCCGGCGACAAGGACCGACCTCCAGCCGACCCCCCACAGCTGGACCAACACCGTGGTGATCAGGACCGCCGCGAACAGCTCGCAGAGGACTCGCAACAACAACAGGAGCGAGACGTGCCGGGCCCGGTCGTCGAGGATTCGCTCCAGGATCTCGGCGCGGGGCGTCCCGTCTCGTCGGAGTTCGGACACTCGGGCCAGGGAGACGTGCCCGATGGCCGCGTCGACAGCGGCGAACAGGCCGGCCAATGGGACCAACAGGGCGGCGACGACGAGCAGCGTCACCTGTGTGGAACTCATGAGCCGGCGTTCTCGGCGTTCTCGCTGCGGTGCTTGCGCCAAGCGTCGAGCAGGCGCCGCTGCACGGCGAACATCTCGCGCTCCTCGTCGGTGTCGCCATGGTCGTAACCGAGCAGATGCAGGACGCCGTGGGTCGTGAGCAGGTGCAGCTCGGCATCGAAGCTGTGCCCGGCGGCTGACGCCTGCTTGATCGCCACCGCAGGGCAGAGCACGACATCACCCAGCAGGGAGGGGCTGGGATCAGACTCGTCAGGACGGCGGGCGGTGTCCAACTCGTCCATCGGGAAGGCCAGCACGTCGGTGGGACCCGTGGAGTCCATCCACTTCTCGTTGAGGCTGGCCATGTAATCGACGTCGATCAGGAGCACCGACAGTTCAGCCAACGGGTTCACGTCGAGCTCACAGAGCAGAAAGCGGCACAAGCCCGCGAGGGACACCTCGTCGATCGGGATGTCGGACTCGTTGGCAATGTCCACGGACACGGTGGCGTCGAGTCCGTTATCGGCGGGGCGGGGCGGAGCCGCGGCGAACGGAGGAGTCCGGGCGCTCGGTGTCGGCGCGCCGGGCGGCACGTGGACCGGCCGAACGAACTTCCACAGGCGGAGCGCGATGCTCGCCCTGGCTGGGGTAAGGCAGCCCGGTCAGTGGGCCGTCGGTCTGGTCGGCATTCTCGGCGTCGAAGCGGGCATAGGCATCGACGATGTGGCCGACGAGGCGATGGCGCACCACGTCGACGCTGCTGAGGTGGGTGAAAGCGACGTCTTCGACGCCGTCCAGGATCGACTGGACGACCCGCAGACCACTGCGCTGCCCACCGGGGAGGTCGACCTGGGTCACGTCGCCGGTGACGACCATCTTCGAACCGAATCCGAGTCGGGTGAGGAACATCTTCATCTGCTCCGGCGTGGTGTTCTGGGCCTCGTCCAGGACGATGAACGCGTCGTTGAGCGAGCGACCTCGCATGTAGGCCAGCGGAGCGACCTCGATCGTCCCGGCCTGGGTCAACCGGGGAATCGAATCGGGATCGACCATGTCGTGCAGCGCGTCGTAGAGCGGCCGCAGGTACGGGTCGATCTTGTCGTAGAGCGTGCCGGGTAGATATCCGAGCCGCTCGCCTGCCTCGACGGCAGGCCGGGTCAGGATGATCCGGTTCACCTGTTTTGCCTGTAGGGCCTGGACCGCCTTGGCCATCGCCAAGTAGGTCTTCCCGGTGCCTGCGGGGCCGATCCCGAAAACGATCGTGTGTTCGTCGATGGCATCGACGTACCGCTTCTGGTTTAACGTCTTTGGCCGGATCGTGCGTCCCCGGCGGGACAGGATGTTCAAGCTGAGTACGTCAGCCGGTCGCTCGGTGGCGCCATTGCGCAGCATGTGCAACGCCTGGGAGACCGCATCGGGACGCAGGTGTCCACCCTGGCCGACGAGCGCGATCAATTCGTCGAAAACGCGTACTGCGAAGGCGTTGTCGGCCGGGGCCCCGGTGATGATGATCTCGTTGCCCCGAACCAGGACATGGGCGCGCAGTTCACGCTCGACCAGCCGAAGGATCTCATCGCCCGAGCCCAGCAGGCTCACCATCGGCACCGATGGGGGGACCACGATCGTGGTGGCCGAGACCGCCCCCGACGGCACCAGCGGGCCATTGAGCGGGGCGGTCGTTGTCGGCGGAGGGGCCGCGGACGGCGTGCGGGCAGGGCTCTCGGGGCTATGCGGGACGGTCGGCAACGGTGCTGCGGCCCTGCTTCCATGCCTGGGGACAGATCGGACGCCGTGAAGTTTACCCGGACGTCCGACTTAGTCTGCTCGATTTCGGTGTTGCACCTCGATCAGCCGGGTGGCCAGCCCATCGAGCGGCCACCCAGAACATGGACATGCACATGGAAGACGGTCTGGTGAGCCTCGGAACCGGTGTTGACCACCAGCCGATATCCACTCTCGGAGACGCCCTGCGAGACCGCCACATCGCCGGCTGCCGCGATCACCTCGGCAAGCACCGACGGATCGTTGTCCACGAGCGCAGCAGCCGTGGGGTGGTGCTGTTTCGGGATCACCAGCACATGCACCGGGGCCTGTGGCTGCAGGTCACGGAACGCCAGCGTGGTTGCGGTCTCGTGGACGAGATCGGCAGGGATGTCTCCAGCGACGATCTTGCAGAACAGACAATCCGGTTCAGCCATGGCGCCACCCTAGGGCGATGCCAAACGCTCAGCGCCGGTCAACGGCCGTTGAAGGCATCCCGTACCCGGGAGAAGAGGCCCCCGCCTCCGGCCCGGGTCGAGACGGGTCGTTCCTCGTCGCGCAGGGCGGCCAGCTTGCGCAGGATTTCCTCCTGCTCAGGATCGAGTCGGGTGGGGGTCAGCACTTCGACGTGGACATACAGATGTCCTCGGCCGGTGGCCCGCAGTTTGGGCACCCCGGCCGCCCGGAGGGTGAGCACCGAGCCAGACTGGGTGCCGGGCCGGATCTCGATCTCCTCATCGCCGTCCAATGTGGTCAGAGACAGGGTGGTCCCCAGCGCCGCCGCGGTCATGGGCAAGCTGACCCGGCAGTGCAGATCGGAGCCTTCACGCGTGAAGATGTCGTGGTCTCGTTCGTGGATCTCCACGTACAGGTCACCGGCAGGACCGCCTCCGAGGCCGATCTCACCCTGACCGGACAGGCGGATTCGCATCCCGTCCTCGACTCCGGCGGGAACCTTGACCGACAGGCTTCGCCGGGATCGGACCCGCCCGTCGCCGCCGCACTGCGGGCAGGGTTCGGGGATGACCTGACCGATTCCCCCGCAGACTGGGCAGGCCCGCTTGGTGATCACCTGGCCGAGGAAGGAGCGCTGAACACTCTGTACCTCACCGGCGCCGCGGCAGGTCGTACACGTCTGCGGGTGAGTCCCCGGCGCCGTTCCGGCACCGGTACAGGCCGTACACAGCACAGCGGTGTCGACCATCAACTCCTTGGTGGCACCGAACGCGGTCTCAACCAGGTCGAGGTCGAGCCGGATCAGCGCGTCAGCGCCCGGACGGGCGCGGCTTCGTGGGCCGCGGCTGGCACCGGTCCCGCCGAAGAACGCGTCCATGATGTCGCCGAAGCCGCCGAAGCCGGTGTACTGGCCGCCCGCACCCGGACCACCGCCGTTGCCCAACGGGTCACCCCCGAGATCGACGATCTGACGTTTCTGCGGATCGCGGAGAACCTCGTAGGCGGTGGCCACCTGCTTGAAGCGTTCCTGGGCGACCGGATCGGGATTGACGTCGGGATGCAGGTCGCGAACCAGCTTGCGGTAGGCCCGCTTGATCTCCTCGTTGCTGGCGTCCGGTCGCACGCCGAGGGCCCCGTAGTAGTCGGTGGGCACCGTCAGCCTCCGCTCACGAGACGGCCGACGTACCGTGCCACGGCTCGTACGGCGGCGATGTTGCTCGGATAGTCCATCCGCTTGGGTCCGAGCACGCCCAGGCCACCCAGCTGCTGGGTGCCATCGCCGTACCCGGCCGACACGACCGCCGCTGAAGACAGGCCAGCATGCTGATTCTCCTCACCGATCCGGACCAGCACCGTGCTCGGATCCACCTCACCGATCAGTCGCAGGATGACCACCTGTTCTTCGAGCGCCTCGAGGACGGGACGCAGGGACATCGGAAAGTCGTGCACATCTCGGGTGAGGTTGGCGGTGCCACCCACGACGATTCGCCCGTCGGGCTGGTCGACGAAGGTTTCCAGGAGAACCGAGGCGACGCACGCGGCCAGCGGTCGGATCTCACTCGGCACGTTGCGGGCCAGATCAGCGACCCGGCTGCTGGCATCGGACAGTCGCAGGCCGCCGATGGCCGCGTTCAGCTTCGACCGCAGGTCGGCGACCTGTTCCTCGGTCACCTCGACGTTGAGTGGGATCACCCGCTGCTCGATCCGCCCGGAGTCGGTGATCACGACCAGCATGATTCGACTGGTGCTCAGCGGGAACACTTCGACGTGGCGAATGCCGCTGCGGGCGATCGTCGGGTACTGCACCACCGCCACCTGTCTGGTCAGTTGGGCCAGCAGCCGGACGGTACGGCCGAGCACGTCGTCGAGATCCACCGCTCCCTCGAGAAAGGACTGGATGGCCTTGCGTTCGGCGGCGGTCATCGGCTTGATCTGGGTCAGCCGATCGACAAAGAGCCGATACCCCTTGTCGGTGGGCACCCGCCCGGCGCTGGTATGCGGCTGGGTGATGTAGCCCTCGTCCTCGAGGACGGCCATGTCGTTGCGGATGGTCGCAGCCGACACGCCGAGGCTGTGCCGGTCTACAAGGGCCTTGCTGCCGACTGGGTCATTGGTGGAAACGAAGTCCTCGACGATTGCGCGCAGGACCTGCAGGCGCCGCTCGTCGTGGGTCATCGTCATCCTCTCCGGTGTCTGGCTGCGGGCGCGGACTCCTGGGTCCGACATCGCCTGGCAGTCCGGTGGCCCGAGTGCCAGGCCCGGCGTCCAGCATACGACCGTACCGACGGTGCTCGCTCACTCCCGACTATCGGTATGGTCGCCTTGTCTGACCGGCCGACTTCGAGGAATCCGCCCTGATCTTCAAAGAGGTTCGAGACAATCGGCCCTACCCCGAGCACGGCCTGTCCACTCGTGACTGGGCCGGAATTCCACCGCGTCAGGTGCGACTCGACGAACTGGTCACCACCAAGACGGTGCTAGCACTGGACAAGCTGCTCGAGGAGGATTCGACCTTCTACGGCGACCTGTTCCCGCACGTCGTCGCTTGGGAGGGCACCCTCTATCTCGAGGACGGTATGCATCGGGCGCTTCGGGCTGCCTTGCACCAACGAAACGTCCTGCACGTACGGGTGCTCGACCTCGACGAGTTCCGCCCCGGCGGCAGCGGCAGCGGCAGCCAGAATCCTGAGCCCAACCCCTGACCCGATCTCTTGGAGATTTCGGACGTTATGCACATAACGTCCCAAAATCAGCCGCTGAATCCGGACGTTATGCGCATAACGTCCGGCTTTCGAGGCTAGTCGGTGAGGTCGCGGACCACGGCATCGGCCAGCAACCGGCCACGCAGGGTCAAGGCCGCCCGACCGCCGGCATAGGCAGCGCGATCGAGTAGGCCGTAGGTGACCGCTTCCCCGGCGCGCGCCCGACCACGTTCGGAGAGCACCTCTAGCGCCACACCGTCGCGCAATCGGATTCCGAGCATGATGGACTCGACCCGCCGCGCCGCGTCGTCGAGCAGTTCGCTGCCTTGAGCGGGACTGTCTCCGACGGACAGCGCTCGAGCGTAGGCAGCCGGGTGTTTGCGGTTCC
>Ga0136616_10001642_pt1 | contig 11769 bp, 10 predicted proteins | sample AntDrymUQ2992106_2_FD_106648 | JGI IMG/M metagenome (GOLD analysis project Ga0136616, IMG submission 106648) | Polar desert sand microbial communities from Dry Valleys, Antarctica - metaG UQ299 (21.06) | ecosystem: Environmental > Terrestrial > Soil > Desert | place: Antarctica: Dry Valley...
ACGTCTCCGAGGCGCTGCTCGACGAGGTAGAGAAAGACGAGAGGCTACGCGTCGTCGAAGAGCCGGGGCCGATACGGTTTGACGCCGGCGGCTCCCTCCTTTAGCGCGTCGAGGAAGCCGGGGTGAATTACCGGGGAGTCGAGACTCGAGAAAGAACACGACTCACGGCTCAAGACTTACGAGATTCTGTACAGCAAGCCTTTTCGCCCGCACGTCCGGCGTAAACCGGCCCATCCTAAGAGGCTTCGAGGTGCGCGGCGATCAGATCAGCGTAGACTCGCTGGCCTTCGATCTGGAGGTGGTGTCCATCTTCCACGAAGAATTCGGGGCGGCCGGCGCTCGCGGCGTGCCAGTCCACGAGCACAGCGTTCGGGTACCGCTGTACTCCCTCGGCCAGCATATCGTTGTTCCGCTGTTCCCAGGGGCGCGGGACCTTCAAGTTCACGAACACGACCCTGCGCGCGTCCGTGAGATGACGCATCATCTCGTCGAACTGGTCGGCTCCGAGAGGGCCGTTGCTGCCGATGTGGATGACCACGTCCTCGCCGAGGTCGTCCGCAGCACGGCGCTTCTGCGCGATCTCGATCACGCCCGCGGCCTGCATACCTACGTCCGCGCGCATGGCGAAGTCGTCGATAGCTCGGTCCAGTTCCCCGTAGGCTCCGATCATCACCGAGTCGCCGATGGCGGTTACCCGGCCCGCGACGAGCGGGTTCGAAGAGGTTTCCCCAGCCTTTGCCGCCGCCTCAGGCGTTACGTCCGAGTTCGCGGTATCGGACGTCGCCGGGGGCGTGGTACCGGTTTTGGGCGTTCCGGTCTCGGGGGGCTCGGTGTGGACCGACTCCACAGAGAGGTAGGAGGGTGGGGCAGGAGGTTGGGCGGTAGCGAGGGCCACGCCGAGCGCCACGGAGAACACCACTCCTATTCCGACGGCCCCGGCCCACCCGGCACGCTGCCAGCGCGAGGCCACTCGCGCCCCGCGCAACGTTTTCCAGGCCCGCCCGAGAGCACCACAGCGGATCGGTATCTCGACGTAGCGGTAGGAGAGAGCCGCGAGCACGACCGTCGCCGCCAGCCGCAGGGCCAGCAGCGGTAACCCGTCGATGGGCACGTCGAGTTCGGGGCGGGTGACCATGAAGACGGGCCAGTGCCACAAGTAGATGCCATAAGACCGCAGACCGAGCCAGCGCAGCGGCGACCGCCCCAGAAGACCCGCGCCGAGGCGTGCGCGTGGGTGGACGACGACCATGATGAGCACGGCCGTAGTGAGCGCGACCAACGCGAAGCCGCCCCTGAAGAGAAACGGCTGAGATTCGTCGAGCCGGAGGCAGAACCAGACGAGCCCGCCCAAAGCGACGAGGCCGACGACGTCGAGTAAGAGCGGGGCGATCCATCTCCACCGGCGCCGGAGCCGTTCCAACCATCGGTTGTCGCGAGGCCAGCCATGCCGGGCAGCAGCGAGGCGGTCCATCCTGTCCGAGTCCGGAACCCGCCCCGGCGCCCGCACGAAGGCGAGCGCGGCTCCGATGAGGAGCCCGGCGGCCCGGGTGTCGGTTCCGTAGTAGAGCCGCGAGGGATCTAGGTCGGGCCGGTAGAGGAACGCCATCAGCAAGACCGACGACGCCGCGCCCACGAGCGCGGCGAACAGCAAGCGACGGCGCCGCCAGCGCTTTATCCCGAAGCTTATCCCGACGGCGAACAGCAGCGGCCACAGTACGTAGAATTGCTCCTCGATCGCGAGCGACCAGAGGTGCTGCAGCAGTGAAGGCCGGCCCACGGTCTCGAAGTAGGACTCCTGGCCGAGCACGAGATACCAGTTAGTCACGTATCCGAACGCCGCGATCGCGTCGCCGCGTAGCCCCGCGACCTCCTCGGGCAGAAACACGACGGCGAACGCGAGCGTGACCGCGAGCAACAGGTACAGCGCGGGGAGCAGCCGGCGCGCGCGCCGCAGCCAGAAGCCCGCGAGATCTATGCGTCCCCGCTGGCGCCACTCCGCCAGCAGCAGCGAGGTGATGAGGTAGCCGCTGATGACGAAAAAGACCTCGACGCCAAGGAAGCCGCCCGGGATCCAGGGCAGGTCTGCGTGATAGAGGAGGACGGCGAGGACGGCGAGCGCCCGCAGCCCATCAAGGCCGGGTAGGTAGGGCAGCCGCACGCCCCCGACCGTCGGGCCGACTTCGGATACGCGAAGAACCCGTTGTATCGTTCCCCTACCGCCGCGTTTAGAGGTGGTGGGCGACAGGCCTTGCAACATGAAGCATTTCCTTGGTGATCCCCCCTGCAGACTGACTAAGGGCAACATAGTACCATAGTTGCCAACATCGGCAGGACTAGCCGAGCGCGGGGTAGCAGGCGCTAGTCCATCAGCTGCCCGCCGTTGATCTCGATTATCTCACCAACCAGGTAGTCGGCGGCCGAGGAAGCCAGGAACAGCACCGCTCCAATAGTCTCTTCCGGCGTCCCTTCTCGCCCGATGGGTATGGCCTTCGCCATCTGCTCCCGCACCTCCGGAGGGGTGTACCGGTCGTGAAACAGCGTCGTTATGATCCCCGGCGCTACCCCGTTTACCAGGATGCCTTCCGAGACCAGCTCTTTCGCCATCGCCCGCGTTAGCGTGCTCACCCCGCCCTTGGCGGTTGCGTATGCGATCGAGCCCGGACCACCGCCGTTGCGGGCGGCGAGGGAGGTGACGTTGATGATCCGACCCTTCCCCTGCCGCTTCATCATCGGCAACACCGCCTGCGAGACGAGGAAAACGGACTTGAGGTTAACGTTCATGACGCGGTCCCAGAGGTCCTCGGTCATCTCTTCGAGGCTCCGGCGCTCTATCAGAGCCCCCGCGTTGTTCACCAGGACATCGAGCCGCCCGTAACGGTCCTCCACCTCCTCGACCATCCTCTTCACGTCCCCGGCGTCCGAGACGTCGCCCTTTACAAGCAGGGCCTCTCCCCCCTCCTCCTCCTCTATCTTCCCGGCGACCTCTCGCGCCTCCTCCTCGCTGCTGTTGTAGTGGACCGCGACTTTACACCCCTGCTCGGCGAAGCCGATCGCCGCGGCCCGTCCTATCCCGGTGCTGCTCCCCGTCACCAGCACCACTTCGTCATTAGAGAACAAGCTTTCCTCTCCTTCCGTTCGCGTTTCGGTACGGTCCTGGCGTCCTCACGCTTCAGGGGTGGGCGGGCTCGCGGACGACGACTTGCCCAGAGCCTGTATCGCCGTCGGCAGGATCGTCAGCTCCGGCACGTAGGCGCGCTCGGGGAGCGTTGCCAGGAAGAGGCAAGTTGCGGCCACGTCCTCGGGCTTTAGGCTGAGGTCCCGGATCTCCTTGCTCGGGGGCTCCGGGCGGTTGTCCAGGATGGGGGTGTCGACTATGCCAAGAGTGATCGAGGTGAAGCGCACGCCGTTCTGGTGCTCCTCGAAGCCCGCCGCGTGCGCGAGCTGGCTCATCCCCGCCTTCGACGCCTGATAAGCCGGCCCGGACATGTCCGGCCACGAGCCGGAGACGCTGCTGACCAAAACAACCAATCCCCGCGCCTCACGCAGATACGGCAACGCCGCCTCTACACAGTAAAACGCCCCGCTCAAGTTCACCGAAAGCATGGTGTCCCAGCTCTCTGGCGAAAGCTGCTGGAGGCGACGCTCGGGAACGTTCATGCCCGCAGCGATGACCAGTACGTCCACGCCTCCGTCGACCCCAACCTCCCCGATAAAACCCTCGACTGCCTCCGCGTCCGAGATATCCAGCGCGTGCGCCTCCACGCTACCGGAACTCGTCCGCTTCTCTACGCCCTCTTCGATGGCCTCTCTGCGGCGCGCGGCGGCGTGAACCATTGCTCCCGCTTCGGCGAACAGGTTCGCGGTCGCGAGCCCTATCCCGCTGCTCGCCCCGACGACGATGGCCGTCTTCCCCGAGAGCGCCCCGTCTTGCACCGCTACCCCTCCGATCCCGCGAGGAAGACTTTTATCTGGGCCGAGGGCCCCTTGACGAGCTCCGCGAAAGCACCCGGCCCCCTTTCGAGCGGCAGGACCGGCGGCAACTCCCCGATCCCAGCCCGCCCCTCGACGAGCCAGTGCAGAGCCGTCTCGAAATCGTCGTCCGTGTAGGTGTAGGAGCCCTGGATGTCGAGCTGGCCGCGCACGACGCCGTGGAAGCCCAGGGTAGTGTCATCATCGTGCAGCCCGATCATGACGGCCCGCCCACCCGGACGCACCAGTTCCTCGACGGCCATCCGGCGCGTCGCTTCCGCGCCCACGGCGTCTACCACGAGGTCCGCCCCAAGCCCTTCCGTCGGCCCTTCGAGGGCCTCCCGAGCCTCGGCGCCGGAGGGAAAAGCGGCGTGCGCCCCGAGCCCTAGCGCCCCTTCCCGGCGCGCCTCGTTGGGCTCGACGACCTGCACGTTCTCGATACCCAAAAGAATGGCGGCCTGCAGGCACATAAGGCCGATGGTGCCGGCACCTACTACGACCGCGTGCTCCACGGCGTCGTCCTTGCCAAGTCCCAAGCGCACCGCGTGAACGCCGTTCGCCAGCGGCTCGGCGAGCGCGCCGACGCGGGCGCCATCGGAGAAGCCCTCCGGCAGCGGGTAGACGTTCTCCACCGGGGCGCGAGCAAGCTCGGCGAACCCGCCGGGGTGGTGGATGCCGATGAGCGTCCTGTTGGGGCACAGGTTCGCTAGCCCCGCCCGGCACAGGCGGCACGTCCCGTCCGAGGAGAGCGGGTTCACCGCGACCGTGCGGCCGACGAGGTTCTCGTCCACGCTCTCCCCCACCTCGACGACCGTGCCGGCGAACTCGTGGCCCATCACCAGCGGCGGCGTCCTGTTGCCCATCTTGCCCAGGTACCCCTCGACCTCCGAGCCGCAGATACCCACCGCCTCCGGGCGCAGGACCACCATCCCCGCCTCCAGCTCGGGCTCCGGCACCTCCTCCACCGACATCTCCTCCGGTCCCTGCCACACGACCGCTTTCATACGACGGCTACTCCTCCCTTTATCTCCCTGCGGCTCCGCGTAAATTGCTCGCTGTCGCCTCAGGCGATCCCTATGGGCCTGAGCACGGTGCCGGCGGTGGCGCCCTTTATCTTGTTGACCCCGAGGATGTAGACGAACTTGTAGACCTCGTCGGAGGCCAGGTCTTCGAGGTTCTGGTACTCCAGGATGTGCACGCCCTGGCGCACCAGAAGGTAGACGTGGACGGGGTTGAAGCTGGTTCCGTCGTCGAGCTGTTCGCTCGGCGGGAGCACCTCTATTCCCGAGGTGTCGGTGCTGACGGCCAGAGCGCCCTTCTCCTCGACCAGCCAGCGCGCTCCGGAGACCGTGATCCCGGCCATGTCCGGCCCCTGTATCTCCGAGTGGTTGGAGCCGGTGCCGTCCCCTCTTAGCCACACGGCCCCGGTCCCGGTACGCACTAGCACGACGTCCAGCGGGTCTATGTCGACGCCCTGCTCGTCGAGCGCCGTCTCCATCTCCTCCTGACCGATGGCGTAGCTCTCGGGCAGCGGGTCCTGCCCGACGCTCCTCGCCACGTCGATCATAGTGGCGGGCGCCACGATGGGAGGTACGGTCTCGGCGCCGAGCCTCTGCAAGCCCCAATCGCCCTGGACCTCTTCGGCGCGGAAGCCGTTGTAGGCGTGCGGGGGGTCTCCCTCGTTGATGTGACCCAGGGTGTCGAGTTGCGTAGCGACGTTGTCGCTGATGAAGAGGGCGCTGCTCGCGAACGTCGTGTTCGTCGAGTTTTCTTCCTCGTCGGTCACCATACTCAGATCTTCCTGGCTAAGCTCGCCGGACGAGGTACGGAAGCTCATGACCTCGCCGGGGTTGTGCCCCTCGAACTTGTAGCTATCGCGGGCGTAGGTGAGGCCAAGATCGTAGACCTGCCCCCGCTCCACGAGAGAGAGCGCCTTCAGGGCCAGCTCGGGGCTGAGCTCGTTGAGGTTGCCAACCTCATCATCGTCGCCCCAGACCCAACCCCAGCCCGTGCCCTGCTCCCACTGCTGGGGTGTAACCTCTGTCGACGAGCCTTGTGCGCCGGCGCGCCTCGCTACTTTAGGCGCCCCGAGCATGCCCGTCGCGACCGCGGCCGACAGCCCCAGCGCCGCCGCTTTCGCCAGGAATCCCCGGCGCGTCAGGTGACCCTTCCAGAAGTCATCGATCAGATGCCGGATGCCGTCGTCGCGGTCGGTACGGCCCAAAACAAACCCCTTTCCCTCACTTCTCTTGCCTGAAAGACAACCCCCCGGCGAGCTCGCGGCGTCGGTCTCCTCCGGGGACTGTGAGACCTCTACCCCGCCGCGCTCGACGGCTTTTCGGGCAGCGACCGCCCCTTCGGGGCCAGATCGGCTGCCATCCGATCCGACGTAGGTCGCCATTAGTCGAGGAATCCCAAAACGCCGGCCGCCGCGAGCAGGATGGCGAATATCACCAGAAAGACTAGAAAGCGAGCGAAGTAGTACCTGAGCACTACGCTCCTAGCCGAATCCCAGTAGCTCGGGTACCTTGTCGATGGCGTACACGGTCGTGAAGTAGTCGAAGAAGAGTATCGAGACTACGAGCGCCGCGAGCCGATAGCTTCGCACCTTGATCGCCTCCGGCAGGGCCTTGCGGTTTAGCTGGATAAGCAGGATAGAGTAGACGAACATCACCGCCCCGTTCAGCGAGGAGGCGACGATGACCAACGTGGTCGGCTGGTCGATGGCGAAGGCCATGATCAGGCAACCGACGACGACTATGGTCCACACGACCCCGGTGTAGATCCGGCTCTCCGTCCAGCGCTGGCTCTCGCCCAGATAAACGGTCTTCATGACGTCGGCCACGAGCCGGGAGACCCAGTCGATGACCCCTATGGCCACGAGGGCGAGCGAGATGGTTCCCACGATCCAGAAGAGCGTCCCGAACCACGAACCCACGTTCGACGCGAGGATCTCGCCCTCGGCCCGGATGAACTCGAGGTTTGGCGCGTCCGAGATGTTACCGACGCCAACCGTAGAGTAGGCGAGCACGCTGAACACGATGATCGAGGCGACGCACATGAACCAGAAGGAGACGAGTTGCTCCTGGTTGGCGACCTTCCACCATTCCTTCCAACGCCTGAGGTTCTCCTCGTCCTGGCGGATCATGGCGCCGGTCGCCGGCGCGGCCTGGTCCTCTCCGGTGACGGGCGAGACGATCCGGGGGACGTAGGCGCCCATACCGAAGCCCTTGTCCCTTATCCAATTGCTCTGCACGAGGTTGTTGCATCCACCGGCGCCAGCGAAGGCCAGAGCGCCCAGAACGAGCGCGGTATCGAGATCGCCGGGCAGGGCCGGCTCTGTTACGACCTCGGAGAGGCTGCCCCATGCGGAGGGGCTGATCGCCGCGACTATCGCCACGACGAGGAAGAGAGCGACCACCCCGACCTTCAAGAACTCGGCCTTCTCGACGGTCTGGTAGACGACCGGGGAGCTGGTCAGGGCGATGCCGATGGCTACGAGCAGGAGGATGGTCATTACCGAGACCGAGGTACTTCCCGTCCCCAGAAGAAAGCTCAAGGTCTGAGCCCCACTCGACGCCCAAGCGGGGAACACGTTGGGGATGAGCGCGAAGAGCACCATGATGATGCCCCACGGCTTCCAGAATCGGACGAACCCCGAGATCGCGGTCTCCCCCGTCGCCAGGGTGTAGCGTTCGATCTCCATGTTGAGGAAGTACTGCAGCGTCACCCCGATAAAGACCGCCCACATGAACGTGAGCCCGACCTGCGTGGTGATGTAAGGCCACAGGATGTACTCGCCCGTCCCGAGGCCGATACCGGCGAGGATCACGCCTGGGCCCAAACCTTGCGCAGCGGCTGCGGCTCCGGCATGTCCTTGTAACCTACGGGTGGCAGATTCTTTGTAGGAACCTCCGGAGCATACGTCTCACTGCCCCGCCGTTCGGCATGCTCGGCCACGATTCGTCCTCCTCCTTCGGATCCTTCCCCGGAACCACACGCAATCCTAGTAGAACGTTGCATTTCGCGCAACCGGGTCCGCGCCGAAGGCGGCCGTCCGACGCCGTGTACCATCCGTGGCCCATAGCTCTCCCTGGCTCGCAGTACCGGCTCCGCGGTAGGATCGGATGTGGCGATGAATGTCCGGGCGTAGAATCCGTCCTCATGGACGACGGCAAGAGATCCGCGCTGCTCTCCGAAGCATCACTGCTCTCGGCGGCCATCGCTCTCGGGACCAACCCGGTGGCGGTCAAGTACGCCGTGGAACAGGTCCCTCCTCTGCCCTTCGTGGCGCTCCGGTTTACGTGCGCGGGGCTCGTCGTGCTGGCGTTCCTGCTCTTTCTGGGATCTGGAGTCAGGCTGAAGCGAAAGCACCTCCTCCCGATGGCGGGCCTGGGACTCGTCGGCGTGGGCCTTAACAACGTGATGTTCACCTTCGGAGTTGAGCTGACCAGCGCCTCCAATACGGCTCTTATCTACGCGACGCCACCGCTGTGGGGGATGCTCCTTGGCTTCGCGCTCGGGCTGGAGCAGCCCCGGTTGCGCGGCGTACTCGGCATCCTGCTCGCCATGCTCGGGGTCGGCGTCATCGTGTACGGGGGGCTGGGCGGCGGGGGCCTGCAGGGCGACGTTCTGGTTGCGGGGGCGGCGCTCTGCTGGGGCTCCTACACGGCCCTCTCTATCTTTCTGCTCCGCGACTACTCGCCGCTCGCGGTCGCCGGCTACACGATGCTATTCGCGGGCCTGGCCGTGTTACCGCTCGGCGCTCTGGATCTGGTACAGGCGGATTGGGGAGCCGTGAGCGTCGGGGCGTGGGCAGCGGCGGCGTACTCCGCGCTCGCCGTAGCCGCCTTCGGGTTCTCGGCCTGGCAGTGGGGAATCTCGCGCATCGGGGCCAACCGGATGCTCGTCTATCAGTACGTGATCACCCTGACCGGCGTCCTCTCGGGCGTACTCCTTTTGGGAGAGGGCCTGGGCAAGGAGCAGTTGATCGGCGCGGCTATTATCTTCTGTGGCGTGTACCTCGGCCGGCGCCAGTAGGCTCAGTAGCCGGCTTCGACGTCTACGACCGCTATGAGCTCCTCGCCCGCCTTGAAGCGGGCCACGTTCTCCTCGATGCGGCCTGCCAGTGCGCGGGCAAGAGCGTCGGGCGGGTTCGCGGTGTGCGGTGTGATCAGGGCGCGCGGCTCGGTCCACAACGGATGCCCATCCGGGAGCGGCTCGGGGTCCGTGACGTCCAAGGCGGCACCCCCTACTCGACCTTCAGCCAAGGCTTCGACCAGCGCGTCGGTATCGATCAAGGAACCCCTCGCTACGTTGACAACCCAGGCGTGGCTTTGCATCGCGTCCAGCTCCCGCGCGCCGATCATCCTCTCTGTGTCACCGGTGGCGGGAGCGGCGACGACGAAGAAGTCTCCCTCCGGCCAGAGCTCCTCGGTCTGGTCGGCGGCGTAGCTCGCGGTTGCTCCCGGCACCACCCGTCCGCTGCGCGTCACGGCCAGGGTGCGGGTACCGAAGGGTTCGAGCATGCGGATCAGGGCCCTCCCGATCCCACCGGCGCCCAGAATCACCACGGTCGAGCCGGCCAGGGAACGCCCCCACCCTACTTCCCATCTCGTCGCCCGCGCACTCTCGTGCAGCCGTCGGGCCCCGGCCAGCATCAGCGCGAGGGCGTGCTCGGCCACGGTCTCCGAGTACACGCCCGCTGCCGAGGTGTAGACGAGCTCCGTATCTATAAGCCCCTCCTCCATCCAGGACTCCACCCCGGCGGAGGGCAGCTGCACCCAGCGCACCCCCGGGTGGAGGAGCTCGGGCAGCTTGGAGTTGTCCGAGCCGAGCCACACGATCGCTTCGGCCTCCCCCGGCTCGTCGACGACGACGCCCCCTCCGCGTTCGACCGCCTCGACGAAGTCGTCCGCGTACTCGGCGCCGAAGTGATCCCTCTCCGGGCCGACGTATATCCGCAGCCCCTCGCTGCCCTGCCCGGTCTGCGTGTCCATCGCCTCTCGAACCTCCCCCGTCACACCTTCATCGAAGCTAGAGAGCACCAGTTTAAACGACCACTCACGCCGGCTCTTCGCCCGGGGGCCACGACCGTGTTATTTTGTACGTTGCTAGAGCTTCGGAGACGGGACGCGTGGATGTAGCCATCATCGCCGACGACCTGACCGGCGCCGCGGATTCGGGGGTGCAGCTGGTGCGCTCCGGCTACCGGACCGCGGTCGCCTTCCGTGGAGCGCCGGTACCGCCCAGCAACGACCTCGACGCGGTGGCGGTGGATACCGACTCCCGATCTCTGCCGGCCGGTTTCGCGGCGAAGCGAGTTGTAGAGGCCGGACACGCGGTACGAGAGGCACGTATCGTCTACAAAAAGATAGACTCGACTCTGCGAGGCCCTATCGGGGCCGAGCTCGCGGCAGCCCTCGCTGCGACCCGGAGAAGCAAAGTCGTCGTCGCGCCCGCCTTCCCAAGCGCCGGACGCGAGACTAGAGGCAGTACGCAGCTCGTGCATGGAGAGCCCGTACACGAGACCGGCCTCTCCAAAGACCCCGTCAATCCTGTCCGGGAGAGCCACATCCCTTCACTACTCGCGCACGCCTTCGGAAACGTCGTTGCTCTCTCGGTCACCGACGTTCGTAACGGCGAACGCGTCCGCGACGCTCTGGAGAGCGATGACTGCGTCGTCGCCGACGCGGAGTCCGAAGCGGACCTCGAAGCTCTCGTGCGGGCCGTGCCGGACCCCTCGTCGACTTTGTGGGCCGGTTCCGCGGGCCTTGTCCGGGCGCTCGGCGAGGTCTATCCCGGTGCGTGCAACGGCGTTCCGCCCGGAGCGTTTGCCCAGGCCTCGGGCGTGTTGGCGGTGGTAGGGAGCGTCAACGAGGTCGCCCGGGAGCAGCTCCGCCACCTGTCCGAAGAGCCCGACGTGGCAACAGTGTACCTCGATACGGCGGCGCTGCTCTCCGGGTTTCACGAGGAGACGGTAGGCGAAGCAGCAGGGGCGGTGCGGGCTGCACTTTCGAGCGACCGGGACGCCGTTCTGTGCTCAGCGGCGGGCGAAGAGGTGGATTCCGCGCTACGTGGAGAATCGATTTCGAGGAACGAGGTCTCGGAGCGCGTGTCGGACGCGCTCGCGGAGGTCGTCGCCAGGCTGTCGGGCGAAGATCTCTTCGATGCGCTGGTCCTGACCGGAGGCGACACGGCAGTGCGGGTAGCGCGCTCTTTAGGAGCCACGGGCATCCTGCTCGAAGGAGAGATCGAGGCGGGCATGCCCGTCGGCGCCTTGATAGGGCCGCGCCCTTACCGCGTCGTTACCAAGGCCGGCGGCTTCGGTGGCTCCGACACCCTGCGCGACGCCTTCCGGGCGCTCGCCGAACCCCGAGTGAACGGAGAGGCATGAAAGAGCAACCCGTAGCCGTGACCTTGGGAGACCCGGCCGGCATCGGGCCGGAGATAATCGCCAGGACCTTCGCCGAAAAAGGCTTCCACGAAGAGAACAGGGCCTTTGTCGTCGGGGATGCCGGGATCTTGCAGAGGGCGGTAGACCTGCTGGGGCTGTCGCTCGGCGTGAACGAGGTCGAGAAGCCGGAGGGGGCCCTCTTCGAGCCGGGCAGCGTGGACGTGCTCCAGGTAGGCGAGCTGCCGGAAGACCTGCCGTTCGGCGAGCCGGACGCTCGCGCCGGAGCGGCGGCCTTCGAGTACGTATGCAAGGCGACGGAGCTTGCGCTGGAGGGGAGCGTGGGCGCCGTCGCGACCGCGCCGCTGAACAAGGAAGCGATGCATATGGGTGGGTACGAGTACCCG
>Ga0136616_10001649_pt1 | contig 11751 bp, 10 predicted proteins | sample AntDrymUQ2992106_2_FD_106648 | JGI IMG/M metagenome (GOLD analysis project Ga0136616, IMG submission 106648) | Polar desert sand microbial communities from Dry Valleys, Antarctica - metaG UQ299 (21.06) | ecosystem: Environmental > Terrestrial > Soil > Desert | place: Antarctica: Dry Valley...
CGGAGTCTACAATCCGGGCATCCTTTATGGTAGAGTCGTTCGCATGCGCGAGGTGCGAATTATGAGCCTCGAGAAGCTCGAGGCAACGGACGGCGAGGTGCGTATCCTCGCCAATTCCGGGGACCTCGCCCTGGTCTTCCCGCGCGAGCTGTGGGAGAGCATGCCGGCGGAGGTCTCGTCCCCCTTAGAACCCGCTACCGGGGAGCTCGAAGAGCTCGTAGCCCTCAGGGGGCGGCTCGAAAAGCACGCCCGGGAGAACTCGTTCGCCACCGTGCTCGAAGGGGTGCCGCTCGGCGGCGAGGACCCGGACTGGCAGTTCGACCTCGTGCTGCGGCCGGCGGGCATGTTCGCGGCGACCACCGGCTACGTCTTCTTGCCGGTGATCCTACCGGATCACGTGGCCACGTTCGGGGCACGTCTAGAAGAGGACGACTTCGTCGAGCAGGCGTACCTCGTCGGGGCGGTGGCGGACCGACAGGCGCTCGCTGCCGGGGACGAGAGCTTGAAGGCACTCTCGATCCGGGGTAGGGCGTGCAGCGTGAGCCGCTTCGAGCTCGCGCCCGAGCTCTGGCAGGTCCTCTCGGAGGAGCTTGGATGGAACGACGTCGAACCCGTGGCGCCTGGGGGTCCCCTGGGCGCGGACCACTGAAATGAGGGATAACAGTTGCCACTCGTAGATCTCGACCGCTTCGACTTCCTGTACGCCAACCGGGTCAAGGGGATGAAGAGCGCCGCGACCCGCGACCTCATGGCTACTCTGTCGCGGCCGGGCATCATCTCGCTCGCCGGTGGTTTCCCTGACACCAGGGCCTTCGGCGAGGAGGCGTTTCGCGAGATCTCCGACCACGTGGCCACCGATAGCGCCCAGGCCCTGCAGTACGGTCCGACCGCGGGACTCGAAGGGGTAAAGGACATCATAGTCGACGTGATGGCCGCCGAGGGCACGCGCGCCAACCAGGAGGAAGTCTTCGTCACCACCGGCGCCCAGCAGGGCCTCGACCTCGTCGGCAAGGTCTTTCTGGACGAGGGCGACGCCGTCTTATGCGAAGGCCCTACTTACGCTGGGGCGCTCAACGCCTTCGCGGCGTACCGGCCCAGGATCATACACGTTCCCATGGACCGGGCCGGCATGATCCCGGTCGCCGCCCATGAAGCACTCAAGAAGGCCCGAAAGCAGGGCATCCGCGTGAAGTTCATCTACACCGTACCGAACTTCCAGAACCCGACCGGGGTTACCCTGGCCGCCCATCGCCGGCGCGAGCTTCTGGAGATAGCCCGCGAGTACGACCTCATCATCCTGGAGGACAACCCGTACGGGATGCTGCGCTTCGAGGGTGAGTCGCTACCGAGCATAGCTGCCGCAGAGCAGGAGGCGTTCGGAAGCACGGATCGGGTGGTGTATCTCGGTACGTTCTCGAAGATCTTTGCTCCCGGTGTCCGGCTCGGGTGGGTACACGCCCAGCCGGGGATTCTGCACAAGATCAACATAGGCAAGCAGGGGGCCGACCTCTGCTCGTCGAACCTCTCGCAGATGTTGATCCACTCGTATTTCCAGCACGCCGACTGGCGCTCTTACGTCAAGCGGCTCACGGCCCTCTACAAGGAGCGGCGCGACGCGATGCTCGACGCCCTGGCGGAGTTCATGCCGAACGAGGTGCACTGGACGCACCCGGAGGGAGGGCTCTTCGTGTGGGCGACGCTGCCCACCTACGTGGACGCGACCTCGATGCTGCCGCGCGCGATCTCGCGCAACGTCGCCTACGTGCCGGGCGAGGGATTCTTCGCCAACGGCGGCGGGAAGAACCACATGCGCATCAACTTCTCGTTCGTCGAACCGCAGAAAATACGCCGCGGCATCGAGCTTCTCTCCGAGGTCATCCGCGAGCGGATGGAGCTCCGCAGCGACCTCGAACGCGGCTCGCAGCAAACCTCGCGCTCGGCCGTCGGCAACCCGGAGCGTTAGAGATCGTGGCGCGTCTGGTGGTCCTGAGAGGCGGGCACTCCATGGAGCGGGACGTCTCCATCATTACGGGGCGCAGGGTGGCGCACGCCCTCGAGCGGCTCGGGCACGAGGTCCATTCTCTGGACGTGGAGGAGAGCACGACCGAGAGGCTCATGGAGATCGAGCCGGAAGCCGCCTTTATCTGCCTGCACGGCGTCGGCGGCGAGGACGGGACGGTGCAGGCGCTGCTGGAGACCCTGGGAATACCATACACCGGCAGCGGGCCGCTCTCTTCGATCCGCTGCATGGACAAGGACTACGCCAAGCGGGCGCTGCGGGCTGCCGGCATCCCGACCCCGCCCTTCAGAACCTTTTTGCGCAAGGCCATGCACGAGATGGGAGCCGCGGCGGCCCTGAGGCCCGCGGCCGACGCCATAGGTTACCCGCTCGTCGTCAAGCCAGCCCGCGAGGGCTCGGGGCTCGGGCTCACCAGGGTCGAGGAGCCGGAAGCGCTCCTGGAGGCTGTCTACGAGGCGTTCGGCTATGACGGCAAGATACTTCTGGAGAGGTGGGTCACGGGCACGGAGATCACCGCCCCCATCCTCGAGCCCGCGGGCTCAGAACCGCGCGTCCTCAACCTCGTCGAGGTGCGTCCCCGGGGCGGCTCCTACGACTTCGAAGCGAAGTACACACCCGGCGCCACCGACTTCGCGATCCCGGCCGAGATCCCCGAGGAAGCCGCCGTCTACGCCGAGGAGACGGCTCTAAGGTCCTACCGGACCCTGGCGTGCTACGGCTTCGCGCGCGTGGACATGATCCTCGAAGACGACACTCCCCGGGTCCTCGACGCGAAGACCATCCCCGGCTTCACCGAAACCTCCACCTTCCCCCTGGCCGCCGAGGCCGCCGGCATCTCCTTCGAGCAACTCGTCGAGACCATCCTCGACGCGGCGCTACAGACAGAGGCTCCGGCGAAGCTGTAGTCCCTAGCTGGGCGCCGGCGACCAGAGCTTCGGCCCCGGGTAAGCCTCGGCATTCGCGTTGTGCATCGCCACCATGGTGTCCTCGACGCTGAGCAGCACGGTCGTCTTGGTCGCCCGGAGGTGTCCGGGCGAGATGGCGGAGAGGACCGTCGCCATAGCGGTGGCCTCGTCGGGTGCTTCGTAGATGACCAGCCCGTCGTACTCACCCATGCAGTAGTACATGGAGAGCAGACGTCCACCCATCTTCTTGACCAGCTCGTCAAAGACCTTGCCCCGATCTTCGGGTTTCTTGACGAGCGCTTTCCAAGCCTCGGCAGTGTAGGCAAACTGCGTCATGTACAGAGGCATCTATCCCTTACCTCCTTGTAGAATGAATGCTCGGCGCACAAAGCCGAGACCGATTTCGTCCCTCGGACCAGGTGCCGCGGGACCCGATAACACCACGGAAACCCTCGCCCAATAAACACCACCTTCCCCAGAACCACTCTCCACCCCGACCCGGCAACCGGTGGAGTTTCTTGAATCTATTGTATCAAAGAAATGGCGCTCCGAAAACGCCGCGTCTTCTCTGGGTCGTTTCTATGTCCTGGAGCGATGCATCTACGCTTCTGTTCTTAGCTGACCGCTCTAACTCCCCTCCTGAGAAAACCCTCCAAGACGCCAAGTGCTGTCTGTGCCTGACGGGCGCGACGTTCGGGTTTGGAAAGCCTCTGGCCGTTCTCCTTTTTTGGGACAGCGGGTACGAGACCCCAGTTGGAGTTGATGGGCTGCAGGGTACCCTCCTTGGTGGTGATGTAGTGGGCAAGAGCGCCCATAATCGTGCCGCGGGGCATCGTCATGGGCTCCTCGCCCCTGGCGAGCCGGGCGGCGTTTGTGCCGGCGATGTGGCCCATCGCGGTGCTCTCAACGTAGCCCTCCACACCGGTTAGCTGCCCGGCGAAGAACAGCGGCTCGTCGCCGACACGGATGCGCATGGTCGCCTCAAGCATCCGGTTGGAGGGAAGATAGGTGTTGCGGTGCATGACGCCCATGCGGGCGAAGTCCGTGTTCTCCATGCCGGGGATGGTTCTGAAGACGCGCTTCTGCTCCCCCCACTTGAGGCGCGTCTGGAAACCAACCATGTTGAAGAGCCGGCCCTCGGCGTCATCCTGCCTGAGCTGCACGACCGCGTAGGGCTCCTCGCCGGTCTCGGGGTCCGGCAGTCCGACCGGTTTCATCGGGCCGAAGCGTAAAGTTTCGAGACCGCGACGGGCTATGGTCTCGGCGGGCAGACATCCCTCGAAGTACATGTCCTCCTCGAAGTCCTTTATCGGGGAGAGTTCGGCGGTGGCGAGGGCTTCGACGAAGGAGTAGTACTGCTCCTCGGTCATCGGGCAGTTCAGGTAGGCTGCCTCGCCCTTACCGTAGCGGGAGGCAAGGTAGATAACCTCTCCGTTCAACGACTCGCGGTAGACGATCGGGGAGGCCGCATCGTAGAAGTAGAGCGTCTCTCCGGAGAGAGCTTCTACCTTCTCGACCAGGGCGTCCGAGGTCAGGGGGCCGGTGGCGATGACGGTCGGTCCCTCCGGTATCTCCGTGGCCTCTTTGCGGATCACCTCTATGTTCGGGTGGCTGTGGACAGCCTCCGTGACGGCCCGGGGGAAATCTTCGCGGGCGACCCCCAACGCGCCGCCCGCCGGGACCCTGTTCGCGTCGGCGCAGCGCAGGATCACGGACCCCAGACGTCTCAGTTCCTCCTTGAGGAGGCCGGAGGCGGTGGTCAGAGAGTCGCCACCCAGCGAGTTCGAGCAGACCAGTTCGGCGAAGGAGTCGGTCCGGTGCGCGGGTGTCTCCTTCACCGGGCGCATCTCCCACAGCTCTACCGAGCAGCCAAGCTGTGCCGCCTGCCAGGCCGCCTCGCTCCCGGCGAGGCCGCCCCCGATAACCGTCACTTCAGCCAAGAGATCACCGTCCGAAATACGTCGCAGGTAGTTGTTTAGCGAGCGTATTCTATGCCACCCGCGCCTAGATTCAGCTACCGTAAGGATACGGCAAGCGATCGAGGCTAACCACGGGACGGCCTGCGAGCTACTGCATGCCCTCGTGTGTTGAGCGCATGCACCTGTTCTCGACGTAGGAGAGTCCTCCTTCTTCGGCTATCCGGCGCGCCTCCGAGTTTTCGATTCCCTCCTGCAACCACAGCGTCCTGGCGCCGGCCCGGACCGCATCCTCGGCGATCTCGGGGGTCTTCTCGGGAGGGAGAAACACGTCCACGACGTCCACCTGCTCCGGTATCTGCTCGACCGTTTCGTAAGCGCGCTCGCCCAGCACCTCTTCCTCGTTCGGGTTCACCGGGATGATGCGGTAGCCTTGCTCCATCAGGTATGCGCCCACCTCGTTGCTCGCCTTCTCCGGGTTGCTGGAGAGCCCGACGACCGCGACGGTCCTGGCTTCCTTGACGATGGTCTCGAGATTGGGATCGGCCACGGCTCCTCCTTTCGGTACGCTTCTCGCCGTCATTGTTTCAGGACCAAAGATACCCGAAGATACCCCAGGGGCAATCGTCGAGGAAACTACGTTGGCAGATCGCCCCTAAACCATCCCCGCCCCGCGAGCGAGATCCAACGTGTTCTGAGCCATCTTTATGGAGGCGGCGTCGACCATCTGGCCGTCTATGCTGATCGCGCCGCTCCCGGCGGCGTTTGCCTCCTCGTAGGCACTGACCACCTTTCTGGCCCATTCGATCTCTTTCTCCGTGGGCGAGAAGACCTCGTTGACGGTCTCGACCTGGCCCGGATGGATGCACCACTTGCCGTCGAAGCCCAGAGAGCGAGCCACGAGACAGCTCTTGCGCAAGCCCTCCTCGTCCCGGTAGTCGGCGACGGGGCCGTCTACGGCGCGCAGGCCGCCCATGCGGGCCGCAACGACGATGCGCTGCATGACGTAGCCCATGCGGTGACCGGGGTACGCCTCGTCCCACTCGTCCATCGTGCCGATGCTGGTCTGCGGCATCCGGATGCTCGCGGCGTAGTCCCCGGGACCGAAGACGAGGGCTTCGAGCCGCTCCGTCGCGCGGGCTATGGCGTCTATGTTGGCGAGGCCGAGGGCGGTCTCTATCTGCGCTTCGAGCTTTACCCTGCCCGGCTCCAGGCCTGCGTTCGCCTCTACGCCCCGGAGCAGGGTGTCCAGCGTGTGCAAGTCTTCGGGGTGTTCGACTTTGGGGACCAGGATCAGGTCTAGCTCCTCCCCCGCTTCCTCGACCACCTCGATCACGTCTCTATACCAATACGGCGTGTCGAGCGAGTTCATGCGGTAGAAGGTCGGCCTCCCCTGCCAGTCGAGCTCCTTTATCGCCCGAACAACGTTCTCGCGGGCCGCGGCCTTCTCGTTCGGGGCAACGGCGTCTTCGAGGTCGAGAAAGAAGAGGTCCGCCCCTGAGGACGGACCACGTTCGACCATCTTCCACTTCGAAGCGGGGACGGCCAGCACCGAGCGGGAGACCCTCACCTCGTCTCCCTCCCTACCGGAAGAGGCTCTCGACCGGCTCGCCGCGGATGGAGGCGTCGACGACCTCCATCGGGTGGGCCATGTGCATCTCGTGTCCCATCTTCTTGAGGGCGGCCTGTATCTGAAGCATGCAGCCGGGGTTGGAGGTGACGATCATGCGCGCCCCCGTGTTGAGGACGTTCTTCGCCTTGCGCTCGCCCAACTCTTCCGCGGGCTCGGGCTCGACCATGTTGTAGATGCCGGCCGACCCGCAGCAAACCTCGGCTTCTTTGATCTCCTTGACCTCCATGCCCGGTATGGCCTTCAGGTTCTTCCTCGGCTGCTGGCGAACCCCCTGCGCGTGCGCCAGGTGGCACGCGTCGTGGTACGCTGCCGCCACCGGCAGCGGATGCCGCTCGGCGACCGGTCCGATCTCCTGCAGGAACTCCGAGACGTCCTTGACCTTCGACGAGAACTTCTTGGCCCTCTCGGCGTACTCGGGGTCGTCGCGCAACAGGTACGCGTACTCCTTCATCGTCGAGCCGCACCCGGCGGCGTTGACGACGACGTTGTCGAAATTCTCCCTCTCGAAGGTCTCTATCGTCTTGCGGGCGAAGTTCAGCGACTCCTCCTCGCGCCCGGCGTGGGTTGAGAGGGCGCCACAGCAGCCCTGGTTCTTGGGCGCTACCACTTCGCAGCCCTCGGCAGCGAGGACCCGGACGGTCGCGGAGTTGACCTGGGAGAAGAAAACCTGTTGGACGCAGCCGGTCAGGACGCCGACCCGCTTGCGGCGCTCGCCCGTGGGGGAGGTGTACTCCGGGATCTTCTCTTCCTTCTTACTCAGCTTGGGCATGAGGGCCTCCATCGCCCTCATGCGGGCGGGGAGCCGGCTCATGACGCCGGCCTTCTTGAGCTTCTTGTCGAGGCCGAAGCGCTGGTAGAGCCGCAAGGGTCCGGCGGCCAGGCGCAGGCGTTTGCGGTAGGGGAAGAGCTGGAAGATCATCTCGCGGAACGCCTTGTCGTCGGGCCGCCTCTCGTAGCGCCGCTCGACCTGGGCCCGGGTGGCCTCGATCAGCTTGTCGTACTGCACGCCGGAGGGGCAGGAGGTGACGCAGGCCATGCACCCGAGGCACAGGTCCCAGTGGCGGACCATCGTGTCGTTCATAGCCTCTTCATTGAGGCCCTTGTTCATTAGGTAGATGCGACCGCGCGGGGAATCCATCTCTTCGCCGAAGAGGACGTACGTCGGGCAGGTCGGCAGGCAGAAGCCGCAGTGGACGCAGTCGTCTATGAGATCTTTCTCCGGCGGGTGGTGGCTGTCGAAGGCCGGGAAGGTGTAGCTCCCGCTCTCTGGCCGGTCGTGGCCCATCGTGTGTTGGAGCGATTCCGTGGTCGCCGAGAACGAGTCCTGGCCTATGTCTTGCGGGCTGCCGGCGCCTACGGCTCCCGCCATCGCCTGCTCGCGGCCGGTGCCCGACTGGTCGTCTCGCCTCTCGGTGCCTTCCGTAGCGTCGTAGCGGTTGCCCGACTGCCGGGGGTCCGGCCTATCCTGCTCGGTCACTAGATGCCTCCTACAAAGCGGCCCGGGTTGAGGTTGCCCCCGGGATCGAACTTGTCCTTTACCCGGCGCAGCAGGCCGAGGTAATCTCCCACCGGCCCCCACGCCTCGAGCCTGCTCTTGGTCGAGGGCGGGGCCTTGCGCACGACGACGCTCCCGCCCCTCCTCACCCAGATCTCCCGAAGCTCCTCGACGACCTGCACCCGCGCCTCCTCGTCCCCTCCGGAGAGGGCAACGTAAGTGGTCCCGACACCGGCGTGGCCCGTGATGCGTGGGGTAACGCCCCTACGCTCCGTCGCCCCGAGCACCGAGTCCAGGACGCCTGTCAGCTCCGCGGGGGGAGCGGAAACCTGAATCGCCACCTCCTCGTCCCCGACCCCCGGCGGGTCCAGAGGACCGAGGTCCTCGACCTCCTCGTCCGAGAGCGTCCGGACTTCGCCGAAGCCTTTTAGAAGATAAGAGGCCGTTTCCGCCTGCGCCTCCACACCGGGTGGTATCCCCTCGATAAGGATGCTCAGGAGCTTCTGTTCCTCGCTCCAGTGCAGCTCCACCGCGCTGGGGACGAGTTGGGCATGCACGATGGCCTGCGCCGCTTGTCCGGCGGAGAGGGTGTCACCCAGCTCCACCGCGACCGTCCGGGCCGCCTCGGGTTTAGGGTGGAGCCGGAAGTTGCACGTCGCGATGACGCCCAGGGTGCCAAGCGAGCCCGTGAACAGCTTCGAGAGGTCGTAGCCGGCCACGTTCTTGACGACCTTGCCACCGGCCTTTGCGATCGTGCCGTCCGGGAGGACGACGGTGATCCCGATGATCAGATCCCGCACGGTCCCGTAGCTGTAGCGGCGCGGCCCCGAGGAGTTCGCCGCGACGATGCCCCCCACGGTCGCCCCGGCTCTCGTCTCCGGCGGGTCGATGCCGAGCATCTGGTCGGCGCTGGCGAGCTGCTCCTGGAGATCTTGCAGCTTCAGCCCGGCCTGGGTCCGGACGACCTGGTCCCCGGGGGTGTGCTCTATGATCTCGTTCATCCGCGCGGTGCTCACGATCAAATCCAGGTCCCGCGGCGGGTTGCCGAGATCCATCTTCGTCCCGCTCCCCCGCGGCGCCGCCACAAGACCCTCTTCGCTCGCGAGCTTCATCAACTCGCTTATCTCCTCGGTGGAGCCCGGCTCGGCTACGAAAGAGGGGGCGACGCCGTCCACGACGTCTTCTTCGGTCGCTTCGCGGGCGTGCTCCTCGCCGACTATCTTCTGCAGGTCTTCCAGAGAGACGTTCTTGGTGCTGGTGTCCACGGCGGTCTCCTTAGAAGTTCTCGGCTAGGCCGGCTCTTTGAATGGGGTGCATGTGGAAGGGGCCGGGGCGTTCTCCGCAGAGGCGCGGGGTCGGGAAGATCTTGCCCGGGTTGCAGAGCCCGTGCGGATCGAAGGCGCACCGGAGGAGCTGCATGGTGTTCATGTCATCGTCGGTGAACATCTTGGGCATGAACTTCTTTTTGTCCACGCCGATGCCGTGCTCGCCGGTTAGGGAACCGCCATGATCCAGGCACGCGAAGACTATATCCGCGGCCAACTCCTCGGCCTGCTCGGCCTCGCCGGGGTTGTCGTTGTCGTAGAGGACCAGCGGGTGGAGGTTGCCATCCCCGGCGTGGAAGACGTTCGCGATGCGCATCCCGTACTCCTCGCCGAGCTCGCTGATCCTCTTCAGAACCGCCCCGAGCTCCGTGCGCGGAACGACGGCATCCTGCACGTAGTAGTCGTTGGCGATCCTGCCCATCGCCGCGAACGCTGCCTTGCGACCCTTCCAGAAGAGCGCCCTCTCGGCATCGTCCTCGGCGACCTTTATCTCGGAAGCGTTGTTCTCCTCGCAGACCTTTATGACCCGGTCGAACTGGTCCGCGACCTCGGCCTCCGGCCCGTCGAGCTCCACGATGAGTATCGCCCCTGCCTGCGGGAAGCCCGGGTGAACCGCCGTCTCGACCGCCTCGATGCACAAGGCGTCCATCATCTCTATCGCGGCCGGCACGATGCCGCCCCCGATGATCCCCGAGACGGCGCCCCCGGCCTCCTCGGTGTCCTCGAACGCCGCGAGCAGGGTCCGCACCGCCTCCGGCACGCGCAGGAGCCGCAAGGTGATCTTGGTCGCTATCCCGAGCGTCCCCTCCGAGCCGACGAACGCCCCCAGAAGCTCGTAGCCCGGGGCGTCGGGCGCCTTGCCGCCGCCGATGTGGACGACCGACCCGTCGGCGAGGACGACCTCGGCGCCCATCACGTGGTTCGTCGTGAAACCGTATTTCAAGCAGTGGACGCCGCCGGAGTTCTCGGCGAGGTTTCCGCCGATGGAGGATACAACCTGGCTCGCCGGGTCCGGCGCGTAGTAGTAGCCCTCGTCGGCGACCTCCTGGGAGACCCAGATGTTGATCACACCCGGCTCGACGACGATGCGCTGGTTGGGGATGTCTACCTCCAGGATCTTGCGCATCCTGCTGAGCACGATGAGGACGCCCGACTGTACGGGCAACGCGCCGCCCGAGAGCCCGGTCCCGGAGCCGCGAGCGACGAACGGGATGCCTTCTTCGTAGCAGACCCTGATGATCTGCTGGACATGCTCGGCGGACTCCGGCAGAACTACAAGGTCCGGTACGACTCGGTAGTTCATCAGGCCGTCGCACTCGTAAGAGCGGAGTTGCTCGCGTTCGTGGACCACCCCTTCCGTCCCGAGTATGGACTCCATGGTCCGTATGAGCTGTTCGCGCTCCATTCTGCCTCCCTTGAGGAGGGCTCTCTACTAGCCCACCCCATCTCCTAGTTCGTGCTGTGCTTGATCCTCTGCTCCATTCTGCCTCCCTTGAGGAGGGCTCTCTACTAGCCCACCCCATCTCCTAGTTCGTGCTGTGCTTGATCCTCTATGAGGGTCAGGATCGCCGAGTGGTCCCTGTCGCCCCGTCCCTTTGTCTTCAATGACTCCAACATCTGGTCCACGATGGCCGTGACCGGCAATGACACCCCGTACTCCCTGCCCGTCGCGAGCGCTATCCCCAGATCCTTGTGATGCAAGTCTACCCTAAAGCCCGGCTCGAAGTCGTGCTCGAGGAAATTCTCCTTTTTGGCCTCCATGACGTTGCTGCCCGCCAGCCCCCCGGAGATCGCCTCCAGGATCTTCTCGGGCGCGACCCCGGCCTTGGAGGCGAGGACGAGGGCCTCCGAGATCCCCTCCAGCGTCACGGCCACCACGATCTGGTTCGCCGCCTTGGCCGTCTGGCCGGCCCCCGTGAGGCCAACGTGCGTGATAGCGTCGCCCATGACCTCTAACAAGGGCCTTGCCCGCTCGAAATCCTCCTCGCTGCCGCCCGCCATTATGGCGAGGGTTCCCTGCTGCGCGCCCGGCTCCCCACCCGAGACCGGCGCGTCGAGCATCGAAGCCCCGCGCTCCTCTATCTTCTCCGCGAGCTCCCGAGTAACCACGGGCGAGATAGTGCTCATGTCCACGATCAGGGCCCCTTCCTTGAGCCCCTCCAGCACCCCGTCTTCCCCCTCGACGATCTCCTCGACCTGCGGAGAGTCCGGCAGCATGAGGACGACCACATCGCACGACTCGGCGACCTCCCTGGGGCTCCCGACCACGGTGGCTCCGTCCCCGGCTACCTCCTCGGCCTTCTCTATGGTGCGGTTGTAGAGCACCAGCTCGTAGCCGGCCTCCATGAGGTTCTGGGCCATCGGCCCGCCCATGATCCCCAACCCTATGAACCCTACCTTCTCGGCCATCTTTGTCTCCTCTCAAAGCCTCAAGTCTGAAACCGCAACATCTTTATC
>Ga0136616_10001651_pt1 | contig 11734 bp, 18 predicted proteins | sample AntDrymUQ2992106_2_FD_106648 | JGI IMG/M metagenome (GOLD analysis project Ga0136616, IMG submission 106648) | Polar desert sand microbial communities from Dry Valleys, Antarctica - metaG UQ299 (21.06) | ecosystem: Environmental > Terrestrial > Soil > Desert | place: Antarctica: Dry Valley...
AGTGGTATCGGGTTGTGGGAGATCAGGGAACAGCGAAGGTTCTTTGCTCATGGTGCTAAGATCGCATATTCATGATCAATTGGCGATCCCCCTGCAAACAATTTTTTCACAGCCTCTGAGCGCTAGCGTCGAGGGCTTCGACGGCCGGGGCGATCTTGCCAACGTAGCGCTAAGTCTGATCAAGCTGGGCCAGATTCAGCAAATGCAAGCCAGGTGGGATGCAGCCGGCCGCTACTACGAACAGGCGGAATTCGCGGCCCGCAAAGCCAATCATCCCGCACACCAGGCCAAGGCCTTGATGGGGCGCGCCCAGACTGCGGACGGGCTGCGCGACTACGGTAGCGCCGAGGCGCATGTCGAACAGGCCGTCAGGCTCGCGACCTCGGTGGCGGACAAAACATATTTGTTCGACGCGCTGGATATCCTCGCGCAGGTGCAAATGAAGCAGGGCAACTTCAACGCGGCGGCAGACAGCCTCAACCGTGCCTTCGCGCTGCCCGGAATCAAAGACGACCTGCTCTACTACGGCTACCTGGATCGGTCGGACGTCTATTTGAAGTTGGCGGAGAAGTGCGACTACCAGCGTAACTTCGACGCGTGCTTCCAGGCTCTGGATCGCACGCGCGAGGACCTGAGCAAGGCCCTCGGGATCGCGCAGAAGCTCGGCTGGGCCGGGCTCGCCAAACAGACGGAGGACTTTCTGAGGTCCGCTGACGCGCGCGCCGAGTTGATGAGCTCCCGGAAGCGTGTCCACGAAAGCCAGGCGAAGGCGAAGATCTTCCATCCCGAAAAGCCCTCTGATGTGCTGGTAACCGAACGCTTCGTCGGTGAAGATCTCGCGTTCCCGCCGGAGATGGACCTGCTCTTCGAGCAATCCAAGCGTTTCGAGGCGCAAGCCGGCGGGTTCGGCAATTCGGTCGCGGTCACATCGCTTCACACCGACGGTCTGATGCAGCAATCGAGGGGGGATCACGCCGGCGCGCTGTCTACATTTCATGAAGGCGGTAGCGCTGCTGGAGCAGGATCGGCGCAAGCTGCAGGACGATAAGGCGCGCGGCACTTTCGTCGAAGACAAAATCGGCATCTACTACGCGGCCATCCTGGAGCTGCTCGACAAACGCCGCTATGACGAAGCCTTCGAACTGATGGAACGCTCCCGCGCTCGCGCCATGGCGGATATGCTGGCCAGCCGCCAGCTCCATCTGTCGGGTACCGGCGAGCAGCAGCTCTACACCCAGTTGGTACGCTTGTGCACGGCCATCGCGGCCAAGCAGGCGGATCTCTTCCGCTTGATCAACGCAGCCGCCAAACCCGATGCGCTGGCGCCGGTCGACCGCGAGATCGCAGCGCTGGAGGACGCCCACCGCAAGCTTTCGGCCCGCATCTCGGCAGAAGCACCCCATCTGCAGGAGCTCACTACTTCGCGCACGGTTTCACTGCGCGATCTGCAGGAGCGCATGAGGCAGGACGATTTCGAGCTGCTCGAGTACCTCGTGACCGAGTCCGCGGTGATCCTCTGGCACATCGATGCCGGCGGCGTACGCGTGCGCAACGTGTTCCTCCCGCGATCCGACCTGCTCGCCAAGGCCGAAGCGCTGCAGAAGAGCTTGTCGGACGGAAACAATGTCTTCGACCGCAAGACCGCTCGCGAGCTGTACCTCTTTCTGATCCAGCCTGCCGCAGGGTGGATACGCGGCCAACGGCTGGTGATCGTCCCCCACGACGCGCTGCACTCCATCCCCTTCCAGGTGTTGGAGAACCCGGCGGATGGATCCAGCTTGGGTGAGCGTTACCACGTTTCCTACGCCCCGAGCGCCACGATCCAGATGGGGCTACGCGCGAGCGCCGCTGGCGGCGGGAAGACGCTTCTTGCAGCAGCGGATCCGCTCATCCCTGAGGCCGAGAACGAGGTCGAGAGCATCGCGCAGCTGTACTCCGGGCGCAGCAAGGTGATCTTGGATACGCTGATCAAAGAGTCGGACGTCAAAGCGGCGGTGGGCGACTACGAGATCGTCCACCTCTCCGTGCACGGTAAGTTCAACGGCCAGGAACCCATGCTGTCTCACCTCAAGCTCGCCAAAGGCGCCCAGGACGATGGGCAGCTCACTGCCGCGGAGATGTTCGGGCCTGCCGCTCGGCAAGACCAGCCTGGTCGTGTTGAGCGCCTGCGAGACCGGAAAGGCCGAAGCGACGTACTCGAACGAAGTGCTCGGGATGCTTCGCGCGCTGCTCTATGCGGGTGCAAGCACGCTGGTCGTATCCTACTGGGAAGTGGACTCCGCCTCGACGGCGCTGTGGATGGAAACCTTCCACCGCGCGGTGCAGGCGAGTTCCCCTGCGGAAGCCGCGCGGCAGGCATTGCGGGCCGTGAAGAAGCGGTCGGAGTATGCCCATCCCTACTTCTGGAGCGCCTTCATGCTGGTGACGAAATAGCGGTGTCGACGCCGCTCGACACGCTCGGCGAAAAGCTCAAGGCGCTGGCCACCGGCTGGACGTCTTATGCCGCCCTGGGAAGTTTCCTGCTCTATCTGCTCGGCTATCTCACGTTGCGCTTCCACCTGACGGCACTCGGTGTCGGCACCGACCTGGCCGTGCTCGACGAACGCTACTTGTTCGCTGGCGCGAGGTTTGTGATGTATCTGGTCTCCGCCGTGCCGATCGTAGTGCTCGTCGTGCTGATCGTATTCGGTATCCTTTATGTTCCGTTTCGTCTGATGCCGGAGTCGGTTCTCGTGCGCATGCGCGCGCGCTGGACGCAGATACGGACCCATCCTTTCAAACTGACCGTCGCCGGGATCGTCGTGTCGGTGTTGGTTATCCAGGTCGTGATGCGGCAGTGCTTTTTCTACAGCAATCTGTTGCTCGCGCCGCGCCTTCCCGCAGATCCAGGGTGGCTCGCGTATCTGATGCGCAATGACGGCCTCATGTCGCTCTTCTTCACCGGGCTGGTCGCCGCGACCGTGATCCCGGCGGCGGTCGCGTTCGGTCTCTCAGGCGGTCCGGATGAGGGCCAAAGCTTGAAGCTGCTGCGTTCACTGCTGATCTTCCTGGTCGCCGTGCAGGCCTTGCTGTTGCCCGTGAACTACGGCGTGCTGATCGCGGACAAGTCGCTCGCGCGCGTGAGTCAGGTAGGGGCTGAACCGGTAGGAGAGGGACGGCAGGCCTGGCTGGTATGGGAAGGCAAAGACGGCGTGACCTATCTCGTGCGCAAGACCGAAGGCAACACGCGCTCGCTTCTCACGGTCCCGCGTGCCGATGCGACCAAGATCGAGATCACCGGCTACGATCGAATCGTCCCGGTTCTGGTTCCGCTAGACGAAGGACGCCGCGAATGAGCATCGCTGCCCGCGCGTGGGTTTGTGCCGCCATCTTTGGACTCACGCTAGCGGGAACATCCGGCGCACGAGCGGATGGTCTTTTCGATCGCATCCTGGGAGTGCTGGGGATCTCCGCCACCCCCAGCCAGATGAGGGGCGACAGCGACGTGAGCGAAGGGCAAATCTGGATGGCGCAGGTCGAGATCGGCGGTGGCAACGCGCTCACGGGGGATTCGGGCTACCGCTGGCCGGTCTACGAACCGGGCGGCAAGGCCGTGATCGCGCTCAAGGGGGGCAATGCGGTCAGGATCTCGGAGGACAGCGGTGAGGTGAAAATCCTCCACAAGATCCCCGGCGTGCAGAAGCTGGTCGGCGCGGACCGCGAAGACTCCGACAAGCTGCTCGTCATCCTGGATGAGGACGCGGCCCCGCTCGCCCTGCTGTCGCTGAAAACCGGCCGGCTCACCCCTCTGCCTTACGACCCCAAGTCCAAGGACCACCGCCGCATGCTGAGCCACGTCAAAGGAGAGGAACGGCTCTACGGAACCACTCGAATTTACGTCAAGACGCAAACCAAGCAGGGCATGGAAGGCACGCTGGAGTGGACCGACGTCTATGTGCAGCAGGGCAAGGCTACGCCGCGCAACGTCAGCAACTGCGATGGTGTCAGCTGCGGTCAGCCGTCGCTCTCGACCGATGGCGTAGCGCTTGTGTACGTGAGGGCGCGCGGCACACCTTGAGTGCCGCGCGCTCGCTGCATTCGGACATCGAGCCGTTTACGCCGAGAGCTTCGAATGCGGTCGATGACGTTATTGCGGGTCAACTCGTCGTTATCGAAACCGCCGTGCGGGGTGCTAGCGGATTCCGTCCCCTGTGTCAACCACGCGGCAATATTCTGCATGCCGAGACCTTTATGCCGGCGAAGTATTTCTCCATGCCGAGGGATGGGCGGCCAGCTTTTATGCTGGAGTCGTATCGCTGGCTCAGCTATTGCCGCGGAATGTTCCAGCTGCCGGCAGCAGCGTGAGAATTGGGATTCGCGACACACAGGATTATTAAGGCCGCGTTTATTGTGTGGTTGAGATGAGGCGCGGAGTGCGTCCTATGCTCCGCTCGTCGCGCCAGAAATCACGCAAGTGATTGATTTAAAGATGGTGGCTATGGGTGGACTCGAACCACCGACCTCAGCATTATGAGTGCCGCGCTCTAACCGGCTGAGCTACATAGCCAGACTGCTCTGTGTCTCCCCGCGATGCCGCCGAGGGAGTGTGCCGCGGAAACGGCGGGAGATCTTCAAGATTTAGCGTGAGGATGTCAAGGAATCCTGGATGTCGACGCGCCGCATGAGGTCGCGATCCGCCGGGATACAACGACCCGAAGGAGCCTCACGAAAGTTCTTTCGAAACGCTAATAGGCTGGCCCCGGCCTATACAGCGTCTCATAGAAATTAGGCCGCCGATCGGCGATGACGTCATTCAGGGGCGTGATGCTTTTATCGCGCGCCTCGCTCAGGTCGATCTCGACGATACCAAGCTCTTCGCGCTGGGCGTGTGCGCGGTATAGAGCCCGGCCGCTCGGAGCCACGATCTGACTCTTGCCGGTGAACCGCAGCCGGCCGTGCGGCCTGTGGTCGTTACCAAAACGGTTCGCCGTGACCGCGAATACCCGATTCTCCAGGCAGCGGATAGCCATCGCTTGCTGGCAATATGCCAACACCAGGTTGGCGGGATGGCAGAGGATTTCCGCTCCATGGATGGCGAGGACGCGCGCGACCTCGGGAAAAGCCCAGTCGAAACAAACCATGAGCCCAATCTTCACGCCGCGCACCTCATGCACCACAAGCGGAAGATCACCGGCATCGAAATATCGCTTTTCCTCATTAAAGAGATGCAGCTTCCGGTATACGTGCGCTACTCCTTCGGGACCTAGCAACAGGGCGCTGTTGTAGACCTTCTCATTCCGGCGCTCGCAAAAACCGGTGACCAGATAGAAATCGCGGCGCCGGCACAGTTCGACGAGCCCCTCGACGGTATTCGAGCGTGCCGGATCTTCGGCCAGTGCCAAGACCTCCGCGCGGTCCCTAAAGTAATATCCGGTGAAGGGAAGTTCGGGTAATACGATCAGATCCGCCTCGGCTTGAGCGAGCGCACTTAAAACCTTTTGCAGGTTGTTCTCAGTCTGGCCAAAGAGGGGCCGGAATTGATAGTAAGCGATCCGCAAGCGTCGGCTACTTTTCTTCACCGGTCTTTTTCTTCTGAGGGCGGGTCCAGCTCTCAACGGTCGTCTGGCGCGCCCGGCCTAGTGTTAAGGCGCCGGGCGGCGCGTCTTGGGTGAGCGTCGTTCCCGCGCCGATCGTGGCGCCATCACCCACGCGAACCGGCGCGACGAGCAGCGTGTCCGAGCCGATAAACACACCATCGCCGATCACGGTCTTGTGTTTGTTGGCCCCGTCGTAGTTACAGGTGATGGTCCCCGCGCCGACATTGACGTCGCGGCCGACCTCGGCATCCCCGACGTAACTAAGATGGTTGATCTTGGAACCGGCTGCGACCGTCGATTTCTTGATCTCGACGAAGTTACCCACGTGGACATGGTCGGCCAGACGGGTCTCGGGCCGGATCCTAGAGAACGGTCCAATGCGCGCGCCCTTACCGATCGCACACTCTTCAAGCACACAGTTCGGCAACACGGCCACGTCGTCTGCAAGCTCGGCGTCGCGCAGGTAGGAGTTGGGCCCGATATGAACGCGATCGCCTAATTTAACGCGCCCTTCGAGGATGACGTTGACATCGATCACGACGTCCCTCCCGAATTCGATCTCGCCGCGCAGATCGAAGCGGGCGGGATCGCGCAAGGTCACCCCCGAGCGCATCAGATGCTGTGCTTGCAGGTGTTGGTAATGGCGCTCGAGATCGGCAAGCTGCTCGCGATCATTGATTCCCATGACCTCGTAGACCGAGTCCGCCGCCACGGTTTTAATCGGGATCCCCTCTCTCACCGCCATACCGATGATATCGGTCAAGTAGTACTCGCGCTGGGCGTTGCGGTCATCGAGCCTCTCTATCCATCGGAGCAAAGGCGCCGCGGGGATGGCCATCATGCCGGTATTGACCTCGCGGATCGCCCGTTCCTCGGGAGTCGTATCCTTGTGCTCCACGATCCGCACCACCGCTCCGCTGTGATCGCGCACGATGCGGCCGTATCCGCCCGGATCATCCAGATCCACGGTGAGCAACCCGATCCCGCCCTCCGCGAAGGCATCCTTCAGGCGCTGCAAGGTCTCCGAGGTAATCAAGGGCACATCTCCGTAGAGAATAAGGACGCCGTTGCGGGAATCGATGGATGGCAAGGCCTGCGCAACCGCATGACCGGTGCCGAGTTGCCGGGACTGTTCTATCCAGGTGACATCGAGATGCCGCAGTGCTTCGCGCACCCTCTCGCCGCCGTGACCGTGAACGACGTAAATCCGCTCGGCGCTCAGCCGCGCTGCCACGCGACAGACATGTTCGAGGAGCGGCTTTCCGGCAAGGGCGTGCAATACCTTTGGGACATCGGAATACATCCGTTTCCCCTGGCCGGCCGCCAAGACGACGATGCTAAGGCTCATAGGCTATGGGCACAAACTACGGCTTCGAGACAAGCACGTTGCGCCAGAATAATTTGAAGCGGACGGGCGAGCAAGCCCGTGACCCGCCGGGGCTGCGCGCGTACGCCGGAGGGCGGGCTAGCCGCACCTAGAGCGTTGCCGCAAGCGTTGGATCGCCTGAAGCTGTGGCGCGGTCCCGATGGGCCGGGCGCGTAGAGTCGAATGCGAAATTAGGCACCCCTTAAAGTGCAAGCACCAAACGCAGCCCGTTTTCCAGCATGGCGAGCTCCCTGGGTGATACGTGACCAACTCGTCCCGCTAAGAACGACTTATCCAACGTCAGTACCTGCGACACATTGATTACCGAATCCTTCGGCAAGCGATTTCGGCCTCGCGTAAGCATAACGTTTCCAGGAGCTTCCGCAAGACCAACGTTGGTGGTGACCACTGCGACGATCACCGTTCGGATATGGCTTCGGGTGAACATATCGGACTGCACAATCACCACAGGTCGGCGGAAACCCGGCTCCGAACCACGGGGGGTAGGCAGGCTCGCCCACCATAACTCGCCCCGCTTCACGACCAATCGTCCGACTTTAGAGATGCCATCTGCAGTTGGTGCACCATTGGGTCGAGGCTCGATACCTTATCGTCCGCGGCGTAGACTGCATTGAGCGCTTCGGTGATGCCTTCATCTCGACGTTCGCGCAGAAACGCCTCAACGGCCTTTTGAAAGAGTTCGCTGCGACTAATTCCGAGTCGTCGGGCAAGCTTTTCAGCAGCATCGAAAAGAGGATCCGGAACGGAGATCGCGGTTTTCATGGCCGCAGTATAACTGCGGTCATACCGATGTCAAGATTGGGCGCCATCGACGGTTGACACCGTGATGTGGTTCCAATCCTTTGATGACTTCCTCTAAGTTCGCGAACGGCGTTGGGATCACCTCACTTGCGGGTTACCGAGTGCTTGAAGTGACCATACAAAGTCACGAGTCCGCCAATGAGGGCAAGGCCTGCGATTTCTAGATCGGTAGCCCCTTCTTCGGTATCTATGCAAAGATCGTCGCTCTCGCTCGGTTGTATATAGTCCCAGAAACCCAAGTAGGCCGCTAATAAAGATACGGCGCCGCCGATCACGCAGGGATTGACCCACGCTGGTAACTGGCTTTGTTTGTAATTCATGGCGTAGTCTCCTCAGTGAACACAGAAGGGGTCTACCATATTGCATTCGTGAGGATCAAATGTTTCTCGACCTCGGCGTATTGCTCGCTCACGCCACCAGCGCCTCACTCAACTCATCCAACATCCCGTTCAACTCCGTACCGAACAGTGCGTCATGGAGGCGGGAAGCCCAATCCCAATTCCTGTGCTATGTCGGCAAGCCGCCTCTTCTTAGTCCAAAGACGCGCGCCCTGCCGCAACGGCCGCCAGCAGGTGCAGTCAACGTAGCCGATGCCGCAGCTCATCAGCCTATGGCGTTCCAGAAACTGCACGGCGATCCCGTTGCTCGCGGCCTCCAGCCGGGGCAGCCGGCGCCAGAGCAGCAATACGCGTTCGCGGTCCTTCAGGCTGCCGCAGGCCAGTTCGCCTAAGACCATGGTGTGCATGACGATCTGCTCGCGCAGGAGTAAGTCCGCCAGTTGCGGATCGCCCTTGCGCAGGTGGCCGATCCAGACCGAGTTGTCGGCCAGGATCATTCGGGCGGCGGTGCGCTGCGGCGTCGCGGGCCGGCGGTGGCGGTCGGATCGCTGCCGCCGCGCTCGGCCAGGAGGCGGGCATGCACGACGCCGTTTTTTCTTTGATGTGCGTTATTTTCTGGCTTCGAGGAGAAGCTCGTCATCGATGTTGAGGTGGTTCTCATGGTCGGGCTCCGATGCATACGATATGGTTGTAAATATATGCATCAACCGCCGTGGTGTCACGCCACCCCAGCCACTGAAAGGCTGGTCGCGCATCAAGTCGGCGGGAGCGATCTCGACATTGGCGGCGAGATAATCCTTGATGGCTGCGACTTCGCTCATCAACTGTAGGCACTTGGCTTTGAACTCGGATGCTTTGATTGTTTTGATAGTGAATTCATGGTGGAAACCAGAATGACTATGGACATGACCATAGCCAGACCTGGACGGAAGATCAATGAGAAATGGCTAGGCGCTCGTTCCCATACGGCGGAACCCAATAGATGGTTCCGCCCTTGCGGGCTTACAATGCTTTTTCGTTGTGGTAATCTCCAGGGATGAGATTAACCGCCGTGTTTGAGCCAGCTAAAAAAGGTGGATACACCTGCTTCGTAGAAGAGATCCCCGCGGCCATCTCCCAGGGAGAGACTCTCGAAGAAGCGAAGGCAAACCTCTTGGACGCGCTCAAGCTGGTCCTGAAATGCCAGCGCGAGATGGCCGAGAACCTTTCGCCCGACGCATTGCGCGAGAGTTCGCCGACGCGTGAAGCTGGCGGAGCTGAACCGCCACCTGCGCCGCGCCAACGCCGTGCGGGGCCGCGAGTGCCACCTCCGCGAGCGATGCGCTTCGTTCCTCAGCGCATCCTACACGGGCTACCTAACAGAAGACCCTTGCAAAAGGGATCGGTCCATATACGGAATGTCGCTTTGAACGCTGCTTCAATATCGCTACAAGCGTGCGTCGAAGCGTTCCATGATAGGGGGGCTGCTTTCGCGACTATATTTTGCCTAGTAAGATCAGAATCAGTAAGATGACCACTACTAGCCCGAGTCCGCCGCTGGGTCCATAACCCCACGCTTGGCTATGTGACCAGGTTGGCAATGCTCCCACAAGGATCAGGATCAAGATTACGAGTAAGATTGTGCCAAGTGACATATTCGTGCTCCCGTTAAAAAAGGTTAAAAAAGGGGGCTAAACCAAAATGCATTACAACGTACATTGGCTTTTAGCCAGTTCATTTCACGACTAGGCTGTTTTTAACAGATTCGACTCCCTTGACAGATCTCGCTAATTCCGCGGCCATGGCGGCGGCCTGCCTGGAATCGACGAAACCGCTCAACTGCACGACTCCCTTGTGGGTTTCAACACTGATCTGACCGACCTTGAGCATTGGATCATTGTATATCGCTCCTTTCACCGAGGCGGTGATGCCACTGTCGTCAATGTACTCACCCGTGCTTTCTTGGGTTGCACTGCCCGCACAGCCTGCCATCAAGGCAACCAATAACAGTCCTATGACAAAGCGTGTTATCGAAGTGGTTCTATTGACCATTGCTTAGCTCCTAAGATAAGGTTGCATTGATCGACTTGGCTCGCCTCCCCCGGCTCCGTACCTGTCCCCAAGCTGGCCGTCGACGTTACTCTCGACCTCTTCACGTTAGGCTATCGATGCATTATTCCCAGGATACCGACGGCAATCAAATACACGGCCACAAGATAATTTAATAGCCTTGGCACAAGCAAGATTAATATGCCTATCACCAGCGCAAGGACGGGTTCGATAGGTACATTTATGATAGGTACATTCATGGGGAAGGCCTCCTTATTTAAGGTCACATGCGTGCGCGTGCTACCGTAGTGCTGAAATGAAGGTGCCGCTCGTTTGGCGAGTGCACGGCTCCAGCATCGCCACTAAATATAAAAAGCCTCTCGCCATTGAACCAACAAGCGCTCGCGGGCGGATGTTAAACGTGCCACGAATTGTTCCGATTTTTTGCGTGCCTTCCCGAAAGGACCTGTTAGTCCAAGTTATTATTCGGAAGGCTGAATAGGCGATTTCTTCGCTCGTTCGGCTGCTTTGAGGATGGAGGAGGCCCAATTGTTCCAACGGAAGCTCGTGCATAGAAGGCTCAGTGGCCACCTCTTCACATCGCTTGAGCCACGCCAAAAGTTCTTCAAGGGACAATAACACTGTACGACGATCTCTATCTGGGACAGCCTCAGTAATCCATCGCCTCACCGCCACTGCTGATCGCCACGCCTGCCCCCTCGGTCAGTCGCAGCCGCGCAGGAGGAAGATGACGAGCAGGATCGGGATGGGCACACCCAGGAGCCACAACAGGATGTAACCCATCTTCCCTTCCTGTAACTTCATCGGCGTGGGGTGCTTCATCGAGCGGAGCCCTTGCCCGAGGCGTCTCAAGTATCCAATGCCTATCATCACGATCTCCTCCTCTATGAGGTCTTTTTCATCTCTGTGCCCCAACAGCAGCGCGGAGGCGCCTCACCGCCCCCGCCTGCCTTCGAGCCCTGCGTGACCTTCATTTCGCACCCGCAATTCGGGTTCGTGCAACGATACGTCTCACCTGTTGTCATAGCCACGATCCACCTCCCGATTGAACGCCGCTTCTGGACTCGCGCTTATTGAGGCTTAGGACCTTGCTTAAGGGCGCTGTTGACCTTGGTGCCTCCTAGAACGCCTACCCAATCAGAGCTTTTGGACCCAGCTGTCTGCCTCCTCCTCGGCCTTTTCTTTCGTATAGCCATACTTGGCCTGCAGCCGGCCGACGAGCTCCTCGCGCTTCCCTTCGATGACATCGAGCTCATCATCGGTAATGTCACCCCACGTTTGCTGGGCCTTGCCCTTTAGCTGTTTCCAATTACCCTTGACTTGATCCCAGTTCATTGTCCGTCCTCCTGTTCAAATGGTTGGTTCTGGTCGCGCCCCGGCTCAACCGGGGCACTCCAATTAGGGTTAAGCGATGTGCCAGGCCCGGCGTTATGGATAATTGTCCTTGCTGCTTGACATAGCCTAGTGTAGTGCTTCGTTTTTCTTGGAACTTAAGCGGCGATTGGCGCGAATGACCTTTTGCAGAATGTCGTTGGCCTTGGCGGTCCAGACGAAGGGCTTGGGGTCATGGTTATGCACGGCGA
>Ga0136616_10001652_pt1 | contig 11733 bp, 13 predicted proteins | sample AntDrymUQ2992106_2_FD_106648 | JGI IMG/M metagenome (GOLD analysis project Ga0136616, IMG submission 106648) | Polar desert sand microbial communities from Dry Valleys, Antarctica - metaG UQ299 (21.06) | ecosystem: Environmental > Terrestrial > Soil > Desert | place: Antarctica: Dry Valley...
CGTTCACCCTCGTCGGCGCGACGACACGGACAGGCCTGCTGACAACGCCGCTGCGGGACCGCTTCGGGCTGACGTTCCGGCTCGAGCTCTACGAGCCCGAGGAGCTCGGGCTGATCGTGCGCCGCTCGGCGCGCATCTTGGGAGTCGAGGTCGAGGGCTCGGCGGCCGACGAGATCGCCAGCCGCTCGCGCGGGACGCCTCGCATCGCCAACCGCATCCTCCGTCGTGTCCGCGACGTGGCGGAGGTGCGCCACGAGGGGGTCGTCACGCACGCGATCGCGCGCGAGGCGCTCGGGCTGCTGGAGGTCGACGAGCGCGGGCTCGAGCGCACCGACCGGAACCTGCTCCGAGCGATCGCCGAGAAGTTCGACGGAGGGCCGGTCGGCCTCTCGACGCTCTCCGTTGCGCTCGGCGAGGAGTCCGACACGATCGAGGACGTGTACGAGCCGTACCTGCTGCAGCTCGGCTTCATCCAGCGGACGCCGCGCGGCCGGACGATCACGCGCCTCGGCCGCGCGCATCTCGGCGCGGCCGCGAGCGCCGACGGGAGCCTCTTCTGACCTCGGCGCTCTGGATCCCGGGGATGGCGGCCGGGCCGCTCGAGGACTTCGTCAACCGCCTGGTGCGGAAGATCAACGAATTTGGGAGCCGGCACGGGAACGAGGCCGCCGTGGTCGAGCTCGAGCTCCTCGACGGTGCCACCTACGTGCTCCACTCGCTCTCGCCCGAGCCGGGCTTCGGCTTCATCACCCTGCGGCCCTACCCCGACGACGAGGATCGGCCGTGGGCCGGCTCGGGTCAGGAAGCCCTGCCGCCGGACGAGGTGATCGTCCCGGTCGGCTCGATCAAGCGCATCCTTCTGAACGATGCGCCCGAGCGGCGCGGTCGGCTCGGCTTCTCGCTGCCCAGCTCCGGGTAGCAGAGAGGAGCCGGGGCGCAAGGGCGAGTGCGACGAAGTCGAACCAGACGTACCCGCTCGCAACGCCGCTCGGGGGGTTGCCGTTCGGGATCGGCGTGCCGGGGATCGTCTCGGCCCACGACCACGTGCCGAGGGCCGTGCCGTAGACCTCGAGCGCCGCCACGATCAGGAAGACCCCCGCGTAGATCGCCGGAGCACGCCCGCGGAGCAGGAAGTAGGCGAGCAGGAAGGCCCCGAGCGCACCGCCGGCGTCCGTCCGTGGCAGCACCGTGAGCCCGGCGACGGCCCAGAGGACGACGACTCCGAGGGCGAGCCCGACGAGCAGAGGCGCCCGGCGGCCGACCCAGACGCTCAGCGCCAGGCCTGCGAGGTAGACGAGCCCGTGGGCAGGCGGGACGAACGAGGGCAGGTTGTCGAGCCGGTAGGTGTAGACGCCCCAGAGCACCGAGCCCGTGAGCTCTGCGCACGTGGCGACGACGACCACGAGTGCGACCTGCGCGCGCCGCTCGGCCGAGAGCGGCCAGCAGAGGAGGAGAAGCGTCGCCCAGGTTGCGGCGCCGAGCAGCAGCTGCCCCCGGAGCTCCACGCCCGTGTCGACGGCGAGGAGCGCCGCCAGGAAGAGGACGATGCCGGCGCAGGCAGGCCCGGCCTGCCGGTGCATCAGCGCCGGAACTGGAGCTCGTGCCACGACGGCACGGGTGCGAGCTCGAGCAGAGCCCGGCCGCCGCGAGGGTCGCGGTAGGTGAAGTCGGCGGCGACGTCGTCCCAGACGACCTCGAGCAGTCCCTCCTTCACGCGGTGGTCGAGCCAGGCGCTGCGGAAGACCAGCTTGCGGAGCCAGTAGACGAGCGACTCGCCCTCGACGAGCGACAGGCGTTCCCAGTGCCGGACGAGGTACCGCCCGAGCCCACTGGCGGCGTCGGCGATGCGGCCGTCGGCGGCGAGCTCGACGAGGTCGGCTGTCTCGTCCTCGTCCAGCTCGTTGCTCGGAACGAGTCCCAACTTGACGGCGGCGGCGGTCACGCGCTGCTCGAAGTCGAACACGCTGAACGCAAAGCGGTAGCTATGGAACTCGACAACGTAGTCCTCGCCGGAGGAGTAGTTCTCTTGCGCCACGGAGTCAGGATAACCCCCGGTAGTGTGGTCGAGATGCGTGCAACCCACCTCGGCATCTCCGCGGCCGGTTGCACCCTCCTCGTTCTCGGTGCGACATGGCTCTTCGAGATGCCTCTGACGCGGGCGGCCATCCTCGCTCCGATCATCGTCGCGTCGGTCGGCGCCACCGCCTTCATTCTCGTCCTGTGGACGAAGGTGGCGGTGGAGTCGCTCCGCGGATCCGCGCACCCGGCGCGCATCCTGGCCGGCGGAGTCGCTGTTTTTGCGCTGCTCGTCGTGCTCTCGTTCTTCGTCGATGTGCCTGCTCGACACTGACCGCGGGGTCAGTCTTGCACTCACCATCCTTGCTGGAACGCAAGAGCTGAGCCCGGCCCGGTCGCGGTCGACCAGGCCTCCGAGCGCGTCGCGAACGCCTCGACCCAGCGCGTCGAGCCCATGAGCCCGCGAGCGACGGCCACCGGCAGCTCGGCGAGGAAAGGGAGAGTGATGACGAGAGCGGTGAGGGGAAGGGCAACGAGGTCGAGGAGCAGCACGAACTCATGGTCAGGGTCCGGGAACGGCTCGTCGATCTCACACCACTCAGGGAGCCGCGAGCGGTAGGGACGCACTTCCCACTCGCGGCCGTCGGGGTTGACGACGGTGCACGCAAGCGAAGCGTCCGCCGGCTCCGTCCGGTGGGCCTCCTAGCGTTGGAGCACGATGCAAGGAGGCAGCTGGACGATCCGCCCTTGCGCGCCGGAGGTCGCGAGCGCGCTCGCGAAGGAGCTCGCGGTCAGCGAGATCACGGCCAGCGTGCTCGTGCGGCGGGGATACGACGACCCGGAACGGGCAGGCGCGTTCCTGGCCGGCGAGCAGCCGCCCCACGACCCCTTCCTGCTCGGCGACATGCACGCCGCCTGTGAACGGATCCGCCTGGCCGTGGAGCGCAGCGAACGAATCTGCATCCACGGCGACTACGACGTCGACGGGATCTGCGCGACCGCGCTCGCCGTCCTGACCCTCAGGGCGCTGGGCGCCGAGGTCGAGTGGCACCTGCCGAGCCGCTTCGAGGAGGGCTACGGCGTCAGCCGCGGCACGCTGGCCCGGCTTGCCGAGGAGGGGTGCGGCCTCGTCCTCACCGTCGACTGCGGCATCACCGCCGCCGACGAGGTCGACGAGGCACGGCGGCTCGGCCTCGACGTGATCGTGACGGACCATCACCGCCCGGCCGAGCATCTGCCGGCCTGTCCCGTGGTCGCGACCCGACCTTCCGACTACCCCTTCCCGGAGCTCTGCGGCACGGGGGTCGTCCTCAAGCTCGCCCAGGCACTCCACGGCGTCGACTCCGACATCGCCCGCAGGCACCTCGATCTCGTCGCGCTCGCGACGATCGCCGACGTCGTCCCTCTGCTCGACGAGAACCGCTCGCTCGCGATCGCCGGCCTGCGCGCGCTCGCGCGCACTTCGAAGCCGGGGCTGCGGGCGCTCATGCGCTCGGCCGGCGTCGATCCCGCCGCCGTCGACTCGGGCTCGGTCGGGTTTCGCCTCGCCCCGCGGATCAACGCCGCCGGCCGCCTCGGTCATCCGCGGGCGGCCCTCGAGCTCCTGCTTGCGACCGACAAGGACGTCGCAGCTGAGCTCGCCTCGCAGCTCGAGCACCTGAACCGCGAGCGCCAGGCCGTCGAGGAGCGGATCGCACGGGAGGCGGTCGCCCAGGTCGCCTCGTGGCCTGAACCCAAGCGCCGGCGCCGCGGCTACGTGCTCGCCGACGCCGGCTGGCACGAGGGGGTGATCGGGATCGTGGCGTCGCGGCTGGTCGAGCGCTTCTCGCGTCCGGTCGTACTGATCGCGGGCGGCGAGGGGGAGTGCTGGAAGGGCTCCGGCCGCTCCATCCCCTCGTTCGACCTCCACGCAGGGCTCGGCGCCTGCTCTGAGCACCTCGAGCGCTGGGGCGGGCACCGCGCGGCTGCCGGCCTCTCGATCGAGCCCGCCCGGGTCGAGGCGTTCGGGGATGCGTTCGCGGCCTACGCCGAGGCGCGCGTCGACGAGAGCGACCTCCAGACGATCACGCCCGTCGACGCCGTCCTGCCGCGTGGAGTCCTGCCGACACTCGGCCTCTGTGCGGAGCTGCGGCGGCTCGCGCCGTTCGGCCTCGCCAATCCGGAGATCACCCTGCTCGCGCCCGGGTGTGAGCTCGGGGATCTCGCCACGGTCGGGGACGGCCGCCACCTCCGCTTCCGGGTGCGCCAGGGAGGAGGCGACGCGGGCAGCGCGATCGCCTTCGGGCAGGGCGGGCAGCTCGACCGCTTCCGCCGCCCCGGCCGCTACGACGTCGCCTTCCGCCTGCAGGAGAACCACTGGAACGGGACGGTGGCGCCGCAGCTCCACATCCGGCGCGTGTTCGACGCCGACGATCGCTTCGACGAGCTCAGGGGCTGGCTCGCCCGGCTCTGGCAGGACGGTGAGGCCGGCTGGACGCCGGCCGCTCGGGCGATCTTCCTGGAGCTCGGACTCGAGCGGGACGGCCCGCGCCGTCACCTGCTCGAGTCCGAGACGTTCCGAGAGCTGCTCGCCGAGCCGGCCCTGGCTCGCGCAGCGTGACCGCTACCGGGCGACCGCCGACTTGAGCCCCGCCGACGCGCGCGCGACGGCCAGCTTCGCCTTCGGGATGACCGCGCCCATGCCGAAGAACTCGTGCATCACGCCGTTGTAGCGGGTGTAGGAGGTGCGGACCCCGGCCGCCTCTAGCCGGCGCGCGTAGGCCTCCCCCTCGCTTCGCAGCGGATCGTTGTCGGCCGCGATCACCGTCGCGGGCGGAAGACCCCGCAGGTTCGCGCGCAGGGGCGACGCGTACGGGTTACGTCCGTCCGCCGGCCGCCGCAGGTAGTACCCCCAGAACCAGCGCATCGAAGCCCGGTCGAGCGGGATGTCCCTCGCCTCCTCGCGGTACGACGGCGTGTTGAAGGCGTAGTTCGTGACCGGGTAGACGAGCAGCTGGTGCACGCGCATGCGCCCACCGCGGTCGCGCGCCATCAGAGCCGCGACGGTGGCGAGGTTCCCGCCGGCGCTCTCGCCGCCCACGCTGACGCGTCCCGGGATGCCGCCGACCGAGCGCGCGTTTCGCATCACCCACTGACTTGCGGAGTACGCGTCGTTGGCTGCCGCGGGGAACTTGAACTCGGGTGCCTGCCGATAGGCGACCGAGACGACGACGTGCCGCGCCGCGTTCGTGAGCGCACGCGCCGAGGCGTCGTAGGCGTTGAGATTGCCGATCACCCAGCCGCCGCCGTGGAAGTAGACGAGCACGGGAAGGGCCCGGCGTCACGAGGCGTGTAGACGCGGGCGAGCAGCGGACCGCCCGAGCCCGGGATCCGGATGTGGCGGATGCTGCCGACGGGCTCGACCGTCGGCCGGCCGCGTTTCGAAGCCACCTCCTGCGCTGCATTCATGATCGCCGCCTGCTCGCAGGCCTCCCGCGGCGTGAGCGACGGGAGCGGCAGCGGTCCGTAGTTCAGGAACTGCTGGACGACGCGCCGCGCCGACGCGTCGAGACGCTCGCTCGGCGGAATCTGAGCCGGCCCGAAACGCGAGGCTGCGCGCGCTCCAGCGCTGATCGCCAACCCGTCGCGGCGACAACGGCAAGGACAAGGAAGCGGCCACGCGGGCGCTTGCGAACGTGCATGAAGGACCCCCAGAGGTTGGACAGAGAAAAGTCGCTTCTGTCCGGCCCTGAGGGCGTTAAACGCCTGGGTTCAGGCCCGGCCGAGCGAGAGCCGCGTGCGCTTCGGCCGAGGCAGCCTGCCTTCGGAGGCGACCACCTCGAGGCCCGCAAGCAGTCGGGCGAGCTTGGCTGCCTGGCGGCGTTTGCGACGTTCGGATCTCCGCATGCTCGCCACAGGTTCCCCATCGGCTGGGAGCCTCCTTCCCGCCACCCCCGGCGGGGGGTAGCGGCGTGGAGCCCGGAGTACACTTGGGAGTATGGCAATCGTCGAAGCAGCCGAGCGCCACGGCCACGTTCTCGACGCGCTGCTCGAGTCGGTCGAGGCCTACAACCCGGCCGTCGACCGCGATCTGATTCAGCGCGCCTACCGCGTCGCGGCGAAGGCACACGAGGGCCAGGTTCGCCGCTCGGGCCAGGACTTCATCTGCCACCCGCTCGCCGTCGCCCAGATCTGCGCGGAGCTCCGGCTCGACGAGCAGACGGTCGCCGCCGCGCTCCTCCACGACGTCGTCGAGGACACCGATGTCGACTCCGACGACCTGCGCGCCGAGTTCGGCGACGAGATCGCGCATCTCGTCGAGGGCGTGACGAAGCTGACGCGGATCCATTTCCAGACCCGCGAGCAGGCCGAGGCCGAGAACTACCGGAAGATGATCGTCGCGATGGCCGAGGACGTCCGGGTCATCCTGATCAAGCTGCCCGACCGGCTGCACAACCTGCGCACGATCGAGTATCTCGGCAAGCAGAAGCAGATCCAGAAGTCCAAGGAAGCGCTCGAGGTGTACGCGCCGCTCGCGCACCGGCTAGGGATCCACACGCTCAAGTGGGAACTCGAGGATCTCGCCTTCGAGACGCTCCACCCGCGCAAGTTCGCCGAGATCAAGGCGATGGTGAACGAGCGGCGCGCCGACCGCGAGTCTCACGTCCGCGAGGCCGGAGCCGTCCTGAAGGCAGAGCTCGACAAGGTCGACATCCCGGCGCACATCTCCGGGCGCGCGAAGCACTTCTACTCGATCTTCGACAAGATGGCCAAGAAGGGCCGGGAGTTCAACGAGATCTACGACCTGACCGCCATGCGGGTCATCGTCGAGCGCTCGGGCGAGGAAGGCACACGCGACTGCTACGGCGCGCTCGGCCTCATCCACTCGCTCTGGAAGCCGATGCCCGGCCGGTTCAAGGACTTCATCGCGATGCCGAAGCTCAACCGCTACCGCTCGCTGCACACGACGGTGATCGGACCGGAGGGGCGGCCGCTCGAGATTCAGGTGAGGACGCGTGAGATGCATGAGACCGCGCAGCTCGGGATCGCCGCCCACTGGCACTACAAGACCGGCCGCACGAAGAGCGGGCCGGACGACGAGTGGCTCACGTGGGTGCGCCAGCTGATGGACACCCAGCAGCAGGAGGCAGACCCGAGCGAGTTCATGAAGGCCTTCCGCACCGACCTCTTCGACGACGAGGTCTACGTCTTCACGCCGAAGGGAGCCGTGAAGACCCTTCCTGCAGGGGCGACGCCGATCGACTTCGCCTACGCCGTCCACACCGACGTCGGCCACCGGACGGTCGGCGCGAAGGTGAACGGGAGGATCGTGCCGCTCCACTACCGGCTCAAGAACGGCGATTTCGTCGAGATCCTGACCACGAAAACGGGCCGTGGGCCTTCCCGGGACTGGCTCTCGCTCGCTGCCTCGTCGCGCGCCCGCAACAAAATCCGGCAGTGGTACTCGCGGGAGACCCGGGAGGAGACCGAGCAGAAGGGCCGCGAGACGCTCGAGGCGGCGCTGAAGGCGCAGAACCTGCCCTACCGGAAGCTCGCCGGCTCAGCGCTCCTCGCGCAGGTGATCCGCGATTTCGGGTTCAAGAAGGCTGAGGACTTCTACCTCGCTCTCGGCGCGGGCAAGCTCACCTCCGGCGTGATCGTCAACAAGGTGCTGCAGCGCCTGAAGACCGAGCAGGTGGCCGAGGAGGAGACGGTGCCGCTCAAGGCGCCGAAGGCGCGCGAGACCGCCGGCAGTGACTCCTTCGGCATCAACGTGGAGGGCATCGAGGACGTGCTCGTGCGTCTCGCCAAGTGCTGCACGCCGGTGCCCGGTGACGACATCGTGGGGTACATCTCGCTCGGCAAGGGGATCACGATCCACCGCGACGACTGTCCGAACGTGCGCGCGCTCAAGCGCAACCCGGAGCGGTTCACCGACGTGGACTGGGACGGTGGCTCCTCGCAGAGCTTCCGCGTCCAGGTCGCCGTCGACGCCTGGGACCGCCCGCGCCTGCTCGAGGACGTCGCGCGCACCTTCGCCGAGCACGGCGCCAACATCGTCTCCTACGGGGGCACGGTGGAGGATCAGCTCGCAAAGAACTGGTACACGGCCGAAGTGGGCGACGTGAAGGGGCTCCGGGCGCTCCTGACCTCGCTGCGGAACGTGGAGGCTGTCTTCGACGCCTACCGCGTGACGCCGTCGTAGTACCACCGCCGGAAGTACGGTCACGGTCGGGCGGCCGGCCGTCCGCGACGGACGCAGGGAGGGGGTTCGTGCGGCCGACCGTACTTCTGGGGGCACTCACTTCACCCCTCTGAGGGATCATGAACCCGCACCCCCTCCCTCGAAGGAGGGATGGCAATCGTCCCGGATCCGACTACAACGTGACGTAGGGGGAGGGGCTGCAAGAGCTGCGCCGCCCGCTCATCGGAGCTCTCCCGATGGGCGGGCGCGCGGCTCTGCACGTGGTCGCTCGGAAGTCCTGGCCGACCAGTGAACGCCTCCCCCTCGTTCTACGGCGTCCAACGCTCTCCGCCGGTGTCCCAGCCGACGAGGCAGTAGGGCGAGATGAGCAGGGCGACGCGCTCGAGGAAGGGGCGATCCTCTGCTTGGACGGGCGGCGAGGCCTCGAGCGCGCCGACGCGCACTCCGTTGAACTCGACCGGGAAGGTGGAGACGTCCTCCTCACGGCTGCCGAGCGACGGCCCGGCCACGAGCTCCCCGTCCTCCACGAAGGTGACCCCGACATAGGGAAAGAGCCCGGAGAGCACGACGAGGATCTCTCGCAGCACGTCGTCCGCATCCCCACCGCGGTTGAGGACCCGGTCGAGCGCCTCGAGCGCCCCTCGTCGCTTTTGCTCGGTGGTCACAACGCGGCAGCGGCCGCGCAGTCGGCCCCCTCGAACGTCAGGACAGGCTCGCGGTAGCTCGTGGGCACGGGCGTGGGCCGCCGCTTCGCGAGGTCGACGAGGACGAGCACCTGCTGCGCGGTCACCATCAGCACGTCGTCGCCGTCGTACGCCGCGAACTCCCAGGTCGCGCTCGTGCGGCCGAGCCGGCTGTGGCGCGTAAAGATCTCGATCGGGTCGTCGAAGCGCGCGGGCGCGAAGTACTCGACCGACGAGGCGCGCATCACGAACTCGGGATCTCCCACCTGCCGCGCGAGCAGGCCGAGAGCACGCAGGTACTCCACGCGGGCGAGGTCGAAGTAGGGCAGGTAGCGGCCGTAGTAGACGATCCCCTGCGCGTCGGTGTCGGAGAAGTCGACGCGCGTGAACGCCGAGAACTTGAAGGGCGGCTTGCGCGAGGTGGGACGGCCGCGCTCGAGGATCACCGGCCGCATGCTAATCGCCGCCGTGCGAGCATCTGTGCGCGTGGATGCGGAAGCGCTGGCGAGAGCCGCGGCGAACGAGCCTCCGCCCGAGGTGTGGCCGACGCTTCGGGAGATCCTGCCGTTCCTGGCTTCACCTGATCCGAGGCTGCGTGACGTGCTCGCGTTCGGGCTCCTCTCCGACTGGGTCTACGAGCGGGATCTGCTCGTGCCGAGCGAGCTGCGCTCGCTGCTCGCCTTTGCCCGCTCCGAAGACGGCATCCGGCGCGGCCTGGGCGAGGAGGGAACGGACAATGTCTTCGCGCGGAGCTTTGCCGTCCTCGTCATCGCCCTGGCACTTGCCGTGGACAACCGCACTCCTTACCTGACAGACGAGGAGTTCTCGCAGGTGCTGGCGGCCACGCTCGAATACGCTGCCTCCGAGCGCGATCTGCGCGGCTTCGTCCCCGGCAAGGGCTGGGCCCACGCCGCCGCGCACGTCGCCGACGCGCTCGGGGAGTGTGTCAGCTCGCGCTACGCGGCGGCGACGGAGAGCCGGCTGGTTCTCGATGCTCTGTGCTCGCTGCCGTCGCGAAGCGCAGAGGTCTTCGGGGCCGAGGAGGACGAGCGGATCGCGATTCCCCTGGCCGCTGCCGTGGAGCTCGGCAAGCTCTCCCTTCCGGAGGTTGCTCGGGCGCTCGAGCCGGGAGACGACCGTGTCGAGCGGATCAACCGCAAGCACATCGCTCGCAGCCTCTATTTCCGTCTCGAGCGTCCCGACGAGTTGCTGCCGGTCGCCACGACACCTGCCCTCTACGGGTAGAGCTCCGTCCCGTCCTCCAGCATCGCCACGAACTCGAGCCTGCCCGTAGCTCAAAGCCCTGTTCGCATAGGGCCGCGGGAACTCTGGCGATCATCAACGCATCGCGCCGCAGCCGACGTGGGCGAGCCGTCCCAAAACGGCCTAGAGCTCGAGGACGACCTCCAACGCGTCCTCAATCCTGCTGAGCTCGTCGGTCGAGAGCATGCCGACGGTGTCTCCGATGCGCCGGGCGTCGATGGTTCGGATCTGTTCGCACAGCACTCGGGTTCGCTGCGCTGCGACCACGATCTCGGGGCGAAACGTCGCCGCACGCGCCGAGGTCGAGGTCGGAACGACGACGATTGTGTTGAGCAGCCAGAGGTCGTCACTCTGGATGATGACGGCGAAGCGTCGACCTGACTGCTCGCGTCCGGCGGTGCGACCGAGTCTGACGCTACAGAGAGATCCTCGGGTCAGTCCGGCCACGGAGCCTCGAGCCCGTCGAGGTCGCTCAGCGCCTCCTCACGCGCCCGGCGATCATGGGGGTCGGCCGCCAGACGGGCCACCTCGGCTCGGAGCGTTGACCGTCGGCGCCGGCGGTTCGCGGCCTCGGCGAGAGCCAATCGGACCGCGTCCGATTCGGTTCCCCCGTCGCGGAGCAACAGCGTCAAGTCGGCCTCTGACTGCGGGTCGAGACGTGCTCTGACGGTTCGCGAAGCCACGGCGAGATCGTAGCACAATTTGTGGCACACCCATGACAGACTCGGAGTTCGTCGCCGGTGCGAGGCGAGGAGGGAACCGGCTGGTTCTCCCTCGCCTCGACGTCCCGACGAGTTGCTGCCGCTCGCCGCGAGACTGCCTCTACGGGTAGAGCTTCTTCCCCTCCGCCAACAGCGCCACGAACTGCGCGATGCGCCGCGCCCGAGTCTCGGGGCGCTTGGCGGTCTGGATCCGGTGCAGGATCGCGTAGCGATTCTGACGGTCGAGGCCCGAGAAGAACGCCCGCGCCCCCTCGTTGCCGTCGAGCTCGCGCTGCAGATCCTCCGGAACGGTCGCGCTGCTCGGGGCGTCGTAGGCGGCGTCCCAGCGGCCGTCGGCCTGCGCCCGCTCCACCTCGCGCAGGCCGGCGGGCTGCATCCGGCCCTGCGCGATGAGCTCCGTCGCCTTCGCCCGATTGATCTTCGACCACATGCTCCTCGCCCTACGCGGCGTGAACTTCTGCAGCCAGAACTCCGTGTCGAGCGAGCGGCTCTGGCCGTCGATCCAGCCGTAGAGGAGCGCCACCTCGAGCGCGTCGGCCTTGGACGGGCTCTCTTCGGTTGAGCCCTTCCGCGCGATCCTGAGCCAGATCCCGTCGGAACTCGCGTGCTGCTCGGCGAGCCACGCCTCCCAGTCCTCGCGCGACGCGAGGTCGAGGATCGGCAGGCCTCCCTTCTCGCTCACGCCCGGATGACGGCGAGCACCTCGTCGCGCTTGCGCTCCATCAGCTCGGCCGAGCGCGCCTCGAGGTTCAGGCGAAGCAGCGGCTCGGTGTTCGAGGGGCGGACGTTCATGTGCCAGTCGGCGGCCGTCACCGACACCCCGTCGAGGTGGCTGACCTCTCCCTCGCGCCCGAAGCGCTCTTTC
>Ga0136616_10001653_pt1 | contig 11729 bp, 11 predicted proteins | sample AntDrymUQ2992106_2_FD_106648 | JGI IMG/M metagenome (GOLD analysis project Ga0136616, IMG submission 106648) | Polar desert sand microbial communities from Dry Valleys, Antarctica - metaG UQ299 (21.06) | ecosystem: Environmental > Terrestrial > Soil > Desert | place: Antarctica: Dry Valley...
CACGAGCAACCGCAAGATCCGCGTCGTCGTCGCCAAACCCGGGCTCGACGGGCACGACAGGGGCGCCAAGATCATCGCCCGCGCGCTGCGCGACGCCGGGATGGAGGTCATCTACACCGGCCTCCACCAGACGCCGGAGCAGATCGTCGAGACGGTGCTGCAGGAGGACGCGGACGCGGTCGGCCTGTCGATCCTCTCCGGCGCGCACATGACGCTCGTGCCGAAGGTGATCGAGCTGCTGCGCGAGCAGGAGGCGGGCGACGTCGTGGTGACCGTCGGCGGGACGATCCCCGCCTCGGACATCGAGGAGCTCAAGGAGCTGGGCGTGGCCGAGGTGTTCACCCCCGGCGCTCCGACGCAGTCGATCATCGACTTCATCCAGGGCGCCGTCACGCCCTAGCCCGCCGCCGCTCGCCCTAGATCGACGAGCCGGAGAAGAAGAAGAACCACACCTCGAAGGCGCCGGCCGCGATCAGGACGGTGCTCACGAGGACCACGTCGAGCGCCGAGACGCGGGTGCGGCGGCGCTGCTCGCTCGAGCGCTCGCCGCTGAGGCTGCGCAGCCACGGCTGCTGACGGCGTGGCGGCGGGCGCAGCCCGAGCAGCCGGTCGTGGCGCTCGCCGAGGCGGCCGAGCAGGCGCACGAGCAGGAGGCTCGTGGCCGCCATGCACGCCACGACCACGAACACCGCGCCCATCGAGACGCCGCCGCCGCCCTGGATGCGCGAGCCGACCCACAGCGCCAGCAGCGGGCTGCCGGTCCAGATGTTCGCCGCGACGACCGCCATCGCGGCCAGCAGCGCGGCGCGGCCCAGCCGCGCGGCGAGCCCGGTGGGCGGAGCGTGGGTGGTCGGCGCAGCCATCAGCCGCGGACGCTACCGCCGGACGGTGACTTTCGAGCCGTCAGGGCGCGGGCTCGATGCGGACGACCTCGCGGCCGCTGGACGCCCACGCGACGCCGGCGGCGGCAGCGATCTCGCCGTTGAGCTCGCCCGCCTCGACGGGGCGGCCCAGGACGGCACCGGTCTCGACGTCGATCCGGCTGACGGTGCCGTCGCCCCGGCTGGCGACCCAGACGCTGTCGCCGTCGACGGCGATCCCCTGCGGCTCGGCCCCGACGCGGACCGGCTCGCCCGCCGGCCGCCCGCTGTCGGTGTCCAGCCGCGCCACGCGGCCGGCGTCGTACAGGCTCACCCAGGCGGTCCCGGCCGCGTCGAGCGCCAGCTCCGGCGGGAAGCCCCCCGCCTCCAGGGGCGCCTCGACCGTGGGCCGGCCGCGCGCGTCGTAGCGCAGGAGCGTGGGCGGGAAGGCCAGCAGGGCGAGGAGCTGGCCGCCGGAGGCGACGAGGTCGGTCGGCGCCCCGCCGACGTCGATCGGGTCGCCCGCGGGCCGCCGGCGGCGGGCGTCCACGAGCTGCAGCCGGCCGCCGGTGTCGGGGTTGGAGAGCACCGCGACACGGTCCCCGACCGCGGCGACGTAGGCCGGGTTCACGCCGAGCCGGATCGGCTTCCCGGCGGGCCGCCCGCGCACGAGGTCGATCGCCTGCAGGCGGCGGCCGGCCAGCGCGATCCAGAGCGTCTCGCCGCCGCCGAGCGCCACGACCGCGACCACGGCGCCCGCGACGGCGGCCACCGCGACCCCGCCGACCACCGCCCACCGGCGCCGAGCGCCTCGGCCCCCCGCGGCGGCAGAGGCCGCCGGTGAGCCGCCGGTCGCGGAGACGTCGCCGGCGGGGCCGCCTCCGGCCGCCGGCTCCCCGCCCGCCGGCGCGATCGTCGGCGCGCCCGCCCGCGAGGCTCGGCCCCCGGCCGGCGCCGCCCGGGCCGCGCGGACCAGCTCGCCGGCGCTCGCCGGCCGCTCGGCCGGCTCCTTCGCCAGCCCGCGGGCGACCGCCTCGTCGAGCGCGGCGGGCAGGTCCGGGCGCAGCTCGCGGATCCGCGGCGGCGGCGCGTGGCGGTGCGCCCACAGGGTGTCGACGTATCGCGACGCGATACCTGCGGCACGCAGGTCGAGACCCGGGGCGCCGGGGGAACCGGGCGATCCGCGCCGATAGTGGACCCACGTTCATTCAGCGTCCCCATATCGGCCCCAGCACCACCAAGGCGGCGGCGCCCCGCCGGCTCGCCGCGGCGTGCCTGGCCGGCCTCGCGCTCGCCGCCGCCGGCTGCGGCGGCGACGACGAGGCCAAGGACAAGGCCAAGGCGAAGGCCCCGGCCGCCGCCACGCCGGCTCCGCGGGTCTTCCAGGGCCAGGAGGTCGCGGACTTCTTCCGCGAGGTCACCGGCGACCCGCTCGAGTTCGACGCCGGCGGCGCGGCGTCCTTCGACTCGCTCAGCCTCGACCGCTCGGACTACGACCGCTCGGGCACCTTCAGCGAGCGCTACGGCTTCTTCATCGCCTACGTGCTCAAGGACCCGGCGGACAAGCGCCTCTACGAGGTGAACGACAACCAGCCCGTCGCGCCCGACCCCAACGGCATCTACTGGCACCGCGACGGCGGTTCGTACCGCGCGCTGAAGCCCTACGGCGGCGGCTCGGTCGTGCTCGACTGGAGCGCCGAGGACGGCCGCGTCGTCGACGAGCGCTTCGAGCGCCTGGACACCGTCCTGTCCCAGCTCGGCAAGCCGGTCGAGGAGGCGCGCGCCGCGCTGCCCCCCGAGGACCAGCCCTGCGACGCCCCGGCCGCCGGCGAGACGTGCCGCGACGCCGACGGCGTGACGGTGACCACCGTCGAGCGCGACCAGAGGCTCAAGCTCCCCGGACTGCAGGTCAAGGTGGTCAAGGTCGACTCGGGCCGCGTCGTCGTGCCCGGCAACCGCCTCCGCTACGGCCTGGCCAAGCGGGCCAAGGGCATCTTCATCCTCGCCATCGTGAAGCTGCGCAACACGGGTGACGAGCCGCTGGACAGCCTCTACGACGCCCGTCTGCGGATCGGCGATCGCACCTACGACCAGGACACCACCGCCGGCTACACCGTGACGCCGCCGAACGCGTTCCCGATCCAGCCCGGTGACAACGGCGCCGCCGGCGTCGTGTTCGACGTCCCCCGCTCCGCCGCCAAGCAGGCCCTGCGCGAGGGCGCCATCGCCTTCCCCGCCGGCGAGGAGGACTTCAACGTCGAGGACGCCTTCCGGATCGGACAGATCCGGCTCGGCCGCCCGCTGTCGACCGCGGGCGGCGAGGAGACCCGCGCCTCCTAGGTCGCTCGAAGGGACGCTCGGGCGACCGGGCAGGAGGCCGGACGCGGGCGGCGGGGCACGAAGCCTCGCCGCCCGCTGTGCTTCGTTGACTGACAGGTCAATCGCAAAACCGCCGCAGTAGGATGCAGCGCGCCACTCGGTCGCGCCGAACGGAGCGGCCTGTTTCCTAGGAGCGTGAACTGAAAGTGAAGATCTGCGTCCTGGTCAAAGAGGTGCCGGACGCCGCCGTCGAGAAGCGCATCAACCCCTCGACGGGGCGGCTGGACCGCAGCGGGGAGAAGAACCTCAACCCGTTCGACACGCACGCCATCGAGGCGGCCATGCAGCTCAAGGAGGGCGGCGCCGTCGAGGTCGACGAGGTCGTCGCCGTGACCATGGGCCCGGAGAGCGCCGTGCGCGCCCTGCACAAGGCGGTCTCGCTGGGCGCCGACCGCTCGGCGCACCTGACCGACGAGGGGCTCGCGGGCTCGGACGTCAACGGCACGGGCTACGCCCTCGCGAAGCTGCTCGAGTCCGAGTCCCCCGACCTCGTCCTGCTCGGCCAGCAGTCCGACGACGGCGAGTGCTACACGATCGGCGCCGTCGTGGCCGACCACCTGCAGATGCCCTCGCTCACGCAGGTCATCAAGATCGACGTCGACGACGGCAAGCTGCGCTGCGAGCGTCAGGCGGAGTACGGCTACGACACCGTGCTCGTCGAGCTGCCGGCCGTGATCTCGGTCGGCGACGCCATCAACGAGCCGCGCTACCCGTCGCTGAAGGCGATCATGGGCGCCAAGAAGAAGCCGCTCGAGACCAAGGCCGCCGGCGACGTCGGCATCGAGGCCGACCGCGTCGGCTACGACAACGCGCGCGCCCGCTGCGCCGACTTCAAGGCGCCGCCGGACAAGGCCGCCGGCGAGATCATCGAGGACGAGGACACCAACGAGACGGTCGAGAAGATCGTCGCCTGGCTCGACGAGAGGAAGCTCCTCGCATGAGCGGGATCCTGGTCTACGCGCTCCACTACGAGGGCGCCATCAACAAGAACTCGCTCGGCGCCGTCTCCGAGGGCGCCCGCCTCGCCTCCGAGCTGGGCACCGAGTGCCACGCGATCGTGGTCGGCGAGACGGCCGGCCTGACCGACGAGTTGTGCTCGTCGCTGGGGGCCTACGGCGCCACCAAGGTGTTCCGCGCCGAGGGTCCCGAGGGGCTCGCCCAGCCGGTCGTCGACGCGATGGCGAAGGTCATCACCGACAACGACCTCGGCTACGCGCTGTTCGGCGGCGGCCTGCTCGGCTTCGAGATCGGCGCCGGCCTGACCGCGCGCCTGGACGCCGGCGTGTGCATGGAGGTCGTCAGCGTGCGCGTGGAGGACGGCAAGCTCGTCTCCGAGCGCCCGATCCTCGGCGACTCACAGATCTCCGACGTCCACTACGACGCGGGCGTGGGCGTCATCATCGGGCGCCTGAACGCGTTCGAGGCGTCCGAGAACGGCTCCGGCGCGGCCACGGTGGAGGACGTCGTCGTCGACTACGCGCCGCACTCGCTGAAGGCCACGATGGTCCAGCGCGGGGAGCAGCGCGGCGCGGACGTCAACATCGAGGACGCCCAGTTCCTCGTGGCCGGCGGTCGCGGGCTCGGGAAGGCCGAGGGCTTCGAGGCGCTCGAGCAGCTCGCCGGCGCGCTCGGCGGCGCCGTCGCCGCCACCCGCGCGGTGGTCGACGCGGGCTGGTACTCCTACTCGGCGCAGATCGGCCAGACGGGCAAGACGGTCGCCCCGAAGCTGTACCTGGCGGCGGGCATCTCCGGCGCCATCCAGCACAAGGTCGGCATGCAGTCCTCGGAGAACATCGTGGCGATCAACAAGGACGCCAACGCCCCGATCTTCGAGTTCTCCGACCTCGGGATCGTCGGCGACCTCAACAAGATCGTGCCCAAGCTCACCGAGGCCGTGAAGGCCAAGAAGGGGAGCTAGGCGGGTGGCCGAGGATCGGGTTCCCACCCACCCCGTCGCTCCGAGCCAGTTCCCCCCGCCGGTGGACTCCGTGAAGGAGTTCATCGGCGCGCCGACCGACCCGGAGGACGAGCGGATCGAGGTCGGCGTCGCCATCGTCGGCGGCGGGCAGGCGGGGATGGCATGCGCGATCCGGCTGCTGCAGCTGCTCGAGGACGACCCGGAGCTGACCGAGCGCCTCGGCGAGGTGCCGGTGGCGGTGATCGAGAAGGGCAAGGTCGCGGGCGCGCACCAGCTCTCGGGCGGGGTGATGAACCCCGTCTCGATCCGTCAGCTGCTCCCGGACGCCGACGACTGGCCGCACTGGGGCGAGGTCTCCGGCGAGAGCGTGTACTTCATGCTCAACCGCAAGCGGGCGATCCCGCTCAAGCCCGTGCCGCCGCCGTTTCGCAACCACGGCAACTACGTCGTCTCGGTCGCCGAGCTGAACCGCTGGCTGTCCGACAAGGCCGAGGAGGCCGGCGCGTTCATCCTCACCGAGACCACGGGGCACAAGCTGCTCGTCGAGGACGGCGTCGTGCGCGGTGTGCGCACGGGGGACAAGGGGCGCGACAAGTCCGGCGGCGAGAAGGGCAACTTCGAGCCGGGCTCGGACGTGATGGCCAAGGCCACCGTGCTGGCCGAGGGCTGCTGGGGCCACCTGACGGGGGCGGCGCTGAAGGGGCTCGGGCTGGCGGGCAACGACCCGCAGGTGTGGGCGCTCGGCGTCAAGGAGGTGTGGGAGGTCGAGCAGCCCCTGAACAAGGTCATCCACACGCTCGGCTGGCCGCTGCGCCCGGGCGCCAAGTACCGCGAGTTCGGCGGCAGCTGGATCTACGGCATGAACCGCGAGGGGTCCAAGCCGCGCGTGTCGATCGGCTTCGTGGCCGGCCTGGACAACGCCGACGCCCGCCTCTCGGTCCACGATGTCCTGCAGGAGTTCAAGCTGCACCCGAAGGTGCGGCGGATCCTCGAGGGCGGCAAGCGGATCGCCTGGGGCGCGAAGGCGATCCCCGAGGGCGGCTACTGGGCGCTGCCGCGCCTGCACGCGCCCGGCATGGTCATCTGCGGCGACGCCGCCGGGATGGTCAACGTGCCCAAGCTCAAGGGCATCCACTACGCCATCGAGTCCGGCAAGCTGGCGGCGGAGACGATCTTCCAGCAGCTCAAGGCCTCCTCGACCGACTTCTCCTCCTACGAGCGGGCGGTGCACGCCTCCGACGTCGGCAAGGACCTCTACGAGTCGCGCAACATGAAGCAGCCCTTCCACAAGGGGCTCGTGATCGGCGGCGCGATCACCAACGCGATGGTCGTCACCAAGGGCCGCTTCCCGGGCGGGCACTGGAAGAACCACCCCGACGCCGAGGCGCCGCTGCTGCTCACGGACCGCCACGAGCGCTATCCGAAGCCCGACGGCAAGTACACCTTCGACAAGCTCTCGGGCGTCTTCCTGACCGGCAACGCGACGCGCGACGACGCGCCGAGCCACATCCGGATCGAGCAGCGCGTGCCGCGCGAGGTCGCCGAGGCGTGGCAGTGGATGTGCCCGGCCGGCGTCTACGAGGTGCCCGAGGACGCCCCCGCGGACGGTCCGGTCGACCTGATCGTCAACCCCTCCAACTGCGTGCAGTGCGGCGCGATCACCGCCAAGGGCGGCCGGCTCACGCCGCCCGAGGGCGGCGACGGCCCGCTCTACCAGATCATGTGAGACCCAAGCGGGGTCAGATCTTGCATTCGAGCAGCGATGCTGGATTGCAAGATCTGACCCCGCGGGGCGCCGCAACTCGGCGCGGGCTGATGCGTTTGCTCGGACGCGATGCCTGCCCGCGTTCTCATCCTCGCCCTGGCGCTCGCCGTGCTCGCCGCTCCCGCGGCGCACGCGCGGCCGTCGGCGCGCGCGCTGCTGATCGCCTGCGAGCGCTCGCTCGAGGAGGCCGAGCGCGCGGGCGTCTTCGAGGGCCAGATGCGGCTCGTGCCGGGCGCATCGCGCATGCAGATGCGCTTCGCGCTGCAGGCGAGCACGCCCGAGCGCCGCCGCTGGACGAGCGTGGACGCACCGGGCTTCGGGACCTGGATGTCGTCGGCGCCGGGCACCGGCCGCTACCTCTACACCAAGCGCGTGGAGAGCCTGCTCGCGCCGGCCGCCTATCGCGTGCAGGTGCGCTTCCGCTGGCTCGACGCGGCCGGCGCCACGGTCGAGCGGGCCCGGCGCGTCTCGGACGCCTGCCATCAGCCGGACCCGCGGGCCGATCTCGAGCTGCGATCTGTCGCCGTGGAGCCGCTCGCGGGCGGCGCGGAGCGGCGGCGCTACGTCGCGTTCGTGCGCAACACCGGGCGCGTCGCGGCCGAGCCGTCGCTGCTCTCGCTGAGCGTCGGCGGCGTGGTGCTGCCGCCGGCGCGGGTGCGCGCGCTCGAGCCCGGCGAGGGCGTCGCCGTCGCCGTCGAGGGCCCGGCCTGCGCTGGGCGGGCGGAGATCGTCGCCGACGCGGACGCCGAGGAGTCGGTCGACGAGCGCGACGAGTCGAACAACCGCTTCACGCGCGGCTGCCCACCGGCGTCCGCCTGAGCCAGTCCTCCAGCCCCGGCCAGTAGCGCTCCGGCGCATCGGCGAACGGGAAGTGGCCGGCGCCCTCGATCATCAGCAGGTCGCCGCCGGGCGCGGTCGCCGCGATCCGGCGCGCGGCCTCGGGTGGGGTCGCGCGGTCGTGCTCGGCGCCGATCGCCAGGACCGGCGTCTGCGTGGCGGCCAGCGCGGGGAGCGCCTCGAGGTCGCCCCAGTCGCGCGGGCGCGCGACGGCGGGCCGGAAGACGACCTCGGCGAGCATCGCCTCCAGCGGCTCCGGGCGCTCGGCGAACAGCGGGAACTGCAGCCGCCACGCCTCGTGCACCTGCTCGGGGGTGCTCGCCACCTGTTCGCGCGCCAGGCCTTCCTGCACCTGCTCGGCCAGCTCGGGCGACAGGCCCTCCGTCGGGTCCTCGAGCGCGCCGGGCGCCGGCGTCTCGCTCGCGTCGGTGCAGGATGCGACGAGCCGCGCCGCGCTGCCGGGGAAGTCCATGAGGTGCTGCAGCGCGACGAAGCCGCCGAACGAGTGCCCGAGCAGCGTCCAGTCGCGCAGGTCCAGCTCCGCGGCGAGGCGTTCGACGGCCCGCGCGAAGCCGGCGAGCGTCCAGTCGTTGCGGTCCCCGTCCGGCGAGCGCCCGTTCCCGGGCAGGTCGGCCAGCAGCACGCGGTGGCCGGCCTCCGCGAGCCGCTCGGCGCCCGGCAGGAAGACGGACCCGTCGAGCCCGGGCCCGGGGTGCAGGAACACCACCGGCGGCCCCGAGCCGAGGTCGCGCACGTGCATCGTCGGGGCTGGTACGCCCATCTACAATGGAGTACACCATGAAGACCGACATCCATCCCTCCTACGTCGAGGCGACCGTTCGCTGCACGTGCGGCAACGAGTTCACCACTCGCTCCACCAAGGGCGACATGCACGTGGAGATCTGCTCCAACTGCCACCCGTTCTACACGGGCAAGCAGAAGCTCGTCGACACCGGTGGGCGCGTCGAGCGCTTCCAGCGGCGTGCGGCGAAGCGCGCGCGCGGCTGAAGGCCGCGCGCAGTTCTGCCGATCACGTAGATGTGACCGACGGGACCCGCCTGCTCGACGGTGCGCGAACCGCGCCCCGTGACGCCCCCGTGGGCGGGCAGGCGGTCCTCGAAGGCGTGATGATGCGCGGCGTCTCCACGTGGAGCGTCGCGGTTCGCAAGCCGCTGCCGGAGCAGGTCGCCGGCGGGCGTGAGCTGGCGATGGGCGAGGCCGCGCTGGGTGAGATCGAGGTCCAGTCGTTCCCGCTCGTGGCCTGGACGAGGCGCCACCGGGCCTACCGCTGGCCGGTCGTGCGCGGCGTCATCGCGCTGGCCGAGTCGCTGAACATCGGCTTCAAGGCGCTCGGCATCTCCGCCAACGCCCAGCTCGCCGAGGACGAGGAGGAGATCTCCAGCGCCACGTGGGCCGGCGCCATCGTCGCCGGGCTCGCGCTCGCGGTCGGCCTGTTCTTCGTCGTGCCGGTCGCGCTCACCAGTCTCGTCAAGGACCAGCTCGGCTCCGCCTTCCTGTTCTGGCTCGTCGAGGGCGTGCTGCGCACCGTGATCTTCCTCGGCTACCTCTCGCTGCTCTCGCGCATGCGCGACCTGCGGCGCCTGTTCGCCTACCACGGCGCCGAGCACAAGGTCATCGCCTGCTTCGAGGCGGGCGAGCCGCTCGAGCCCGAGCGCGCGGCGCGCTTCTCGCGCCTGCACCCGCGCTGCGGGACGAGCTTCCTGCTGATCGTGATGATCGTCGCCATCTTCGTCTTCGCGCCGATCGGGCTGCCGGCGTGGTACCTGCTGATCGCCACCCGGGTCATCGGCGTGCCGCTGATCGCCGGCCTCTCCTACGAGGTCATCAAGTGGTCGGGCCGCAACCGCGCCCGGCGCTGGGTGCGGACGCTGATGTGGCCGGGCATGCAGATGCAGCGGCTCACCACCCGCGAGCCCGACCGCGACCAGCTCGCCGTCGCCGTCGCCGCCATGGAGGCCGTCCTCGCCGTCGAGGACCCGCGCACCGCCAGCGCGCAGGACAAGGTCGGCATGGAGGTCGTTGCCTAGTGGAGCCCTTCAAAGAAGTTCGGCACGCCCGGATGCGACCGATCCGCGGCGCCGGATCGCCACCCGAGGGATCGCCAATAACACCACTATTGGCCTCACCCTCGTGCGGCGCCCGGCATCCACGGCTCGGCCGCCCCGGCCGCGTCGCCCTTCTTTGGAGGACTCCTAGACTCGATCCCGTGATCGAGTCGCTCGTCCAGCAGATCGAGGCCCGCTTCGCCGAGGTGCAGGCGCAGATGTCCGACCCGTCGGTGATCGCCGACCGGCGGCGCTTCGCCGAGGCCGGGCGGACCTTCAACCAGCTCGCCCCGGCGGCGCGCGCCGCGGACGAGTGGCGGCACGCGCAGTCCAACGCCGAGGGCGCGCAGGAGCTGCTCGACGAGGGCGGGGAGGACGCCGAGCTGCGTGCCGAGCTGCACGACGCGCGCGAGCGGATCGAGCGCCTGGAGGAGGAGATCCGCCTGGCGATGGTCGAGCGCGACCCCAGCGACGACAAGAACGTGATCGTCGAGATCCGCGGCGGCGCGGGCGGGGAGGAGGCCGGGCTGTGGGCCGGCGACCTCTACCGGATGCTCACGCGCTACGCCGAGCGGCGCGGGTTCACCGCCGAGACGCTCGACGCCTCCGAGGGCTCCTATACCTTCGAGGTCAAGGGCGACGGCGCGTTCTCGGTGTTCAAGTACGAGGGTGGCACCCACCGCGTCCAGCGCGTGCCCGAGACGGAGTCCCAGGGGCGCATCCACACCTCGACGGCGACCGTGGCGGTCCTGCCCGAGGCCGAGGACGTCGACGTGGAGATCGACCACAACGACCTGCAGGTCGACGTCTATCGCTCGTCAGGGCCGGGCGGGCAGTCGGTCAACACCACCGACTCGGCGGTGCGCATCACCCACAAGCCGACCGGCATCGTGGTCTCGATGCAGGACGAGAAGTCCCAGCTGCAGAACCGCGAGCGCGCGTTCAAGGTCCTGCGCGCGCGGCTGTACGAGGCCAAGCTCGCCGAGCAGCAGGCCGAGCTGGCCGCCGACCGCCGCGCGCAGGTCGGCACGGGCGAGCGCGCGGAGAAGATCCGCACCTACAACTTCCCCGAGCGCCGGGTGACCGACCACCGCGTGAAGCTGACGGTCCACAACCTCGAGGCCGTGCTGCAGGGTGAGCTGGACGAGCTGACCGCCGGGCTGCAGGACGCCGAGAAGCGCGCGCGGCTGGAGCGGGCCTCGGCCTGACCCGCGCGCGGCGCGGGCGCATTTCATCCGCGTCCTGCGGGGGCACGAACCGCCGCATGGGAGGAGGACTCCGCTGGACGGCGGGGCTGATCGCAGTCGTGGGTGCCGCGAGCGGGGTCGTGGCGTGCTCGCCCAACGACCCGCCCGGCGGCGAGGGCCGGCTCTCGATCGCCACCGGCGGCTCGGGCGGCGTCTACCAGGTCTACGGCGGCGGGCTCGCCGACGTGCTCAGCGACGAGCTGCCCGACTCGCCGACCACCGCGGAGACGACCTCCGCCTCGGTCGACAACCTGCTGCTGGTCGCCAGCGGCGACTCCGACATCGCCTTCTCGCTCGCCGACACCGCGATCGACGCGATCAACGGCGACGAGGCGTTCGACGGCCCGCAGCCGCTGCGCGCGCTCACGACGCTGTACCCGAACATCACCCAGGTCGTCGTCAAGGCCGACTCGGGCATCGAGACGATCGAGGACCTGCGCGGCCGCACCGTCTCCGTCGGCTCGCCGAACTCCGGCACGGAGGTGATCGCGCTGCGGCTGCTGGAGGTCGCGGGCGTCGACCCGGACGAGGAGATCACCCAGCGCCAGCTCGGCGTGGGGGAGTCCGCGCAGGCGATCCGCGACGGCTCGATCGACGCCTTCTTTTGGTCCGGCGGCGTGCCGACGGGCGCGATCACCGACCTCTCCACGACCGACG
>Ga0136616_10001654_pt1 | contig 11729 bp, 10 predicted proteins | sample AntDrymUQ2992106_2_FD_106648 | JGI IMG/M metagenome (GOLD analysis project Ga0136616, IMG submission 106648) | Polar desert sand microbial communities from Dry Valleys, Antarctica - metaG UQ299 (21.06) | ecosystem: Environmental > Terrestrial > Soil > Desert | place: Antarctica: Dry Valley...
ACCTTCGATCACGGTCGGCGGGCACATGGTCCACGCCGTCGGTCTGGCCTGGGCTGCCCGTCTCCGTGGCGAGCGCCGCGTGGCAATCACCTATTTCGGTGACGGCGCCACCTCCGAAGGCGACTTTCACGAGGCCATGAATTTTGCTGCTGTCTTCAACACCCCGTGCGTGTTCTTCTGTCAGAACAATGGCTGGGCCATCTCATTGCCGCGTGAGGAGCAGACCAAGTCGGAGACGATCGCCCAAAAGGCCATCGCCTACGGGATGCCGGGGGTGCAGGTGGACGGCAACGATCTGCTCGCTGTCTACGCCGCCACCGAAGAGGCTCTTGCCCGCGCCCGCGCCAACGAGGGGCCGACGCTCATCGAGGCGGTGACTTATCGCATCGGTCCTCACACCACAGCCGACGATCCCGCCCGGTATCGCGCCGGGACCCTCACCGACGAGTGGAGGCAACGAGATCCCCTCGAACGGGTGCGCCTCTTTCTCTCCGAGCGCGAGCTGTGGACCGCCGAGTGGCAGGAGGAAATCGAAGCCGCCGCCGCCTCGGAGATAGATCGGGCCATCGGTCTCGCAGAGGAGATGGTTCCTCTCGGGCCCGGCGACGTCTTCGCATCGATGTATGCGGATCTCCCTCGCCATCTGCGTTTGCAACAAGCCGAGAACATGGCAGGTTGGGGATGACCGTTCGCAACATCGCCCAAGCCATCAACGATGCCCTCGATCTCGCCCTCGGGAAGGATGAAGCCGTGGTCGTTTTTGGCGAGGACGTGGGACGCACCGGTGGGGTCTTCCGGGTCACCGACGGGTTGCGAGAGCAGTACGGCGCTGAACGGGTCATCGACAGCCCCGTGGCCGAGTCGGGAATCGTCGGTGTCGGGTTTGGCATGGCCGTCGGTGGTCTGCGGCCAGTGCTGGAGTTGCAGTTCATGGGTTTCTCCTATCCCGCCTATGACCAGATCATCAACCATGTCGCCCGGATCAGAAACCGCTCGCGCCATCGCTTTTCTGCTCCCTTGGTCATCCGCATCCCCTATGGCGGTGGCATCGGCGCCGCCGAGCACCATTCCGAATCGATGGAGGCCATCTACACCCATATCCCGGGACTGAAAGTGTTGGTCCCCTCGACCCCGTATGACGCCAAAGGTTTGCTGCTGGCTGCGATCGAGGATCCTGATCCGGTGGTCTATCTCGAACCGATCCGGCTCTATCGAGCGGTCAAAGAGGATGTGCCGGACGAGTGGTACACGCTGCCGATCGGAGCTGCGAGGGTTGAGAGAGAAGGCGACGACGTGACGCTGATCACGTGGGGAGCGATGACGAAGGAAACGCGGCAAGCCGCCGATCTGCTTGCTGATGAAGACATCTCGGCCGAAGTGATCGACCTCCGGTCGCTCGTGCCTTTGGACCTTGAGACGCTGGTCGAATCGGTCGGACGCACGGGCCGCGCCGTTGTCATCCACGAGGCTCCGCGCACCTCTGGTTTTGGTGGCGAGGTAGTCGCCTCCGTGCAGGAGGAATGCCTCTTTTCATTGGCCTCACCCATCCTGCGTGTCACCGGTTGGGATACCGTGTTCCCCTTGAAGCGTTCCGAACATCACTACCTGCCGTCCGCCTCTCGCATCGCCGCGGCCGCTCGCCGAACGCTGGAGAGTTGATGGCCCGAGAGTTCCTGCTCCCCGACATTGGCGAAGGTCTCACCGAAGCGGAGGTCGTGCGCTGGCTGATCCCGGTTGGGGGAGAGGTAAAAGTCGATCAGCCAGTGGTCGAGGTCGAGACTGACAAAGCCGTGGTCGACATCCCCAGTCCTTATGCCGGCACCGTGATCCATCACGGGGCGGCTGAGGGCGGCACCGTGCTTGTAGGCGAGGTGCTTTTGGTGATCGGCGAGCCCGACGAGAAGTGGCCAGCCGCGGATCCCGAAACCGAGGCGTGGCTCGATCAGGTCGACGAGGAGATGGCGACCGATGAGGGAATGCCCGAGGCCCCTAACCAGGCGGCCCCCATCGTTGGCAGCATTAGCGACCAGGCCGAGGAGCTAACCGCCCCGAGAGGCCCGGGCAAGGTGGAGCGAGCCCTCGGTTCGGTGCGAGCGTTGCCTCTAGTGCGCAAGCTCGCCAAGGACTTGAACGTCGACATTTCCCAGCTCACCGGATCTGGGGCCGACGGCCGCATCACGCGAGAAGATGTGATCGCAGCGGCCGAGAGTGGGGGAGGGACTGTCACGATCCCGGAGGCGCCGGGTCTGCCGCCGCTGCCCGTTGATCGTAAGGGAGAGCGCCGCCAGCTCTCGAAGTTGCGGCGAACGATCGCTTCCAACATGAGCAAATCGTGGCGTGAGATCCCCCACGTCACGACCTTTGATGAGGCGCCGGCAGCTCGGCTGCTGGCGGCGAGAAAGGCGCTCGAGACCCGCCATGGAGTGAAGATACCGCTTGAAGCATTGATCATCAAAGCTGTATTGCCGGCGCTTATGGAGTTCCCGGATTTCAACTCATCGATTGATGGTGATGATCTGATGGTGTTCTCTCATTTCGACATCGGCGTGGCAGTCGACACGCCTGACGGCCTACTTGTGGGGATCGTCAAGGCTGCCGATACGAGAACCCTCTTGGAGACCGCGGCCGACATCCGCCGGTTGGCCGCGGCGGCCAAAGAGCGGAAACTGAAACCGGATGAGCTCACCGGCCAGACATTCACTATCTCCAACATCGGCGCGATCGGTGGCGGCTTTGGAACGCCAATAGTCCCTCCCGGCACCACCGCCATCCTCTCGATAGGTCGGGCGGCCGAGCGCGCGGTGGCCGAGGGCGGGGCTGTGTCTGTGGCGCCGATGATGCCGCTCTCGCTCTCCTATGACCACCGAGTGATCGATGGGGGACAAGGCCGGCGGTTCATGGCGCTCGTCCTCGAAAACCTGGGTGAACCGGCGCTGTTCCTCGCCTCCTAATCGGGGAAGAAATACTCAACTCGGAAGGCGATTTGTCCTAGTTTGTGCGCACATGGAGCACTACGACGGACTGCTGCGCCTGGCGGGCGACTTCTCGCCGCCGATCAAAGTCGACATCGATCTCACCGACGATCAAGAGTTGCGCATTGCGACCCCCGATCTCGAGATCGGCGAATGGCCACTATCAAGTCTTGCGATCAAAGCCCTCGACGATGGCTTCCACGTGATGTCCGAGGGCGAAGAGCTGGTCATCACCACCTCCGATGACGCCGGCTTTGCCGTGGCGGTCGGGATCCGCAACGCCCCCGTCAACCTCCGCAAGCAAATCTCCGCGTTGATGCGCAGCGACCCCGGCGTCCACGCCGAGTCCGACCTCTCCCCTGGCGGTTAGCCGAAGGAGTGCCCGAGCGCAGCGAGGGGGAAGGGGCGCCGTCCGCGAGCGTCTCTACGAGCGCCCGAAATTTTGTCCTGTGGCGAAACCTCAGAACGTAATTCGTCCTCACAAGCACGAGCACGACACGCTATGGGACGAATTACGAAAATCGGTTTCCCGTGGGCACAAATTACGGTGAACCTCGCCTGACCAAGGCCTTTCGCGCCCAACTGCAACACTCAACTGGACGCTTTCCAATCTTGTTCGCGGCGCCGGATACATTGATCAAACGGAGAGGCAGCCGAAGCGCTTGGCCACATGGTTAGTTCTGTGCACCCAGCTCGCAGCGTGCAACGACACCGGCTCAGACCGCGGCGAGTTTGGTCCGCTTGGCGTAGTTGCCACGAGTTCGGGAAACGAGGCGTTGGCGGTCGGATCGCTCATGATCACCGACATCTGCGTGCTCCTTGTAACGGCTGATCGTGAAGAAGCCCTTGTCTGGGGAGCGGATCGGACAACGTGGAATGAGGACACAGGGACGATCTTGTTCACGCGGTTCGAAGGGGAGACAATCGAAACTCGTGGATGGGCAAGAGGTGATGTTTGGCGGCGGTGGCCTCTCCGTTGCCGAGGATCCAGACTTCGATGGGATCCTGGCTGGAATTGATTGGGTCTCGGAACCAGATCCGACCTGCGCCAGAGAAAGCTGGTGGTTTGTGGGAGACGTTGTCCCCTAGAGCCCTACTGGCGGTCGAGGAGCTGGTAGAGCTCGGTGAGGTCGATGCGGGGATAGAGATCCGGCGCGAGCAAGCCAACGATCGCCGTTTGCGACCGAGGTGAGGCAACCACCTTGCCGGCCCAGCGATTGTGAAGCTCGGGGTCGGGCACCCGACAGCACGGTCCGGTCGGGCAAGCTGAGGTTTTTTGGTTCTCAGTTTCCCGCCCGCGCATGAACTTTGACGACCGAAACGGGACGCCGAACGTGATCGCGTTGCCGTTTCCTTCCGGCTCCAAGTAGGTCGAGCAGAAGAACGTGCCGTTGGGGGTGTGGGTATATTGGTAATGAAGCGAAAAGCGATCAGCCGACTCCGCGGCACTTCTCGCCGACCACTGGCGACACAATCGCTGCGCCTCAACCCCGCCGTCGTCGTCTCGAGGAAAGGGGACATCGTCGTTGCCATAGGCTTTGAGGGCGATGCCGTCCTGGTCACTGACCACGAGATGAGTTCGGAGGTCGAGCGCCTTCGTGGCCAGGTTGGCGAGACGATGGGCGGCCATTTCGTAGGTTGTATAGAACACCTCTCTGAGATCCTCAATCGAGAGGTCATGCGCCTCTGAGGCGGCGCGCAGATGGGGGACCGCGGCCGCCTCCGGGATCAAAACCGCCGAGGCAAAGTAGGCGCTTTCCCGCCGGTTGCGAAGGAAGCTTTCGTAATCGTTTGGTGCTTCGTGCCCGAGCGCGAATCCGGCCAGAGTTTGCAGGATCGCTTTGCGCGCTTGTCTCGTCCGCAGCTCGTTGCGCTGGGGGATGTAGATGACGTGATTCTCGAGATCGGTCAACGATCGCACCGAGGCAGGGATGTCCTCGATGGCTCTCACCTCGAAATCGAACGCTGCCGCTAGATCGAGAAGGTGCCGCGACGACATCGCCCCGCTTCCTCCGTATCCAGAAGCGCCGACGGCTTTGGCTGCCGCGGTTTCAACATGATCGATGTACCCATCCGCCGCTTCGAGCTCACGAGTGAGGGTGCCGTTTGCTCTCCGAACCTCGCTCGACGTCACGGGGGCCGGCTGGCTCCGATCGAGGTGGCGATAAAGGCCGATGAGATGTGCCAGCACCTCATCGCTCAGACGGGCCGAGGTTCGCAGTTGAGGAAGGCCCAGCTCGGAGTGGTTCTTTTGCAGGCGCTCGAACTCGAGCTCAAGCTGGGCACGACGGTTCGGCGGCTCGGGGTTGAGCAAGTCGTCCACCTTGACCCCCAACGCAACCGCGACTTCAGTGACAAACGACAGCCGGGGTTCCCGCTTCCCGTTCTCCACCAATGAGAGATAGGGAGCGGGCTTGCCCACCTGCGAACCCAATTGGTCGAGGGTGAGCCCTGCCCGCCGTCGGTAGTGACGAATCCGGTGCCCGAGGGTGGCGATATCAAAAGTGGACGTCACGATCGGCAAGTTTAGCCGAATTTATCGCAGCTTTGACTTGTAATCTCGGCGCAGAATGAAAGATACTGTCAAATTATGAGCCAGTTTGACCTGCGCGCCGGGGGACGGAGCGATGTCCTGACAACTGAAACGCTCGAGTTCGTCGCCCTCCTCGAGCGGACCTTCCGTCCCCAGCGTGCCGCGCTGATCCTGGCTCGACAGGAACGCCAACGGGCCCTCGACAACGGTGCACCTTTCGTGCTGCTCGACTCCGCTCCCGACGATTGGACGATCGATCCCGTGCCTGCCGACCTCGTCGAACGCAAGGTGGAGATCACCGGCCCGGTCGATCAGAAGATGATGATCAACGCCCTCAACTCGGGGGCCTCGGTCTTCATGGCGGATTTCGAAGATGCAACGAGCCCAACCTGGCTCAATCTCATCGATGGGCAAGCGAACGTCCTCGCGGCCTATCGACGAGAACTCAGCCTCGACACGAATGAGAAGTCATATCGCCTCAATGATGAGGTTGCAACCTTGATGGTCCGTCCCCGAGGGTGGCATTTGCCCGAAAAGCATCTCGTTGTCGACGGTCGACCAGTTTCAGCGTCGCTGTTCGACTTCGGGCTGTATCTCTTCCACGGAGGTCGAGCCGCGCTCGAGGCCGGGTCAGGTCCCTATCTCTATCTCCCCAAGCTCGAAAGCCACCTCGAAGCCCGATTGTGGAACGACGTCTTTGCCTACGCGCAGGACCAGCTCGGAATCCCTACCGGAACCATCAAGGCAACCGTCCTGGTCGAAACCCTTCCCGCCGCCTTCGAGATGGACGCGATCCTTTACGAGTTGCGCTCTCACTCTGCCGGGCTCAACGCCGGTCGTTGGGACTACATCTTCTCAACGATCAAGAAGCTGCGGGCGAGGGAGGACTTTGTCCTACCCGACCGGTCGGCGGTGACGATGACGGTTCCCTTCATGAGGGCGTACACCAAACTCCAAGTCCAGACCTGTCATCGTCGCCGGGCTCATGCCATTGGCGGCATGGCCGCCTTCATCCCCAATCGACGAGACGCGGAAGTCACCGAGCGCGCATTGGCCAAGGTGACCGAGGACAAGGAGCGCGAAGCCCGGCTCGGCTGCGACGGCACCTGGGTTGCGCACCCCGACCTGGTCCCCGTCGCCCGTCAAGTCTTCGATTCTGTTCTCGGTGAGCGTCCCAATCAACTGAACGTCATCCCCGAGGGAGAAGTCACCGCCGCCGATCTCCTCGACTTTCCCGCCGGGATGATCACGGATGCGGGTTTGCGACAGAACGTCCGCGTCGGTCTCCTCTATCTGTCGTCCTGGCTCGCCGGCAGCGGCGCGGTCGGGATCGACAATCTCATGGAGGACGTCGCCACCGCTGAGATCTCGCGGAGCCAGATCTGGCAATGGGTGCAGCGTGAAGCCCGCACCGACGAGGGTGAAATCATCGACCGCGCTCTGGTCGAAAAAGTGGCAGGCGAAATCATGGCGGAATCCACCACCGACTTGAGCGACGCCTGGGAGGTGTTCTCTGAGGTTTCCCTCGGCGACGACTTCGTCGAGTTCTTGACTCTTTCGGCCTACGACCGCCTCGACTAGGAGAAGCGAATGACCACCCCATATCAAGCGGAGATCGAGCAACTGGAGAAAACCTGGAGGAGTGACACCCGTTGGAACGGCGTCACCCGCAACTACTCCGCGGCCGATGTCGTTTCGATCCAGGGATCGCTTCGCGAACAACACACCTTGGCGGAGGCAATGGCGCGGAAGCTGTGGGGGCTGCTCACCGACAACGATTACGTCAACGCGCTCGGCGCCCTGTCGGGCGGCCAGGCAGTGCAGATGGTGAAGGCAGGGTTGAAGGCGATCTATCTGTCGGGCTGGCAGGTGGCTGGCGACGGCAATCTGGCCGAGCAGGTCTATCCCGATCAGTCGCTCTATCCGGCGAACTCGGCACCGGCCTTGATGCGTCGGATCAACAACGCGTTGCGTCGCGCCGATCAGATCCATTGGTCCGAAGGTGATCATTCGATCGACTGGTTTGTGCCGATCGTCGCCGATGCCGAGGCTGGATTCGGCGGGGCGCTCAATGTCTTCGAGCTGGTGAAGTCGTTCATCGAGGCAGGTGCGGCCGGGGTCCACCTCGAGGACCAACTGGCGGCGGAGAAAAAGTGTGGCCACATGGGAGGAAAAGTGCTGGTGCCGACGAGCCAGCACATACGCAGCCTGCAGGCTGCCCGGCTCGCTGCCGATGTGCTCTCCGTCCCGACGATCATCGTCGCCCGCACCGACGCCAACGGGGCCAACCTCCTTACCTCTGACGTCGACCCCGCCGACCAGGAGTTCTGCACAGGCGAGCGCACCGCCGAGGGATTCTTCCGGGTGAATCCGGGTCTCGACCAGGCCATCTCGCGAGCGATCAGCTATGCGCCTTACTCAGATCTGATCTGGTGCGAGACCGCCCGTCCCGACCTCGCCGAAGCTGCCCAATTCGCCGGCGCGATCCACGATCGGTTTCCCGGAAAGATGCTGGCCTACAACTGCTCACCGTCGTTCAACTGGAAGAAACATCTTTCGGATACTGCGATCGCCAGCTTCCAGAAGGAGCTAGGCGCCATGGGATACCGCTTCCAGTTCATCACCCTGGCCGGATTCCACGCTCTCAACGCCGGCATGTTCGAGCTCGCTCGCGGGTACTCACAGACCGGCATGCCGGCCTACGTCGAACTGCAAGAACGCGAATTCGCCATGGAAAGTGACGGATATAGCGCCACCCGGCATCAGCGCGAGGTTGGCGCCGGATATTTCGACCGGGTCTCCGAGATCGTCAGTGGCGGCAGCGCCTCGACGCTGGCTCTTAAGGGCAGCACCGAGGAGGAGCAGTTTTGATTAGGTTGTGGATGTCCTTCGTCAAAGGGAGATCATGAACATCGTTCACGTCGTCGGGACCGGGACCATCGGGGAGCCGCTCATCGGCCTCCTCGCCGACCATAAGTCCGACTTTGGGATCGACGAGGTGACGTTTCACAAGCGCACCCCCCTCATCACCGAGCGCAGCAAGGTCAATGACCTTGTTCGACGAGGGGCGGTGCTCGCGGTCGATGAGGACAAGCGCTCGACTTTCGAGGAGTTGGGTCATACGCCGAAATGGGAGACGAGAGAAGCCATAGATCGAGCCTCGGTGGTGATCGACTGCACGCCGGTGGGCAACGACAACAAGGCTGAGTTCTACAACCAGGCAGTGCACCCACTCGGGTTCATGGCCCAGGGCTCAGAGTCCGGGTTCGGCAAGATGTACGCCCGGGGGATCAACGACAGCGCCTTGGTCCATGAGGAGGATCGTTTCCTTCATATCGTGTCGTGCAACACCCACAACATCGCCGTTTTGATCAAGACCCTGGCGATGGACGCCGACGGCACCAACCACCTCACCGACGGACGGTTTACCTGTATCCGGCGGTCGAACGACATCTCTCAGGACTCGGGCTTTTCCCCGTCGCCAACCGTCGAAAAGCACAAGGACGATCGCTTCGGCACCCACCACGCCCGCGATGCCCATGGGCTATTCGAGACGCTCGGTTACGACCTCAACCTTTTCTCATCGGCGTTGAAGCTCAACAGCCAGTACATGCACCTGGTTCACTTCTCGTTGACCCTCGATGGGGAGATGAGCTTGAACGAAGCCAAGGAGCGGCTGCACGCCAACAAGCGCGTGGCGATCACCTATCGCAAATCGGCCAACAGCGTCTTCAGCTTTGGACGCGATCACGGCTACTACGGCCGCATCCTGAGCCAAACGGTGGTGGCTATCGACACTCTCACGGTCCGCAATGGCAACGAGCTCGTCGGCTATTGCTTCACCCCCCAGGACGGCAACCCGCTGCTCTCCACGCTGGCCGCCACGCTCTGGTTCATCCACCCCGACGAAGTCGACGACCGGATCGACTTCCTGCGCCCCTATCTGTTCCAAGAGGTTTGAGCCTGGAGGGACAGCGCCAAGCTCAACAAGCGGCGGAGCACGCAATCGAGGCATTGAGCCAAGGCGACGCTGCCACGGCCCGGGCGGCGGTCGATGTCGCAGTTGAAAAGGATCAAAGCGGTAGCTTCGGGGCGTTAGCCGACGCGGTGCACCTGGCCGCTACCCAGCTCGACGAGGAGGGCCGCTTGCCCGGGCCAACTTGGGACTTTCTCGCCGACGCGGTCGGTCCCGGCCCGCTGCAAGGGCTCGTCGAATCGCTTCGCACCAGCTAGTAAATCTGGACTGAGCGGTGTCCGACTACCACCTTCATCTGCATCCACATGGACGCGACTTCGAATGGCCTCCCCACGGCGAGTACCCCGACGGGCTCATCGAGAGCTACGTCGACGTCGCCGCCGGGCGCGGCGCCTTCGAGCTCGGCTTTACCGAGCATCTCTATCGAACCGACGAAGGGCTGGCGGTGCTCGGTCGGTTTTGGGAGGACGAACCGAACCCGGAGCTTCGCCGCCACTGCGAGCTGATGGTTGCCAACGACTCGGGGTTGTCGCTCGCTCGATATGTCGAAGCCATCTCGGCCGCCAAGGAGCGCGGGCTCCCAGTCAAGCTCGGCCTCGAGGTGGACTTCTTCGCCGATTCGATCGATGCGGTGATGGAGCTGCTGGCGCCGATTCCCTTCGACTTCCTCATCGGCTCCGTCCATTGGATAGGCGGCTGGTCACTCGACAGCTCGTCGGTGTCTCATGAATTTGAACGTCGCGGCATCGATCAAGCCTGGGAGGAGTACTTCGAGTTGGTCGAGGATCTGGCACGGCGAGGGGTGGTCGATGTCCTTGCGCACGTGGACGTGTGCAAAAAGCTTGGGTTTAGACCGATTAGTGAGCCGATCCATCTATATCAGAAAGTCGTCGACGCCGCGGCCGCCTCGGGGATGGCGGTTGAGGTCTCCAGCCAAGGGATCCGGATGCCGGTCGGCGAGGCATATCCCTCACCGCGATTCCTGGCAATGTTCCAACAGGCCTCGGTCCCGATCACTTTTGCCTCAGACGCACATCGACCCGCGGACAGCGCATTCGCGTTTGGCGAGTTGCAAGCCCTGGCGCGACAGGCGGGCTACACCTCCTACCTCAGATATACGGCCCGGCGGCCCGAAACCGTCCTCCTAACCTGATCTCGTGACCATTCACCACGAGAACCCCTTCCTGCCGCCTCCCGAGGCGCGTGATCGGGCTCGGCAGTTACGGGGCCGCCTCGCCGGGCCTGTGACGATCGTTACCGCCGGTGACGACGGCATGACCGCCTCGGCGGTGCAGGTCTTGGAAGGAGCGCCGCCGCGGCTCTTGGTCGGGGTCAACGAAGCCGCTGACTTCCATGGCGCGGTCAACGCCACCGGCAAATTTGTGGTTCATATCGCGAGGCAGGAGCATCGTCAGCTTTCCGATCGATTCGCCGAGCTGGCGCCTTCGCCGGGTGGGCTCTTCGCCGGCCTCGAGGTCACCGAAACCGAATGGGGGCCGCTGATCGCCGGCTTCGGCAACTGGGCGGGCTGTCGGCTCGGAGCGTGCCATTCGATCGGCTGGCAGGTGCTGGTGGTGGGCGAGATCGAACATCTCGAGCTCGGAGCGATCGATGATCCGCTGATCTACTTCCGCGGCCGCTACCGCTCGCTTTCTTGATGAACTCGGTTGCCAACCGGCCAACCTATTGGCTGACCACCCTCGGTTGTGCCAAGAACCAAGTCGACTCGGAGAAGATCGAGGCGATGTTGGCCGAAGCGGGATATGCGGTCGCGAGTGCTCCCTCGATGGCAGATGTCGTCATGGTCAACACTTGTGCTTTCATCGAGGAGGCGCGACGCGAGTCGGTCGAGACGATTCTCGAGCTGCAGGACGAACGCAGGGACGGCGCCCGCACGATTGTCCTTGGGTGCATGGCGCAGCGGTTCGGCACCGAGGTGGAGAAGGCATTGCCCGAGGTCGACGCGGTGGTTGGGCTCGATCGCTACGACAGCCTGGTGCCACTCCTCGACCGGTTCACCTCTCGGCCCGGCTGGCAGCCGGTGCGCCTGGTGCGGCCGACGATGGACATTTTGCACTTGGTCAACCGCCCGGCCCCGACGATGCCGTACGCGTATGTGAAGGTGGCCGAGGGTTGCGACAAACCCTGCACATTTTGCGCGATCCCCCTAATCCGCGGCAAGCAGCGATCGCGCCGGCCGCCCAACATCGTCGAAGAGGTGGAAGGACTTGTGGCCGCCGGCGTCTCG
>Ga0136616_10001655_pt1 | contig 11729 bp, 10 predicted proteins | sample AntDrymUQ2992106_2_FD_106648 | JGI IMG/M metagenome (GOLD analysis project Ga0136616, IMG submission 106648) | Polar desert sand microbial communities from Dry Valleys, Antarctica - metaG UQ299 (21.06) | ecosystem: Environmental > Terrestrial > Soil > Desert | place: Antarctica: Dry Valley...
CGGTCGGCGAACGATCCAAGCGCGTGCAGGCCGACATGAGCCACGACACCCTTGCCGGACCCTTCCACCACCACCGAAACCGTGCCGTTACCGTGCATCTCCGAAGTGCCCTTCTGGTGGGGGCCGGGACCACAACCGTGTGGTTCGTTCCCCACGGGTGACGTGTCACGGCTGAGGGAGATTTGCGACCGCGCGGATCGACAAGCTGAAGGCCTATCTCGCCCATAAAAGATCTACGGTCGCCACTCGGCAAGCGTAAGCAAGGGCTTCGCGTCCGCGATTGCCCCCGTCGATGACTACGACGGGGCCCGGGTCGCGCGGATGCTCGAGTTGCTCGATCAGGGCCCGACCTCAGACTTGGAGTGCCTGTTCTGCGGCGCGCCGGCAGCGTCCTGGGACCACCTCGAGAGCATCGTGCTGGCCAAGCAGTACAACCCGCCCGGCCACGTCATTGGGAACCTCGTTCCTGCCTGCCGCACGTGTAACGAACGCAAGGGCAACCAGCATGGCGTGCCTTCGTCGCCCAGAACCTCGACGCGGCGCGACAGGCAGTCGTGACGGCACGGCTGGAGCGGTTTGTCGCCGAGCTGGTGTACACCAGGCCTCCAGAGGAAGGCGCGCTGAGTCCTGAGCTGCTGACGGAGCTCGACGCGATGCGCGACGAGGTGCACGCCATCATGCGGCGCGCCGACGATCTCATCGCGGCGGCCCGACCATCACGCAAGCCGCCTCGGCCAGAGGGACCGGGTGTCGCAGGACCAGCGCTGGACGGCTTCTTCGGCGAGGTGTTCGACCTGCTCGAGCCCGCTGGAGTCAACAGGCCGGCCATGAAGGGACGCCCCAACGCTCAGTTCTCCTCTGGCCCGTTCGGGAGCTTCTGGATCTGGCCTCGGGGGGCCGAACTGCGGGTCGGCTGCTACCTCGACACCCGTCACGCCGACGCCGGCAACAGGGCAGTCTTCAACGAGGAGCTGTTCTCGCTGCTTCTAGCCGAGGAGGACGAGATCCAGTCGGTCGTCGGGGAGGACCTGGTCTGGGACGAGCTGCCGGGTAGGCAGTCGTGTTGGATCGGGCTGTCCCGCCCGCGGCCCGACCTCGACGATCCCGCGGACCGAGCGGCTGCTGCCGCCTGGGCCGCGGACGCACTGGAACGGCTCCTGCTTGTGCTCGAACCGCGGGCCCGTGCCCATGCGGCCGAGCTGATCAGGCTGCGTCGCAGCCCAGCGTTGCCTTCGTCACAACCGGCGAGTACCACCGAGCCGTGACGGCGGCGAGCCCGCGGTGGCTGTGGAAGTCCTCTACCTGTGCGTTCACCGCCGCATCGAAGACGTTGGTTACCACCCCACCGTCTCCCCGATGTCCTCGTGCCACAGCTCCGGGTGGTCGGCGATGAAGGCCTCCATCAACCGGACGCAGCGGGGGTCGCCGACCACCTCGACGACGATCCCGGCGGCGTCGAGGAGGTGCCGGGGTCCCGAGAAGGTGCGGTTCTCGCCCACCACCACCCGCCCGATCCCGTAGAGCAGGATGGCCCCGGTGCACATCGAGCACGGCGACAGGGTCGAGTAGATCGTCGCCTGGCGGTATGCCGAGGCGGGGAGCCTCCCCGCGTTCTCCAGACAGTCCATCTCGGCGTGGAGGACGACGCTGCCCCGCTGCACCCGCCGGTTGCGGCCCCGCCCCACGATCTCTCCGTCGATGACCAGCACCGAGCCGATCGGGATCCCGCCCTGGGCGAGACCGGCCTCGGCCTCGGCCACGGCGGCGTCGAGAAAGGGATCGCTCCCCGGGTGGTCGGTGGTCACCGCCACTCGAGGATCACCTTGCCGCACTCACCCGACCGCACCGTCTCCAAGGCGTCGGCGTAGTCCTCGGCGGCGAAGTGGTGGGTGATGACCGGGGTCACGTCGAGCCCGGTCTGCAGCATCGCCAGCATCTTGTACCAGGTCTCGAACATCTTGCGCCCGTAGATCCCGCGCAGGGTGAGCCCCTTGAAGATGATGTCGTTCCAGTCGATGGGGGCGTTGGCGGTCGGGATCCCGAGCAGGGCGATCTGCGCCCCGTTGTTCATGGTCGAGATCATGTCGTGGAGCGCCGATGACACCCCGGACATCTCCATCCCGACATCGAAGCCCTCCCGCATCCCCAGCGAGGCCATCACCCCGGCTAGCGCCGTTGTGGTGACGTTGACCGCCCGGTCCGCCCCCATCGTCGCCGCCATCCCCAGCCGGTAGTCGTTGACGTCGGTGACCACCACGAACCGGGCGCCGACGTGGCGGGCGATCGCCACCGCCATCACCCCGATCGGGCCCGCCCCGGTGATCAGCACGTCCTCGCCGACCAGGTCGGCGCTGAGGGCGGTGTGGGTGGCGTTGCCCAGCGGGTCGAGGATGGCGGCGACGTCGTCCGACACGTCGTCGGGGACCGGCTGGACGTTCTCACCGGGGATGGCGACCAGATCGGCGAAGGCCCCGGGCCGGTTGACCCCGACCCCGACGGTGTGGAGACACAGGTGTTGGCGGCCGCCCTGGCAGTTGCGGCACCGGCCGCACACGATGTGCCCTTCGCCCGACACCCGCTGCCCGACGGCGAGCCCGGTGACCTCGGAGCCGAAGGCGGCGACGGTGCCCATGTACTCGTGGCCGATCACCATGGGTACCGGGATGGTCCTCTGCGCCCACTCGTCCCACGAGACGATGTGCAGATCGGTCCCGCAGATCGACGCCTTGCCCACCGCGATCAGGACGTCGTTGGGTCCCACCTCGGGCTCGGGGACCTCCTCCATCCAGATCCCCTGCTCCGGCTTGGCCTTGACCAGTGCCCGCATCAGTCGACCACCCCCAGTTCGGCGCCGACCTCGGTGAAGGCGACGATGGCCCGGTCGAGGTGTTCCCTGGTGTGTGCCGCCGACAGCTGGGTGCGGATCCGGGCCTGGCCCTTCGGCACGACCGGGAACGAGAACCCGATGACATAGATGCCCTTGGTGAGCAGCCGGTCGGCCATCTCCCCGGCGAGGGTGGCGTCACCCAGCATCACCGGGATGATGGGGTGCCCGGCCCCGGCCAGGGTGAACCCTGCGCTCTCCATCCCGGCCCGGAAGTAGGCGGCGTTGCGGGCGAGCCGGTCCCGCAGCTCCCCGGATCCGGCCACCATGTCGAGCACCCGCCGCGTCGTCGCCGCCATCACCGGGGCCAGCGTGTTGGAGAACAGGTAGGGGCGGGAGCGCTGCCGCAGCCACTCCACGATCTCCCCACGCCCCGAGGTGTAGCCGCCGGATGCGCCGCCGAGCGCCTTTCCCAACGTCCCGGTGACGATGTCGATGCGGTCGGCGACCCCGTGGTGGTCGGGGGTGCCGGCGCCGTGGGGACCCATGAACCCGACGGCGTGGGAGTCGTCGACCATCACCATGGCGTCGTAGCGGTCCGCCAGCCCGCAGATGCCGGGGAGGTCGGCGATGAGCCCGTCCATCGAGAACACCCCGTCGGTGGCGATGAGCCGGAACCGGGCGCCGGCCGCCGCCCGGAGCTGCGCCTCCAGATCGGCCATGTCGTTGTTGGCGTAGCGGAACCGCTGCGCCTTCGACAGCCGCACCCCGTCGATGATCGAGGCGTGGTTGAGGGCGTCCGAGATCACGGCGTCCTCCTCGCCCAGCAAGGTCTCGAACAGCCCCCCGTTGGCGTCGAAGCACGACCCGTACAGGATGGTGTCGTCGGTGCCGAGGAATCCGCTCAGCTCCTCCTCCAGCCTGCGGTGCACCTCATGGGTGCCGCAGATGAAACGGACCGACGCCATCCCGTAGCCATACTTGGCGACGGCGTCCTTGGCGGCTTCGATCAGCGCAGGGTCGTTGGCCAACCCCAGGTAGTTGTTGGCGCAGAGGTTGACCACCTCGGACCCGTCGTCGAGGGTGATCACCGCATCCTGCTGGCTGGTGATGATGCGCTCGGTCTTGTACAACCCTTCGGCGTGCAGCCGCTCGGTCTGTTGAGACAGGTGATCGAGATAGCGCTGGGTCACGGCACCTCCGGCGTCCGAGTCTATGGGCAACGCCCCGCCCGGGCACCTCGGCTAGCTTCCGGGCGATGGACGACCAGCAACGCCCGGCGCCGGACGACGTACGGCGTCAGCTGAGCGACGGGATGCGGGAGCAGCTCGAGCTTGGTCGGGTCTTCGGCGGGCTGGCCACCTTCGGGCAGCGTCCATTCGTTCCCGAGGTCGATCGTCTCCAAGCGTGGCGGCCGGACGTGGCCATCGTCGGGGCCCCGTTCGACAACTCCACCACCAACCGCGCCGGCGCCCGCTTCGGGCCGCGGGCGATCCGCAGCCTGGTCTACGAGCCGGGCAGCTACCACCTCGATCTCGGTATCGAGATCTTCGACTGGCTGGAGGTGGTCGACCACGGCGACGCCCACTGCCCCCACGGTCAGACCGAGCGGAGCCACGCCAACATCCATGATCGGGTCCTTGGGGTGGCGGAGCGGGGCATCGTTCCGGTGGTCCTCGGCGGGGACCACTCGATCACCTGGCCGGCGGCGACCGCGGTCGCCGAGGTCCACGGCTTCGGCGAGGTGGGGATGGTCCACTTCGACGCCCACGCCGACACCGCCGACACCGTCGACGGGAACCTGGCCAGCCACGGGACCCTGATGCGCCGGCTGATCGAGTCCGGAGCCATCCCCGGGACCCACTTCGTCCAGGTGGGGTTGCGCGGCTACTGGCCGCCCGAGGAGACCTTCCGTTGGATGATCGACCAGGGCATGCGTTGGCACACCATGCAAGAGATCTGGGAGCGTGGCTTCAAGGCGGTGATGGCGGAGGCGGTTGCCGAGGCGCTGGCTTCGGCGGAGCTGCTCTACGTGTCGGTCGACATCGACGTGCTCGACCCCGCCCATGCGCCGGGGACCGGGACCCCGGAGCCGGGCGGGGATGGTCACCGCCGACCTGCTCCGAATGGTGCGCCGGCTCTGCCACCAGCACCGGGTGGTCGGAGTCGACGTGGTCGAGGTGTCGCCGCCCTACGACGTCAGCGACCTCACCGTCAACGCCGCCCACCGGGTGGTGTTCGAGACATTGGCGGGGCTGGCCGCCCGGCGGCGCCACGCCGCCGGGGGAGAGCCGGGGCCGCCGGCCCGCTAGACGCACCCGTGGCGAGTGGACCGCGCCCGGTGAGGTCCGGCGGTGGTCGGGATGGTTGAATCGGGACCAGCAGATGAGAACCCTCGATCTCCCCACCGGGACCGTCACCTTCCTGTTCACCGACATCGAGGGCTCGACCCGCCTTGTCCAGTCCACCGGCGACGACTGGCCTCGACTGCTCGAAACTCATAACCGGCTGCTGCGCGCCGCCATCGAGGGGCGGGGCGGGACCGTGGTCAAGACCGAGGGCGATTCGTTCTTCGCCGTGTTCGCCGCCGCCGCCGATGCGGTGACCGCCGCCGCCGACGCCCAGCGGGGCGCTCGCCTCTCAGCCGTGGCCGGAGAGCGCCTCGATCCGGGCCCGCATGGGGATCCACACCGGGACCGGGACCCTCGGTGGCGACGACTACGTCGGCATCGACGTCCACCGGGCGGCCCGGATCGCCGACACCGCCCACGGTGGTCAGACCGTGCTCTCCGAGCCGACGGCGGTCCTGGCGGAACGGGCCATCGCCGACGACTTGACCCTGCGCGACCTGGGGAAGCACCGTCTCAAGGATCTCGCCGAGCCCGAGACGATGTTCGAGCTCATCGTCGGCGGGCTCGAGGAGGAGTTCCCGATCCTCCGCACCCTCGACGCCATCCCCAACAACCTCCCGATGCTGGTGACCAGCTTTGTGGGCAGGGAGCGGGATCTGGCGGAGGCGCTGCGTCTGCTCGAGCGCACCAGGGTCCTCACCCTCACCGGCCCCGGGGGCACGGGCAAGACCAGGCTCGCCCTCCAGATCGGCGCCGAGCTCGGGGCCGCCTTCCGCCACGGTGTGTTCTTCGTCGACCTGGCCCCGGTCAGCGACGCCGAGGTGGTCCCGTCGCGGATCCTCGACTCGCTCGGCCTGCAGGCCCCAGCCGGCTCCGGATCGGTGACGGACGCCGTCCGTCACCATCTCGCCACCCTGGAGGTGCTGCTGCTCCTCGACAACTTCGAACACGTGATCGCTTCCGCCCCGCTGGTGGCGGACCTGGTGCGCGCCTCGCCCCGCTCCCGGTTCGTCGTCACCTCCAGGGGCCCGCTGCGGATCAGCGGTGAGCAGGAACTGCCGGTGCAGCCGCTGCCGGTGCCCGGCCAGACCGAAGGCGACGCACTGCTCGACGTCGACTCCGTCCAGCTCTTCATCGAGCGGGCGATGGCGGTCCGTCCCGACTTCGAGCTGACCCCCGAGAACGCGGCGGCGGTGGCCGAGCTGGTGCGAAGGCTCGACGGTCTCCCGCTCGCCATCGAGCTGATCGCTTCTCAGGTCCGCCTGCTCCCCGTCGCCACCATCGTCGATCGCCTCGACGCCGGGATGCTGGGTTCCGGGGCGGTCGATCTCCCCGAGCGGCAACGGACCATCGAGGGGGCCATCGCCTGGAGCCACAGCCTCCTCGACGAGCCGCACCGACGGCTGTTCGCCCGGCTGTCGGTGTTCGCTCCGGGAGGCCGCATCGAGGAGATCGAGCAGGTGTGCGGCGCAGCCGACGGAGTCGATGTGATCGGGGGGCTTGGCGTCCTCCTCGACCAGAGCCTGTTGTTCCCGGTGACGGCGGGTGGGCAGCCGCGGATCCGCATGCTGCGCGTCATCCGGGAGTACGCCGCCGCCCGGCTGGGCGAGTCCGGGGAGGAGGACGAGATCAGGCGCAGGCACGTCCGCGTCTACACCGAGCTGGTCGAGGCGGCGGCCCCGCGGCTCCGGGGGAGGGACCGCAAGCGATGGTTGGACACGCTGGAGGCCGACCATGACAACCTGCGGGCGGCGCTGGACTGGGCGACCGCTGGTGGCGAGACCGATCTCGCCCTCCGGCTCACCGCCGCCGCCTGGCGGTTCTGGCAGACCAGGGGCCACCTCCACGAGGCGGAACGTCGGGTGGGAGCGGCCCTGGCCATGCCCGGTGGGGACCCGTCGTTGCGGGCCAAGGCGCTCGAGGCGCTGGGCGGAGTTCTCTGGTGGCAGGGCAGAACCGCCGAATGCCGCCGGGTGTACGAGGAGGCGCTGGGGATGCAGCGCCGACTCGGCGATCCCAGGGAGATCGCCAACGCTCTCTACAACGCCGCCCTGGCGATGGTGTTCGATCGACCGGACGAAGGCCGGGACCAGGCGGCGGGCGAGGCCACGGCCGCCCTCGACGAAGCCGAGGACATCTACCGGACGCTCGGCGACATCGACGGGCTGGGCGACGTCGCCTGGGGACGGGGCAACATCATGAGCGCCCGGGAAACGGACCGGCCCGCCGCGGTTCCGCATTTCATGCAGAGCCTCGACTACTACCGGCGGTCCGGCAACGAGTTCGGGCTCGGGTGGAGCTATTACGAGGTCGGGTTCCTCTCGCTCAAGGCCGGGGACCACGAGGCGGCGTGGCGGCATTTCCGCAACGGGCTGGCCCTGTTCGCCGACCACCGTGACGTCTCCGCTGCGGTCCTGTTCCTCGCCGGTATCGCCGGGTTGGCGCTTGAGGAGGGCGATCGGGAGCGGGCGGTGAGGCTGGCTGGTGCCTTCCACGGTCTCCGCATCACCTCGGGCACCGACCTGGTCTCCCACGACCTGGCCCAGGTCCAGGGTCTGGAGTTCGAGACGTTGGAGGAGCTGACCGGCGATCTTGGCGCCGCCTACCGGGCCGGCAGTTCCATGGACTTCGACCAAGCCGTCGCCTACGCCCTGGCCGGCCCCACCGACCACAGTGATCCCGCTGGCTGAGCCCGCTGGCTGAGTGGCCCCGCCCCTCCCAGTTCTTTCCTCTCCCCGTTCTTCTTTCCCCTCCCATTGGGAGGGGTGCCGAGGCTCTGCGAGGCGGGGTGGGATACCGAGGCCCCGGCGGCGCGGTCTGGTTGCCTTCCCCCGCCCCGGCTGTCCTTGTCCGCCTGCGGCGACTGGCTCAGCCACCCCTCCCCCGAAGGGGGAGGGGAAACAGACGAGGGGTGCTCTGCGAGGCGGGGTGGGATACCGAGACTGTGCACCACATCGTGTACTCCGATGGGGCTACGTGAATTGCCGAGGCTTTGCGAGCCGGGGTGGGATACCGAGGCCCCGGCGGCGCGGCCCGGTGACTAGACGATGCGGCGGTCGGTGGCCCATCTCGCCAGCTCGTGACGGCTGGAGAGCTGGAGCTTGCGGAGGACGGCGGAGACGTGGGTCTCCACGGTCTTCACCGAGATCGACAACCGGCGCGCCACCTGCTTGTAGGTGTGGCCCCGGGCGATCTGGCGCAGGACCTCGCGTTCGCGCGGGGTGAGCTGGTCGAGCTCGGGATCATCGGGTTTGGGGAGGGCCCCGGCGAAGGCGTCGAGCACGAACCCGGCCAGCCGGGGCGAGAAGACCGCATCGCCGTCGGCGGTCCGTTCCAGCGCCTCGGCCAGCTCGTCGCCGCCGATGGTCTTGGTGACGTACCCGCGGGCCCCGGCCCTGATCATGGCGATGACGTCGTCGGGGGCGTCCGACACCGACAGCGCCAGGAAGCGGACATCCGGGTGGGTCTCGACGACGTTGCGGATGACGCTGAGCCCCCCGCCGCCCGGCATGTGGACGTCGATGAGGACGATGTCGGGAACCAGCCGCCTGATCGAGGCGATGGCGTCGTCGACGTCGGTGGCCGAGCCGACGATGTCGAACGCCTCCCGGTCGGACAGCTCGCTGCGGACCCCGCGCAGGAACAGCGCGTGGTCGTCGACGAGGAACACCCTGACCGGGGTCATGACGCCTCCAGGGGCATGGTCAGGTGGATCTCGGTGCCCTCGCCGGGTTCGCTGATGATCTCGGCGGTGCCGGCGTGGCGGGTCATCCTGTCCACCACCGACTGGCGCAGCCCGTGGCGGTCGGGGGGCACCTCGTCCGGATCGAACCCGACGCCCTGGTCGGTGACGAACACCTCGAGCACCCCGGCGTCGACCTCTGCGTAGACGGACACCTTCATCGACCCCGAGTGACGGGCGGCGTTGATGGTGGCCTCGCCGGTGGCGGCGACCACGGCGTCGAGGCGCGGCCCCATCGGTAGGTCGTTGACCACGACGACCTCCACCGGCACGTCGGTGGCCTGCTCCACCCGGTCCGCCATGTCCTCGAGGGCGTCGGACAGCATCCTGCCATGCTCACCGCCGCGGGCGCCGTACAGCCACGAGCGCAGCTCACGTTCCTGGGAGCGGGCCAGCGTCGTCATCTTCTTGGGGTCGTCCGTCCGCTGGATCATGGCGAAGGTCTGCAGCACGGAGTCGTGGAGGTGGGCGGCCATCTCGGCCCGCTCCTCGGAGCGGATGCGGTCCCGGCGCTCCTCGCCGAGGTCGGCCGCCAGCCGAAGCGCCCACGGACCGAACACGAGGATGAGGCCGGCCATGGTGATGCCAACCGCCAGGACCACCGGTCCCAGCCCGGTGAGGTTGTCGCTGCTGCCCAGCAGCACCGCCATCCCGGCGATGATCACCACCGCCCCCATGATGATGCGAAGCCGACTCTGGTTCTGGTCGCCGGCGGCGACCCCGGCGAGGCTTCGATCCCACACCGCGGCGATGCCGAAGGCGATCAGGGTGACGGCGCCGATGGTGAGACCGCCGAGCCACCGGTTGGTCGAACCGAAGGCGACCATGGCGCCGGCGAACATCAGGGCCAGCCCCAGCCGCTGCCGCTGGTCGAGCTCATCGCGTCTCAGGTCGGCGCTGGGGGCGGTGCCGCCGGAGACGAAGAAGAGGACGGGGTACAGGATCAGTCCGAACCAGGTCAGCGCCAGCCCGAAGAAGGCGGCGCGGACATACCCCGAGCCGACGCCGAGTCGGGCGCCGAGACCGCCGGCGACACCGGTGAGGACGCGGTCGTCCGTGCTCCTGGTCAGCCAGGTGCGGAGCTCGGTCCAGTTGGTCGGGGCCGGCGCGGTGGTCATCGTCGCCGCGATGGTGTCACAGCCGGTCCGGGGCGACAACCGGGGATCACCCTGATCGATCCCTCGGGTCTCAGGGTCGCCGTAGGGAGATCCCCAATGGCGTGGACATCGTTGATGACGCACGATCCGGCCATGACAAATGAAACCCAACCCCAACGTCCCCTCACCCAGGGCCTCACCAGGGTCCGGGAGGGTGCCATCCTCGGCGGCGTCGCCGGGGGGCTGGCCAAGCGGTTCGACGTGTCCCCGTCGTGGATCCAGCTCGGCTTCATCATCACCACGTTCTTCGGCGGGCTCGGCGTCCTGCTCTATCTGGTGGGGTGGGTCGCCATCCCCGAGGAGGGTGCCGAGGGCTCCATCGCCGAGGACTTCCTCTCCGGGCTCAGCAACAAGTCCGGGTGGCTGGGCGGCGCCCTGATCGTGCTCGCCGCCGCCATCTTGATCGGGGCCGCCGATCTCTTCAGCGGGCGGTTCGTGCTCGCCGCCGGGCTGCTCCTCGCCGGCTTCATGCTCTACCGCGGGCAGGGGGCCAAGCCCGCCCCGGGCGCCGCCGGCCCGCCCCCGGAGCCTGGTCCGCGTCCGGCGGCGGAACCGTTCCCGACGTCGGATCGGTCGTTCGATGCCGGTGCTCCGGGTGAGGTGCCGGCCACGGCGAGAGCGGACACCGGCGATGGCTCCTCGCCCCGGGCTTCCTCCCCGTACTGGGCATCATCGGTGACCGAGGTGTACGGCGATCGGACCGATCCGGGTGAGTCGGGCACGCTCTCGATGACGCCGGCGGCACCGCCCCCGCCGGTGTCGATCGAGACCACGCCTCCGCCATCGCCGCCGAAGGCCCCCAAGCCTGCCAGACCCCGTTCGTACCTCGGTCGGCTGATGATGGCATGCATGCTGATCGCCATCGGCGTGCTCGCCCTGCTCCGCAACCTGGGCACGGTCGACCTCGAGGCCAGACACTTCGCCTCCGCCGGCATGCTGGTGATCGGGCTGGGGTTGTTAGTCGGGTCGTTCTTTGGTAGGGCCAGGGGGTTGATCCTGGTTGGCCTGATCGGGGTTCCGATCCTGGTCGTCGCCACCACGGTCAGGGTCCCGCTTGACGGTCCGTGGGGCGAGCAGGAGGCCCGTCCCGCCGCGGTGGCCGAACTGGAGGCCGGGTACGAGCACGGCATCGGCAGCTTCGTGCTCGACCTGACCGACATCGACGACCTCACCGAGGCCACCGCGGTCTCGGTCGACCAGGGCATCGGCGAGCTGAGGGTGCTGGTGCCGGCCGATCTGTCCGTCAGCGTCGATGCATCGGTCGATGCCGGGAGGGTCGAGGTGTTCGGACGCGAGGACGGCGGCTTCAATGTCTCCGAGAGCTACCCGGGGACGGGCGGGGAGCCGACCATCGACCTCGAGCTCGATCTGGGCGTCGGTCGCATCGCCGTGGTCCGCCAGGGTTGAGAAAGGTTCATCATGCAGAAACATCCATTCGACGCAATCTCGTTCTTCTTCGGCCTGATCTTCACGGTCGGCGCCGTCTCCGCCCTCCTGTTGAGGAGCGACCCGTGGCCCTTCGACCGGGGCGGGGTGTGGCCGATCCTGCTCATCGTCGGCGGCGGGGTGATGCTGGTCGCCTCGCTGCGGCGGGACCGCACCCCGGAGCCGTCGCCGGTCGCCGACCAGCCGGCGATTGCCGACACCGTCGGCGA
>Ga0136616_10001656_pt1 | contig 11728 bp, 8 predicted proteins | sample AntDrymUQ2992106_2_FD_106648 | JGI IMG/M metagenome (GOLD analysis project Ga0136616, IMG submission 106648) | Polar desert sand microbial communities from Dry Valleys, Antarctica - metaG UQ299 (21.06) | ecosystem: Environmental > Terrestrial > Soil > Desert | place: Antarctica: Dry Valley...
CAGGCCGTGCCGCCCTCTCAGGCCGTGCCGCCCTCTCAGGCCGTGCCGCCCTCTCAGGCCGTGCCGCCCTCTCAGGCCGTGCCGCCCTCTCAGGCCGTGCCGCCCTCTCGGGCCGTGCGACCGGCTCGGGCCGTGCGACCGGCTCGGGGCTCGGGGCGGGCGGGGCGACGGCGAGCAGCGCCCGCATCAGCTCGCCGGCCGAGCGCTGGCGCTCCGCGGGGTCGGCTGACAGCGCGCGGCGCAGCGGGGCGTCGAACGGGGGCGGGACCTGCGGCGTCGGGCCGTCCCCGGACGCCCTTCCGACCAGGCACCGCGCCGCGATCGCGGCGAGCGCGTACACGTCGCCGCGCGGGGTCGGGGCACCGCCCCCGGCCTGCTCGGGCGCCGCGAAGGCGCTGCCGGCGCCGCCGAGGCAGAAGTCGTCGAGGAAGGCGTCGTCGCCCTCGGCGATCCTGATGCTCGCCGGCCGCAGCGAGCCGTGGACCAGGCCGAGCGTGTGCGCGCTGTCGAGGGCGTCGGCGACCGGGGCCAGGATGCGCATCGCTCGGCCTGGCTCGAGCGGCTCGTCCACGAGCCGGGCGAGCGTGAGCGCGGCGGCGCGGCGGGTCACCAGGTGCAGGCCGTGCGCGGAGGTGCCGCCGTCGAGCACGCGGACCACGTGGGGGTTGCGCAGCGGCGCCTGCAGCAGCAGGTCGCCCAGGAACCGCTCGCGGAAGGCCGGCTCGCGCGCCAGGGCGGCGTCGACGAGCTTCAGCGTGACTGGCAGCTCGGACCGTGAATGGATCGCGTCGTACGCGCGGTAGCGCGCGTCCGCGGGGCCCGGCGGGCCCGCGATCCGGTAGCCCGCGACGGCGCTCCCCTCGGGAAGCGGCTCGGGGGCGTCGGGGCGCCCGTCCGGCGGCTCGAGGAGGTCGGGGCGCCCGTCCGGCGGCTCGGGGGCGTCGGGGCGCCCGTCCGGAGACCGGCGGCCGCCCGCGGTGTCAGCGACCACCCCGGCGGCCCAGCGCTCGGGTCACCTGCTCGGCGAGCTGCTCCAGCTCGCCGTGCCCGGCGTCCAGCTCCGCCTGCAGCTGGTCGCGCTTCGCCTGCAGGCGGGAGAGACGCCAGCGGGCCTCGTCGCGCTCGCGGGTCACCTCGTCGACGCGCTGCTCGAGCGAGGCGGTGTCGGACTCGGCGATCTGCGCCTCCAGCTCACCGGCGATCCGGTCGCGCTCGGCGGCGACCTCGTCGCGCTCGCGCTTCGCCTGCGCGAGCTGCGCGCGCGACTCGGCCAGCTCCTGCTCCAGCTCCGCCCGGACCTCGAGCATCGCCTGGCCGGCACGCTCGATATGGGCCTCGAGCTTCGCCTGGTGGGCCTCGGCTCGCTGCTGCGTCTCCGCCTCCAGCTCGCGCTGGGCCTCGCTCAGCTCGCGCAGCCGGGTCGCCAGCTCGTCGCGCTCGGCCGTCACGGCCGCGATGTCGGCGCGCGCCGCGTCGTTGGCGGCCGCCAGGTCGGCGTTCAGCTCCATCATCGCCTCGCGCTCGGCGCGGCGGTATTCCTGCACCGCGCGCTCGGCCTTGTCGGCCTCGGCGGCCAGCTGGGCGACGCGCTCCGAGGACGCCGAATACTCATCGTCCGAGACGACCCCGACTGGGGCTCTCCGGAACCGGCTCACTCACAGACCTCGCGCGCGCGTGTGTGCACGTGTGCAGGCTAGCCCCTTTGCGACCGTTCGTCATACACGGTCACCGACTCACCCGCTCGACTGGGTGAGGGTGGCGACCTCGACCGCGGTCATGCGGACGCGCTTCATCTCGATCTCGTTGGTGTTGTAGCCCACGCAGTCGAGGTCGATGTTCGCGCTCGCGGGGAGCTCGACCGCCGCGATCAGCGTCAGGACGTCCTCGTCCTGGACGTTCGGGCCACCGTTGGCCGCCATCGTGGCCTCGCCCTTGTCGAGCTCGGCGGCGCCGTTCATGACCCAGCAGGAGATGTCCGCCGGGATCGAGTTGGTCTCGTTGTCGGCGTGGACCTTGACCGCCAGCAGGTAACGACCGGCGGGGAGCGCGAGACGGCCGAGCCTCTCTCGGACGTTCGTGATGCGCCGGCCCGTCTCGCGAGTCGAGACGAAGGAGAACCCGGCGCCGGCGGCGCCGGTGGGGCCTCTGGCGCCGGTGTCGCCCTTGGGTCCGGCCGGGCCGGTCGCGCCCGTCGCCCCGGTCGCCCCCCTAGGCCCAGCGGGGCCGGTAGCACCCGTGTCGCCCTTCTCGCCGCCGCCCGGGCCCATCGGGCCCGTGGCGCCGGTGTCGCCCTTCGCTCCGACGGGACCGGTGGCGCCTTGAGCGCCGGTCGCGCCCGCGGCGCCCGTGGCACCGCGCTCGCCTCGGGGGCCGGACTTCAGCGTGCCGGCCCGCAGGTCGCGGGCCCGCAGGCTGCCGTCACGGATGTCGCGGCCGGTGAGCGACTCGTCGCGCACCTCGCGGCCGGTCACCTTGATGGCGGCGTAGGAGCTTCCTCCGAGCGCGACGAACAGCGCGAGCGTCGCCACGACGTTGGCGTAGTCGAGGCGCGCACGAAGCCGCGCTCGGAGGAGTCGCTTCATCTAGCGGACCCGCACCACGCGCTCGCAGTCGCGGGCGACGCGGTCGTTGCGGTCGGCCCGCACCGTGTCACGGCCCGCCCCGCACGACACCCGGTCACGGGCGCCGTCGGTCAGGTCGATCCGGTCGCGGCCCGAGCCGCCGTAGACGCGGTCGCGGCCGCTGCCGCCCGAGATCGTGTCGTTGCCCGAGCCGCCGGCCAGCTGGTCGTTGCCGGCGTCGCCGCGGATGCGGTCGTTGCCGCTGCCGCCGTTGATGCCGTCCCGGCTCGCGCCGCCCTTGAGGACGTCACGGCCGGAGGCGCCCGCGAGCAGGTCCGCGCCGGAGCCACCCGAGAGGTTGTCGACGCCGGCGTTGCCGGTCAGCCGGTCATCGCCGGAGCCGCCGACCAGGCGGTCGTTGCCAGAGTCGCCTCGGAGGTAGTCGGCACCGGTGCCGCCCGACAGGCGGTCGTTGCCGTCCTCGCCGAACAGGCAGTCGTCGCCGGCCAGGCCGGACACGATGTCGTTGCCGGCGAGCGCGACGATGAAGTCGCTGCCCGCGGTGCCGGTGAGCGTGTCGTTGCCCGTCGTGCCCTCCAAGCGCGTCTCGCACGCGCCGTCCAGCGTGGCCGGAGCGAGGTCGTTGCCCGGCGTCGAGCCCGGGCCCGCAGTGGCACCGCCGCCCGTGCCGTTCTCGGGGCCGCCGTCCGCACCGCCGCCGCCGCCGCCGCCGCCGCCGCCGCCGGGGCCGGGATCGGTGACACCGGTGTCGACGTTCTCGCAGTCGGCCGCCACGGTGTCCATGAGGTCGGCGGTGACGCTGTCCACGCCGTCGCCGCAGTCGGCGAAGTCGGGGAAGCTGCCGCGGATCAGGATGCGGTCGTTGCCGCCGCGGCCATGCAGAGTGTCGGTGCCCGGGCCGTCGAAGAGGAAGTCGGGGCCGTCGCCGCCGGTCAGATCGTCCTGGCCGTCACCGCCGTTCTGGGCGGAGGACAGCGTCGTGTCGTTCACGACGGTGTCGGACTGGTCGGCCACCACGATGTTGAAGCCCGCGAAGTCGACCCCGGGCGGCATCTGGCAGGTGGCCACGGTGGGAGAGGTCTGCGTGCATGCGGTATTGCTCGGAGCCACCGTGAGCCCCGCGGTGTCCGCGACCTGGAAGATCGCCTGCGGAGGCTGCGAGACGCGCGTCAGCCGCACGTTGTTCGTCTCGCCGTCGGGCGCCGTGTAGTCGATGGTTCGACCGGTGAGGCCGACCGTGCCGGCCGAGGCCGTGGCCGGCAGGAGGGCCGAGGCGATGAGTACCGCCGCGAATGACGCCATGCGCACACGCCGCGCGTCCGTGCTTAGCTGCAAGAGAGACTGCCTTTCGGTCGTCGGGATCCGTCCCAGGATCAACATACCCGGCCGGATGGAGTTGCGGACACGTCACCGTTCATACGACTGTTTTTTGGACAGATGGACGATCTCGCCCTGCGCGGAGGTGCCGCACGGCCACCAGCACACCGAGCGCCAGCAGCGTCGAGCCCGCCATCTCGCCTGTCTCCTCGGGCACGACCAGGTAGTCGAGGACGCCGCCGTCGGGCTTGTGGAGCGCGTCGACGACCTGCGCGAGCCCCCACGCCGCGACGCCACCGGCGAGCAGCCGCCCAGTCGGCGCATGCCCGATCGTGCGAAGCACATGAAGCATGGCGACGCCGGCGATCGCGGCCAGTGGCAGCATGAACGCCTGGCCCCAGATCCCCGTGCGGAACTGAAGGCGCTCGTGGACGGCGGCGACCTCGTCGGCCCCGAGCACCGCGAAGAAGAGCGCGAGCCCGGCGAGCCAGACGGCGTTGAGGCCGTGCTCGCGGCCCGCCTCGCGCAGCGCCAGCGTCGTCACGGCGGCGAGCATGAGCAGCGCCGCCGAGAAGTAGGCGGGCAGCGTCCGCTCCTCGTTGAGGTCGAACGCACGCGAGTCCCAGCCCGCGATCACGATCGTCCCCACCAGGCCGAAGAACGCGATCGCCGCCGCGATCGCGAGCGCGAGCCGGCGGTAGTCGAGGGCGGCGATCAGCTCGAACGCGATCGTCCAGCCGTCTCGCTCATCGCCCGCGCGCGCGTCACGCGCGCGCAGGGCCGACAGGGCGGCGACGATCAGCGCGCCCGAGCCGGCCATCTGCAGCAGCTCCTCGAGCGCGCGCAGGGACGTCGCGGGCTCCGGGTCGAGCACGACGAGCGGCACGCTCGCCGCCCACGCCAGCGCCCCGGCGCCGAGCCACGGGCGCGCGGGGCGCGGCAGCGGGGCGAGCGTGCGCGCGAAGGCGCCGAGGGCCACGCACACCACGACGGCGTACGCCGCCACGCCGATCTCGGTCTCGGCCGAGTCCAACCGGTCGTGCACCGACAGCAGCTCGTCGCCGGCCAGGAGGACGACAGCCGCGAGCAGGACGAGGGCGGGCGCCGCCGGCGCCGCGCGCGCGAGGCCACGCTCGCGCGCCTCGGTCCGACCGGCCAGCCAGGCGGCCGCGCCGACGACCGCGACGAGCAGCGCACTGAACGCCGACGAGACGCTGAGCGCCTCGCCCAGCTCGAAGACGTCCTCGACGCCGTAAGCGAGCACGCAGAGGCCGGCGACGAGGCCGCCGAGCACGAGCGCGGCCCGCCGCGGCGGCACCAGCCGCACCAGCTCGGCGGAGCGCTCCTCGATCAGGAGCGCTCCGCCGATCGCGGAGCGCTCCGCCACTGCGGTCAGCGCGCCACGAGGTCGAGGGCGCCGTTCTCCGCCAACCGGCGGACCGACCGGTCGAACCCGTTGCCCGCCGAGACCTCGCGCGTGACGTCGGCCAGGTCGCGCCGCCCGTCGGCGAGCTGGAGCAGCTCGAACTCCGCCGGCTCGAGCGTGAGCGGCTTCTGCTCCCACACGTTGGCCTGCAGGACCTCGCCGCCCTCGCGGGTGTACTGGCGCGTCAGCGTGTCGAGGCGACGCGCCGGCACCGGCACGAAGCTCCCGAGGTCGTGTCCGTTGGCCAGCGCGGCGAGCGTGCCCTCGCGCAGCCGCGTCGTGGCCGGGTCCTCGCCGAGCGGGTCCGAGCCGAAGTCGTTGAACTTCAGGTACAGGTTCGTCGCGCGAGCGGGGTTGCGCCGCAGGTGCCACATCGAGCGCCCGGGGAACAGCACCACGTCGCCCGGCTGGTCGTCGATGACCAGCTCCTCGGCGTCCTCGAGCGCCACCGACGGGTGCTCCTCGGGATCGAGGCTGGCGATCAGCGCGGGGCTCACGTTGAACGGGTTCTCGGCCCGGTGGTCGCGCGGGTAGAGCACGAGGCGCGACTCGGCGGGGATGTCGATCGAGAGGCCGACCGAGACCTGCGAGGAGTAGCGGTCCTTGTGCGCGACCGGCTCGGGGTCGGCCTGCGGGTCGTAGAGCTTGATGTGGCGCTCGGAGAGCGTCATGCCCTGGCGGTCGAGGCCGCACAGCGTGGCCACGACGTCGAACAGCTCGCCGGGGAAGTCGACCTCGGCCGGGAACTCCAGCAGCGCCTGGTCCTTCTGACCGCCGATCGCCTTGCCCTGCACGTGGTGGGCCTCGAGCGAGCGGTCCACGAACTCGCGCAGATACGCGAAGAAGTCGGGGGCCACGCCGTTGCGGATGTGGACCCAGCCGTGCTCGTCCCAGTGGGCGCGATGGTCAGCCGGATCGAAGTCGAAGACCTTCATGGCTTCCTCCTGAGGTGTGGGGTGGTGCTGATGCGGTCGGGGCGGCGGGGGGTGCGGCGGCCGCGGCGCGGCGGCGCCAGGTCGCGGCGGCCAGGTGGACGTGATAGCCGACGGTCGGCAGCGGGTCGGTCAGACTTGCGACCGGGAAGTGCTGACGGTGGGCCAGGCTGCGCGCCCACTCGCCGAACGTCAGCTCGTCCTGTCGCCGCAGCGTCAGGAACGCGCGCGTGTCCTGGATCGGGTGCCACAGGTGGACGCCGGTCCGCCGCGTCTCGACCGGCGGCAGCGGGCGGCCGAGCACGCGGTGGTATGCGAACAGCGGCAGGTCGAGCCCGCACAGCTGCAGCTGCCGGTCGGCCGCCGTGAAGCGCGCGTTGCACTCGATCAGCTTCAGCCGGCCGTCGCGCATGTCGCGCTTGAACTCGACGTTGCCGATGCCGCGCAGCCCGACGCCCTGGAAGAACCGCAGGCCCAACTCCGACGCCTCGTCATTGGGCTCGTTGGTCGCGTAGCACGCGGTGCCGAAGCCGGTCGGGTACTGGCGCAGCTTGTGGCGGTTGAAGTGCAACAGCGGCTCGCCGCGCTCGTCGAGGTAGGAGTAGTAGGAGCAGAAGGCGTCCTCGGACCCAGGGATCGTCTCCGTCAGCTGCACCTCGACGCCGAGCGCCTGCACGCGGGCGAACTGGCGCCGCAGCTCCTCGGCATCCGACGCCAGCAGCGCCTTGATGCGCGGCAGGTGGCGCGCGAAGTGGTGCGAGTGCAGCGGCTTGAGCGCGCACGGGAAGCCGATCTCGTCCACGAGCGACTCCAGCTCTGCCTCGCTGCGCGGCACGAGCGTGAACGGCGTCTCGATGCCCAGCTCGCGAGCGAGCGCGTAGGTGCGCTGCTTGTCGAGCATCGCCAGCAGGACCTCGTCGTCGGCCTCGACCGCCCGGTAGCCGTGCGCGGCCAGCGTCGCGCGGTGGCTCGCGATCAGCTCGAGCCCGTCGTCCTCGCACGCCAGCACGACGCCCTCGCGCGGCCCGCGGGTCGCGAGCCACTCGAGCGTCCGTTCCTGCACGTCCGCTCCGGAGATGGGCACGAAGCGGTGGCAGTGGCGCGACCAGCGGGCCGGGTTCGACTCGGCGCCGAGTACGTACACGGGCGCGCCGGCACGGCCGAGGCTGCGCGCCAACGACACCGCGTTGGCGGCGCCGCCGAGGATGATCGCCGGAGGCCCGGCGAAGCGGCCCGGCGCGGAGCGGCGGGCGAGGGTTGGTGTCCTTACCGGAATCGGATGGTCCTTTGCGAGCTGTCCATGCTCGGGAAGATGCGTCGATAGTAGCCACGCGTGCGGCGGCCGGGAACGCAACAATCGTCCAATGCACCACGTCACCCTCATCCCCGGAGACGGCGTCGGCCCCGACGTCATCGACGCGGCGCGGCGTGCGCTGGAGGCCACCGGCGTCGCGTTCGCGTGGGACCGGCGCGACGCCGGCGCGGAGCTGTTCGAGCGCGAGGGCGACCCGATGCCCGCCGCCGTGATCGACTCGATCCGCGAGCGCGGCGTGGCGCTGAAGGGGCCCACGTCGACGCCGGCCGGCCAGGGCTTCCGCTCGATCAACCTCGCGCTGCGCCAGGAGCTGGACCTCTTCGCCGGCATCCGGCCGTGCCGCACCTTCGCGGGCGTGGCGAGCGCCCGGCCGGGCACCGACGTCGTGATCGTGCGGATGAACCAGGAGGACCTCTACGCCGGCATCGAGTACGGCCACGCGACGCCCGAGGCGGCGGCCCTGCGGGAGCTGGTGGCGGCGAGCGGCGGCGAGCGGCTGGGCGAGGACACGGGGCTGTCGCTCAAGCCGATCTCGCTCTCGGGCTCGCGGCGCGTGGTGCGGCGGGCGTTCGAGTACGCCCGCGCCAACGGGCGCGCGAAGGTGACCGCCGTGCACAAGGCGACGGTCATGCGCCACACCGACGGCCTGTTCCTGCAGGCGGCCTCCGAGGTGGCCGAGGAGTACGGCGACATCGCGTTCGACCAGCGCCTGGTCGACAGCATGGCCGCCGAGCTCGTCGCGCGCCCCGAGCACTGCGACGTGCTGGTGATGCCCGTCCTCTACGGCGACATCCTGTCCGACATCGGCGCCGCGCTGGTCGGCGGGCTCGGGATGGCGCCGGGCTGCAGCGTCGGCGACCGCCATGCGGTGTTCGAGGCCGTCCACGGCTCGGCCCCGCGCCACCGCGGGCGCAATCGCGTGAACCCGGCCGCGGCGATGCTCTCGGGCAGGCTGCTGCTCGACCACCTGGGCGAGCACGACGCCGCCGAGCGCCTGGAGGCGGCGATCCGGGCCGTGATCGCCGAGGGCCGCACGGTGACCTACGACCTCAAGGCCGCGCCGGACGACCCCGCCGCCGCCGGCACGCGCGAGTTCGCCGACGCCGTGGTGGCCCGCGTCGAGGCCTCCGGGTAGTCGATCTCGACGGTCACATCGTCTTCACGGGTCGCCCCGCTTGCGGCCCTACCATCGGCCGCACTATGGCTCTCTCGGTACGGACACCGCGACGGCAGGGGATGGGCATCCTGGCCGGACACCCGCCTCGCCTCTCGAGCGACGCACGCAGGATCCTGAGCTGGGGCGACCTCGGGCGAGGCGCCGGCCTCGGCCCGACCCTCCGCCACGTCAGGGCGACGAAGAACTGCCAGAACCTCGGCTCCGAGTTCGTGTCGCGCAGCTACGAGCGGATCTGGAGCACGGCGAGCGCCGAGCTGGGAGCCGAGTGCGTCCCGCTCGGGCGCCAGTTCCTGGAGATCCGCCTCGGCGATGCGATCACGCGGGTGCGCCACTCGACGACGATGCTCGACGACGCGGTGACGCTCGGGCTCGCCGGCGACAAGGAGATCGGACAGGGGCTGCTGGCCGCGCGCGGGCTCACCGTGCCCGAGAGCGTCACGCTCGAGAGCATGGACGTCGAGCCCGCGCTCGGGCTGCTGGGCCGGTCACCGGCCGGCTGCGTGGTCAAGCCGGCCTCGGGCTCGGGCGCGGGTCGCGGTGTCACCTGCGGCCTGCAGACGCCCGAGGAGCTCGTCCTCGCCGTCCGGCGGGCGTCCGGCTTCGGGCCGCGGGTCCTCGTCGAGCCGATGGTGCCCGGGGACAGCTACCGGCTGCTGTTCCTCGACGACGAGCTCCTCGACGTCGTCCGCCGCGACCGCCCGGGCGTCACGGGTGACGGTCGCTCGAGCGTCGGCCAGCTCATCCTGCGCGAGAACGAGCGTCGCCTCGCCGCGAAGGGAGCGGCCGGCTCGTCGCTGCTGCGGCTCGACCTCGACTGCCTGTTCGCCCTGCGCCGTGCCGGACTGACGCTGCGTTCGGTGCCGGGCGCGGGCGCGCACATCACGGTCAAGACGGTCGCCAACGACAACGGCGCCCACGAGAACTGGACGGTCAGGGACGGGGTCGCGCCGGCGGTCGTTCGCGAGGCGGCCGCCGCGGGCGCCGCGCTCCGCGTGCGTCTCGCCGGCGTGGACGTCATCACCCCGGACATCTCGCGCCCGCTCGCCGCGGTGGACGGTGCGATCAACGAGGTCAACACCACTCCCGGGCTGCACCACCACTACGAGGTGGCCGACGGTGCGGGCGCGACGCGGGTGGCCGTTCCGATCCTGCGCGCGCTGCTGGGCGTGGAGGTTCGCGAGCCGTCCCTGGTCGACTAGGAGCCCTGCGCCGGTCCGCCCGGCCGCCGGTTGCGACAGCTGTTGCGCTCCTGAACGGGGACGTCGCGGAACAGCAGGAGCTTGCGCTCGAGCAGCGCCGGACGGCTGAGCCCGGTGTCGCCCGCGGCCGTGGTCACGCGACCGGCCTGCCGGTAGGTCACGGAGATGCCTGGCCGCTCGGTGACATAGGTGCGGAAGTCGTGCTCGATCAGCTCGGTGCCGTCGCGGGCCAGCACGGCCAGGCGCTCGTCGCTGGAGCGCAGGACCGTCACCCGGTCGTCCTGCAGGTCGAAGCGCCGGATCGACTCGGGCAGCAGCGCATGGTTCCAGCGGTCCGGCTCGGTCTGCAGGTTGCTGTACATCGTGAACGCGCTCTGCGTCTTCAGGCCGAGGTAGGGAGTCGCGGCGTTGAGCAGCACGAGCACCGGGGCGATCGCCCACAGCGGGCCCGCGAGCCGCAGCGTGCCGGGGCCGTAGGTGCCCGGGCCGCCGCGGCGCAGCAGCAGCACCACGAGCGCCCCCAGTGCGGCGGCGTAGGCGACGAAGGCGACCACCGCGGAGCGCTCGACCGCGGTCGCGAACGCCTGCGGGCCGTGCGTCACGCCGGCTGCGACCGCCACCCAGGCGCCGCCGAGAAGCGGGAGGGCGAGTGGCGAGTGGGCGAAGCCCTGCGCCCACGCGGCGAGCGTCCGCAGCGCCGGGACGTCACGCAGGAGGTGCCGCAGGCGCTCCGGCACGTCGTCGGGCAGGAACAGCGCGTAGAACGCGAACGCGAAGCCGCTGAACGGCACGTGGCCGGCGACGGCGAGCACCGTGTGGAAGCCCGCGCCGACCATCACCGCGACGAGCCGCGTCCGGCGCACGAGCAGCCCGATCGGCAGCAGCGCCTCGACGAGCAGCGTCCCCGCGATCGCCGGCCCGTCCTGCCAGGCGGCGTGCAGGCCGAGCGGCCCCTTGTTCAGCAGGTCCTCGGACATGAGCGCGGCGCAGCTCAGCGCGGGATCGAGGAAGTCGGTGTTCAGCTTGGCGAGTACCGCGAAGAGGTAGACGGCGACGACCTGGATGCGGATCACCGGAGCGATCCGGCGGAAGACCTCGCCGGTGTCCGAGAGCCACGGCCGCCGGCGGATCGCGGCCGCGCCGAGTGCGATGCCGAGCCCGAGCGTGGTGAGCGCGAGCAGCAGCCAATGGTTGACCACCGAGGGCGCGTCGATGGCGACCGACACGAGCTGGACGACGAGCATGACCAGCAGCCGGTGCAGCGACGAGGGTCGCACCAGCACGGCGATGGCCGCCAGCGACACCAGCGTGTGGTGCGAGAGCGGCTGCCAGTCGCCCAGGCGCGACTGGTGGAACAGGACCGCCATGGCGAGCAGGAACGCGAAGATCGCGAACTGGGTGCGGGCGTCCTGCGCCGATGCGCGCGGTCCCTGCGCGGTCGCCAGCCAGCCCATCCGTGACCTCAACCAGCTCATCCTGATCGCCGACGGTAGCGCCGCGGCGAGCCTCATTCACACGTCGATCGCAGGCCTTTCACATGTGCTGCCCGAGCAGCACGCGCAGGATCGGCACCGCGACGCGGACGGCCCGCTCCGGGTCGCGGACGCCGTAGTGGTAGTGGATCCCCGGCGTGGCGTTGACCTCGAGGACGATCCCGCTCCTCGCCAGCGAGGTGGTCGCATCGGTGGTGATGACGTCCACCCCGGCGAGCCGGACGCCGACGAGCGAGGCGGCGAGCGCCGCCTCGCGCACCAGCTCCTCGGACACCTCGCCAAGGACG
>Ga0136616_10001658_pt1 | contig 11719 bp, 10 predicted proteins | sample AntDrymUQ2992106_2_FD_106648 | JGI IMG/M metagenome (GOLD analysis project Ga0136616, IMG submission 106648) | Polar desert sand microbial communities from Dry Valleys, Antarctica - metaG UQ299 (21.06) | ecosystem: Environmental > Terrestrial > Soil > Desert | place: Antarctica: Dry Valley...
CTTACAGAGAATCGGTCTTGCCGTCGCTGAAGCCTCCGAAGACCGTCTGCTAATAGTAGCTGGCGGCCGGGTTCTGGAAGCTGCCCTCGAAGTTGTACCAACGGTCGAAGTTGAAGCAGACTGCCTCGGCGTTGAACTCGGTGTCGTCGTGGAAAGTCACGCCCTCGCGCAAGTTGAAGGTGTAGGAGAGTCCGTCGTCGGAGACCTCCCAGTCCTCCGCAAGGCCGGGAACGACCTCGGTGCCGCCCGCCTCGAGCGTGACGAGACCCTCGAACATCTGGTCGATAGCGCGCAGTGATTCGCCGTCGGAGACCAGGGCGCCGTCGAGCACGACGGGGTCGGCCGAGGTTCCGAACGCCAGCGTTGCGGTCGCCTCTCCTTCCTCAGCGTCGCCGCCGGCCCCGGTACCGCTCTCCTCGGCGCTACACGCACCTGCCAGGAGGCCGAGCGCGACCAACAGCGCCAGCATGCCCAGCTTCCCTCGTTTGACTGATCGCATGAACAGTCCTCCCCCTTGTGTGTGCGGACCTCGCGGCCCGGCTCTCCTAAGCGCCGTCCCCAACAACGATGGGGCCCGGCCCCGCACCCAATTCAGGCCCGGAGCCCACCGACCCTACTACTCTAGTAGCAAAGCATTTTCAAATGAACAGAGGCCGGCCTGAGCAGCCCGCCCGCGGTGGTCCGACTCATTCCCTCTCCCGAGCGAGGTCGATGAGAGACCGGTCGAGCGCCTTCACGAGGGGCCAGGCACCCGACGCCGAATTCGACATGACCGTATAGAGGACCTGGGAGGCCGGGTCATAGGCGCTGCGGAACGATACTCCCGCGTCCATCCCCTCGAGCATCACCGTGTCTCTATCCGCTCGAAGCCAAAACCCCAGGCCGTACCGGAGGTCGTCCTCGCGTGCGTCGTTGTGAGGGCGCACCATCTCGTCCACCACCGGGCGCGGCAGGATCCTGCCGGCAAACAATGCCTGCCAGAGCCGGCTCAGATCGCCCAGCGTCGAGTAGCAGCCGCCGTCGCCCGAGCCCCGAATCGGGAGGTGAAAGTGGTTCGTCCGCCAGCCGTTTTCGATGGGGAGGTACCCGATGGCGGCGGATCCGGGGAGCTGGTCCGACCGCAGGTATCCGGTGGCCCTCATACCTGCGGGCTGAAAGACGCGCCGAGCCGTCAACTCGTAGAAGCTTGAGTGCGACGCCCTCTCGGCAACGAGCGCCAGGACCACGAAACCCCCGTTGCAGTACTCGAATCGCTCTCCGGGCGAGAACTTCGCCGGATACCCGCGCAGCACCGAGAGGTAGTCCGCCGTGGACGCGAGTTGGTGCACCGGGATGGGGAGCACGTAATCGTCGACCTCCCAGCCGGAGGACTCATCGAGATAGTCGCCGATTCCCGAGGTATGGGACAGCAGCTGACCGACGGTGACCTCCGGATCTATCAATTCGAGGTCATCTCCCAACACGCTCCGCACCGACGTGTCGAGTCCGAGCGTCCCGTCGTTCACGAGAGACATAACGACCAGCGCAGTGAAGCCCTTGGACCCGCTCGCAATGCCGAAGCGGGTCTCGACCGTGTTCGCCACCTCGTGAGCCCGATCGGCGAGGCCGCTGGCGCGTTCGTAAAGCAGTTCCTCACCTCTTGACATCCGCACGACGCCGGAGAACCCAGTCTCGTCGGCCACATCGTTCAGGGACGTCTTCAGCGCTTGATGCACCGTCGAAGCGTAGCGGGTTCACTCTTCACTCCGCTCGGCTCGGTCGGATGGGACCGACCGGCGAGGGCGTCGACCCCGTCCGACCGATCCCCATCGGCGTGGCCGCGCTCGGCGAACCCGACCTCCTCGTCGAGGTTGACGCCACAGCCGTGCTGCCCTGACCAGCGGACCCTCGGAGACGACGAGCGCAGCCGCCAAGAAGCTCCCCAAACGGACGCTTCTCTCGACATGGCATCAGTGGGCGAGGGGGGATTTGAACCCCCACACTCTTGCGAGCACAGACACCTGAAGCCTGCGTGTCTACCGTTCCACCACTCGCCCGTGGCTAGCTCTGAGGTTATCGGCAAAGGGTGGGACCACCAAACGCGGGCATAATCGCATTTCGCATGGGTGTAGCGAGGGATATCGAAAAGCGGCTCGAGGGTCTGATGGAAGGCTTCTTCACGAAGGTCTTCCGTTCCGGCCTGCAGCCGGTCGAAGTCGGCCGGCGCATTCTGCGCGAGATGGAGGAGAATCGCACGGTCTCGGTTAACCGCACCTACGCTCCGAACGACTTCCAGATCTTCATTGGGCCCGACGACCACGAGCATTTCGGCCCGATGGAGTCGGGGCTCGAGCGCGAGTTCACGGAACTGGTGATTGACAAGGCCAAAGAGCGCCGCTTCAACCTCATGGGGCTGCCGAGGATCGCCTTCATCACCGAAGAGAAGCTCGGCCGGGGCGAGTTTCGCGTCGAGGCCTCGCTCGCAGCAGACCCGGATCGACGGGCGCCGCAGGTGTCGACGCGCGAGCCCAAGTCGGCCGACGACGCCGGCTCTACGCGAGCGATCAGCAGTCACACCGCCGAGCGCATGGGGATCGCCAAGACGTCTGGGCCAGAGTTGCTCGTCCTGGACGACTCGGGCCAGCCTCGTGAACGCATCTCGGTGACCCGCACTCCCATCACGATCGGACGTCTCTCGACTAACGATGTCGTCATCAGCGACTCGAACGTCAGCAGGCGTCACGCCGAGTTACGCAAGGACGGGGCGAAGTGGACCCTGGTGGACCTAGGATCGACCAATGGGACGGTCGTCAACGGCAAGCTCGGCAAAGAGCACTCGATCGCAAACGGCGACCGGATCTCTTTCGGGACCAGCGAGCTCGAGTTCCGCTCCGGAGAGGGTGGCTAGGTAAATGCCGGCTCTCGTACTCGAGCTTCTCAAGTACGTCTTTCTCATCGTCCTTTACATCTTTCTCGCGGGCGCCGTGAAAGCCGTCTATCGAGAGCTGCGCCCGGCCCCCGCTCGTGGCTCCCGAGGACCCGCTCCGGCACCCCGCGCACCCTCGAAGCGCTCCAAGCGGGCACCCCGCAAACTGTCGGTGGTCGAGGGTCCGCTCAAAGGCAAGAGTTACGAGCTCGGTGACGAACTAACCGTGGGACGGGCCGAGAAGTGTCACATCGTGGTCGACGACACCTACATCTCTCAGGTTCACGCTCGCTTCTTCGCAGACGGAGAGACTTTTGTCGTCGAAGACCTCGGCTCCACCAACGGGACGTACTTGAATCGAAGAAGGATCACATCACCCGCGGAGCTCTCAAGGGGCGACCGGGTCAAGATCGGAAAGACGGTGCTGGAGATGCGTAAGTGAACGTCAAGATCGGAGCCAAGACAGACGTCGGCCGCGTGCGCGAGGTGAACGAGGATTCTTATCTCGTGCACGAGCCACTGTTCGTCGTTGCGGACGGCATGGGCGGCCACACCGCCGGGGACGTCGCGTCGTCGACCGCGATCGACACCATCAAGGGGCAATCGTCGACGGCCAACCCGGAAGACATGGAAACGCTCGCCGAGCTCGTCCGCGGCGCCAACGCGCAGATATGGGAGAAGGCGAACAGCGACCCAACGCTCAGGGGAATGGGCACCACGTGCACGCTGCTGCTGCTCGACGGAGCCAAGGCGCATTTCGCCCACGTCGGCGACTCCCGCGCCTATCTGTTGCGGGAAGGCGAGCTCACGCAGTTGACCGAGGACCACACGCTGGTCGGTCGCATGGTCAAAGAGGGCCGGCTTACTGCCGAGGAGGCCGAGAACCACCCGCAACGAAGCGTCATTACGCGGGCGCTGGGCGTTGACTCCGAAGTCGAAGTCGACCTGCTCTCGGTCGAGGTCGCCGGCGGCGATCGGCTGCTCATCTGCTCGGACGGGCTCTCTTCGATGATCGATTCGGATGCCATCACGAAGGCCCTCACCGAGGAGTCGAAACCACAGAGCGCAGCCGAGCGGCTGATCGAGTTCGCCAACGAGGCCGGAGGCGAAGACAACATCACCGTGGTCGTTCTCGACTTCGACGGCGACGGAGGAGGAGCAAAGGCGGCTGCTTGGAAGCGGGAGGACACGCTCGACAGTCCACCGCCCACAGCCCCAAAGGGGGGCGCGTCGGCTCCCTCGAGCAGCGAGATGACGCTGGCGCCCGGAAGCGCCGGGGCCACCGACGCAGGCGGTCATGAACGATCCGCAGACACAACGTCCTCGAGCCACGACGAGGGCCACGACGAGCGTCCGGCGCGCACCTGGCCCCGGAAACTGGTCGCAGCCCTCGTCGTCCTGGCGCTGCTGGCGGCGGCACTCTTCTTCGGGGGCCGCTACCTCTTGAGCAACTCCTGGTACGTGGGAGTGAACGAAGATGGATTCGTCACCGTCTACGAGGGGATTCCGGAGGAGGTCGCCGGACTGAGTCTGCGCGTCGAGCGTGATGTGACCGACATCAGGGTTGATGACCTGCCCGACTTCTTGGTGGCAAACGTCTCCGACGGCATCAAGAAGGATTCTCTCGAGGACGCCGAGCAGCAGATCTCGGACTTCGAGCAGCAGGTCGACGCAGGGGAACAACGGCGCGAGCGTGAACGCCAACGCAACACCGGCGACACGAAGGACTGACGATGGCGGTGCAGACATCCGTTCGCCGCAACCGCGAACTAACACTCTTGATCCTCGCGCTGCTGGTCGGCAGCGGTGCGATGGCGCTGGTAGCCGTGGCGCGCGACGTCGAAGGCCTCAGAATTGCCGCTCCGCTCATCGCTACGACCGCAGTGGGCTACTTCGCCGTTCACTTCTTCGTGCGGCGATTCGCACGTCAGTCCGATCCATTGATTCTGCCCCTGATCGCCGTACTCAACGCCATCGGCCTCGCGGCCGTATACCGGCTTGACCCTGCCGCCGATGGCTTCGGTCCGGCTCAGGTCTTGTGGACCACGGTCGGGTTGGTGTGCTTCGTCGGCACACTGCTGATCGTCAGGGACTACCGGATCCTGTCGCGCTACAAGTACATCCTCGGCTTTGCCGGAGTGGTGTTGTTGCTCCTGCCCATCACTCCGCTCGGCACGACCATCAACGGCGCTCGTCTATGGCTGCGACTTGGCCCCTATAGCTTCCAGCCGGGCGAGATTGCGAAGATCTGCCTGGTCATCTTCTTTGCGGCTTACCTGGCCGAGCGCAAAGAGTTGCTCTCGATCGCCAGTCGCAAGCTCGGACCCATACACATCCCGGATCCCAAGCACTTTGGGCCCCTGCTCCTTATGTGGGGGGTTTCGTTGCTGACCATGTTCTTTCTCAAGGACCTCGGCTCGAGCTTGTTGTTTTTCTCCATCTTCCTAGTGATGATCTACGTTGCAACTGCTCGCATCGTCTACATGGTCTTCGGCGGTCTCTTGTTCGGAGCCGGTGCGGCTATGGGTTACTCGTTCTTCAGCCACGTACAGGTGCGCGTTCAGACGTGGCTCGATCCCTTCAATCCAGAGTTCATCCAGGGAGACTCGTTCCAACTGACCCAGTCGCTGTTCGCGTTTGCAACCGGGGGGCTATTCGGGACGGGCTGGGGCCAGGGGCGGCCCGACATCATTCCCGAGGCACAGACCGACTTCATCTTCGCAGTCATCGGCGAAGAACTGGGTTTGATGGGCACCGCTGCGGTCATCGTGATGTTCCTGCTGCTGATCGCACGTGGATTTCGCGTCGCGCTCAACTCACGCAACGACTTCGGGCAGCTTCTTGCATGTGGATTGACCGCCATCTTTGCACTTCAGACCTTCATCATCCTCGGCGGAGTGACTCGTGTGCTTCCGTTGACCGGCATCACGCTGCCGTTCATGTCCTTCGGGGGGTCGAGCATCCTGTCGAACTTCATTCTGTGGGCGATCCTGATTCGGATCAGCGATCAGAACGCGTCCGAGCCCGACCCGGCCAGGACGGGCGAAATCCTCATCGGGGGCCGCTAGATGCAACGCCAGATCACTCGAGTGGGCATCACCATCATGGTGATGCTCCTGATTGTGTTCGCCCAGCTCAACTACCTCCAGATCTTCGCCGCGGACAGCATCGCGTCGAACCCGGCCAACTCTCGGAGACTGCTGCAGGAATATTCGATCAAACGCGGCAACATCATCACGTCGGACAACGTGACCATCGCAGAGAGCACCGATACCGGCGGCAGATTCAGGTTCGAACGAAGCTATCCCGAGGAGGATCTCTTCGGACACACGACCGGCTTCTATTCGATCTTGTTCGGCAACTCCGGAATCGAGAGTGCTTATGGCGACGAGCTCTTGGGTGAGTCCAACGTCATCTCGATGCAGGACATCGAGGACAGTCTCTTCGGTTCCGGTGAACAGGGTGACAATGTGCGCGTCACCATCAACTCCGAGATGCAGCAGGTCGCGCGCGACGCTCTCGGCGAGCAGCGGGGATCGGTCGTTGCCATGGACCCCCGCAGCGGCCAGATCCTCGCCATGTGGAACAACCCCAGCTTCGATCCCACCCCTCTTGCCTCGCACGAATCCGAGGTCCAACGTCAGGGGCGCGCCGCCCTCGACCCACAATCGGGGACGTCTCCTCTGGTCAACCTGGCGACTCAGCGAGGGTACCCGCCGGGTTCGACCTTCAAGGTCGTGACCGCAGCCGCTGCGCTCGAATCGGGTGAGTTCAATCCCGGCTCGACCTTCGACGATCCCGTGTCGTTCGACCTGCCGCAGACCGATGACACCATCAGCAACTTCTCGGGCGGAGCTTGCACCGGCGGGGGGCAGATAACGCTCGAGCAAGCACTGACCGTGTCGTGCAACACCACCTTTGCCGAGATCGGTCAGGAGATTCCGGACGAGATCGCCGCCACCTCAGAGGCTTTCGGATTCAACTCGGCGCTTCCCTTCGACCTCCGTACCGAACAGAGCACTTTCCAGGAGGCCGACGAGGACAACCTCCCGCGTCGCTCCCTCAGCGCGATCGGACAGGGCGATGTCGTGGCAACTCCACTCCAGATGCTGCTCGTCGTCGCCGCGATCGCGAACGATGGAGAGGTTCCGAGGCCTCGGCTCGCGCAGGAGATCGTCGATCCGACGGGCGGGGTCGTCGAGAGTTTCAGCCCCGAGACCCTCGGTGAGGCCATGTCGACCTCGACCTCCAACACGCTCGGCGGAATGATGCGCAACGTGGTCGAGAACGGGTCGGGCACCGCGGCCCAGATTCCCGGCGTCGTCGTGGCCGGCAAGACGGGCACAGCCCAAACCACCGAAGGCGCGGACCCGCACGCGTGGTTCATCTCTTTCGCGGGACCCGACGGCGACGATCCTCAAATAGCGGTTGCCGTCATAGTCGAGAACGGTGGCTCGCTCGGATCCGAAGCCACCGGTGGACAGGTCGCCGCTCCGATCGCCAAGGCCTTGATCGAAACCGACAAAGAAATTCGCGGCTGGTGAGCGAGGCAAAGCTTGCGGGACGCTACGTCCTCGTCGAGAAGATCGCCGCCGGAGGTATGGGGGCCGTCCACAAGGCGACGGATGAGCGGCTCGGCCGAACCGTGGCGGTGAAGATGCTGCGCGCCGATCTCGCCGGGGATCCCCGTTTTGTCGAACGCTTCCGCCGCGAGGCGCGCGCCGTGGCTGCGCTCTCGCATCCGAACATCGCCGGAGTCTTCGACTACGGCGAAGGCGAGGACGATTACTTCATCGTGATGGAGTACGTCGATGGCAAGGACCTCGCCGAACTGATGCGCAGTGAGGGTCCTTTGGGCCCAGAGCGATCGGCCGCTATAGCCGCCGGAACGCTGGACGCTCTTCAACACGCGCACTCTTCCGGTGTCGTTCATCGTGACGTCAAGCCGGGCAACATCATGGTCACGGCCCCGGATCGCGGACGGAGCTCGAGCCGGACCGATACGGAAAAGGTCAAGGTCACCGACTTCGGCATCGCGCGCGCGGTTGGTGACTCGACTCTCACAGCGACGGGGTCGGTGCTGGGGACGGCGCACTACCTTTCACCGGAGCAGGCCTCGGGTGGAACGATCGGACCGGCCACCGACCAGTACGCAACCGGAATCGTACTCTACGAGATGTTGGCTGGGACGGTGCCGTTTACCGGTGACTCTCCCGTTGCGATCGCGATGCGGCACATGTCCGACGAGCTTCCAGCGCCCAGCTCCTTGAACCCGGATGTGTCGCCAGAGCTCGACGCGATAGTGCGTCGGGCCACCAACAAAGAGGCGGCCGAGAGGTTCCCCGACGCGGCTGCCATGGCCGATGCTCTGAGAGCGGTGAGCGACCCCACTGCGGCCGAGGGGGTAGCCGGCGCCGTGCCTCTCGGAGGGACCACGTCCGTACTCGGTGGTGGAGGCGATACCGCAGTACTTAGTGGGGCGGGTTATGGAGCCGCGACGGGGCCGGCCGGTGCCCGCTGGGACCCCCAACGAATTGGCCGGGCCGTACTATTGACCTTTGCGGCGCTCATCATCATCGCGCTTCTGTTGTTGTTCTTCCGTTTAGTCACCTCGGAAGACGAAGATCCGACCCGGTCGGAGCGCAGACGGGATCAAGGCGCAGAAGCGCCCGCCGGTGCGGAGACCGAAGCGGCCGAGGACCCCGGACAGGAAGAGGAGGAGTCCGTCGCGATCCCGAGCGACATCGTCGGCAAGACGTTCGACGACGCCGAGGCCGAGCTGACCGACAATCTCGGACTGGTGGTCGAATCATCCCCTGCCCCCAGTAACGACTTCGCTCCCGACATCGTTATCGACTCCAGTCCGGGGCCAGGCTCCACCGTTACTCGAGGCGACACCGTTACCCTGACGGTCAGCACGGGTCCTGAAGAGAGCGACGATGAAGAAGAAGAAGATGACGAGGACGAGGACGAGGAGGACGACAAACCGGGTTCTCCTCCGGGCAAAGGACCGAAAGAATCCAAGGGCAAGGGACCGAAGGATAAGGATTGAACACCCCGGCTGACGACCTCTACGGCAATCGCTATCGCGTTATCGGCCTTCTCGGCACGGGTGGCATGGCGCGCGTCTATCGCGCGCGCGATGAACTACTCGGCCGCGAGGTGGCACTCAAGGTACTCAACGAGCGACTGTCCAGCGACCGCAGTTTCGTCGAGCGTTTCCGGCGCGAGGCGCAGAACGCCGCCAGCCTGAACCATCCCAACATCGTCGCCCTATATGACTACGGTGACGAAGACGACCGCTACTTCATCGTCATGGAGCTCATCGAGGGACGCTCGCTCAACGAAGTCATCACCGAGGATGGCGCCCTCATGCCCGAGCGAGCAGCCGAGATCGCGAGGGACACCGCCAAGGGACTCGGACGGGCGCACGAGGCCGGCATCGTCCACCGTGACATCAAACCGCACAACATCATGATCACCGGTAACGGCCAGACCAAGGTCACGGACTTCGGCATCGCGCGCGCCCTGGGAGGAAACGGCGAGGCAACCATGACGCAGACGGGCATGGTCATCGGCACCGCCGCTTACCTCTCTCCCGAGCAGGCACAGGGCAATCCCGTCGACGCACGCAGCGACGTCTACTCGCTGGGCTGCGTACTTCACGAGGCGCTGACCGGCGACGCTCCGTTCGCGGGCGATACTCCGCTTTCAATCGCGTACAAGCACGTGCGCGAGAATCCCGAACGAGCGTCCGCCGTCAACTCCGACGTCCCCGACGCGCTCGATGCCATCGTCATGAAGGCGATGAGCAAGAACCCCGACAACCGTTACGCCGACGCGGGTGAGCTCGAGGACGATCTCGATCGCTACCTCGCGGGCCAGCGGGTCGACGCCACGCCGTTCCTAGGCGCGACCAACGTCATGGGGGCCGGTGCGGGGACGCAGGTCATGCGCGAGACCGAGGTTTACGAGGATTACCCCGACGAGGAGCCGCCCAAGAGCAACACCGGCAAGTACATCCTCATCGCCCTTCTGCTGCTGGGACTGCTTGCACTGGGAGCTTTCCTGCTGTCTGGTCTTTTCGAGCCTGAGCCCGAAGTCGTCGACGTCGAGGTTCCCGACGTCACCGGGCTCAGCGAGCAGGAGGCCACCCGACAACTCGAGGACGCAGGACTAGAGGTGCGGTCGCGCAACCGCTCGAATCCAAACATCGACGAGGGCGAGGTCTTCAACCAGAACCCCCAGGCCGGAGCGACGGTCGAGGAAGGCGACGAGGTGACGATCACCGTCTCGAGCGGACCGGGCGAGGTCACCGTTCCGAACCTGCTCGGACTACCCGAGGGCGACGCTCAAGCGGCGCTGGAGAACGCCGGCCTCGGACTCGGCCGAACGAGATCGGCCGAGTCCGAGCAGCCCGAGGGAACCGTCATCGATCAGAACCCTGCGTCCGGCGAGCAGCTCAACGAGGGCGAGGAGGTCGACGTCACCCTGTCTTCGGGCATCACGCTCGTGCAGGTACCCGGCGTCATCGGGCTGAGCGAGGAAGACGCGGTCGCCGCGGTCGAGGGCGAGGGGCTTACCCCCGAGGTCGTGACCGAGCCGAGCGAGGAAGACGAGGGCACAGTCATCGCCCAGGCCCCCGAGGAGGGGGCCGAGGTCCAAGAGGGTGACACCGTCCGCATCGTGGTGGCCGAGGCGCCGCAGTTCGAGATGCCGGACGTCCGGGGCGAGGACGCCGACGCCGCCGAGGACTTCCTCGAGGAGGAGTTGGATCTCGATGTCTCCCAGGAGGGCACGCCCGAACCCTGTCCGCAGGCCCCGGACACCGTCTGCGACCAAAGCGTGGCGCCCGGCGACGCCGTTAGTCCCGGCGACGAGGTAACGCTCTTCGTCCAAGAGAGCGATCCCTAGCTCAAGCGGCGGGACGACACTCGGTTCATCACAGAGTCGCAGGATCGCGACCACACGCGACCCGGTCCGGCGAAGCTCTCGTCTTTGGTCTCACAGAAGCCTTCTGGGACGCGCCCCACCCCGTCCTCTACGAACGCAACAAGGCTACGAGGCGGAGGTACCTCTACGACCGGCGGCTCGCTGAGATCCTCGCTCGATTCGGAGGCGGACAACCGCAGCTACACCCAGTGCGCCCAGGAGCAGGGCGACTGAGGAACCTTGCGGAGTCTCGTAGCCCCTCGTCCGCTCGGTCTCGATGGCGCTCTTCTGCTTGGTGCAGACGCGCGAGGGCCTGGCCTTGAACGCCTCGGACAGGACTCGACCCTGGAACTGGGGGCCCAACTTCGACTGCTTGCTTGGTTCTCTGATTCCCAGAAGCCACGCTGTCGTGACCCCGATATCCACCTGCTCCGACTGCTCCGTGAGGATCTTGGTGTCGTTGGTGGGATTGACTTGCCCGGGCCGGGACGGTGCTATGTCTCGAGTTCTGACCAGGGGTGAACCGCCGGTCACCAGCGCAACGGAGTGCCGGGTAGGACCGTGTCCGTGGTTGCCGGGGATGGGGTTCGATGAGGAGTCCGGATCCGAGAAGCGGTAGCCGGGATCCACGGTGGCAATCAAGTCGCCGGCGCGCCGCGAGTCCAGACGCCATGCCTTGGGGATGCGCTCGCCCGAGGGATCGACCCGGTTCGGACGTCTGTAGGGAGCGCCCTTCACGCCCTCAACCTCGAGAGCGAGCCTTCGCATTCGCCTGAGCAGACGCTCAATCTAGGATAAAGAGGACCTACATGGGAACTTCGACCTGGAACGAGGATGACTCCAACGTCTACCGCCGTCTTGCGCCGGTGGCCGTGCCGGAGC
>Ga0136616_10001659_pt1 | contig 11719 bp, 12 predicted proteins | sample AntDrymUQ2992106_2_FD_106648 | JGI IMG/M metagenome (GOLD analysis project Ga0136616, IMG submission 106648) | Polar desert sand microbial communities from Dry Valleys, Antarctica - metaG UQ299 (21.06) | ecosystem: Environmental > Terrestrial > Soil > Desert | place: Antarctica: Dry Valley...
ACCACCACCACCACCACTGATACTGCGGCCTCAGCGGCGATCGAAGCGGCCGCCCGGGAGCTGCGCCTTCCATCGATCCGTGAACACGCCGGCCGGCTCGCCGCCCAGGCGCAGCGGGCCAAGGCCACCTATCTGGGGTTCCTCGCCGAGTCCCTCACCGTCGAAGTCGACGACCGCACCGAACGCCGCCGGGCCCGGCGCATCCACGAAGCCCGCTTCCCTCGCATCAAACGCCTCGCCGACTTCGACTTGGACGCCGCCCCGACCATCAACCCGGCCACCATCGCTACCTTGGCCACCGGCAGCTACCTGGACACCGGGGAACCCGTCGTGCTGATCGGTGATTCCGGCACCGGCAAAACGCACCTACTCATCGGTCTCGGCATCGCCGCCTGCGAACAAGGACGCCGGGTGCGTTACGCCACCTGCGCGCAGCTGGTCAACGAACTCGTCGAAGCCGCCGACGAACGACGCCTCGCCCGACTCGTCACCCGCTACGGGCGCCTCGACCTGCTTTGCGTCGACGAGCTCGGCTACGTCCAACTCGACAGCCGCGGCGCCGAACTGCTGTTCCAGGTTCTCACCGAGCGAGAAGAGAAGGCCTCCGTCGCTGTGGCATCGAACCTCTCGTTCAGCGAATGGGGCCAGATCATCACCGACCCTCGCCTCGTCTCAGCTGTCATCGACCGCGTCACCTTCAACGCCCACATCCTCGAGACCGGCACCGATTCCTACCGGCACCGCACCAGCCGCACCCGCAGCCCGAGAACCACCCGCAACAACTGAAACGCCCGCACCCTCACCCCATCGGCGCCACCCCGAAGGCCCCCCGAGCCACACAGCACCCCGTTTCCCCGCCGCAGGGTGGGGCCAACTCAGATGAGCACAGGTGGGGCCAATCCGGCTTGACATTCCCAAGCTCGTCGATCGTCGCTCCGGGCAGTGCGAAGACCGAAATCCCGAACGTGCCGTAGACATCGTGCATTCGCTGCGCATCGGCGCGGAGTATCGATTCGGCGAGACGACCGCCACGAAGCACGATCTCCTCATCGTCGCCAAGATCGTCACCCGGTCGGACAAATCGCTGTTTCACCGGGCCGAAGCTACCGATCGGGACCGAGCAACGTAGGGCGGCGATCGCCGTCAGGTCAAACGTTCAAGGGCTCGCCCGATGTGCGCCCAGGATCCGGTGTTCAGAGATGCTCGACCACCGTGTTTCGGGGACGCAATTATGGGATGGGTAGCCGAGCGCGGACGTAAGTGCCGAACTCGGGCGCGTCGGGTGGACAATCTCTCGGCGCAATATCGTGCGGCTCCGGGGGTGGAGCCGAGGCCGTCACGTTCCGAGGTTGGGCCGGTCGACTCGCTGGTCGGTCGTCTTTGGGTGGCCGACACTGACGTCGGTCATCACGCCGTCCGTCGCTCGTCATTGATGCAATTCCAGATCCTTCCTCGGGAGGTGACTTCGTAGCCCAACTGCTCCATGTGGACTCCAGTCTACGGGCGAGCTCCGTGCGAGCCCGTAGATCAGACGTCATCGCCACCGGCCGGGCGCCCGTCGTGAGGGACACTCGGATCTTCTGGTTGAGGCTGGTCTGCTGGTTACCGAATCGCTACGGCACATTCAGATGCCGCGGCCTCGATCAGCGCGGCGAGCGTGTGTGCCTGCCCGATGGCGTCCTCTCGCCCGAGGAGGATCGAAGGACGACTCCTCACTGCTGCGGCGAACTCCTCGAGCTCAAGCTGGTATGAATTTTCCACCTGAGCAGCTTCGCGTCGCGGTGACCCGACCTGTGGAACGATGTCGAGGCGAGGTTCCAGACAGTGCCATGGGTCGTTGACCCGGATGGTCCCGGCGGTCCCGACGACTTCGAGGGCGCTGCGGTCGGGAAGGTGGAAGCCGCTGTCGAAATGCAGCATGACATCGCCTTCGAAGCGCAGCGTGCCGACCATCTGGACCTCGACCCCGGTCGGTCCGATTTTCCACTGAGCGTTCGCGGTTGTCGGTTCGCCAGCGAGCAGCCGTGCTGCGTTGACGCAATAACAGCCCACGTCGAGCAATGATCCGCCGGCGAGGGTCGGGTCGAGTCGGACGTCACCGGGGGCGTCGGTGGGCCAGGTGAAAGAGCTGTTGATCAGTCGGAGCTCGCCGATCTCGCCGCTGGCAACGAGATCGGCGAGGTGCAGTGTTTGCGGGTTGTATCGGTACATGTATGCCTCGCTCATCACCAAGCCGTTCGCCTTGGCGAGGTCGAAGGCATCGATGACTTCGGTCGGGTGGCGGCTGTACGGCTTCTCGCAAAGGACGTGCTTGCCCGCGTGTAGTGCCCTCATGGTCCACTCGTGGTGGAGCCCGTTGGGGAGGGGGATGTACACCGCCTCGATGGTGGGATCCGCCAACAGTGCGTCGTAGGTGCCGTAGGAGACTGGGATACCCCACTCTCGAGCGAACCGGGTGGCCCGTGTGGAGGTCCGGCTGGCAACGGCCCGGATTTCGGCAGATGCTGTGAGCGCCGCGCCGCGGAGCACTTTGGTGTTGATGAGGGCGGTGGACAGGATCCCCCAGCGAATTGGTTCGAGATCGGTTTCAGACATGTCGGCTCCGTTCGTGATTGACGGTCAGTCAGGCGAGAATCACCTCGACGCCGACTTGTCGGAGGGCCTCGACGTGTTCAGGGAGGGCACCGGCGTCGGTGACGACGATGTCGATTTCGTCGGCCGGGCACAGCCGAACGAAGGCGACAGCACCGAGTTTGGAGGCGTCGGCTACCAGAATCGTCCGTTTCGCGCTCGCGAGCGCCGCCCGTTTGGTCTCCGCGTCGTCGTATTCGTACTCGGTGACTCCGGCGACGACGTCGATTCCCCCGGACGTCAACACGAGTGTGTCGAAGGCGAGTTGTTCGAACGTGCGGATCGTCATTGGGCCGATGAAGGAACGCTCATGGGGTCGAACGGAACCGCCCGGGAGCATGAGGCTCACGTTCGGCATGTCGGCGAGCACGTCTGCGATCCGCAGGCTCAGCGCAATCGCCCTGATCCGGAGGTCGGGCCGCAGCGCGGCAGCGACCTGGACGGTCGTTGTTCCGGCATCGATGACGACGTTTTCACCGTCGCGGATGAGGGCAGCGGCCGCCTGGCCGATGCGTCGTTTGGCGTCGGCGTTGAGTCGTGCCCGAGCGGAGAACCCCGGTTCGAAACTTCGCGACAAGTTCGACACTGCTCCGCCGTGAACACGGGTTACCAGGCCCTGTTCTTCGAGTTCTTCGAGGTCGCGCCGGATTGTCATCTCGGAGACTTGGAGTTGGGCTGCGAGTTCACCGACACGTACCCGTCCGGACGCATGGACGAGCGATGAAACTCGTTCGAGGCGGTCCGATCTGCGCATTGTCACGGTGTCCATGTCAGTGTCGTCTTTCATCGCACTTCCAGTCGGCGGGCCAGTGCAGCTGCGCCGATGCAACCGGCCCAGTTTCCGAGCTCTGCCGAACGGACCTTCACCCGGGGGGGACCGAACTTGTAGCCAAGCACCGCCTGTTCGATGATGGCGAGCATTGCGGGATCTTCGCTGCGGGCATTGCCAGCGAGGACCACGACATCTGGGGCATACACGGCCACGAGCGTTCGAATCCCTTGTGCAAGGGCCTGGTGCGAGGCATGTACGAGTGCGATGGCCGTCGGGTCACCGGACTGCGCCTGCTCGTGAACCTGACGCGCGGTGCCGTGCTCACCGACCACACCGGCACGGCGTGCATTCTCGAGCAAGGCCGTCGCGGACGACATCGATTCGATACATCCTCGAGCACCGCAGTAGCACAGCGGTCCGGTCGGATCGATCACGATATGGCCTGGTTCTGGATGTGTCCGCCCCGCCCCCTCGTACAGCTGGCCACGAACAACCACACCGACGCCGATCCCCGTACCGACGGCGACACATACAACGACCTCTCCATCGCGTCCTGCCCCGAACAGCGATTCACCCATGGCAGCCGCGTTGGCGTCGTTCTCGACAACGATCGACATCTCTTCGGCGGATCGACCGTGGCGATCCAGGCCGGAACGGATCGATCCAACGAGGTCACCCTGCATCGAAGGGGGAAGGGTGTACGGGTTGTCGACCCAACCGGTGATCGGATCGACGGGCCCGGTAACCGACACACCGATCGCGTACGCGCCGGGGCGAGTCTCGGATGAACCAAGCAAGGTGTCGACCATGTCGACGAGCTGGCCGAACGCGGCGCCTGCATAGTCGCGGTCGACTTCCTCCTGGCGCCGGTGCCCGATCGTTCCGGACGCCGCGACCTGGGCGGCACGGAGATTCGTGCCACCCAGGTCCACGCCGATCACGGTCTCGAGAGTCACCCGATCAGCACCCCTGATACAAGTTGTTCGCGACGTCCGGTTCGTCGAGATTGTCGACCGTTGCCACGATCGTCGGCAGGGCTGTCTCATCGGGCACGTCGACGCCGTTGATCGCATCGATCGCATATTGAATCGACAGCTCACCCATCGTGCGTGCCTGCTGCACGATCAGCGCGCCGACGTCGCCGTCCTGCAATTGCTCGACCTGGAACGGCTGCGCGTCGCCGCTGACAAAGCTGACGTCGCCTGCCGCGTCGGCTTCGGACAGCGCGGTGACGACACCAGGAGCATCGCCACCGTTGAACGTGAAGACCCCCGTCAAGTCCGGATTGGCGGCGAGCACCGATGAAACGATCTCGGCCGACTTGCCGGCCTCGCCACTGCTGAACTCGACCTCGAGAACTTCGATGTCTGGGTGATTCTCCATCTCCGCGAGGAATCCTTCCCGACCGAGGTCGTTCGTGGAAACTCCGGGAGGCGCAAAGATGCCGAGTACCTTGCCTTCGTCGCCCATCAGGCGGGCAATCTCCTGGGCCCCCTGCTGTCCGTAGAGCACGTAATCGGACCCGATATGGCCCGCGGCGATGCTCGCGTCCGCAAGTGTCGTATCGACGAGCACGAGCTGTGACCCATCGTCAGTGAGGGACTGCAGCGGCTCGAAGAGGGCGGTGTTGTCGTTCGGGGCGATGATGACGGCGTCAGGCCCAGTTGCGGCGATGGCGTTGACGATCGGGATCTGCAGGGTCGCGTCGAATGCGGTAGGGGCTTGGACGGCGAGGTTGACGCCCAACTCCTCGGAGGCGAGTTTGGCGCCGCACTCGATCGCCTTGTAGAAGTCGTCGCCGAGCGTTCCGAGGACGAGGGTGACGTCGACGCCTTCTCCGTCCGTGGCGCCGGTCCCCGGTGGCGCCTCCGTGGTCGCGTCCGTGTCAGACGGTGAAGGCTGCGACGGCGAAGATTCGTCGTCATCGGATCCACAGCTGACTACGGCGACGAGCAGGGTGGCGGCCAAGAGGCCGGTGAGTGTTCTGTTCATGATGCTGCCTTTCTTGTTCGTCATCCTGGGTGATGGCGATGTGATGCTCGCGATGTGTTCATCGCGATGGATCTTGCTCAGCAGAGGTCACCCCGCCGCCCGCAACCGACGACGTTGATCGACGAACACAGCGAGAATCAAGACGACGCCGACGGCGGCGAACTGCCAATACGGCCCAACACCGACGATGATGAAACCTTTGGCGATCACGATCGGGATGAAGACGCCGATGGCAGTACCAAGCATCCAACCCTTGCCGCCGAACAGGCTCGTGCCACCGATGACCACGGCGGTGATGACCTGGAGGTTGGTCGTTGTGTTGCCGGCGATCGTGGTGGTGCCGAAACGGGCCAGCGACAGGTACGCACCGATGCCGGCCGTCAGCCCGGCGATCGTGTACACCGCGATGAATTGGCGGTCGACTGCGATGCCGGCGCGTCTGGCCGACTCGGAGTTGGACCCGATTGCATAGGTCCACCGCCCGAAGACCGTCAACGCCAGCACCACGCCCGCGACCACGGTGATCAGCCCGGCAACAATGGCAATGACCGGCACGCCGGCGACCCGATCGTTGCCGAACTCGTTGAGTCCCTTCGGAACCGATCGGACATCGAGCCCACCCGACACCACGAGCGACAGTCCGTACGCGGCCCCGAGTGTTCCGAGAGTGACAACAAATGGTGGGATCTTCGCCTTCGCAACGAGGATTCCATTGACGAGTCCCCACCCGCATCCAGCGGCAACCGCAGCCAGAAGCCCAACGACGATGGCATCGATGCCGGCATTGCCGAACCACTCCATCACCTTGGCGCTGACCACGGATGAAAAGACCAGGATGGAGCCGACCGACAGATCAATGCCTGCAGTGATGATCACGAACGTCGCACCCACTGCGAGAACCAACAAGATGGCAGCATCACTGAGCGTCCCTCGAAGGTTCAGCACCGTCGGGAACGCGCTGGGCTCCAGGATTGAGAAGGCCACGACGAGCCCGATCAGGATGAGGAGCATCGTGGTGGTCGGCTTGGCAATCCACGACCTCACGGCCGCAGTCACGCTGCGGTCGTCCGAAGAGTCCGACTTCACGCCGCACCCAGATCAGTCGCGCCGGTGATCGCCCCGACGATTTCCTCGGCCGACGACGTGCTGACCACGAAGCGCCCGACACGCTGTCCGAGCCTCAACACCTCGACACGGTCCGCAACAGCCATGACTTCGGGGATGCTGTGGCTGATGAGCACGACGGACACTCCCCGGTCGCGTACCCGCCGAATGAGGTCCAGCACGTTCTGGGTCTGGCGCACTCCGAGTGCAGCTGTCGGCTCGTCGAGGAACAGCACATGTTTGGCCCAGGTGACCGCGCGGCAAACTGCGACGCCCTGACGCTGTCCACCCGACATGGTGCCGACTTCGTCGCGAAGCGCCTTCACCGTGACGTTCAGCGCGTCGAAGGTGACCTGCGCCTCGCGGCGCATCGCGGCGTCGTCGACGAACCCGATGCGGCCGAGCAGTCCCGACCGGCGGATCTCCCGACCGAGGAACAGGTTGGCCACGGGATCGAGCGTGTCGGCGAGGCTGAGGTCTTGGTACACCGTTTCGATGCCGGCGTTCCTCGCCTCGATCGGCGACGAGAACTCGACCGGGGAGCCTTCAAGGCGAACCGTTCCGCTGTCGGGCGAAATCACCCCGGACAGGATCTTGACGAGTGTGGTCTTGCCTGCCCCGTTGTCGCCCATCAGCGCGACGACCTCACCAATATGGACGTCGAAATCCGCTCCGCGGAGCGCTTCGACATTTCCAAACGACTTCCTCACCGCACGTGCGGACAACACCTCCCTGGTGTCCGAATCGAACATGTCCAGACCCTATAGGTGTGCGAGTAGCTACGTCAAGTGTTCATATCGAACAGACGATGTGGTACGTTGGCGGAGTGAAGACTGATGACGAATCGCGCCACCCCCCCTACATCGTCGACATCCGGTCCCAACCCGACGCACTGCAAGCATTGCTCGATGCCGGTTGGCCGCAGGAATGCACCCGCCTGCTCGAAAGCCTCGGAAGCTTCGAACGGATCGTCCTGACGGGCGTGGGTTCGTCGCTGCAGGGCATGTACCCCGCATACCTCCGCCTCGCCGCCGCCGGCCTCCCTGTGTGGTGGGAGGACACCGGCGAACTCCTCGAACACGACCACGGATCGATCACCCCCGACACATTGGTGTGGGTGACCTCGCAGTCCGGTGAATCAGCCGAGGTCGCCGAGCTCCTGGACCGGCTCGCCGGGCGACCGACCGTGCTGGCGACAACGAACGACCTCGACAGCACACTCGCACAAGCTGCGAATGCCGTCATGCCCTTGCACTGCGGTGCCGAGCACACCGTCGGCACCAAGAGCTACCTCAACACGCTGGTCGCAGTGGGCGTGGCGGTCGAAGCAGCGCTCGGAGCTGGCGTTCCGGATTCCATCCTCCACGCGCCAGAGGCCCTGGACACCTACCTCGGCGGATGGGACGACCAACTCGGATCGATCTCCGACTCGGTCCCCGATGCGTCGCTCGTCGTGCTTGGCCGCGGCCCGTCGATCGCTTCAGCGCGGACCGCAGGGCTCATCATCAAGGAGGCAGCGCGGCGTCCAGCGGAGGGAATGAGCGTGCCCCAGTTTCGCCATGGACCACTCGAGATGGCCGACGACGGACTGGTCGCACTGCTCTTTGCCGGATCCGATCGTGATCGCGCGCTGAACGACGTCATGCGCCACGATCTCGTTGCGACAGGTGCCCACTGTGTCTGGATCGACGCGATCGGCTCGTCGCCCACAGTCATCGAGACCCCTGCGCTCACCGCGCCGATCGCTCGCCAAGTCGCCGAGATCCTGCCGATCCAGTTGCTCACCGTCGTGCTTGCCGAACGGATCGGTGCCGAACCCGGCAAATTCCAGCGAATCGCCAAGATCACGCGCACCCTGTAACCGAGCACTGCGACGTACCAGGCCATCGCCCGCTGCAGATTGGATACGTTGGCCCCGTGCATGCTCAAGCCGAGTGCGCACCGAGGTCAGCATGTCGCGGATCGGAACTACACGAGCGCATATCGACGAGGCGGGGCAGCGACCTTGCTCGTCCGGGTCCCGGCAATTTCGCGAGCGGAACCTGCTCGGAACCGCGCGCCCGGGAACCGGCGGCAAGGGGCACCTACCGGTCCGTTTCGCGCCGCGCATTGCGGGACGACGCGCCGCTCGCTCAAGTGCCTGATCTCGATCAGTCCTGAGCGGCCGAGCGCATCGTGGATATGCGTGGATCGACATCGCCGCTCACCACAGCGCACTTCCATCGCCACGCAGAACGGCCGACGAGTTCGAGGAGGCCGGATCTCGCATTGATCGTGTTCTGGCGATCGAGGGTCCGACGTCCCGGATGGCCGATCTCGACGACTGGCTCGACGACGACGACCGACGTGCCGTTCTGCTGCGAGCCATAGGCCGAGTCGAGTCCAAGGCAAGTCTGCTCGGACGCTCCAGTCACATCTTCGTCATCGCTCACCCGCAGAATGACGGTCCCGACCCTCAGCCATGAGCCGGCTCCGAGAGGCACTCACTCCCGGCGGTAGCGGGCGCTACCCGAGGTTCGAGATCGAGATCTCTCGTAGGGGGTCGCCGCCATCGATGAACAGCCGGCCACCAGGAACGAGGGCGCCCGCGATCCGGTCCATGGCGCGCACGCCTGCGTCACGGTGTCGTCCATCCAGCGCGCCAACTCTCACTGCGAACGCCAGGTCGTACCGCTGCTCGTCGGGCTCGAGCACGAGGTCCTCAATCGCACCGACGCGAACACTCAACAGACCGGCGTCGATCAGATCTCCAGCCGAGCTCACGAGCGGGCGAATCGCGCGTGGCGAACGATCGACAGCCAGAACGTGGCCACCCGGTCCCCACCCGTCGGGCAACCTCGCGAGCGGCGGCTCCCGGGCCGCAGCCGATCTCGATGACCCGGAGACCGACCCAAAGTGTCAACCAACTCCGTCAGTTTCATACCCCCGGCGTTCCACCGGTTCTGCGATCGCCGGTGGAACAGGAGCGGTGAGGCGCTCGTAGGTGCGGGCGGCGTCAGCTTGCATGCCGGCCAGGAACGTGTTGGTAGGTCTGGATGGTGAAGGCGATGTTGGCGTGGCCGAGCCGTTCGCTGACGACCTTGACCGGGACACCTTCCTTGATGAGCAGCGTCCCGTGGGTGTGGCGCAAGTCATGCAGCCGGATCACCGGGACACCGGCGCGGCGAGCGACCCGCTCGAACACCTGGGAGAGGGCGTGGGGGTGGATCGGTTGGCCGTCGCCGTCGGTGAACACCCACCCGTCATCGTCGATCCCGACTGCAGCGAGCTCGGCGGTCTGAACGCCTTCCATCCGGCGAGGACCGACATGGTGGTGGCGTCGAGGTCGATCGGCCGGCGTGCGTTGCGGGTCTTGCCGCGGGTCTGGTGGACGTCGTAGCCGATGGCGACGAGCCCGCGGTTGAGCGAGAGCGTGTTCTTCTTGAAGTCGATGTCACCCCACTTGAGGCCGAGGACCTCGTTGCGGCGCATCCCCGTCATCGCCGCCAGCCACAGCAGCGGGAACATGCGATGGCCGGCAGTGGCCCGCAAGAACTGCTGCAAGTGCTGGGCGGTCCAGGACTGGGCCTCGGTCTTCTGGCTGGTCTTCAACCTCGGTGATCGGGCGATGAGCGCAACGTTGCGGGTCACCAGTCCGCGGCGCACGGCCACGTCGAGAGAGCCGCGGATGACGAGGTGGACCTCGTAGACGGTCTTGGGCGCCAGAGCCCGCCGCTCCGCCTTCGGGGTCAGGAGCTTGTCGTAGAGCGCTTCGATGTGGTGGTGGCGGAGGCGTCGCAACCCGATGCGCCCGAGGGTCGGAAGGATGTGCCGTTGCACGTTGCGTTCGTAGCCCCGGTAGGTGCTGGCGGCGAGCTGGAGCTTCTTGCCTGGCAGCCATTGCCCGGTCAGGTAGGCGCCGAAGGTGAGCGACCGCACCGCGTCGGCCCGTCCCCGCTTCTCAGCCGCCAGCCGCTCCGCGAGCCGCTCGGCCACGGCCCGGTCGGTGCCGGCGGGATGCCAGGTCCGCCGTTCCCTGCCGGTGACCGGGTCGAGGCCCTCGTATCACGGCGTAGAACCGTCCCCGCCGCTGCGCGATGTATCCGTCCATGTCGTTCCCCTTCCTCGGATCCCGAGCGTCGAGATCCGGTGGAACGATCGGTAGAACACGACAGAGCCTCACGCCAACAGCGCGGGTTCCGTCCGTGACGTGGGCACCGGCCGGCCGCGATGTACTTGTCTCACCCGGTGGAACGCGGGACCACGTCCGTTGGCAGCCGCGCCCTCGAGGGCCGGCGGCACTGACGAGGTCCGCTCAGCCGCCTGTAGGCGCGACGCGGGCGAGCAGCTCGGCATCTGCGGGGAACTCTGTGATGTGCTCGAGCGCCAGTCCCGCCGCGCGCAAACGCTCACCAGCGACGACAAGTGTGGCGATCTCGACAACCTGACGCTCACGTCGCGCTGTCGTACGGGACTGCTGCTGAGCCCGGCAGATGTGGCCTTGTGCGTTGGCGGTGTCGCCGCTGTCCGCAGCCATCACGGCGAGCAGGGCGTGCTCCACTGCGCTCATCGCGATGTCCACCCGTGTTCGCGACGATTGGACAGCGGGTTGGGAAGGAGCCCCTGGTTGACCTTGCGCCGGCTCCCCCGGCTTCCTCTGTGGGGGCAGGCGTGCAAGCGGGCGCCGGCGACACCCGTCCACCGACGTGATGTCGCCGCAAGGCCCGAGCGACTGGCGTAGTAGGTCATGTCGACAGGATGCGGTCCGGGGCTGACGCCACGCTGACCTCGCCCTGAATACGGCCAACGCTCGGGATACCGTCGATTCATGCTGATTGGGTTGCTCGGTGAACTCGAAGTGCTCGATGACGAGGGAAACGACGTCACGGTCGCGGGAGCGAAGCTGCGAGCGCTCCTCGCAGTCCTGGCACTGCACGTCGGCCGTGTGGTCCCTGCTGATCGCATGATCGACGCACTGTGGGGTGACGACCCGCCGGCGGCGGTGCGGAATGGCCTGCAGGGGCTTGCGTCAAAGCTTCGACGCGCGTTGGGCTCGTCCGACCTCGTCGTCATGCGCGCCGACGGATACGCCCTGGAGCTGCCGTCGGAAGCCATCGACGTGGGGCGGTTCGAACGACGCGCAGCTGAGGGGCGGGCGAAGGCTGCAGCCGGTGAGCTCGACCGAGCGGTCGACCTGCTGGCTGAGGCCGACGCCTTGTGGCGCGGCGACCCCTTGGCCGA
>Ga0136616_10001660_pt1 | contig 11717 bp, 10 predicted proteins | sample AntDrymUQ2992106_2_FD_106648 | JGI IMG/M metagenome (GOLD analysis project Ga0136616, IMG submission 106648) | Polar desert sand microbial communities from Dry Valleys, Antarctica - metaG UQ299 (21.06) | ecosystem: Environmental > Terrestrial > Soil > Desert | place: Antarctica: Dry Valley...
GTGTGGCGGTGGGCGTGGATCGCGCCCGCCGTCGCCGCCCCGGCTGCAACGGCCACGACCGTGGGCAGGTCGGTCGCGATTCCGCTCTGACCGGTGAAGAGGACTGCGCCGGACGCCGGCGCCACCACGGTGCCGAGCGCGTGCAGCACATGGTCGACGCCAGGAACCTTGTCGCCGACGAAGTCGCCCAGCATGAGCGCAGCGAGTGCGCCGAGGCCGGTCGTGGAAGCGAGGTCGTCGAAGGGCGCGGCGAGCTCGACGACGTCGAGGCGAGCGAGCAGAGCGCTCGCGAAGAGTGGCAACCACGGGTTCAGGCCCGCCGCTCCGGACAGCCCGAACGCGGCGAAGAGGCTGCCGACGACGGTGCCCGTATCCACTCGGAGCTTTTAACACAATGAGACCTCGTCGGCGGGGTGCGATGGGTGGTGCGAGGCAAGGACGCAGGGAGCGGCCAGATGAGACATCTGGACGCGACCGAGGACGCTGCCTCGCGCCGCACAGCGTGCGCCTCCGGCTCAGAGAGTTAGAGGCTCTTCAGAAGATCTCCGGGCACCAGGGCTTGATGCCGGAGGCGAAGGTGGCATCGGCGCGCTCGACGGCCCCGGGCGTCAGCTCTCGAATCAGCCCCGCCCTCCCGAGCTCGGCGAACGTGATGCCGCCGAGGTAGACCGAGCCGAGCTCGGCCACGTCGAGCGCGAGCTCGGCCTCGGCATCCGTGCGCCCGGCCTCGCCACCCGCGAGGCGCCAGCGGCCGGTGTTCGCGGGCAGAAACTCGTCCGTCACCTCGAGCACGAGCTCGGCGTCCGAGGCGTATGAGCGCCCTGACAGCGCTGCTCCGACGTCCACGAGGCGGCACCAGAGGGCGTCACCGAAGCGCATCTGCATCCGCCTCGGGGTTCGCAGGAGCAGCAGGAGCGGGTGGTCGATCGGCAAGAGCCCCGCGCGGATCGTCGCCACCCAGTCGAGCTCGAGCAGGAACCGCCACAGCTCTCGGACGGCGAGCGGCGAGTCGGCCATCGCCTCGATCACCTCGACGTGACCGGCCGACGATCCGCCCTCCCACTTCATCGTCAGGCGGTAGAGCGCATATCCTGCCGGCCGTCCATCGACCTCGAGGAGGACTATGTTCTTCGCTCCTCCTCCGTTCCGGCGCTCCGGCGGGTCGGCGAGAATGCGGTTCTCCCACCAGGCGGATGTACGGGAGAACATCCCAGGCGTTTCGAGCCTGACCCGATCGTAGATCGGGGGCACCAGCTGCTTCGCCGCCTCCAGCGAAACGAGGCGGGTGCGCGCGGAGGAGTCGGCTGGTTTGCGCAGGGAGCCGTACGTGCGCGGCAGCTCGACTTCCCCGGACCACGAGGCAATCCCGTACCCGAAGCGGCCGTAGATCGTCTCCTCGGAGGCCCAGAGCGTTGCGATCGGCTCGCCACGCCGGGCGATGTCCTCGAGCTGCGTCCTCATCATTGCCGTCAGGACACCGCGTCGCCTGTGCGTGGGGAGCACGCCCACTACGGTGACGCCCCCGCAGGGCAGCGTGCCACCAGGGACCGAGAACTCGAAGGGGAACGCGCCCGCTCCGCCGACGATGCGGTCGCCGTCCCACGCTGCGTGCATGCGTTCGAACGGCAGCGCCCGTGAGAACCGCTCGGCGCGCGGGTGGTCGGGCTCGCCCTGACCGAAGTAGTGCGAGATCGCGCCGATCGCGTCGGCGAACTCCTCGAGGCTCGTGGTCGGACGAACGTCCCAAGCCATCAGCGCTTCCTTCCAGAAGTCCACTGCGGCTGTGGGGAGTGGCCAGGTGGTGTGATCTGGGGGCGCACGGTGCCCGGCTGGACGCCTGCAGAGTCCAATGGAGTTCTGGAAGGGAGCACGACTAGAACTCCTCTGGACAGAACGGCGGCAACGGCGTCCTGAAGAGCAGTGATGCCCTCTCGGCCCCGCCTTCGCGGAGTTCGGTGACACGTCCGGCGTGGACGAGCTCGTGGACGTCGAAGCCGCCGAGGTACACCGAAGCCAAGTCGGCGACGTCGAGCGAGAGATCGGCGTCGTCATCCGTCCTTCCGGCCCCTTCGCCGACGCGGTAGCGACCGGCGTTCCAGGGACAGAGCTTATCTCCCACCTCGAGAACGACCGGCTCGGCGACACCGTAGGAGCGCGCGCGCAGAGAGGCCTCGACGTCCACAAGGCGCAGCCAGAGGCTGTCGGTCAAACGCAGGCCGAGCGCGCGGGGGTCGCGAACGTTCAGGAAGAGCGACGACGCCGGATCGAGGTAGTACGCCTGCACCGTGACGGTCAGGTCGATGCTGAACAGAAACCGCCACAGCTCCCGCTCGGCTGCCGAGGAGACGGTGAACGACTCGACGACGCGCACCTGACCGCGCGGCATACCGTCCTCCCACTCGCTCTTCACGCGGTACATCGCGTACCCCTCGACCTCGCCGTCGACCTCGACCACGGCGTAGAACTTCTGACTCGCGCCGCGCCGCCAGCTCTCGGGGTCGGGCAGTCGATGCTCCTTCCACCAGTGCTCCGAGCGGCTGATCATGCCGGCGCGCGTCGCACGCACCCGTTCGTGCACAGGCCGGAAGAGCTCGTAAGCCTCGTCGCGGGTGACCAGTCGTACCGAACCGGCCGAGCCACGATCGTCGCGGAGCGTGAAACGTCCGCGATCGGCCTTCATGGTCAGGGCGGGAACCGCCAAGCCGTAGCCGAAGCGGCCGTAGATGGAGGACTCGGAGGCCCAGAGCGCCGCGAGCGGCTCACCCCAGTTGCGCACGTCCTCGAGCTGGCGGCGCATGAAGTCGCGCAGGATCCCGCGACGGCGGTGCGACTGCAGGACGCCGACCCAGGTCACGCCCGCGCACGGGAGCTGCCCCCCGGGGATCGTCAGCTCGAACTCATAGGCTCCGGCGAGGCCCACCGGCTGCCCGGCGTCGTACGCGGCGAGCGAGCGCGCAGCGGGAAGCGCCTTGCGCTCCCGCTCCCAGTCGGCGTCGTCGACGGTGGAGCCGAACGCGCTCTCGGCTGCCTCCATCGCGGCGCGGAGCTCATCCTCTTGGGGCGGACGAATGTCGATGGCCATCGGCCGATCCTCTCACGCGATCTTCTCGAGCGGCGCGTAGTCGAGCATCAACTTCCGCTCGCTCCCGTCGCCTGCGAAGCGCACCGTGACGAGGCCCCCCGGCTCGAGCTGGGTCACGACGCCTTCGCCCAGGGTGCCATGTCGGACCGAGTCACCGGTCGAGAGGGTCGGCTGATCGTGACGGGGCTGGATGTCGCGCGTCTGGGCGGGACTGCCGTAGTTCCGCCAGGAGGATGCACGCAACCGCTCGCGCTCGACGTGCCGGTCGGGCAGCTCGTCCAGGAAGCGGGAAGGGAGGTTGTGCGTCGTCCGTCCCCACAGGAGCCGCGACGAGGCGTGCGTCAGCAAGAGCCACTCCTTTGCGCGCGTGAGGCTGACGTAGAAGAGACGGCGCTCCTCCTCGATCCCCTGCTCCTCGATCGAGCGGCCGCTCGGAAAGATCTCCTCCTCCACCCCGACGAGGAAGACGGCGCGAAACTCGAGCCCCTTGGCGTTGTGCGTCGTCATCAGCGTCACGTTGCTCTCGCCGGTGAGCGCATCCTGATCGGAGTAGAGCGAGATCTCTTGCAAGAACCCCGACAGGGTCGGCTCCTGCGCGCCCGCGTGGTACTCGCGGGCGCCGTCGACGAAGGCCTCGAGATTCTCGATCCGGCCGCGGGACTCGATCGTCCGCTCGGCCTCGTACGCCTCGAGCGTCCCGGTGCGGTCGAGCACTGTCTGCAAGAGCTCCGGCACGTCGAGCTCCTGCGCCGCCGAGCGCAGCGAGTCGAGCAGGTTCTTCAGCGACGTCACCGCCTTTACGGCCGCGGTGCCGAGACCCGCGTCTCCCGGGCGATCGAGCGCCTCGAAGAGCGAGCTGCCCTGGGCATCCGCGTGGGCGACGAGGCGGGAGATGGTGGTGTCGCCGATGCCGCGCTTCGGCCGGTTCGCGATCCGCATCAGCGAGACGGCGTCGGACGGGTTGTCGAGCACCTGCAGGTAGGCGGTGGCGTCCTTAACCTCGGCACGCTCGTAGAAGCGCGGTCCCCCGATCACCCGGTAGCCGATCCCCTGCAGCCGCAGGGTCTGCTCGAGCACGCGTGACTGCGCGTTCATCCGGTAGAAGACCGCGATCTCGCTGCCCCCATAGCCCTCTTCGACGAGCCCGGCGATCTGCGCGGCGACGTACCGCGCCTCGGCGTGCTCGTCTTCCACCTCGACGACGCGCACCGGGTCACCCTCGCCGAGCTCCGACCAGAGCCGCTTCTCCTTGCGCTCGGTGTTGTGCGAGATGACGGCGTTCGCGGCTTCGAGGATCGCGTTGGTGGAGCGGTAGTTCTGCTCGAGCGCGATCGTGCGGGTACTGGGGAAGTCACGCTCGAATTCGAGGATGTTGCGGATGTCGGCGCCGCGGAAGGCGTAGATCGACTGATCTGGGTCCCCGACTGCGCAGACGTTGTGGTGGGATTCGGCCAGGAGCTGGAGCAGCCGGTACTGGGCGTGGTTCGTGTCCTGATACTCGTCGACGAGGACGTAGCGGAAGGCGTTCTGCCAGCGCTTGCGCGCGTCGGGGAAGCGCTCGAGTACCTCGACGGTGAGCATCAGCATGTCGTCGAAGTCGACCGCATTCGAGGCGTGGAGCCGGCGCTGGTAGAGCTCGTACACCTCGGCCACCGTCTGGTCGTAGAAGGAGGCGACGCGCTCCGTGTACAGCGCAGGCGTCACGAGCTGGTTCTTCGCGTTCGAGATCTGGGCGTGGATCCCGCGTGGAGCGAAGCGCTTCGGATCCTTCTCCAGCTCCTCGAGGCACTGCTTGACGAGTCGCAGCTGATCCTGCGTGTCGTAGATCGTGAAGTTCGAGCGGTAGCCGAGCCGCTCGGCCTCGGCGCGCAACATCCGGCCGCAGGCGGCGTGGAAGGTCAGGATCCAGATCGCCCGAGCGAGCGGGCCGAGCATGTTCGTCAGGCGCTCGCGCATCTCGCCCGCGGCCTTGTTCGTGAACGTGATCGCCAGGATCTCGTTCGGCTTCACGCCGACCGCCGAGATCAGGTGCGCCACCCGGTGGGTGAGCACGCGGGTCTTCCCCGAGCCGGCACCGGCGATGACGAGCAGAGGCCCCTCCGTGTGCAGGACGGCCTCCCGCTGAGCGGGGTTCAGGTTCGCGAGGTACTGGTCAGGAGAGGCGACCGCCGGCATGCGCCGATGCTAGCGAGCGCCCCTGTCGGGGCGCTCGCAGCAGTCGGCGAGACGATCAGCGCCTGGCGCGGATCGTCCGAGTAGCGTTGCTCTGGTTGCCGGAGGCATCCTCCACCGAAACGATCACACGGACCTCGGCGGTGCGGCGCCCCACCAGCAGCTTCTTGCCGGCCGTCGAGAAGACCGCGCGCAGCGGCGCCGAGCCGGCGAGATCGGTCGTGACGGCACGCCCGGTGCCGATCACTCGCGTGCCGAGGACGAGCCGCAGCGTGAACGTACAGCTCTCCGAGCAGGTTGCCCGCACGCGCACGCCGGAGCGCGCGAGCGCGCCGATGCGAGTGGGCGCGACGACGCTCGGAATCCCAACGAGCGGATCCCTCATGTCGGCCGGCGCGACGCCGGCCGCGGCGAGTGCCCGAATCTGCACCCGGCCGCCGATGCGTCCGACGACAGTCGCGGCTCCGGTGGCCAGGTTGATGCGGTGGAGCTGCGAGGACAGCGGATTTCCGGGAATCTCCAGCGCCGCATAGGCGACTCCGTCGCTCGCGGCGATGTCGAAGCCGGTCACGTCGCCGACCTCGACTCCCAGGGCGCCCACGGTCACGAGCGTTCCGTTGTTGGGCGGGTTCTGGAGCACGAGCGTGTTCCTGGCCGCGTCCAGGTCAAAGAGCTGCGTCGTGGTCGCTCCGGCGACGCTGTTCGTGTACCCGGAGGCGACGATGCGCGGCGTGGTGCCGGCCCCGGGATCCCCAGGCGCGTAGGAGAGCTGGCCGTCGACGGCGGCGTTCGCGCCGGTATCCGGGTTCAGCCGCAGGTTCTGACCGCTTTCGGCGGTTACGCGGATCCGGTCGACCGTCGGGTTGAAGTCGAAGCCGAAGGTCGTTCCGCTCAGAGGAGGAACGAACGCGGCCGTACCGATCGAGGTCACGCCGCCGCCGGGCGGGTTGATCCGGTAGAGCCGGCTGGCGCTACTGAGGGCGATGAGCTGGTTCCCTGCCGGACGAACGTCCAGGCCGACGATCTGCTCCCCGGCGGGCAGGCCGGTGAAGGCGACGCGGCTGATCGCCTCCGTCGAGTCGCTCGTAAAGGTGACGAGGCGGTTCTGAGTGTCCACCCCGTAGAAGAGCTCGGCCGCGTCAGCCGCTGCAGCGCGGCCGAGCCCCCCTGCGCAGAGGAGTGCGGACACGAGCAAGAGGATCCGTGGTTTGGGCATGTGAAGGTCTCCGTGGTTGGGTACACCCGTCAGTTCGTGTCTTTCCACCGGCACGGTTCGGTTCCTCACCAACCGTTACAAACCGCTTACGGGACGCTCACTGGAAACGGCTGCCTGGCGAGGGCAGGCAGGACCTGTGCGGTCACCCACAGCGGTGTCGTCGCGTAGCGCGCCGAGTAGCGGTAGCTCCCGTCCGACTGGCGCAGGCGGGCGAGGTAGCGGAAGGCCGCGGGATCAGGCTCGCGTCGGGCGGCGATCAGCGCCTGGATCGCCCATGCGGTCGACTGGGCGTCCGAGCCGCGGCCGTCACTGAGCTCGAAGCCCCCGTCCGCGTTCTGGTGCCGCCGGAGGAACGCCACGCCGCGATCGATCGACCGTCCTGCCACGCCGGCCGAGCGGAGTGCCTGGATAGCGGCTGCCGTGTCGTTCGTGTCCGGCGCACCCCCGGCGTGCCACGACCAGCCCCCGGACGGGCGTTGAGCAGCGACGAGCGCCTGGACGAGCACCCGGGGCGCGGGCTCGCCCGCCTGCCGCAGCGCCAGGAGCGTCCAGATCGTCGCGTTGACGAGCTTTCCCGGTCGAACGGCGCGGAGGCGCGGCAGGAGCTCGTCCGGCCGGTCGCCGGCTGCGGCACGAGCCATCGCCACGAGCGCGAGGCCCGTCGGGTCGGAGGGCGAGCGTTGGGCGAGATACTCGGCGGCACCGCCGGTGTCGGCACCGGCCGCAACGAGACCGAGCGTCGCCCACGCCGTGAGCTGTGGATCGCCGAAGCCGCCGTCCTCCCGCTGCTGGCCTTGGACGTAGGTCGTCGGCGTCGCCAGAGCCGCCGCGGCGACAACCGTCGCGAGCAGCTTCATGCCCACTGGATCTCGGTTCGTGAGCGGCGCTCGAAACGCTCGAGCACCCGCCGCAGTTCCGGCCCGGCCACGAGCGCGAGCACGAGGTTCCCGGCACCGTGCGCGATGTTGAAGGGGACGCCGGCGGCGAGACGCGCGAGCAGGGCCGCCTCGGTGTGCGGGTAGAACCCGTACCAGAGCCAGAAATCCATCACGGTGCCGAAAGCGAACCCGAGCGCCACGGTAAAGGCCGCGAACGCGGATCGGCGCCGGAGGAGCGGCGCGAGGACTCCGCCGAGCAGGCCGCAGCCGCCCCAGGCCAGCATCTGCCAGGGCGTGTGCGGACCTTGACCGAGGAAGAAGTTCGAGGCGAGAGCGGCGACGGCACCGACGGCGAAGCCGCGCTTCGGGCCGAGCGCGGCGCCGGAAGCGGCCACGAGCACCGTCACCGGCTGCACGCTCGGAATGGGTGCGAAGAGGACGCGGCCGGCAGCGGCGAGACCACCAAGGGTCGCGACGAGGGTCAGATCGCGCGCCGCCATCGTGCCGCCCTCGAGCCACGCGAAACCGGCGGCGAGAACCGCAACCGCTGCGAGCAGGACGGCGATGCCGCCACGGGCGGGGTCGAGCGCCGCCCAGGCCGCGAGCGCAAGTGCCGCTGCGGCACAAGCTCCAACGAGCCTAGACGGCAACCGCTGCCCCCTTGCAAGAGACCGGTGCGATGCGCTCGACGGGAAGCTCAACCCGTCGGTGCACCGGCAGGTCGGGATCGTGCGTCGCCAGGAGGACAGCACCGCCTGCGTCGGCGTACTCGAGGAGGCGGCGGCCGAGATCGCGCTTGCGGTCGGGATCGAGCCCGCGCGTCGGATCGTCGAGCACGAGGAGGTCGGGCTGCCCGACCTCGACCGAGGCCAGCGCCAGCCGCTCCCGCTCGCCGCTCGAGAGGTCGCGCGGATGCCGAGAGGCCGCCCACCCGAGGCCGACCCGCTCGAGCGCCGCCCGAGCACGGGACAGATCATCGGCAACCGCCAGGGACACCTCGTCGAGCGCCGTCTCGCGGACGAGATACCGACCGGGGTCTTGCAGCAGCAGGAGGGCGCGCCCCCGCCGCTCCACCGTGCCTCCGTTGGGATCGAGTAGACCCGCAGCGATTTTCGCGAGAGTCGTCTTGCCCGAGCCGTTCGGCCCCGTCAGCCCCACGATCTCGCCGCGGCGCACGTCGAGGTCGACCCGGTCGAGCACGCACTCTCCGTTGCCGTACGCAAACGAGATCCCGCGCAGCCGGAGCAAGAGGTCGCCGCGCCCGGAGGAGGCGCGCCCGGAGAAGGATTGTGTCGCTGCGACACTAGCCTCCGTGTAGGCAGGGCGGTTCGCAGCCAGCCAGCCGCGTGCCTCGGCCACCGGAGCGTCGAGGACGATCCGACCGCCGTCGAGGAAGACGACGCGCGTCGCCAGCTCGAGGGCGCGGGCGACTCGCTGCTCGGAGAGGACGATCGTGTTCCCGAGCCGAGCGACGGCTGCGAGGAAGAGCGCGGCGGCCTCGGAATCGAGCTGTGACGTCGGCTCGTCGAGCAGGAGCAGCTGGGGCTCAAGCGCGAGCGCCGCGGCGAGGCAAACCCGTTGGAGCTCGCCGCCGGAGAGCTCGACGAGCTTGCGGTCGTGCAGGTGCAGAGCGTCGACGGCAGCGAGCGAGCGGGAGGCCGTCGGCCAGATCTCCGCCGCTGCAGTGCCGAGGTTCTCGAGCCCGAACGCGACCTCGTTCGCGGCGATCGTCATCACGACCTGATCCTCGGGATCCTGGAACACCGTCGCGACCGTCCCTGCCAGCTCGGCCGGCCGCACGTCGCGCGTGTCGCGCCCGTCGACAACGACACGGCCGGAGAAGCAGCCGCCGTGGAAGTGCGGCACGAGGCCCGAGAGCGCGCGGAGGAGCGTCGACTTGCCAGACCCCGACGAGCCCAGCAGCGCGATCACCTCACCCGACTCGATCCGGAGCGAGACGTCGGTGAGCGCGCGGTCACCGCCGGGATAGGAGAAGGAGAGACCGGAGACCTGAACCAACGGCCCTAGAGCCATAGCGCTCCCGCAACCACGCCGAGCGCGGCCAGGCCCATGACCAGGCGGTCGCGCGTCCGCCAGGGCGGTCGAGGCGCGCGAGTGGCACCTGCTCGCCCGAAACCACGGGCCTCCATCGCCTCTGCGAGCGTCGTCGCCCGCTCGAGCGAGCCGGCCACGAGCGGCGAGAGCAGAGTCGCATAGCCACGCGCGCCTTCGAGCTGCACCCCCCGCCCTCGAACCGACTCCGCCAGCCCGATCGCGTCCCGCTCGAGCGAGGGAACGAGCCTCGTCGCGAGCGCGACAGCGAGGGCGGAACGCCGCGCGAAGCCTGCCGCCGCGACGAGCCGGTCGTGATCCAGGAGGAGCGCGTAGCCGGAGAACGCGAGCGCGAGCGCGGTCAGCCGGAGCGCGTTCAGCGCCGCCTCGTGGAGCTCATCGGTCGTGACGTCGAGCGGTCCGACGACCGGGATCGTCGGTCCGCTCCAGAGGACAGCGCCTTCCGGGCTCGACCAGAGGAAGGGCGAGACCACGAGGACGCCGACGCCGGTCGAGATCGCGCCGAAGAGGTAGACGCGGCGACGATGGGCCGGCGCGCGCACGCAGACGAGGAGGAGCACGAAGGCGATCACGGCAACCGACACGAGGCGATCGGCCAGCAGTGCCGCGACCCCGGCCGACGCCAGCAGTGCGGCAGCAGCTCCGGGACTCACGGGATCGTGTACCGCCGCACAGCGGGCGCCGGCGAGCCGCTGAGGACAAAGCGAACCGGATCGCCGGCCGACTCGCCCAGCAGCTCCGCTCGGAAAGCAGGCGACCCAGCCCGAACCTCGAGCACGTTCGCGCCGTCCGGCACGCTCGTCCCGAGCGAGGCGACCGAGTCCGCTTCGATGAGCGCGCCCAGCCGAGCGGCTCGGCGCGCCTCCGACGGCTCGTACCTCACAACCGCCCGTCGCTCCTCTCCGGCGAAACCATGGAGGAAGGGCTCCGGGAAGGATCCCACGACGACGCGCGCCTCCCCTTCCCGCTCCCAGGCGCGGTAGTCCCACCAGGCGACGTCGCCGTCGCGGAGGCGGTACTCGCTCGCGCTGCGGTCGCCCTCGTAGCCGTTCACGAACCAGAACCAGTCGCGCTGCCGGTCGAGGTCGCCCTCCAGGCCGGCCACCGCCTGCAGGTAGCGGCCGCCGTAGCGGGTCTCGATCTCGACCTCTGATGCGAGCGCTCGCATCAGGGTCTGCCCGGCCGGTACCTCGGCCTCGAGCAGCACGCGCGCGCCGCGATCCTGCGTGACCCAGAGCGTCGCCGTGCCCTCCCCCCCGCCGCTTCCGCCACAGCCGGCGAGGAGGAGGACGACGACGCCGAGCGCGCAGACGCGCCGCACCTCATTGCACCGAGTTCGACCGGACGGCACCGGGCGCGGTCGCGCGCACGAGCCCGGAGTGGCGGCCGATGCACGCCCGCCCGTTGCGCGTCGGAAAGCGCTTTGCGCCCACGTGGAGCGTGGCGCGGGCAGCGCCGGTTCGCTTGCCGGCGTCGTTCACGGACTGGACGAGATAGCAGTCGCGCGGCAGCCGCCGGAGCTCGAGAGTCGGCGGCCCGCCCGCGGCCCCGAAGGTGGCGTAGTACCAGAGGACGACGTCGCCGTTCTCCAGCACGACCTTGTCCGCTCCCACGGGCGGCGAAACGCCGTTCACCTTGAACACCCAGCCGGTCGTCTCGGCAGCGGCGTACTTGCCGATCTGGCTGACGTAGTCGCCGAACGAGCTGGTCGTCAGGGCGTAGTGGAACTCCCCGGCCGTGCTAGCGACGTCGAGGGCCTGCAGCGCGTTGTCGGCTTGCAGCGAGGGCTGCGCGGAGCCGTAGATCGTCTGGGTCCTGCCTTCGACACGCACCTTGACATCGGCTGCGAGAGCCGACGCCGAGAAGATCGTTGCCAGCAGCAACGAGAAGACCGTGAGCACACGTAGCACGAATCCTCCTTCCGCGAGGGGTTCGGTATGGGGAGCCGGGCAGGTCTTCTGACTCGGGGCTCCCTTCTCCGTGGCCTTCCCGGCCTCTCAGCCAGTGGCGTTTCCACGGGAAGCGCTACCCCTCACAGCGGCGGGACCGTCCCGGACTCTCACCGGGTTCCCTCACCGGGCTCCGTGATCGTGCCGGAGCCTATCATCGTACGGGTGCCTTCGGTGCTCCGACTCTGGGCTCCGGTCCTCGTCTGGGCCGGCGTCATCTTCGCGCTCTCGTCGGTGTCCGATCTCGGCACCGGCCTCGGCGGTTGGGAACTCGCGCTCCGGAAGCTCGCGCACGCCGCGGAGTTCGCGGTGCTCGCTGCGCTGCTGCTGCGCGCGGTGCGGCGGGA
>Ga0136616_10001661_pt1 | contig 11713 bp, 12 predicted proteins | sample AntDrymUQ2992106_2_FD_106648 | JGI IMG/M metagenome (GOLD analysis project Ga0136616, IMG submission 106648) | Polar desert sand microbial communities from Dry Valleys, Antarctica - metaG UQ299 (21.06) | ecosystem: Environmental > Terrestrial > Soil > Desert | place: Antarctica: Dry Valley...
CGCATCGAGGGAAACCCCGCCGAACGGCATTTCGCGGTGAAGAGTGGTTCGCGAGGTCGTGCGCTTGTGAACACGACGGACCGTTACCGGGGAAGCATCCTGGTTGAGCCGAGTTCGGACTCCTCGCTGGACCTCGAAATCACGGCGGATGGTCAGTGGTCCTTTGAGGTGGGTGACGCGCTTACAAGCGCCCGCCTACTGGAGGGATCACTCGCCGGCGTGGGCGATGATGTCCTGCGCTGGGCTGGCGATCGAACGTCACTCCAGTTTAGGGGCAACGCGCCGAGGCGCCACTTCGCCGTCGTCGCGCACATGGGTGGCCGGCGGAAAAGCCTCATCAACACGACGGACCCCTACTCCGGTCGTGTGCTGCTCACTGAGGGTCCAGCGCTGCTCAGCGTGCTTGCAACCGGACCGTGGCAGTGCACCGTCGAGGACTGACGAGCCGACGAGCGGGTACCAGCTACGGCACGCCCGGCTGGCTGTGTGTTGATGCGGCCTCGTACGGCTACCGTTAGCGCATGCTGCGTGACGGCCCCATCCCGAGATTCGTGCACGGAATTCTTGAATACGCCCTGGGCGTGCTGTTCATCGCTGCCCCGTTCATATTCGATTTCAAATCCGGTGCGGCAACCGGGATGTCGGTCGCGGTCGGGGTCCTCATCCTGATCCTCGCCGCGGTGACTGAGGGCCCGGTCAGCCTGGTCAACCAGCTGCCGGTCCTCCTGCACGTCGCGCTGCTCTACCTGCTGGCGATCTTCCTCATCGCCGCTCCGTTCCTCCTCGGCTTCTCCGATGAAGTGCCACCGCGGAACTTCTTCATCATCAGCGGAGTGTTGTTGTTGCTCATCACCATCGGCACCCGGTTCCGCCGCTCCGAACCTGATTCTGGCGCCGGAAAGGCCGCGGTTCGCCGGGGGCGAACGACGGATCGCCCGGCTCCCGATGCGACGGCTCAGGACACCGCACCGCCGGATCGGGGCAGTTCCCGCGGGACGGATCACGTAGCGCCCGGGAACTACGAAGTTGCGCCCGGGAGCTATCAACCGGCGCCCGGTGCCGGCGCTTCGCCCGCCGCCGGATCGCCCCCACAAACCGGCAGCCGCCTGCCACCGGTGCCCGGACCGACGGGACGACAGGAACCACCGGCGCCGCCCAACCCTGCATAGAGTTTCGATGTCGTGCATAATGATGCATTGTGGCGTCCAAACAATTCAGTGCAGCCGTAGCCGGCGCCTCGGGGTACGCCGGAGGTGAGTTGTGTCGGCTACTCGCCGGCCATCATGGGATCGCGCTTCGTACCGCCTGCGCAGCCTCATCAGTGGGCGACCCGCTCAGTGCCCACCATCCACACCTGCACGCCCTTGGGGACTATGTTCTCGCGCCGACTGACCTGGCGACGCTGGCCGGTCACGACATCGTCTTCCTGGCCCTGCCGCACGGTCATTCAGCTGAGTTCGGCGCCGAGTTGTCCGCCGAGACTCTGGTCGTCGATCTGGCCGCGGATCACCGGCTGTCCAGCGCCGCGGATTGGGAGCGTTGGTACGGCGGGACATATGCGCCGGCCTGGCCGTACGGGATGCCCGAGCTTCCGGGCGCACGCGAGAAGCTCGTAGCGGCACGCAGGATCGCCGTACCCGGCTGCTACCCGACGGCCGCAATCCTGGCCATGGCGCCGGCCCTGGCTGCCGGCCTGGTGGCTCCCGACGTGGTCATCGTGGCCGCGAGCGGCACATCCGGTGCCGGTCGCAAGCCCGCCAGCAACCTGCTGGGCAGCGAGGTCATGGGCGCGGTCAGCGCCTACGGCGTCGGCGGAGCCCACCGGCACACGCCTGAGATCGTCGAGCACCTCAGCCATGCAGGCGAAGTCGAGGTACGAGTGTCCTTCACCCCGATGCTCGCCCCCATGTCACGAGGCATCCTGGCCACCTGCAGCGCACCGCTGGCCGGAGAATCCGATCCGCACGCCGCCCGGTCGGTGTATGAGAAGGCCTACGCCGACGAGGCGTTCGTCACTGTGCTGCCCGACGGCGCCTGGCCGAACACCGGCTCCGTCCTGGGCTCGAACTCCGTCCACCTCCAAGTCGCCGTGGACGCCGCTGCGATGCGGCTGGTCGTGGTTGCAGCCCTGGACAACCTCACCAAGGGGACGGCGGGGGCCGCCATCCAGAGCGCCAACCTGGCGCTGGCCCTTCCGGAGACCATGGGTCTGCCGACCGTGGGATTGGCACCGTGAGCACCACCGCCGCACGGGGGTTCCGGGCGGCCGGCGTCGCCGCCGGCCTGAAGTCTTCTGGTGGCCTCGATGTCGCTCTTGTCGTCAACGACGGCCCCTCCTACGCAGCAGCGGGCGTCTTCACCAGCAATCGGGTCAAGGCAGCCCCCGTCCTTTGGTGCCAGCAGATCCTGACCTACGGCCAACTGCGCGCTGTCGTACTCAACTCCGGCGGTGCCAACGCGTGCACCGGGCCGGACGGATTCGCCGACACCCACCGCAGCGCTGAACATGTGGCCGCTGAACTGGAGATCGGCGCGATCGACGTCGGGGTGGCATCTACCGGGCTGATCGGCCTGCGGCTAGCGATGCCTGAGCTGCTGACCGGGATCAGCGCCGCCGTCGAACAACTGTCCACCGAGGGTGGGCACAACGCCGCGGAAGCGATCATGACCACCGACTCGGTGCCCAAACAGGCCAGCGTGACCCGCGACGGCTTCACCGTGGGCGGAATGGCAAAGGGCGCCGGCATGCTCGCACCCGGATTGGCAACCATGCTCGTCGTCGTCACCACCGACGCCCAGGCAGACGCCAGGACGTTGCAGTCCGTCCTGCGGCGGGCAACCGCGATGACCTTCGACCGAGTGGACAGTGACGGCGCGATGTCGACGAACGACACCGTGCTCCTACTCGCCAGCGGCGCCAGCGGCTGCGCACCCGAACCGACGGCTCTGACGCAAGCCGTGACCCAGGTCTGCGATGACCTCGCTCAACAACTGCTCGCCGATGCCGAAGGTTCCACCAAGGACATCTCGATCACCGTCGAACAGGCCGCCACCGTGGACGATGCACTGGTCGTCGCCCGGGCGATCGCCCGCAACAACCTGGTCAAGTGCGCCTTCTTCGGTGCCGATCCCAACTGGGGCAGGATCCTGGCCGCGGTCGGCACAACCACCGCCGCGTTCGATCCCGACGACCTCGACGTGGTCATCAACGGCATCGAGGTCTGCCGCGCCGGAGGGATCGGCGAGGACCGGGACACCTGCGACCTGACCGGTCGAGCCGTCGGGGTACGGGTACGTCTGCACGCCGGAAAGGACCAGGCCACCGTATGGACGAATGACCTCAGCGTGGCCTATGTCCATGAGAACTCGGCGTACAGCTCGTGACGGCCTGCGAGGTACCGAGCCAGGTTCGACGCTGGGGGAGCAGTCGCCCGATGCGGCCCGACGACCCTGAGCGCGACGCTGCCCGGGCGGCGATCCTGACCGACGCCCTGCCCTGGCTCAAGGAGTTCTTCGGGCAGATCGTGGTGATCAAGTACGGCGGTAACGCGATGATCGACGAAGACCTGAAGCGGGCCTTTGCCGAGGACATGGTGTTCCTCCGGTACGTCGGCATACGCCCGGTGGTGGTGCACGGTGGCGGACCGCAGGTATCGGCGATGCTGAGCCGGCTGGGGATCGCGAGCGAGTTTCGAGCCGGACTGCGGGTGACCACCGAGGAGACGATCGACATCGTCCGGATGGTCCTGGTCGGTCAGGTCGGTCGAGAGCTGGTCGGCCTGATCAATGCGCACGGTTCGCACGCGGTAGGCCTGTCCGGTGAAGATGCGCACCTGTTCACCGCAGAGCGCACCATGGCTCGGGTGGACGGCGAACCCGTCGACATCGGGCTGGTGGGCGACGTGGCCGCGGTCAATCCGGCGGCGGTTCTCGACCTCGTCGCGTCCGGCCGGATTCCGGTCGTGTCCTCAGTCGCGCCCGACGTCCATGGCACCGTGCACAACCTCAACGCCGATACCGCCGCCGCCGCGCTGGCCGCAGCCCTCGGGGCGGTCAAGCTCGTCGTACTCACCGACGTCGAGGGGCTCTACAGCGACTGGCCGGATCGCTGCTCACTGGTCCAACAGATCACCACCGGCGAACTGGAGACCGTGCTGCCGTTCATCGACAGTGGGATGGCGCCGAAGATGGCGGCCTGCCTGCGCGCTGTCCAGGGCGGCGTCAAGCGCGCCACGGTGGTCGACGGCCGGCTGCCGCACGCGTTGCTGCTCGAGATGCTGACCAGTGAGGGCACCGGGACGATGGTTGTCCCGTCACCCTCGTCCGCCCCGACCACCGGAGAGGATCCGCAGCGATGACTGCACCCACGGCTACCCTGATCCAAAGGTGGGACGCGGTGATGTCCGCGAACTACCGGACCCCGCCGATCGCGCTGGTCCGCGGGAGCGGCGCGCACGTGTGGGACGAGACCGGCAAGGTGTATGTCGACCTGATCGGCGGCATCGCGACCAACGTCCTCGGCCATGCCCACCCGGCCGTCGTCGAGGCAGTCACCCGCCAGATCAGCACCCTGGGCCACACCTCGAACCTCGTCGTGAACGAGCCCGCGATCCTGCTTGCCGAGCGGTTGCTCGACCTCGTCGGTCGTCCCGGTCGGGTCTTCTTCTGCAATTCCGGCGCTGAGGCGAACGAGGCAGCCTTCAAGGTCTCCCGGCTGACCGGGCGGACCGGCATCGTCGCCGCTCTCGGCTCCTTCCACGGACGAACCATGGGCGCTCTCGCGCTCACCGGTCAACTGGAGAAAGCCGCCGCATTCGCCCCGCTGCCCGCCGGCGTGACACACATCCCGTACGGCGACACCGCGGCTCTCGACGCGGCCGTGGACCAGGACACCGCGATGGTGATGCTGGAGCCGATCCTCGGGGAGGGCGGCGTGGTGTCCGCGCCGCCGGGATTTCTTGCCGACGCCGAGGCCGCAGCCCGCAGTGCCGGGGCGCTGTTCGCCCTCGACGAGGTGCAGACCGGAATGGGGCGGACGGGTGCTTGGTTCGCTCATCACTCCAGTGGTGTGCAGCCGGATCTGCTGACCCTCGCCAAGGGGCTCGGTGGGGGGCTGCCGATCGGGGCGATGCTCGCCTTTGGGCAGGCCGCAGAACGGCTCCAGCCGGGTAGCCATGGGTCCACCTTCGGCGGCAACCCGGTCTCCTGTGCCGCAGCGCTGGCCGTGATCGATGCGATCACGAGCGAGGATCTGCTCGGCCGGGCCAAGCACATCGGCGAGTCGATCGTCGCTGGGGTCGCGGCTCTGGGCAATCCGTTGTTCACCGGAGTCCGCGGCGAAGGGGCACTCCTGGCGATCACGATGTCTCTTCCGGAGGCGGCGGCGCTCGAGTCGGCGTTGCGTACGGCCGGATTCCTGGTCAACGCGGTCGCCAAGGACGCCATCCGGCTTGCTCCGCCGTTGGTGATCACCGACGACCAGATGAGCGCGTTCCTCGATGCGCTCGGTTCGATCACGATTGGCAGCGATTCATGACCCGACACTTCCTGCGCGATGACGACCTGACCTCCCAGGAGCAGGGCGAGATTCTCGCCCTCGCAGCCGACCTGAAGGCCAAGCGGCCGGCTGGCCCACGGCCACTGGACGGGCCTCGAACGGTCGCCCTGATCTTCGACAAGCCCTCCACCCGTACCCGGGTGTCGTTCTCCATCGGGATCGCCGAACTCGGCGGATATCCACTGGTGATCGATGCCCAGAACAGCCAACTCGGTCGCGGTGAGCCGATCGAGGACACCGCGCGGGTCCTGGACCGCCAATGCGCGGCGATCGTGTGGCGGACCTTCGGCCAGGAACGGATCGAGGCGATGGCCTCGGCCAGCCGGGTCCCGGTGATCAACGCGCTGACCGACGAGTTCCATCCATGTCAGATCCTGGCCGACCTGCAGACCGTCGCCGAGCGACGCGGGGCACTCGCCGGGCTGACGATGACCTATCTGGGCGACGGGGCCAACAACATGGCCCACTCCTACCTCCTCGGTGGGGCGCTGGCCGGCATGCACGTACGGATCGGCTCCCCGCAGGACTACCAGCCCGACCCGGCGATCCTGGACCAGGCCGGGCGGCTGGCCGCAGAGACCGGCGGCTCGGTGCTCTGGACCTCCGACGCCGCAGCGGCAGCTGATGGAGCCGACGTGCTGGCCACCGACACCTGGGTGTCGATGGGACAGGAGGGGCAAGGCGGCGACCGCGCGACCCCGTTTGCCGCGTACGCGATCGACTCGCGAGCGCTGACTCGGGCTGCGGACACGGCGATCGTGCTGCACTGCCTACCTGCCTACCGCGGCAAGGAGATCGCCGCCGAGGTGATCGACGGCCCGAACAGCGCCGTCTGGGACGAGGCCGAGAACCGGCTGCACGCCCAGAAGGCCCTGCTCGTCTGGCTTCTTCGGGTGGGGGAGTGACTCTCAGATGACGATGGCCACACCGCTGACCCGCAGCGCCCGACATGCTCGCATCGTCGAACTTCTCGATGCGGGCAACATCCGTTCACAGTCCGATCTGGCCGCGGCGCTGGATGCCGCAGGTGTCGCGGTGACCCAGGCGACCCTGTCCAGAGACCTCGATGAGCTGGGAGCGGTGAAACTGCGTGGCGTCGACGGGGAACCGGCCGTCTACGTTCTGCCCCAGGAGGGTGCTTCCCCGCTCCGGCCGGCCCAACGGGCCCCCGATGTACTGATCCATCGGCTCGGAGAACTACTCACCGGGGTGGAGGCCAGCGCAAACCTGGTGGTGGTCCGAACCCCGCCGGGAGCCGCCCAGTTCCTGGCCTCGGCACTGGACAAGGCGGGCCTCCCGGCCGTCCTCGGAACGATCGGCGGCGACGACACCGTCCTGGTGCTCACCCGCGATCCCGATGGCGGACCGGCGCTGGCCGCCGAACTGGCCGAACTGGCCGGCCGCGCCCGCCGCGGCACATCACCTCTTCCCGCACCGACGAGCAAGGAGCACAGCAGCCCATGACCACAACTCCCGCGGCGCGTGAACGTGTCGTCCTGGCCTATTCCGGCGGCCTGGACACCTCAGTGGCGATCGGCTGGATCGCCCAGGCGACCGGCGCGGAGGTCGTGGCGGTTGCCTGCGACGTCGGCCAGAACGGCGAGGATCTCGAGGTCATCCGCGAGCGCGCGCTGGCCTGCGGTGCCGTCGAGGCGGTCGTCGCCGACCTACGCTCGGAGTTCGCCAGCGAGTACTGCGGACCGGCGCTGCGCGCCAACGCTCTCTACATGGACCGCTATCCACTGGTCTCCGCACTGTCCCGCCCGGTGATCGCCAAGGCCCTGGTTCGAGCGGCGCAGACCTACGGCGCAAACACGGTTGCCCACGGCTGCACCGGCAAGGGCAACGACCAGGTGCGCTTCGAGGTGGGGATCGCCGCGCTTGCGCCGTACATGAAGGTCCTGGCCCCGGTCCGCGACTCGGGGATGACCCGGGACAAGGCGATTGCCTTCGCCGAGGAACGCTCGCTGCCGATCGACGTGACCAAGAAGTCACCGTACTCGATCGATCAGAACCTCTGGGGTCGTGCGGTGGAGACGGGTTTCCTCGAGGACATCTGGAACGCCCCGATCGAGGACGTCTATGAATACACCCAGAACCCGGCCACGCCGCGCGAGGCCGACGAGGTCGTTATCGGCTTCACCGAAGGGATCCCGACCTCGGTCGACGGCGAGTCGGTGTCGGTGCTGCAGGCGATCGAGCTGCTCAACCGGCGGGCCGGGGCTCAGGGGGTCGGTCGGTTGGACATGGTCGAGGACCGGCTGGTCGGGATCAAGAGCCGCGAGGTCTACGAGGCACCGGGCGCGATCGCCCTGATCACCGCGCACCAAGAGCTGGAGAGTGTCACGGTGGAGCGTGACCTCGCCCGGTTCAAGCGACAGGTCGGGCAGCGCTGGGCCGAGCTGGTCTACGACGGGCTGTGGTTCTCCCCGCTGAAGCAGGCGCTGGACGCCTTCCTCGTCGAGGCCAGCCGTAGGGTGACCGGCGAGGTACGGATGACGCTGCACGGCGGCCGCGCCGTTCCGACCGGCCGGCGCAGCGAGGCATCCCTGTACGACTTCGGGCTCGCGACCTACGACTCCGACGACACCTTCGACCAGGGCCTGGCCAAGGGCTTCGTCGAGCTGTGGGGACTACCGAGCAAGCTGGCCGCGGCCCGCGACCAGCGTCTGGCAGGGTCCACCGGGTGACCTCCGGAACCTCGTCCGCTCGGCTCTGGGGTGGCCGGTTCAGCACGGGTCCGGCGCAGGCGCTGGCTGCCCTGTCCCGCTCGGTGCACTTCGAGTGGCGGCTGGCTCCCTACGATCTGCTCGCCTCGCGCGCACACGCCCGAGTGCTGCGCCAGGCCGACCTGCTCACCGGTGCGGAGCTCGACCAGATCCTGGACACGCTGGAGGAGCTGGACGCCGCGGTAAGGGACGGCAGTTTCACTCCTGGGCCCGACGACGAGGACGTGCACGCCACGCTCGAGCGAGGGCTCACCGATCGGCTCGGGCCGCTCGGCGGAAAGCTGCGAGCCGGGCGCAGCCGTAACGACCAGATCGCCACCGACCTGCGGCTCTACCTCCGCGACCAGGTACGGCTGCTCGTCGCGGCTGTCGCTGAGCTCGAGGCGGCGCTGATCGGCAAGGCCGAGGAGCATCCGGACGCACCGGCGCCGGGATTGACCCACCTGCAGCACGCCCAGCCGATCCTGTTCGCCCATCAGCTGCTGGCCCACGTACACGCGCTGGCCCGCGATGTGGATCGGTTGCTCGACTGGGACAAGCGAGCCGCGATCAGCCCGTTGGGTGCCGGTGCGCTGTCCGGATCCGCGTTGCCCCTCGACCCGGACGCGGTGGCCGCTGAGCTCGGCTTCGACTCGGCCGCCACGAACTCCCTCGATGCGGTCTCCGACCGGGACTTCGCGGCGGAGTTCCTCTTCGTGGCCGCGCTGCTCGGCGTGCACCTGTCCCGGCTCGGGGAGGAGGTCATCCTGTGGACGACGACCGAGTTCGGCTGGGTGGAGCTCGACGACGCCTTCGCCACCGGCTCCTCGATCATGCCGCAGAAGAAGAACCCGGACATCGCAGAGCTCGCCAGGGGCAAATCCGGACGCTTCATCGGGCACCTCACCGGACTGCTGGCCACACTCAAGGGTCTCCCGCTGGCCTATGACCGCGATCTGCAGGAGGACAAGGAGCCGGTCTTCGACACCGTCGACCAACTGCTCCTGCTGTTACCGGCACTGGCCGGGATGGTCGCGACGATGCGGGTGAACGAGCAGCGGCTGGCCGACTCGACCCCGACCGGTCACGCCCTGGCCACCGAGGTCGCCGACTGGCTGGTACGCGGCGGGGCACCTTTCCGGGACGCGCACGAGGTCAGTGGCGCCCTGGTGCGGCAGGCCACCGCCGACGGGGTGGAACTGTGGGAGCTCTCGGATGAGGCGATGCTGGCCGTCGATTCCCGGCTCATCCCCGCCGTACGGGAGGTGCTCACCGTACGTGGCGCCCTCGAGGCCCGATCCGCAGTCGGCGGGACTGCGCCTGTCCGGGTGGCTGAACAGATCGTGGCATTGACCACCCTTCTCGCCGCGCACCATGCATGGAGCCGCGACCCGCTGCGCCGTCCCTGAGTGGTGGACCTCGCCGAGCTGTTGTCCCGGCGGGCGTTGGACGTCGCCCCGCAGCTGCTCGGCGTCGTGTTTGCGCACCGATCCCCGGAGGGTGTCGTTGCCGTACGGATCACCGAGGTCGAGGCATACAGCGGCGACGGAAGCGACCCGGCGGCGCACACCCATCGCGGACCGACTCCACGCAACAAGGTCATGTTCGGCCCGCCAGGCACCCTCTACGTCTACTTCAGCTATGGGATGCACTGGTGCGCAAATGTGGTGTGCTCGCCGCATGGCTCCGGAGAAGCGGTCCTGCTCCGAGCTGGAGAGGTCGTTGACGGGATCGAGGTGGCGCGCCGCCGACGCCCGGCCGCCCGCCGTGATGTCGACCTCGCGCGCGGGCCGGCTCGGCTCACCCGGGCGCTGGCCATCACCGGTGCGGACAACGGAAGGAATCTGCTCGATCCGCGATGCACGATGCATCTGAGCCCGCGAGCTCCGGTTCTGGAGAAATCCCAGGTGCGGACCGGGCCGAGGGTGGGCATCTCCAAGGCAGTCGACCTGCCCTGGCGGTTCTGGCTCGACGTCGAGCCGACGGTGAGTGAGTCGCGGAAACCACGGGTCTGAGGCACCGGCCGGCGTTGCGGTCGCGGTGGTGGCGGCCTAGCGTCCTAGCTCTGTCCCGGGGCCGGGGGAGCGAGCACCGAGGGGGCCACCGCGTGCACGAACTGTCCATCACGCAGAGCGTCATTGACGTCGTAACCGAGCGCACGGGTGGTGATCGAGTGGCCATCGTGCGGCTGCAGATCGGCAAGCTCTCCGGGATCGTGCCAGACTCCGTACGATTCTGCTTCGAACTCATCGCGGCAGATACCCCGCTGGCCGGTGCCGTGTTGGAGATCGACGAACCGCTGGGCCGCGCACACTGCAAGGGTTGCGGCGAGGACTTCGAGCTGCGGGATCTGATCTTGCTGTGCCCGTGCGGCAGCGCCGATGTCGTGGTGATGGCTGGTACCGAATTGGCTGTCAAATCTGTGGAGGTCGTCTAGATGTGCGTCACCTGTGGTTGCGGGGACTCTGCTGGGGTAAGAGTTCGTTTGCCCGGGGTGCCCGGCGATGGTCACCAGCACTCCCACGAGCACCCGCACGACCAGTTGCATGATCATTCCCATGAGCAAGACCCCAGCCACGGCCACGACCACCCGCACACCGGGGAGCCGCGCAGTCAGCCGATTCCGGCGGCGACCAGGACGATCGACATCGAACAGGAGCTGCTGGCCAAGAACGATTCGTTGGCCGAGCACAATCGCGGCTGGCTGGCCGAGCACGGAATCACCGCGATCAATCTGATGAGTTCTCCTGGATCCGGCAAGACATCCCTGCTCGAGCGGACGATCCGGGAAGCCGGCGGGAAGCGGACGGTATGCGTGATCGAGGGAGATCAGGAGACCTTGTTCGACGCCGAACGGATCCGGGCAACCGGGGCGGCGGTGATCCAGGTCAACACCGGTGCCGGCTGCCACCTCGACGCAGACATGCTGCGCCGCGGGATCGAGGCACTCGCTCCGCCTGACGGCTCACTGCTGCTCGTGGAGAACGTCGGAAACCTCGTCTGCCCGGCGCTGTTCGATCTGGGCGAATCCGCCAAGGTCGTGGTCATCTCGGTGACCGAAGGAGCCGACAAGCCGCTGAAGTATCCGCACATGTTCGCCGCCGCAGACCTCATCGTGATCAACAAGATCGACCTGCTGCCCTACGTCGACTTCGACCTCGACCGCTGCCGACGGGATGCTCGGAGCCTGCGCCCCGACGTCGACATTGTTTCCTTATCGGTGAAAAGCGGGGTCGGTATTGACTCCTGGTACGAATGGATCGGGCTTAAGTAAGGCTTGCCTTACCTCTGCATTAACTTCACAATAAACGATCTTTGGCGCGTGACACCGGCGCTATGCCGCGGCAAATGCTTGACACCGGATTCACCGCCGAGTAGACCGAGAGGTACATCACACCGGGGGCCAATCGGGGTTCTCGCGACAGGGCTCAAGAAGCGGGCCCAGAGA
>Ga0136616_10001664_pt1 | contig 11705 bp, 8 predicted proteins | sample AntDrymUQ2992106_2_FD_106648 | JGI IMG/M metagenome (GOLD analysis project Ga0136616, IMG submission 106648) | Polar desert sand microbial communities from Dry Valleys, Antarctica - metaG UQ299 (21.06) | ecosystem: Environmental > Terrestrial > Soil > Desert | place: Antarctica: Dry Valley...
GCAACCAGTACGGCGGCTGAGAGGTTGAAAGTGGTATGCCCATCCGTGTCGATCGCCAGGTGGCTCGCCGCTGCGCTGCCCGTGAGGACGACGAGTGCCGCGCTCGCGAGCACCAGCGCGCGCCGGCGGCTGCGACGATACTGCGCGGCTTTCCCACTAGCGCTCGCGGCAAGGAAGCCGACCGCTCCCGTCGGCCCCGGCCAGGACCTGCGCCTGTTCGTCGGCGACGTGGCCGAGAACCTCGAGGGCTCGAACTGCGATCCGCGGCTGATCGGACGGCTCGAGGAGGGGCTCGGCTCCATACCGCTCGAGTGAGCTCCCGCTAGAGGCGACGACCGGAATTGAACCGGTGTAAACGGCTTTGCAGGCCGCTGCGTAACCACTCCGCCACGTCGCCGAGGCGGGGTCAAGCCTAGCGGCGAGCCGGCTGGGATTCCGGCTCTTCGGCGCCGTCGCCGGCGGGCGCGGCACGGGCCATGGCAGCTTCGCGAGGCGGTGGAGGCGCCACACCGGGCTCGTAGTGAGACGGCTCCACGCCGAGCGCCAGCTCGACGCGCCGGACGCGCTCGAGCGTCCGCTGCGCGAGAATCCGGTTGGCGGCGAGGATGTCTGCGAGTACCCCCAACGCGGCGAGCTGCACGGCCACGATCAAGAGGACCGCTCCGAGGATCACCGCTTGTACATGCCCCGCCCCCTCGCCGATCAGGTGGAGGTAGGCCAGCCGGCCCCACACGATCGACGCGGCGAGGCCGACGATCACCGCGGCGAAGAGGAAGATGCGCAGCGGCTCGTACAGCGAGTAGACGCGAACGATCGCGAGCGCGTTGCGCCTGACGTAGGTCCAGACCGACGGGAAGAGACGCGACTCACGGGTCTCGGGGTTGGTTCCGATCGGGACGTGCTCGAGGGCGACCTGCGTCCTCCCTGCCTGGATAATCGTCTCGAGGGTGTAGGTGAACTGCGACACCACCTGGACCCCGAGCGCCGCCTCGCGGTTGTAGGCGCGAAAGCCGGACGTGGCGTCCGGCACGGCGGTGCGGGAGGCGCTGCGCACGACGGCGCCGCCGACCCGCTGGAGGCGCCGCTTGAAGGTGGGAAGGCCGCGGAGCGTCTCGACCTCGCGGTCGCCGATCACCATGTCCGCTCGGCCCGAGAGGAGTGGCTCGATCAGGCGCGGGATGTCGCGCGCCCGGTACTGGTTGTCGCCGTCGGTGTTCACGATCACGTCGGCCCCGAGCTTGAGGCTCGCGTCGAGGCCGGCCTGGAAGGCCGTGGCGAGGCCCTTGTTGGTGCTCAGGCGCACGACGTGGTCGACGCCGTGGCGGTTCGCGACCTCCACCGTCTTGTCGGTCGAGCCGTCGTCGATCACGAGCCACTCGACGCAGTCGACGCCGGGGAGCGCCCGCGGTAGCTGCGCGAGGACCAGCGGCAGCTGCTCGGCCTCGTTGAGGCACGGGATCTGGATGATCAGCTTCACCTGGCCTGCTCGTTATACCGCCGGCTCCCGAGCAGCGGCGAGCCGGCATGGCGCTCGAGCACGACGTAAGGGCCGAAGCGCGCCGCCTCCCCGTAGCTCTCGGCCAGATAGTCGTCCAGGATCGTGACGCCGCTCGAGCGGCCAGCGCGATTCGGCTCGGGGACGGCCGTGACGGGCGCCGTGAAGCGAACGACGAACGCCGGCCTGGCGCGCTCGAGATCGCTGACGATCTCCTGCTGCACCGGGGCGCTGGTGACCACACCGGGCGCGGCGATGTCGTATCGCGTCGGGTTCGGACGGTCGACCAGGCGGTAGAGGAGCGGGTGGCCGGAGGTGACCAGATCGGCGCGGCGCGTGGCGACATAGATCGGCTCGCCTGGGGGCACCCTCGATCGCAGGAACTCGATCGTGCGCTCGAGCGCCGGCCTACTCGCGGCGTCGATTCGCACGCCGTCGGCCACGGATGCCTCGAGCGTCGCGTTGGCCTCCCTGAGGACAAGCGTTACGCGGTCGATCCCGTGCACGAGTGTGTAAGTGAGGCTTACCCCTGCGATCGCCGACGCCGCAAGCGCCGCGCGCCGAGACCGTCCGGGTCGCCGCTCACCGGCGAGCGCCCAGCCGGCGAAGATCGACGTCATGACGGCAAGTGGCGTGGTGTGGAACTCGTCTGGGCGAACGAGCATGTAATGAGCCATTCCGACCGCGAAGATCGCGGGCGCGACCAGCGGCCAGTCGCGGTCGCGACGAGCACGGAGGCCGAGCGTGAGGAACGCCGCGGCGAGACCGAGCACAAGGGCCGCCGGCAGGTAGAACTGCAGCACGCTCTCGACCGAGTCTCCGAGGAACCCGCTGATCGAGCTGGTGTTCAGGGGACCGCTGTAGAGCAGCGGCAACGGGAGCGACTGGTAGTCGCCAAAGTCGAGCAGCGGGTATTCGACCAGCAGTTCCCACGACGCCGAGAGACCCGCCGCCCCCACGACGGGCCCAAACAGGAGCGCGGCCGCGAGCCCGCCGGAGGCCGCGAAGCGCATCGCCGGCGCGAATCGGCGCGCCGCCCCCGCTTCCGAGCCCCGCGGGCGAAGGAGATACGCCGCGAGGACGCCTATCCCGAGGTAGGCAGCGAACTCGATGCGCCAGGCGGCGCAGGCGCCGGCCAGGATGCCCGCCGTGACCGGCGAGCGCTCGAAGCGCAGCAGCGCCGCGAGGGCCAGCGCCAGCGCGATCGGGAACGGGTGCGGGCCGCTCGGATACGCCATGGCGAGCGCCCCGGTGAGCGCCGCGACCACGGCGATTCCCACGCCTGCCCGCCGTCGCACGAGTAGGTAGAGGAGCAGCGCCACGACCGCGTTCGCGAAAAGGCGGACGATCCTCCAGGTGACGAGCGACGGACCGAACACGTCCCAGAGGGTCGCCAGAAGATAGGGCTGGCCCGGCGGGTAGTACCACCAGAAATCCCTGTAGGGAACCTGGCCGTCGGCGATCCGCGCGGCGGCCTGCAGCATCAGACCCTCGTCGTTGGGCTGGATCCCCTCGAGCAGGGTCATCGCCGTGATAGCGGAGGCCGCGAGGAAGACGAGGGCGAGGCCGATCGGCCGAGGCAGGGCTGGCCACCGGATGCTCGACGGCAGTCGCTCGCGAGCGGAAGCCATGGCGGCCTATTCTGGCCGCTCGCGGCCCGCGCCGCTAAGGTCCGGCGGCATGGCGGCGGTCCGGCACTCGGGGTGAGCGACGAGGGGCCGGCCCCGAGCGAGATCCGCGCGGACATCCTCGATCGGGTGCGCGCCTACGCCCAGGCCGTAGAGGAGGACGTCGTCTTCGAACCGGGCGAGACGCCGATCCCAGTGGCCCGACGAATCATCGGCGCGCCGGAGCTGACGGCGCTCGTCGACTCGTCGCTCGACGGGTGGCTCACCGAGGGTCGCTTCGCGCGCCGCTTCAGCACGATGTTCGCGGCCACAGCGGGCAGAGCTCGAGTCGCGCTCACCGGCTCGGGATCGCAGGCGAACCTGCTCGCCGTCGCGGCGGCGCTCTCGCCGCTGCATGAACGCCCTCTGCGCCCCGGCGACGAGGTGATCACTCCGGCCATCGGCTTTCCGACGACGGTCAACCCGCTCTATCAGCACGGGCTCGTGCCGGTCTACGTGGACGTCGAGCTCGACACGTTCAACCCGTCGCTTGAGCGGCTCGCCGACGCCATCAGCGGGCGCACCCGCGCGATCGTGATCGCTCACTGCCTCGGGAATCCCTTCGACGGGCCAGGTCTCGCCGAGCTCTGCTCGAAACGGGGGCTCGTCCTGATCGAGGACTGCTGCGACGCGTTGGGGTCCACGGTCGCCGGTCGTCCCGTTGGCACGTTCGGCGCCGCGGCCACGTACTCGTTCTATCCCGCGCACCACATGACCACCGGCGAGGGCGGTGCGGTCGCGACGGACGATGGCGCCTGGGCCCGGGCGGTCGCGTCGCTGCGCGAGTGGGGCCGCGACTGCTGGTGCCCTCCAGGCGTCGATGACGTGTGCGGCCGCCGCTTCGATGGCCGCTTCGGCGACCTCCCGGCCGGCTATGACCACAAGTACGTCTTCAGCCACGTTGGCTACAACTTCAAGGTCACCGACATGCAGGCCGCCCTCGGCCTAGCGCAGCTCGAACGCCTCACGAGCTTCGGCGAGCGGCGGCGGCACAACTTCGCGCGCCTGCGGGCGGCGCTTGCACCACTGGAGGACCGGCTCGTCCTGCCGCGCGCCCTGCCGGAGGCAGACCCGTCGTGGTTCGGCTTTCCGTTTACGTTGCGCGAGGGCGACGGTGCCGACCGCCGCCGGCTCCAGCTCTTCTTGCGCGAGCGGCGGATCGACAGCCGGCTGCTGCTCGCTGGAAACCTGACGCGCCAGCCTGGCTACCAGGGGCTCGAGCACCGCGTCACCGGTGAGCTGCTCCAAGCCGACCGCATCACCGAGGCGTCGGTCTGGGTGGGCGTGTATCCGGGAATCACCGACGCGATGGTCGACTGGATGGCGGAGTCCATCGCGGATTTTGTGTCGGGGTCCTGAGCGAGCGCGTCCCTACTGATCAGGCCGGCCGGGAATCTCCGTGCCGGGGTTCGCCCGCAACGTGTAGAGGCGCGCGCAGCCGAAGCGCTCAGAGCGCTCCACGAGCTCGCCCAGTTGATACGTCAGATCGGGCAGCCGCGGGCGGCAGTCGACGAAGAGGAAGCGCGCACCCGAGGACCTCACCACCTCACGCGCCGTAGCGGCCGAGAGCTTGCCCTCGGCCAGATCGTTCGCGTTGCGCGCGCGCCGCGACCAGTCGGGGGTCCACGACAGCGCGCCGACGTAGGTCTTGCGCCCGGTCGTAAACGGGATCATCTGACCGGCGTAACTCGGCGCCAGCACGCCGCCGGGTCGGGGATCGTCTTCGAGCCGCTGGAGCGCTCGCCGCTCGTCGGGCAGGATGAAGTACGGGTCGCCGGCGGTGCGGATGCTGTTCGCCGCCAGCTCGAGCTTGTGGACGAAGCCCGGCACGATCAGGAGGACAAGGGCCGCCACGATCAGCCACGGCCGCGGGCGCGGCCGGACGCTCGTGAACCCGACGACAGCGAGGATTGCAAGCGGCAGCGTAAGCCCCTGGAAGGCGTGATAGGGAAAGGTGCCGATCGGGAGCAGGTACACGGCGAGGCCGGCGAACGGCCAGACGCGAACCGCGACGTCCTGCCACGTCGGCGCGGGCAGGCGGTACGCGATGGCGGCCGGCAGCGCGAGCGGCAGCACCGTGAGCGCCATCGCCCACCACGGCCACCTCCACTCGGCCAGCGCCCCGGCGGCGTTCGACTCGGCGGCGAGCTGCCAGGCCGGGTCCAGCCGCGACAGCGCGAAGTAGTAACCAGCCGGAATCGCCACCGCGACCGGCACTGCCAGCGCCGCCGCGCGCGGTCGCGTACGGCCTCGAAGCGAGACGAGCAGCTCGGTCGCGACGACGATCAGCGCAATCGTCGCTCCCTGCCACGGCTGCAGCCACGTGATGAGGAGCGCCCCGGTTGCCACCAGGACGAGGGTGAACGGACGTCCTGTACGCCGCCACGACTCGACGGCGAGCAGCACGAGCGGCATCAGGAAGACGGCGATCGCCGTCATCAGATAGCCGAGCAGGTACTGCCCGCTCCACAGCTCGCCGGAGATGAAGTCGAACGAGAACGCGAGCGGCTTGTCGCCGATCCCCGACCACGCCACGATCGCCGAGGCCGGCATCACGGCGAACAGCGCGAGGACGAGCCCGATGCGCCGCTGTGCTCGACCCGCCAGCAGCCGCCGCACGTACAGCAGCGAGCCCGCGAAGGTGAGACCGACGGCGATCGGCTTCCACGGCAAGAGGTAGGAGAGCGGGATCGAGAGCCCGGTCACGCGGTGCAGCAGTCCGGAGATCAGGTAGCCGGGATGCAGGAAGACCCGGTCCCCCGGCGCGAAGTCGTACCGGTTGCCGATCAGCACGTGCTCGGACGCCTCGCGGATCCAGGCGAAGTACTGAAGCTGGTCTGAGGCGAGCAGTCCGTCGGCTCCAGACAGCGGGCGGCCTTTGAGGAGCAGCGGCACGAGCACCGCGAGCGACGTGCCCGCGAGCACGATGAGCACCGTGAGCTCGAACGTGTCGAGCCGCAGGCGAGCGGCGACCGCGGCGATTGGCGACCGGACCGCGCGTGAAGCGCTCGACGCCGCGGCGCCGCGCCTGAGCGAAACGGCGTTCAAGCGCGCTTCGCGAGCACGCGCCAGACGTTGCGCCCGAGCTTCCTCGTCAGCCCCGCGGCGCCGCGTGCGTCGTATTCGCGCCCGAGCATGGCTGGGTAGTGGCCAAGCGTCGCTCGCGCCACTACCGCTTTGCGCTTGCGCCGAACCGGAAGCCGCTCCCAGTTGGTGCAGTAGCGAACGAGTGGCTCGACGGCGGCCGACCACTTGAGCGAAGGCGAGATGCCGCGGATCTCGCGCCTCGCCGATTCGCGAAGTTGATCGCTCTCGAGCAGGTCGCGGCACGCCGCCGCGAAGCCGGCGTCGTCGCCGGCCGCGACGGTCCGGCCGAGGCCGTGACTCTCCACCAGATCCGCGAGTGCGTCTCCTCTCGTCGCTACCACAGGCAGTCCCGACCATAGATAGTCGAGGACACGCGTGCGGAAGGAGAAGCGAGCCTCGAGATGGTCGACGTGCGCGGACACGCCGAGATCGGCCTCGAGCAGATAGTCCTGGCGTCGCTCATAAGGGACCCAGTCGCGCGAGAGGTGCACCCGGCGGCCCTCGAGGCCTCGTGAGCGCGCGAACTCGACGGCTTCGCGCGTGGCCGCCATCTCCTTGTGCCCGCCATCGTGTGACGGCCTCACGATGCCGGGGAAGTGGAGGTGGACGGCGGGCGTCAAGTCGCCGAGCCGCTCCACCGCCTTGATGACGGTGATCGCGTCGAGCCAGTTCCATATCCCGCCGCCCCAAACCAGCACGCGATCCTCCGCGGCGACCCCCGGGGCCACGCCCTTGAGCATCGGGCGCCCGGGCGGCGGGGAAGACTCGGGCAGCCCGAAGGGCACCACGTCCAGCACCGAGCGCAACGCCCTGTCGCCAGCGTACGCGTCGAGGTCGATCAGGGCGTGCGACGCGAGCAACCCGAGCCAGAGATCGCGCTGCTTCTCGCTGGCGCACATCATGAAGTCCGCTGCGGCGCAGTTCGCAACGGTCTCGGCCACGGCATGCGCATGCGTGAGCCGAGCGGCTCGCCGAGGCTCACCGCGAACCGCCTCGAGCACCTCCACGAAGTAGGGGTTGTAGAGGTCGGCCACGTAGCGAATCGGGAGCTTCATCACGTAGCGAAGAAGCTGTGCCGGAAGCCGTTCGCAGACGAGGACGTGATGCGTCCGAGCCGCGTCGAGCAGGCGATCGAAGTCCGCCAGGCCAGCCTCAAGCAACGCGATCGGCGCGTCGCCGACGTCGCTCGGCGCGGGCGCGGCGAGCGTCACGTCGCAGTGCGCCGAGACGGCCCGCGCGAGCTCGAGGGAGCGGATTGCGTTGCCCGCCATCCGACCTCCGACCGGCTCGGAGCAGACGAACAGCACCCTGGTCCCCGAGGCCATCTAGCGTCCGAGGCGTTGAAGCAGGGCGCGGTCGACGCCCCCGACCGCGTAGAGAACGCTGCCGTAGAGCGCGGCGCCGAGCGGGGCGAGCAAGAGCACCGTGGCCTCGCGAAATGGCAGGAGCGCGGCAGCGGTCGCGATCGCGGCGGCCAGCGCCTTGGCGCCTACGCCGAGGCTCGGAAAGAAGGCGAAGAACCGTCGCATCAAGAAGAACGACCCGGCCAGGATCACCAGCTCCGAGACGACTGCGGTTGCGGCAGCCGCGTCGATACCGAACGACGGCACGAGGGCAAGGTTGAGACCGATGTTGACAGAGAGTCCGACGCCGTTCAGCCACAGGGCGCTGGCCTGCTTGCCCTTCGCGATCAGCGCATAGCCGAACAACCCGTTGATCAAGGCGAGCGCCGCCGATGGGAGCAGGATCTGCAACGGCACGACGGCGCCGCCGAAGTCGGCCCCTGCGACGAGCTCGATCAGGCTCGGCGCGATCACCGGGCCGACGATCGCGATCGGCGCGCCGACCGTCACGAAGAAATCGGACCCCGCCTGGATCGTCCGCCGCGCTCGCGGCTCGTCCTCGACCACGTACCGCGAGAGCAGCGGAAAGACCGAGGTGATGAGCAGGACCGGGATCGTCGAGCCGAGCTCGATCACACGGAACGCGAGCGCGTACATCCCGACCTCCTCGATCGGGCGGAACAGCGAGATGATCAGGTTGTCAGCGCGAAAGTAGAGCTCGTTGAGCGCGAGCGCGAGACCGAGGGGGATGCTCGCCACCAGGAGCTCGCGCCAGATGGCGCGATCGCGGCGAAGCCGGATCGGCCCGAAGCGGCGCGCAAAGGAAGCCGTGATGGTCAGCGTGACGAGGTTCCCGACGGCGGCGGTCGCCACGACCGCGTAGAACCCGAAGTCGAGCAGCACGACCACGACGACCGCGGCGAAGGCCGCCGCACGGCCGGCGACGTCGCCGATCGCGGCGCGGCCCATCTGGAGCCGCGACTGGAAGATCGCAACGAACGAGGTATTCAGCATCCCGAGCAGCAGCGGTACGCCAGCGATCAGGACGGCCACGCGCACCTGCGGCGTGTACGGCAACAGCAGGCTGGCGCCGCTCGAGGCCGCGATGGCCACGAAGGACAGTACGAGTCGGATGGCCATCGCGTTCCCGACCAGCTCGCGCGTGCGTTCCGGAGCCTTGCTGATCTCGCGAACCACGATCGTGAACAGGCCGACGTCCGCGAGCACGCTGAAGAGCTGCACGAACGTGACCGCCAGCACCACGCTGCCGTACCCGGCCGGCCCGAGATAGCGCGTGAGCGTCGCGATCGACGCCGCGCCGATCAGCAGCACCGTGACCTTCCCCGCCGCCTGGACCGCGGTGCTGGTCGCGACCCTACGAGCTTCCGACGCCTCCACCCTCACCATGCGCGCGGATCAGGCTGCGTGCGCTGACACGCGGCTGCGGCCCGGAGCCGCCGCCGGTCGCCGCAGCAGCGCCCATGGGAGCCTACGGTCGAGCCGGAAGCGGGCGAGTACGTAGAGAGTCCGCAGTCCGTACTCGACGCTCGCTCGAAAGGACACGCTCGACGCCTCAAGAAAGTAACGGGTCGGGATCGCCAGCTCCACCACGCGCGCGCCGCGCGCCACCGCCTGGGCGAAGATCTCCTGGTCGAAGACGAACTCGTCGCTGTTGCGCAGGAACGCGACGGAGCGCAGGAAGTCGGCCGAGAAAGCGCGGTAGCCGGTGTGATAGTCGGAGAAGGAGCGGTGGAAAGCGCGGTTCTCGATCGCTGTGAGGAAGCGATTCCCGAGCCACTTCCATCGCGGCATGCCGCCAGCGATCGCTCGGTCCTCGAGCAGCCGCGAGCCGATCACGACGTCCGCTTCACCGGCCTCGATCGGCGTGACCATGGCCGTCACTAGGCTCGGGTCGTACTGGTTGTCGGCGTGCACCATGACGATCACGTCCGCGCCGTCCAGGAGCGTGCGCACGTAGCAGGTCTTCTGGTTGGCGCCGTAGCCGCGGTTGGTTGGGTGGCGGATCACCTCGAGGCCGTGGCGAAGTGCCGTCTCGCAGGTGTCGTCGGGGCTCGCGTCGTCAACGAGCAGCGCTCGGTCGGCGCTCGCGATCGGCATCTCGCCCGCCACGGCCGCGATCGTGGACGCGGCCCGGTAGGCCGGCAGCACGACCTGGACGCTCGTCGCGCCGCCACGATCGCGCACGAGCGGCTCGGCGGGAGCGACGACCTCGGTGCGGTGGGCGAGCATCACGCGCTCGTCGCCCAGCGATAGCGACAGCGATCGGCCGCCGACGCGACGCGCGACGCCCTCGGCGAGCGCCGCCAGACGACCGCTCCGCTCGGCCATCCCGCCGAGCCAGCGCCGCGCCGAGAAGGTGCGAACGAAGGGCACGTCAGTCGAGATGACCAGTCCGCTCGCGCTCAGGAGCTCGCGGAGCGTTCGCCGCGGTAACAGGAAGCTGTGCGCGGGGATGTAGCCCCACCAGCGCCGGCCCGCGAGGCGCGCTGTGAGCGATGACGGATCGGGGGTGGCGACGCACAGCGTCCCACCGGGCGCGAGCAGATCGCGGCAGCGATCGATCGCCGCACGCGGGTCCTTGAGGTGCTCGAGGACGTCGACGAGCAGGACGACGTCGAAGGGCTCCTCGTCGGCCGCGAGATCCTCGAGCGCCGCCCGGCGGATGTCGAGGCCGAGCGCGTCGGCGGCGTACCGCGCGGCGCTCTCTGACAGCTCGAGGCCGGTCACCCCGTAGCCGCGCCGGCGCGCCTCGTCGAGCAGCAGCCCGTAGCCGCAGCCGACGTCGAGTAGCCGTCCGGCGCTCGTTCGCTCGCCGATCAGGTCGAGCAGACGCTCGGCGGTCGCCCGCCGTCCGGCCTCCTCGTCGAGGTAGCCCTCGTCGCGCATTTCGCCATAGAGCTCCTGCAACGTCGAACCGCCGGGCAGCGACGGCTGCTCGACCGTGCCGCACTCGGTGCAGCGAAAGAGGTCGCCATGGGCGCCCGGCACGTGGTTCGTCGGCGACAGCTGCGCGGCGGTAACCGCCTCGCCGCCGCCGACAAGGGCGAACTCGAGCGCCCCCGAGCAGATACGGCAGTGCGAGGGCGCGCTCACGGGCGCGCCAGCTTAGTAATCGAAACGGGGCCTCGCAGCACCGGCCGAGACTAGACTTTCGCGCCGTGTCGCGGCCGTGGATAGCGATCGTGATCCCCGCCTACAACGAGGAGCGCGGGATCGCGAACGCACTGTCGAGCGTCTCGAGCTGGCTCGCGAATCGGGGCGGCTCGTACGAAATCATCGTCGTCGACAACGCGAGCGAGGACCGCACGGTGGAGTGCGTCCAGCCTCTCGCCGACGGCGAGCGGATCCGGCTTCTGCAAAACGACTCGAATCGCGGCAAGGGCTACTCGGTTCGACGCGGGATGCTGGATGCCAGCGCCCCCCTGCGGCTGCACTGCGACGCGGATTGCGTCCCTTGCCTCAGCTCGCTTCCGCTGATGCTCCGGATCGCCGAGCACAACGATGTGGTCGTCGGCTCGCGGCTCGCCGCGGGCGCGCGCATCAGCCGCCGGCAACCGCTCCGCCGGCGAATCGTCGGCCGGACCTTCGTCGATCTCTGCCGCCTCCTGCTGCACGAACCGACGCGCGACCTGTTCTGCGGCTTCAAGCTCTGGCGGGAGGAGGCGGCGCTCGCGACCTATTCGAGGACACAGCTCGATGGCTGGACGTTCGACGCGGAGGCGCTCGCCGTGGCACGGGCGCTCGGATACCGGCTCCGGGAGACCGGGATCGCCTGGGACGAGCGCCAGGGATCCCGCCTCTCGATGCCACGCGTGCTCGTGCCGGTGCTGCGGGAGCTCCTGCAGGCGCGGCGCGACGTGCGCCGTCTGCGGTCGTACGACCAGTGCGCCCGCGACGTGCTCATGCCTGAGCCCGCAGAGCCCCGTCCTTGAGCGCCCGCGCCGGGGCGGCGCGCGCAGCGTCTGTGCCTCGCTCCCTAAGGCTGTCGCTCGACCGTTTCGAGCTCGCGGCGCTGGCGGGGCTCGCCGCCCTGTCCCTTGCCGTCCTGGCCGGCCTCCTGCTGCGCGTCTCGACGCGTGGAGGCGCCTTCAC
>Ga0136616_10001665_pt1 | contig 11700 bp, 11 predicted proteins | sample AntDrymUQ2992106_2_FD_106648 | JGI IMG/M metagenome (GOLD analysis project Ga0136616, IMG submission 106648) | Polar desert sand microbial communities from Dry Valleys, Antarctica - metaG UQ299 (21.06) | ecosystem: Environmental > Terrestrial > Soil > Desert | place: Antarctica: Dry Valley...
GCCGTTGTTCATCTGTAAGTTCGGTCACACTGGCTGTTCGCATGGTGCCTCCTCGTTCGATCTCCCAGATCAGATCGACCGTAAGGCCTTTAGTTCCATCAATTACGAAGCACTACACTAGAAACTCGTCTACGGTTATGACGGCGTTGGCGATCAGCGGATAGTTCACGCGGATCGAAGCCTCGTATTCTGGAATACCTGACGCGCCGATGGCATCGGAGAGAAACGTCACGTCGAATCCTTCTTCCATCGCGCGCCGCCCGGTGGACTCGCAGCACAGATTGGCGGTCATTCCGGCGATTACCAGATGAGTAATCCCCATCCGCCGGAGGTGTTCAGGGAGGTCGGTCTGAAAAACATCACAACTCTTATGCGGCAGGAGCACCGTATCGTCCTCGCGCGGCTGCAAGTCGGGATGAAAGTCTGCCCCCCAACTGCCCGCCAGAAACATCTTCTTCTCAAACATCAGGCGGTTGATCCCGCTTCTCCGGTGTAACTGCTCGCCAGCGTAATCCTCCTCCGTGTACGCCATCGGGCCGAACAGGATGGGGATACCGCGCGGTCGTGCGCCCTCAATAGCGCGCTTCAGATGGCCGACCACATCGTTCATCTCCACGGTAGTCTTGGTCATCTCCCAGCCTGCTCCGCCCTCGGAGAGGAAGTCGTTGACCGGATCGATCACCAGCAGGGCCGTCCGGTCAGCAATGAAATTCCGGCTTCTTCCTTCGGCAGGTACCTAGCGCCCCGCGTCGGGGTCTCAGGTTTTGATTGTGGCATTGTGTTTTCTCCTTTTGTTCGTGTTTGTGTCGCTGTTTGTTGTCGGAGGCGCCTCGCCTGTTCTGACTTTACATCCACTAAGCTCCTTTGATCGCAGGGACATGTTTAGAAACCGGCTTCAGAGTGATTCCTTAGGAGCCTCCGTCAAATAGGCTTTGAGTGCTACGACGTCTATGACGAGCGGACGATTGCGTTCATAATGCACGAGTTTACGCCGTCGAAACTTGCCCATCATGACTGTGACATGGGAGCGACTCATTGCGGCCATCTGCGCTAAATCCTCATGCCCTACTCGCAATTGAACTTTTCCGCCCTTTTCACCGGGCGTACTTGCAAGCTGTAGCAGCAGGCTCCCCAAACGTCCTTCCGCATCACGATGCGTGAGGACTCCGATGCGACGTTCGGCATCACTGAGCCGCTCGCAGAAGGTGAACACGAAAGCGGTCAGCGCCTCGCGATCCTGCTGTAAATAATTGACGAAGTCTCGCTGCTTTATCTGTAACGCTACACTCGCAACAAGAGCTCGCCCGGTGGTGTGCTGCACTCCGTTTTCCTGCGCGCACAAACAAAGTTCACCGAATGGCTCTCCAGCTGTGATCACTTTCATCATGACTTCGTGACCGCGGGTATCGCCGGTCATCACCGCGACCTGTCCGCGTTTAAGGAAGTATATACGATCCGCACGATCATCCGGGCGCCAGATGTCCGCGCCTTTAGGAAAGCTGCGTACACGGCCGAGCGAGCCGTCGCGCGGCAGGTGCTCAAGGGTGATTCCTGTCAGCGTCTGACAAGCGAGATGGGTCGAGAACTGTTGCACCTCGTCGTTAGGCATAGCAACTTGATCAGGAACCTTGAAACAGAAGGTAAGCGGGACTCGCCTTGTTGCCTACGGGCATCGCTTTCCGGGGAATCCGCTAAAACCAGATTTTAGCAGGAAGAAGCTCGCGACGTTAGCGCACGAACGTTCAAACGTGGGGCTCGCTGTTAGACTAGTTCTATAGAACCCCGAAAGGGGCCTCACCGTTCGGCAAGGAGACCTAGCATGCTCACTTTTAAAGACGCTTTTTGGACAAGCTGCGGCCTTCGACGGCAGCATTACCATTAATCGCACGGCCGGCGAGATGTCGGCGCGTTGCGATCTGGAAGGCCACAACGTCCTCACGCTTAACCTCGCCCACGACATGGTGATAGGTAAGAAAGATGTGAAGCAGGAAAAAATACAGCGAGGCCGCAAAGACTTCACCAATTCGCCCGACTGAGCTGCACACGAGGGCTGTAACAAGGAGATTCGTCGGCATGAAACAATTTCCAATAATCAGACGAGCGACTGTGTAAGTCGCGCCCACACCTTAACGATCTCGGTCAACAAGCATCCAAATCACAGAGAAACAAATGAAAACATTACAGCATGCAAAAGCACTCGGAACGATCGTGACGCTTACGATCACGGCGCTGGCCTGGCCGGCGCTCGCCGAGGAAGATACTCGCGCCATGACTGCCGGAACACCGGATCGCGCCGCGGTCGATAAGATGATCGCGCAATGGCCTGAACGCCCGCGGCTGGGCGGGCAAATGATGCTCTCGCAGTACGGCACTCCGCAGGAAGTCACGTCCGAGAAGCTGGTCTGGCACAACCAAGGCCCTTATAAGCGCATCACCGTCACGAAGAAGGAGCATCATCACGACTTCCCGAAGCCGCACATGGATTTTATCGAACACACGATCCATTACCATGTGCCGGCGGATAAAGCCGACGCCATCTCTGCCTTCGACGGCAGCGCCACGTTTGATCGGACGCGAGGCGAGTTGTCCGGGCGGTGCGATCTGGAGGGGCACAACATTCTTACGCTGAACCTCGCGCACGACATCGCGACCGGGAAGAAGGACGCAGGCGAGGCGCGCAAAGCGTTCAGCCAAATCGTCATCGAGGACATGCTCGGCGAAAACCCAGGCTACGTCACGGCACTTCAGTTCAAGCCGATGACGATGACACAGGCGGCGTTTTCCGATAAGCCGGCCATTCCCGGCTCTCCGATGCGTCCGGTGGCCAACGCGCAGTTGAAGGGCGACAGAGGCGACGGGGAAATCCTCGGCTTCATTGGCGCGATCAATGAGAACGAGATTGTGGCCGCGATGGTGGCGAGCAAGAAGAAGGTGAATTCTCAATTGGCCCAATACGCGACGATGCTGCACCAGGAGCATGGCAAGAATCTCGACCAGACGATGACGCTCGGACAGAAGATCGACGTGACGCCGCTGGAAACTCCGGCCGTGGACGCGCTGCGCGTGAAAGCCGCGGGCGAACTCGCCGCGTTGGTGCCGTTGGACGGCGAGGAATTCAGGCGCGCCTACATTACGGCGATGACGAAGGGACACACGGAGGCGCTGCAAATGATCGACACTCAGCTTCTCCCCAAGACCCAAAGCGACGACCTGAAGAAACATCTCACCGAAACGCGCCAGCATGTTGCGGCGCACCTTGAAGCAGCGAAAAAGCTGCAGGGAGGAATCGCCGGTACCGCTTCAGATCCGACGCGCGTCTCGGTGCCGCAAAAGCAAGAACAGGGATAGAGCCGCCGTGGCCGAAAAGCCGATCGACGCGACCCGCCACAGGAAACCGAACAAAGACCCGCGACCCGGTGATCGCGACGAAGAAGGGCGTGAACGTTTTGGAGCGCGGCAGCCAGGTTCATGTCATGGCGGAATTTCAGGAGCTGCTCGATTTTCCGCCCGCGCCCAAACTCGGCGTAACCGGAAAGCTGAATCCCGCCAAGGCAAGCGAATCAGAAAGGCGCGGGCAGGATTTGCTTTTTGGCAAGGCGCAATGCGCCACTTGTCATCAGCCCTCGTATTACACGGACAACCTCATGCACAACTTGAAGGCGGAGCGATTTTACAAACCGCGTTTGATCAATGGCGCAATGGCCCGGCGGGGCCCGATCGAGGCGTTTCCGCTGCGCAGCATCAAAGATTCGCCTACATATTTGCACGATGGCCGGCTGTTGACGCTGGATGACACGGTGGAAGTTTTTAATCTTATTCTCGAAACGAAGCTGACCGCGCCAGAGAAGACGGACCTGGTAGCGTTTCTGCGCGCCCTATGAATGAGCCTGAACGAACCAACGCCATGAACAAAAAAGAGAAGTAATTATGAAAACCAACACTCTTAAAAACATTTTTAATCGCCCGGCAATTTTCTATTTGGCCAGCGGTTTCATCTGGCTGAGTGGTTGTTCATCGAACCAGCCAGCAAAGAGCCCGGAGCCGCCCTCCGCGTCTGCCTCGCCTCAGACGATGAATCAGGCTGAACGTTCTGCTTCGGATGGACCACGAATGGCCGGGCCGGCCATGCCGCACCGACGCGGCAATGCCGATGCCGGCCGTGACGTTTTCCGCTTCGAGACCTTCGGCAACGAAGGTTTCTGGACTGACGCGATGCGAATGCCGCAAGGCATGAAGGACGCGAAGGTGACCCCGATCGATGCGCTCAGCGCCGGTTTGACTGTCGATGTGGACGCGATTGAGCCATCCCTGCGTGCCGCGCTGGCGAAGGAACTCAAGACCGACATGTCTCCGCAGAATGCGCCGCTGCTCAACGATCCGATGACGACGGTGAAGCTCATCGAGCTGAAAGCGGTTGCCGGTATCGTCCCGAAAGACAGTAACGGCGACGGCAAAATTGATATTGCGAGCGGTGACAAAGTGGGCCTCTCCTGCGCTATTTGCCATACGATCTCAGACAAGTCGGTGTTCGACATGCCGGGCGCCGGCTCAATCGGGAAGCGCCTGGATGGACGGGCGGCGCTGACGTTGAACGTCGGCAAGTTGCTCGCGCTGGCGGCGAACTCGCGAGCTTATTACCCGAATCTTCAACTCGTTCTCGGCGGCAAAACAATCGGGCGAGCGCCAAAGGGCATCACACCGGATTCAACTGAAGCTGAGGTCGATGCTTATCTCATGAATCCCGAGTTCTATCCCGTTGGTACTTTTGACGAAACGCAGGATGGCGTCGGTAATCCAGTCGTGAACACGCCCCTATTTCGGCAGGACCTGGCCGCACCCTATGGCACGGCGGGCGAGTTTGCCATCCTGGATAACATTGGCAATTCCTCTTACACCTCGAATCTCGATCCGACGACCTTGGTGACGCCAGAAGGCCGGGCATTCTTAAGAATCAAAGCGGGTCCGCTGGGCGAGGAGTTGGCCAACAACTACGAAAAGATTCTCAAGGAGACTGGCGTAACCGGTTATCCCTTTGTTAAAGCGAAGATGGCGGGAAAGCCTGGCGAGTTGGCAAATATCGTGGGGCGTCGCGTGGACGACCAGAAGCTCATCGACATGAATGCTTACATCGACGCGCTCAAGGCCCCGAAGGGCGCGAAGGTCGATTCATCGGCGTCGGCGCGCGGACGGGAACGTTTCCGCAACAACTGCACGAGTTGCCACAATGTCGATCAGAGCAGGCCGGTCCCGACCATGCTCGTCGATATGAAGAAGATGATGCCCGACTACCAGCCGGAAGTTCTCGGCCAGCGGCGCCCTTTGAGCCCGATTCAAAATTCATCCGGTGGCTTTGACGACAAGATGATCATCGTGGATGCGAGTGATCGCGGAGACAAGCGCGGCTTCGCACTACCGCTGCTTCTTGATTTGGATAGGAAAGAAAAATTCCTGCACGATGTTTCGGTCACGGGATTGGATGCGCTGCTTGACCCCAAGCGAGGCGATACCGCGCCGCATCCCTTTTACATCGCTGACCCTTCGCAACGCGGCGAGATGGTTGATTTTCTGCGGAGCTTGGACACGGGGGAATCCCCGGTAGCCAAGCGGTGACCCCACGTCTCGACAAAAAGCGTCAACATGAAGACGAAGGATGAGCGTGGGGAAAAGTCATAACGTGGGACGCGCCAGCCGCGTCGGAGCGGCGGCGCTCCTCGCCGCCGCGCTCCTGGTTTCGTGCCGGCCCTTGCCGTTAAATACGAGTCACCTAAATAGCCACGGACTCAGATGAACACTGCGGCTTCCAACGGAACGATTCTAATGGTTGAGGATGATAAGAAAACGAACGAGTTGTTATCTATCTATCTTGAGCAAGAAGGATTCAGAACGATCGCCGCCTACTCCGGCCATCAGGCCTTGGGGTGGTTTTCTCAGCATAAGCCAATCTTCACCGTTCTCGATCTGATGCTTCCCGATCTCGACGGCTGGCATCTCTGCCGGAAATTCAGAAGCTCCTCTAGGGTTCCCATATTGATCCTCTCGGCGCGCGGAACGGCGAAGGAGCGCATCAGGGGCTTCGAGCTCGGGGCAGACGACTACGTTGTCAAACCTTTCAGCCCCAGGGAGGTCGTCGCAAGAATCAAGGCTATTCTGCGACGCGCTAGAACAGACCTGGCCGAAAAAGCGATTTTTGGCCAGGGCGATCTCGTGGTGGATCCCAACAAACACAAAGTGAGTTTGGGCGGCAAGAGCATATCGCTGACCCGTTCCGAATACCGTCTCCTGGAGGCGCTCATCGCCCTTCCCGGGCGGGTTTTCAGCCGGGATGAGCTCTTGCACTGTCTTTATCCAGCCGGCGGTATCGTTGTCGATCAAGTGATCAATGTTCACATCGCGAGCCTGAGACAGAAAATCGAGCCCGAGCCAACGAAGCCGCGCTATGTCCTCACTGCACGGGGCGTTGGCTATCAGTTCGCCGACGGCGAAGTGCGCCCCGGCCAGGTGCCCCATGGATAAAGGGGCACTGCACAGCCGTCTTCTATGGAAACTGCTGGCCATCATCGCGCTAACCTGCCCACTCGTCATCGCTGTCGTTTGGACGGCGATCGATTGGTTCGCCCTCGATTACTTCTCTTCCCTTCTGGAAGAATACAACGTCCCAAATCCAGAGAAGATCATGGATATGTTTCTCGAGGCGGCACACCGGTATCTGATCTGGGCGGGCCTAACCGCGCTGCTATTGGCACTGCTCCTTGGATATTGGTTGATGGAGATGATCTTGAGCCCGCTTTACCAGATGATCGTGATTACCCAAAAGATCAGTGCGGGTGATTACACGGCAAGGTTGCAGATCTCCTCCGACGACGAGATCGGTAAATTGAGTCGAGCATTCAACGCGATGACCGACAACCTGCAACAAGTCGAGCAACTGCGAAAAAAGATGGTTGTCGACGTCGCTCACGAGTTACGAGCGCCGTTGACCAACATACGAGGGTACCTCGAAGCGTTGAGCGACGGCGTCTTGCCGCCTTCGCAGAAGACCGTCGAATCGCTCAATGAAGAGACGCTGAGGCTCGGTAATTTGGCCGAAGACCTGATGCGCTTGAGCGTGGCCGATTCGGCTCGATTAACAATGGAACGCGAAAAACTCGATCTGCGCGATTTGCTCACACACGGTTTGAACCTTTTTCAAGCTCAATTCGCCGACAAAGCGATCGTGGTCGAAACGAGATTCGCCACTGACCAGCTCGAAATCGTGGCCGATTCCGAGAAGCTTGCGCAAGTCGTGCAGAACATCCTGCATAACGCGTGGCAGTACACGCCTGAAGGTGGGCGAGTCAGCATAGCTGCCGAGCGTGCTCCCGGAATGATTAAAGCCATTTTCTCGAATACCGGAGATCCCATTCCCGCAGAAGACCTCGTTCTCATTTTTGAACGCTTCTACCGGGTAGACAAATCGCGCTCGCGTGATCGCGGCGGCGCTGGTTTAGGGCTCGCGATCGTCAAAGAGCTCGTCGAAGCCCATGGCGGTCAGGTTGGGGCCGAGAGTTCCCCTGCCGAGACCCGGGTGTGGTTTACCCTGCCGGCGTAATCCCCGCTCTCCCTGCTCAATCTTTACATAATCTTTACCTTCTCTTGGTTCCATCCATTACAGTCCTTTGTTACCTTTAACTTGTTGTGAAGCAGATCAACTTGCTAAAAGGCTCGCGAAAGAGCACGAAAGCGTGCTCTCCTCTCTATTGATTAAGACAAAGGAAAAGCCATGTTTACTTTCCATAAACGTACTCTCACTAAAACTTCGGTCGTGGGTATCGGCGCATTGCTGGCGGTCTGTATCGCAGAGGTAGATGCCAGCAAGTCAAGGAAATCAAATGGCCCCCCCAATCCGGGACAACCGGTCGCACACCGGCTCGGGGACATCGACCGTGGCCGAGTCGTTTTTCGCTTTGCGACGTTCGGTAATGAGGGTTTCTGGACGGATGCCCTACGCTTGCCCGCGGGAATGATTGACGCCGGGGTGACGCCATTTCAGGCGTTGCAATTAGGCCTGCACATAGATATCAAACGTCTCGATCCTGACACCGTAGAACTTTTGAAGTCGGAATTGACCGCCGACCCCACGGGTCAGAGTTCGCCTACGCTCAATAACCCAGCGACCACCGTCAAACTTATCAACGCCAACGCGGTCATTGGCTTGCCTGCGAAGGACAGTAACCGTGACGCCACGATCGACATCACCCAGGGTGACAAAGTCGGCGCGAGCTGTGCGCTTTGTCACACGATCACCGATAAATCGGGCTTCAATATGCCGAACGGCGGCTCCATTGGCAGGCGGCAGGATGGCCGCGCGCCGCACACGCTCGATTTTGGCACGCTGGTCGCCCTCGGCGCTAATTCGCGCGCCTATTATCCGGTGCTTCAGCTCACACTTGACGCCAACAATGGCGCGACCCTCGGCCGGTCGCCGACAGGGTTGACTGAAACCTCCACCGAGGAGGAAGTAGACGCGTATCTGACCAACAAGGACTTCTACCCCGTTGGCATGTTCGATGACACGGTGGACGGCAATGGCGACCCCATGCACAACATGCCGCTGTTCCGCCAGGATCTCGCGTTTCCGTTCGGCAGCGAGGGTGCGATCTCCCGGTTAGATAATTTCAGCAACCTGGTTTACACGGCGCTGCTCGATCCGACGACGCTTCTCACCCCCGGCGGAGGCGCATTCTTACGGAAGTTAGGCGGTGATGCGGCTGGAACTGAAATTGCCGACGACTATGCCAAGGTACTCGCCGACACCGGCGTTGCGGGCCCGTTTCCGTTCATTCGCGCCCGTCCGCCCGCCGATCCTGCTTTGGCCGGCACCGAAGGTTTTCCGCTCGGCGTACGGGTCAACAATAAGAAGCTCATTGACATGAATGCCTTTCTATTCCGTCTTCAGGCGCCGCGTGGCTTGCGCGAAGATCGGCAGGCGATTGCGCGTGGACGCGAGTTGTTTCGCACCGTGGGTTGCACGAATTGCCATAACGTCAACCAGCGCAAGTTCGTGCCGACTTTCATCGTTGACATGAAGACGATCTTCCCCGGCGACGATCCGGTCGTGCTGCTCGCGCAGCGCGATCCGCCGCTGAATCCGATCTTGAACACGCCGGGAAATATCGTTGACATGCCTGTCAATATCTTTGACGACAAGATGGCGGTGGTCAACGCCAGCCTACGCGGGCTTGAACGCGGGACTGCTCTGCCCTTGCTGCTCGATCTTGCACGCAAGCCGGTCTTCCTGCACGACAACTCGGTGGCCACTTTGGACGATCTCCTGAATCCCAATCGCGGCTCCACGACGCCCCATCCTTTCTTTCTAGAGGACGCGGCTGACCGTTCAGATATGGTGCAGTTCCTCCGCGGGCTCGGTACCGGCAAGCCTCAAAGAAAACACTAGAGGCCGCTGCAAAAAACAGGGTCGGCGCTGTCTTCGTGAAACACCGATCGAATCTCGGCGGCCAAGTTGGCCGCCTCCGAGACACTCTTTTGGCACAAAGCCGGCTCATACAAACGCATCAAGGTGACTCGCGTGGAAATCCCGCACGATTTTCCAAAGCCTCACATGGATTTTCTCGAGCACACGATCGAATATCGCGTGCCCGCCGAGAAGGCCAGTGCGATCGTCGCTTTCGACGGAAGCATTACCATTAATCGCACGGCCGGCGAGATGTCGGCGCGTTGCGATCTGGAAGGCCCCAACATCCTCACGCTTAACCTCGCCCACGACATGGTGATAGGTAAGAAGATGTGAAGCAGGCGCGGATCGCTTTCGGCCAAAACGTCGTGGACGATGCAATGGGGAAGCACCCGGCTTACGTGGAGGCGCTGCAGTTCGACCCGGCCACGAGGGCAGGCCCCTTCGCGGACACACCAGTGATCCCAGGTTCGCCCAAGCGCGCCGCCGGCGCCGAGCGAAGGCAGGCAAGATGGCGATGACGCCGAGATCCTTGGCTTTGTCGTCGCTGTCGACGACAACGAGACCCTTGCTGCGGCCGCGGCCGCGAAAAAGAAGGTCAGTCCGCCGGTCCTAGACTACGCAAGAATGCTCCACGAGGAGCACGGTAAAAATCTGGATGCCACGCTTAAGCTCAGCCAAAAGATCCGCGTCACGCCGATCGAGACGGCGGCCGTTGACCAGCTGCGCGTAAGGTGCGGGGGAGCTAGCCGCGCTGATTCCGCTCGATGGCGACCAGTTCGGAAGCGCTTATATTGCGGCGATGATCAAGGGCCACACCGAGGTGCTGAACATGATCGACAAGCTTCTCAAGGTGCCAAGAGCGACGCCTTGAAAAAGCACCTCCGAAACACGCGGCCATGTCGCCATGCACCTCAAAGAAACCGAGAAAGTGCAGGCCAGCCTGAAGCGCTAGGAACCTCTTCCTTTCTGGGGTCCTGGTGATGATCTGCTGCAATTTACGAAGGTAGCAATTCCCAGCCTTTTGCTTTAACTAAGCCGCTTGCTTTTTTGCAGAGGAACGAAGCCCTTCAAAATCGCCTCGGGCCAAAAATCTTCATTTTCTTTCGTGATTTCCACCAGAAGAACGTCCGGGCGGTTCCGGATTTGATTTAAGAATTTCAACGGGTAATTCGGTACCGTTGCAATTATTTTGAGCGGGGAATTTAATGCCTGTCCCGTGATCTCCCGGAAGCGCGGAGATGCGATTTCCATCTTTCCGATTTGGCCCATAATGAGAAGATCCGCAGAACGCAGAGCTGTTTCAATGGCAGAAACAACAAGAGTCTCTACCGTTTGAAGATCGACTCCAAACCGGTCCACGCAGAGCTCTGACGGAAGGCCGCTTTTGGCAAGGATCCGGCTCTCTCCCTGCAGTGTTTTCGTGAGGTAACCCACGCGTTTCCGGTTCTCGAAAATATCCTCGGTATAAAAGCCCTCGGCGCGGACCGGCGATTTTTTTAATTCGGGAATCAGCCGTGAAATCACGCCCGTCCGGCCGCGCCACTTGCGGCTTATCAGAATAAGGTTTTTTGCGCCTTCCAGCGTAAGGTCATGCTTTAACTTTTCTTGATAGCGGCTGCCCACAACCTCCACAGGCCTCAACAATCGGTTACGCAATCAGCAATTCAAAACCCATCGCTCAGACTCATACCTGAATTGGATTGACTGGATGAGCGGCCAAATCAAGAACACCGCCGCGTAAGGGCACCGAGTAAGCGGCGCGCGATCTGTCGCAGGGCCGCTATGGCGCCCCGGTGCGCGGCCGCATGTACTTCTCCCCGTGCTCGTTTCCGAACCATCGGGAATAGCGTCGGGTTCCGTGAGCTGCCTCATGCGACCCACCGCCGCGCATTTTCGAACAATCGGAACCAAGGCCCGGCCTCGTACCGCCACGTCTTGGGCAACCATGAATATTGCCAGCGCAAGAAAACCCGCTCCGGGTGCGGCATGAGGATCGTGCAGCGTCCGTCGGTGGTGGTGAAGCCGGTCAATCCTCCCGGCGATCCGTTGGGATTATTAGGGTAGACTTCGGTGGGCTTGCCATGATGATCGACAAAGCGCAGCGCCGCGGTTTGATTGTCCATGGCTTGCCGCGCGCCGCCACCGGCCGAAAAATCCACGCGCCCTTCGCCGTGGGCGACGGGGATCGGGATCAGGGACCCAGCCATGCCGTCGAAGAGGATCGAGGACGAGGGCAGCACCTCGAC
>Ga0136616_10001667_pt1 | contig 11692 bp, 10 predicted proteins | sample AntDrymUQ2992106_2_FD_106648 | JGI IMG/M metagenome (GOLD analysis project Ga0136616, IMG submission 106648) | Polar desert sand microbial communities from Dry Valleys, Antarctica - metaG UQ299 (21.06) | ecosystem: Environmental > Terrestrial > Soil > Desert | place: Antarctica: Dry Valley...
CCAGCTCCTCAGGTCCCTATGCCGCCTTCCGGGCAGGCGTGGCACGGCGCAACGCGGCGGCGTACGCCGGTCCGGCGGCACGCTTCGCCAGCAGCGCGGATGATGTCGCGCGGGTCATCGTCACGGCGATCGAGAGCAGCCGACCGCGCGCCCGCTATCTCGTCGGCCCGACGAGCCGGGCTCTCGTCCGCAGCCGCGCCTTCTTGCCAACTGCGGTATGGGATGCCGTGCTGCGTACGCAGTACCCGACCCCGAGGGCTTAGGCCTTCACTCGGGGATCGAAGCCCTCGTCTCCGGTCAGGAAGTCGCGCAGGGCCGGCCCCACCACCTCCGGCGCCTCCTCGGCGAGGAAGTGGCCGGCGTCCACGCCGAAGCCGCGCACGTCCTCCGCCCACCGCCGCCACACCTCCAGCACGTCGAACCACCGGGGCAGCTCGTCCCGCGCACTCCACAGCGCGAGCACCGGACAGGTGATGCGTCGCCCCGCGGCGCGGTCAGCCTCGTCCAGTTCGTCATCGATGCCGGCGCCCGCGCGGTAGTCCTCACACATCGCGTGTACGGTCGCCGGATCGGACACGCAACGCCGGTAATCAGCGAGCGCCTCCGGGTGGAAGCGGTCATTGCGGCCACCGAAGTAGTAGCGCTCGGGCGCGGCGGTGATGACCCGCTCCGGCAGATCATGCGGCTGCGCCAGGAAGTACCAGTGCCAGTCCACCAGCCCGAAGTCCTTGCCGGTCCGCTCAGCGAAGCGCCACATGTCGGCCGTGGGCACGATGTCGAGCACGGCCAGCGCGCTCACCCGGTCCGGGTGGTCGAGGGCCATGCGATAGGCCACCCGCCCACCGCGGTCGTGGCCGACGACAGCGAAGCGGGCAAAGCCCAGCTGCCGCATCAGGCTCACCTGATCCACCGCCATCGTCCGCTTGGAATACGGCGCGTGGTCTGCAGAGGTCAGCGGTACGGAGCTGTCGCCGTACCCGCGCAGATCGGCCGCCACGACCGTGTACCGCTCGGCCAGCAGCGGAGCAACGAGGTGCCACATGACGTGGGTCTGTGGGTGGCCGTGCAGCAGCAGTACGGGCGGCCCGGATCCGCCCACCCGCAGGCGCAGGTGTACGTCCCCGATGTCGACGAAGCGCAGGTCGAAGCCAGCGAACACGCCGTGCAGTCTCGCAGGACCGGTGCCGCGACGGTGTAGTGGCGGGAGCCCCGGCGCACGGCGCTGATGGAACCTGGAAGACTCGGCGCGAGATCTGCCGGCGACGCGCCGGCCGGAGGACTGGAGGGCGGCACATGTCCGACTTCGAGCTCAAGCACCCGGGGGGACAGCTCCCCCTGGAGACCATCGATGCCACCGAGCAGCCGTCCGGGCTGGACGTCTCCAAGGTGCTCAAGGAAACCGGCCACGTCACTCTCGACGTCGGCTTCATGAACACCGCGTCGTGCCAGTCCGGCATCACCTTCATCGACGGGGACGCAGGGATCTTGCGCTACCGCGGCTATCCCATCGACCAGCTTGCGGAGGGCTCGACCTTCCTCGAGGTGTCCTACCTGCTCATCTACGGCGAGCTGCCGACCAAGGAGCAGCTCGACGGGTTCGCCGCACGCATCACCTGCCACACACTGCTGCACGAGGATCTGCGGCGTTTCTTCGGGGGCTTCCCCGCCGAGGCGCACCCGATGGCGGTGCTGTCCTCCTCGGTGAGCGCGCTGTCGACGTTCTACCAGGACAGCCTCGACCCGTTCGACCGCGAGCACGTGGAGATATCCACCGTTCGGCTGATGGCGAAGTTGCCGACGATCGCGTCCTACGCCTACAAGACCTCGATCGGGCAGCCGCTGCTCTACCCCGACAACTCACTCGGCTTCACCGAGAACTTCCTGCGCATGACCTTCGGCGTACCGACCATGGAGTACGAGGTCGACCCGGTGCTCACGCGCGTGCTCGACATGCTGTTCATCCTGCACGCCGACCATGAGCAGAACTGCTCGACGTCCACCGTCCGTCTCGTCGGGTCCAGCCACGCCAACCTGTTCGCGTCGGTCTCCGCCGGCATCAACGCGCTCTTTGGTCCGCTGCACGGCGGCGCCAACCAGGCGGTGCTCGACATGCTGGCGGAGATCAGGGCCGATGGCGGCAACGTGAGCAACTTCGTCAACCGGGTCAAGGACAAGCAGGACAAGACGAAGCTCATGGGCTTCGGACACCGGGTCTACAAGAACTACGACCCGCGCGCGGCGATCGTGAAGAAGGCCGCGGGCGAGGTGATGGAGCGGATGCCGCAGCCCGACCCGCTCCTGGACCTCGCCATGCAGCTGGAGGAGATCGCGCTGGCCGACGACTACTTCATCGAGCGCAAGCTCTATCCCAACGTCGACTTCTACACCGGCCTCATCTACAAGGCGATGGGCTTTCCCACCAAGATGTTCACCGTGCTCTTCGCACTCGGCCGGCTACCCGGGTGGATCGCCCAGTGGCGGGAGATGATGGAGGACCCGACGACGAAGATCGGCCGACCACGCCAGGTCTACACCGGGGCCACAGAACGTGGCTACGTCCCCCTCGGCAAGCGGTAGCGATCGATCGAGGTTCTGCCTAGACGGCGTTGCCCCGCCAGCCGCCGAAGGACCAGAATCACCGGTGGAGGCCTGCGGCCCCTCCCGTGTCCCCCCAGACACACCCCCGAGGGCCGCAGGCCTTCCTCGACCGCTCGGCGGGGCGGCCAAGGTTGGGTCGGGTCACCCGCGCGGGAATGGGGTATGACCGGTTCCTGTGAACGACATGCCGCACCCACCCTTGATCGGCGGCCGCTACCGGCTCACCGAGCCGGTCGGCCGCGGAGGCATGGGCACGGTCTGGGCCGGCCACGACGAGCTGCTCGGCCGCGAGGTCGCGGTCAAGGAAGTCATCCCGCCACCCGAGCTCGAGCCGGGCGAGCGCTCGCTGCTACGGGAACGGACGTTGCGCGAGGCGCGGGCAGCCGCGCGGATCAGTACGCCATCGGCGGTCACCGTGTTCGATGTCGTCGAGGAGGACGGCCGCCCATGGATCGTCATGGAGAGGCTGAACGCGCCGACCCTCGCCGACATCGTGCGCGACGAGGGTCCGATCGCGCGTCATCGGGCCGCGGCGATCGGTCTGCGCATCCTCGACGCGCTCGACGCCGCGCATGCCGCCGGCGTGCTGCACCGTGATGTCAAGCCAGCCAATGTCATGGTGCCGCCCGACGGTCGGGCGGTCCTCACCGACTTCGGCATCGCCACTCTGGACGGCGACCCTACGATCACTCGGAGTGGTCTGCTGGTTGGCTCACCCGCGTACATGGCACCTGAGCGAGTCCGGGGAGAGCGGCCGACGCCTGCCTCGGACCTCTGGTCGCTGGGCGCGACGCTGTACGCGGCCGTCGAAGGGCGCTCGCCGTTTCAGCGCGACGGCCAGCTGGCCACGGTCAGCGCACTCGTGTCGGAGGAGGTACCTCCCCCGCAGCGCGCCGGCTCGCTCACCCCGGCGCTCGACGGGCTGCTGACCAAGGATCCGCTGCGTCGGATCGACGCCGCCCGGGCCCGCGCGCTGCTGGAGGAGGCGGCCGAGTGGGGTAGAGCGATACGCCGCGTCCCCGCCTGGGCCGACGGGCCGGACACCGCGGAGGGCCACACTCAGGCCTTCCCGGTGGTGGCAGCCGGTGCGCCGCACCCGCCGACCGATCCCGCGCCGGTCCCAGTGGCGGCGGATCTCGCCGACGCCGACGACCGTGAGCCCGAGCGGGACCTGGAGGAGGAGGAGCCAGCCGCGGTCACGGCTGCGGCGCCCGCCAGCGCCGCTGCGGCGCCGTCGGCGTCGGCGCGAACGGCAGCGCGGACTGATGGTGGCAGCTCGTACGCCGCACCCGCCGGCCGATCCCGCGCCAGCCGAGCGCGCGCCGTACCCGCGGTGCTGCTGGCCGCCGTGCTCGCTCTCGTCGGGTTGACCATCGGCGGGGCGCAGCTGCTCCGCGACGGCACTGGCGAGGGCAGCGGTGAGGGGGATCCGGCAGCGCGGCCCCCGGCGGCGGCGCCCGTCGCAGGGGCAACCACGCCGACCCCTTCCGCGACGGCCACCAGGACAAAGCCGGCGACACGCAAGACGCGGTCGGCCGAACCCACCCGGTCGTCGGTAGGCACGCCGTCGGCCACCCCGAGTGACGAGCCGTCGGAGGAACCTTCGGAGGAGGAGGAAGAGCCACCCGCCGCCGAGGACCCGCCCGCCGAGGACCCGCCTGCTGATGACCCGCCTGCTGAGGAAGAGGACGACTCGACGTCGGCCGGCGGGGCACCCAACGGTTACCGCACCTATGACGATCCGACCGGGTTCAGTGTCGCGATCCCAGCGGGTTGGGAGGTGTCGACAGAAGCTACGAGGCGCTACTTCACCGACCCGCAGACCGGACGCGTCTTTCATGTGGACCAGACCGATCAGCCGCAGGCCGATCCCTTGGAGGACTGGCAGAACCAGGAGGAAGGGGTGTCGCAGCGGCTGCCCGGCTATGAGTTGATCCGCATCGACCCGCTGAACTACCGCGGGTGGGAGGCAGCGGACTGGGAGTTCACCTACGACGGCAACAGCGGACGGCGACACGTGATCAACCGCAACGTCCTTGTCTCGTCTTCCCAGGCGTACGCGCTGCACTGGAACGTCGGGGCGAGCGAGTGGGAGAGCAGCAGAGACGTGTTCGACGTGTTCGCCCGCACCTTCACCCCGGCCAGCTGACCGCCCTCCCGGCGTCACCCGCCCGCGTCCCAGCCGACTTTGCTCGCTGGCGCCATGGGTGGATGCCCGCTTTGTCGGGATTTGCCCCTCGCGCGAACGAGCAAAGTGGCTCAGGAGGCCGCGGCGCGGGTCAGTAGGGATGCTGCGTGGTCGGGGACCTCGTGGAACTTCTCCCGCGGCGGCCGTACGTAGTCTTCCGCGGGGGGTCGCTCCGGTAGCTCGAGGTCTGGCTGCGGGATGTCCTCGTACGGGACTGTCGACAGCAGGTGGGCGATCATGTTGAGTCGCGCCCGACGCTTGTCATCGGCCTCCACCACGAACCACGGTGCGGTCTTCGTGTCGGTCACCGCGAACATGCGGTCCTTGGCCTTGGAGAATTCCACCCAGCGCTGTCGTGACTCGAGATCCATCGGCGACAGCTTCCAGCGTCGCAGCGGATCCTCCAGCCGGGAGCGGAGTCGGCGCTCCTGCTCCTCGTCGCTGACGGAGAACCAGTACTTGCGCAGCCCGATGCCCTCGTCGACGAGCAGCCTCTCGTACACCGGGCACTGGTCGAGGAACCGCTCATACTCCTCGTTGGTGCAGAAGCCCAGCACCCGCTCGACGCCGGCCCGGTTGTACCAACTGCGGTCCATGAGGACGACCTCGCCCGCCGCCGGCAGGTGTGCGGTGTAGCGCTGGAAGTACCACTGCGTCTTCTCCCGCTCGGTGGGGGTCGGCAGCGCCACCACCCGAGCCACCCGGGGATTGAGGAACTCCGTGATCCGCTTGATCGCGCCACCCTTCCCGGCGGCGTCACGGCCCTCGAAGAGGACGACGATGCGTTGACCAGTGGTTCGCACCCAGTCCTGCATCGTGACCAGCTCCGTTTGGAGGCGCAGCAGCTCGGCTTCATACGCCTTCTTGGGAACCCGATCGGGCTGCGGTGACTTCTTCGTCTTCTCCTTGGTCATGACGACCCGCCGGCTCCCTCAGCCCGGCGCTCCGCCCCCGTCTCGCCCTCGTAGCCGTCGTCCTGACCGGCGACCCGTCCGACGAACTCGTCGCTCTCCCCGGTGCCGGTGGTCCCCTGGCTGTCCGCGGCAGTCTCCTCGGCCGCGCCCCCGGTGGCGCGGGTGCGTGCCTGCGTGTCGTCGTCCGCCACGTCGTCTTCCGGGCCGCTGAAGGGTCCGTTCATGTGCCAGCTCCTTTTCATCAGTGGCCGACGACCGCCGGCTTCCCTCGCTGTACCCGGACCGGCGCCACAGACGCCTGACCCGGCGTGCGGCGTCTGGGTAGTCAGGGCAGACCGGTCCGGAAGCAGCAGCGGACCAGTCGCCATGGCCCACCAGTTCGGCGCGGAATGGCTCCATCGGGCCATGGCGCTGGAGCGCGACACTTCGTAACCTGTCAGTGATCGTACGAACACCGAGCGCGAAGGAGGCCGAGGTGGGTCCCGTCGCAGACATCCGGGTCCAGGACCGGGATGTACTAGAAGAAATCGAGCTGTACGGCGACCTCATCATCGCGGCGTCGGGCAGCGATGGCCCGCTGACCACGGCCCAGATCGACGACGTGCTCGGGGTGTCGTCCGACATCCCCCGACAGGGTGGGGCAGCCTAGGTCAGGTCGCGGCGACGGAACAGCACGACGCCGGCGAGCAGCACGACCAGGCAGTACACCGCGAGGGTCAGGGCCGCCCGCTGATTGCCGAGCAGCAGCCGCGGTGTCGCTCCCCCGAAATACTCGCCGGACTCCTCGACCGGCAGGAAGATCTCCAGCCCGCCCCGCTGCAGCAGCGCCACTGCGTTCTCGGTGATCAGGTACGGCTGCCAGCTCTGCCGGATGATGCGCACTGCGTTCTCGGCCAGCACGAAGTAGGCGAACGCCACGCCCAACGCCGCGCCGGTGTTGCGGATGAGGTTGGCCAGCCCGAAGCCCAAGGCGGCGGTGAGCACGGCGAGTACGACGCCGCGCCCTTGCACACCGGCCAGGTCAGACCAGAAACCGTCCGGTAGCTCAAAGGACCCGCGCCACCGGGCGAGCAGGGAACCCGCCCCGAGCCAGACCAGCTGGGCGAGCGCCGCGAAGACGGCGACGACGCCGAGCAGCACCGCCAGCTTGGTCAGGAACACCCGTATCCGTCGGGGCTCCCAGAACAGCAGCGCGACGATCGACTTCGTCGACCATTCGGCGCCCGCGTAGGTGGCTCCGACGAGGAAAGCGAGGGCAGAAACAGCGACGCCGACGGCGATCGCCCCTCCCGGGAGACCGCCGGCCGCGTCGAACGGCTGCTTGGGCAGGAAGCTCTCGACCGGCCCGTAGTTCTCTGCCGAGATGTCCGCACAGATCGCCTCCCGCTCCTCTTCCGGGAGGCCCGGGTCGCCATCCCCACAGAACACCTCGCGCTCCTGCTCCACGAGCTGGGCACGCCGCTGCTCGGCTTCCTGCAACAGCTCCGGTGAAGGACGGGCGAACTGGGTGAGCGAGATGACCCACACGGCGAGAAAGCCGAGCGCGGACAGTACGACGAGCCACCGCACCAGTCGGCGGGCGGTCAGCCGGTGCAGCTCCGCCCGGGCCAACGAACCGCCACCGGATCCGCCAGTCGGCGGCGTGCCCGCGGCGGTCGACTCCTCGAGCGGGTGGCTCACCGCGCGTCCGCAGTGAGGTCGAGGAAGACGCTTTCCAGGTCGGCGGCGATGGAGGAGAGCTCGGTGAGGTAGTGGCCATGATCGGCCAACAGGCGGGTGATTGCCGCCGGGTCGGCAACTCCGTGCACCCGCCAGGCGTCGCCCATGGAGCTCACCTGCAGCCCGGCGCCCTGGAGGACGTCGCGCGCGGCGACCGGGTCAGGCGCCCGGAGTCGGACGTCACCCGTCGCCCGGGTGGCCAGCACCTCGGACACCGGGCCGGTCGCGACGCACCGTCCACGGGCCAGGATGCTCACCGCGTCGCACACCTGCTGCACCTCGGCGAGCAGGTGCGAGGACAAGAACACCGTCGTACGACCGTCGGAGCCCAGCTGGCGGATCAGCTCGCGCACTTCCCGGATGCCGCCGGGGTCGAGGCCGTTGCTCGGCTCGTCAAGGACGAGCAGCCGCGGCCGCTTGAGCAGTGCGGCGGCGATGCCCAACCGCTGCTTCATCCCGAGGGAGTAGCCCTTGAAGAGGTCGCCGGCGCGCTCCCGCAGGCCCACTGTCTCCAGGCATTCCTCCACCCGCGCTCGGGGTACACCCGCGGTCTGGGCGAGCAGCCGGAGGTTGCGCCGGCCGGAGAAGGTGGGGAAGAACAGCGGATTCTCCACGAGGGCGCCCACCTCGCCGACCACCGCGGGCAGCTGCGCCGGGACCGGGCGCCCCAGCAGCTGCGCCTCGCCGGAGTCGGCGCGAACCAAGCCGAGCAGGATGCGGATCGTCGTGGTCTTTCCCGAACCGTTCGGGCCGAGGAACCCGTGCACCCCGCCCTCGTCGACGGTGAAGTCCAACCCGTCGAGAGCTCGCTCCGGCGGCTTGCGCACCCGGCGGTACGTCTTGCGTACGCCGCGCACCTCGATGACGCTCATGCCGCTCCCGTACGCCGCTGTCGGCGCCCACTCGACCAGGGTCCCGCGGCAGGTTCTCACACCGTCGACGCAAGACTGGCGTGCGACGCAGCAGCGGCGTACCACGCGGGAGCTACCCGAAGCGACCGGAGATGTAGGCCGCAGTCCTAGTCGAGCTCCGGACCGTGCTCCTCGACAGCGCGTACCCGGCCACCCGCGACGTGCAGCACCCAAAAAGCGGCCGGAGCAAGATTGACCTCGGGTGCAGGTACGCCGGACTGCCGGCACAACACCTCGGCGATCACTGGAAGCACCGGCCGGTGGGTGCACAACACCGTCGGTTCGCCGTCCGCCAGCAGGGCGAGCGTGCGGGCCTGCGCGGCGCCCGGCTGCGCGTCGTAGCCGGTCTCCGACATGAGCGGCTCCGCGACGACGGCCAGCCGCTCCCGCTCGGCGTACGGACGAAGCGTGTCCAGGCACCGCCGGGTGTCCGAGCTGAGCACCCGCGTGGGCCGGAAGCACGCGAGCAGCGGGGCCAGCGCTTCCGCTTGCGCAAGGCCCGCGGGGGCGAGTGGTCGCAGTGCGTCGTCCGCCTCCCAATCCTTGCGTGGGTGCGCCGACCCGTGGCGCAGCAGGATGAGCGGCGACGTGCGGACTGGGGCGGCGAGGAAGGCGGCGAGGACGTCCACATCCCGGTGATGGGTGAGGCGGTCCCGCGCCTGATCGGGCGGCAACCAGGCGACCTCGTCCACCTCGTCATTGGGGGCGAAGGAGCCGGCGCTGGCGGCGCCCGCCCAGTAGCGGACCTCCTTGGGCCGGTCCTTGGCTGTGTAGCGCTGGAGCGGCAGCGGTCGGCCCAGCACGATGTGGTGACCGGTCTCCTCGCGGACCTCACGGATCGCGGCCTCGAGAACGTGCTCGCCGTCGTCGAGCTTGCCCTTCGGCAACGTCCAGTCGTCGTACTTCGGGCGGTGCACCAGAACGATCTCAAGCCGATCCGCCGCCGCTGCGCCGTCGAGCGGGGCCTGCTGCGGGGGGGCACTGTCGTGCCCGGCCGGCCTCCACACCACGGCGCCGGCGGCGAGCACCACCCCGTCGCGGGTGAGGGCGCTCACCGCAGCCAACGCCGCCACTTCGCGCGCTGCACCTGTGGCCACACCTGACCAAAGGCGCTGCGTGCGGCGGCAGCGTACGCGCGCTGGCGGGCGTGCAGGTCCCCCACCGCGAACGCGGCCAGTGCGGGGCTGCGGGCGGTCACCGCCGCGCGCAGAGCTGCGCTGGTGACGAAGGCGTCCTGATGGCCGCCGAGCAGCTCGGTCAGCCGCTCCACCTGGGCGGCGTAACGCCTGGCCGGCTGGCCGAACACCGCCACGCTGGCCTCGCCGGCGTACCGGGCGCGCTTGGCCGCGATCCGCGTCGCGTGCCAGTCCTCGGCGGGGGAGTCCGGGGTGAGCTTGCGCGCCCGCTTGGCCAGCCTGGTCCAGGACGCGGCCACGAGCGGAGGCAGCGTCTGCGCCGCGGACTGGTCGGCGGCAGGCGTGACCCGCGGTTCACGGGCCGCCTCGACGAGCCGGTCGAGCAGGGTGAGGTAGCGCTCGGAGCGCATCGCCTCGAGGGCCGACCTGCGGGCCGCCGTCATCTCCCGCCGTAGCCGTCGACGGATGAGCGTCCGTGCGGCCTCGGCCGAGGGGGCGACCTCGGGGTCCTGCGCGAGGTCGTCGAGGTCGGCCTCGATGTGGGCCAGCAACACCTCACGATCTCGTAGGTCGCCGAAGCTGCCGGCCAGCCACGACAGCTCGTCGCGCAGCTCGCTGGTCCACGTCTCATCCAGGAGTGGACCGAAGGTCTTCAGCCCGCTGCGCAGCCGTCGGCAGGCCACCCGCAGCTGGTGGACCGCGTCGTCGAGGTCGAGGCGGACCCGCGGATCCTCCCGCAGCACCGCGGCGACCTGCGTCGCGATGTAGGAGCGGATCGCTTCCCGTGCCGGCCCCTCGGGGGAGGGCGCCCCCGGCACTACGACATCGGGCTCACCAGCGGCCTGCGCTCCGAGCGCGCGTACCGCCTTCGACACGAACTCGCCCTCGACCGCGCCAGCCGACCCGAGCCGGCGGCAGACGTCCTCGAGCGCCGGCCCGAAATCGACCTGGTCCTGGTGTGCCTCGACCTCCAGCTCGCGGAACCGGCTGGTGACCGCGCGGCTGCTCCCGCCGCCCGACCGTTTCCCGTCCAGGACGGCCACGTTGTCGTCGAGAAGCTGTCCGGCGAGGGCGCCGTCGGCGGCGTACAGATCGTAGGTCTGCCGTCGGGTGCGCAGGGTGGCGACCGGCTCCAGTCGCGCGGTGCGGACTTGCGCGTGCAGCAGGTCGCGCAGGTCCTCGGGAGGTTTCCGGCCGACCAGCGGGCGCTGCAGCTCCTCGCGTACGCCGGGTGGCGCTCCGGCAACCGGCAGCTTGAGATGCCAGCCGGCGTCGGGGCCGCCGCTGCGGCGTCGCAGCGTGATCCCCGCCCGCGCGAGCCGCAGGTCCGCCGTGTCGTAGTAGGTGGCCTCGAGCGTGTGCGCCCCCAGATCGGCGACGCGCGCGACCGGCGCGTCGCCGCCGGTCAGCTCGGGCAGCGCAAACTCGTCGTGCACGCGGAACTTGCGCTCGACCTCACGCATGGTTGCCCCTACGGCGCGACCTGGTCGCGATCAGCTGCTCCTGCAAGTCGCGCAGCGGCCGGCCATCCCCATCGAGGTGGTGGCGCGCCCACTCCCCGTCCGGGCCCAACCACCACGACGACACTTCATCGGACATGGCGACGTCGAGCAGCGCGCACAGCTCCTCCACGTGGTCGGGACTGCTGATGCGGACGAGCGTCTCGACCCGCCGGTCCAGGTTGCGGTGCATGAGGTCGGCGCTGCCGATCCACACCTCGGCATCGCCGCCGTTGTCGAACCCGAAGATGCGCGAGTGTTCCAAGAAGCGGCCGAGGATGCTGCGGACCCTGATCGTCTCGGACAGGCCTGGCACTCCCGGGCGTACGGCGCAGATACCGCGCACCCACAGATCCACTGGGACTCCGGCCTGCGACGCGCGGTATAGAGAGTCGGTGAGGACCTCATCGACGACGGCGTTGGCTTTGATGCGGATGCGCGCGGGCCGGCCGGCGTGGTGGTGCTCCACCTCCCGCTCGATCCGCTCCACCAGTCCTGAGCGCATCGAGTGCGGTGCCACGAGGAACCGGCGATAGGAGGTGTCGCGGGAGTACCCGGAGAGATGGTTGAAGAGGTCGGCCACGTCGCGCCCGACGTCGGCGTCGCCGGTGAGGAGGCCGAAGTCTTCATAGATCCTGGCCGTCCGCGGGTTGTAGTTGCCGGTTCCGACGTGTACGTAACGGCGCAGCGATTCACCCTCGTCGCGGACGACGAGGGTGAGCTTGCA
>Ga0136616_10001668_pt1 | contig 11687 bp, 7 predicted proteins | sample AntDrymUQ2992106_2_FD_106648 | JGI IMG/M metagenome (GOLD analysis project Ga0136616, IMG submission 106648) | Polar desert sand microbial communities from Dry Valleys, Antarctica - metaG UQ299 (21.06) | ecosystem: Environmental > Terrestrial > Soil > Desert | place: Antarctica: Dry Valley...
CAACGACTTCGGCCAGATGGGATTCCGGGTTCCGGCGGTCGCGGTGTCCCCCTACACGCGAGGCAGCAAGCGCAACGGCGGCTTCCGGGTAGACCACGGCGTGTACGGCCACGAGTCGATCCTCAAGCTGATCAGCCACCGCTTCGGGCTGGGCTTCCTGAACAAGCGCCACCGCTACGCGCGCAACATCGGCCGCAGCTTTGACTGGGCCAACCCGGACTTCACGCCGGTCGGCCTGCCCGATCCGCCCGAGATAGTGACGGCCGCCTGCGCTCAGGGCGGGCGGGACGTGCAGGACTCCCAGCAGGCTCATGCCAACGACCTGGCCGACCTCGAGGAGGCCGCTGAGCGCTTCGGGGTTCCGGTCTACGAGGGCAAGGCGTTCAACATCTTCACCAAGCCCGACACGCTCGAGCGCGCGGTGCGCCGCCAGCGTGCCAAGGAGGCGCAAGAGGCGGCCCTGCGAAGTGCGCACTCGGCCGCGCGCTGACCCCCGCCGGGTCGAGCCCCACGCGGGGCGGGGGGTTCACGGTGGGGAGATGACGTTCTCGCAGTTGATCACGCCGTCCTCGACCTCGTCGACGAGCACCGTGTCCTCGCCGTCGCCGCAGTCGATCGTGTCCTCGAAGCCATCCCTTGCGTCGATACGGTCGTTGCCCGCTCCGCCGATGATGTCGTCCTCGGCGTCTCCGCCGGTCAAGTCGTCGTTGCCCGCCCCGCCCTCGACGCGGTCGATGCCCTTGTCGCCTCGGAGCTTGTCGTCGCCGGCCTCGCCGAACAGGTCGTCGCCGCCCATGGGCCCCGTGGGGGCCCCGGCGAACAGGCGGTCGTTGCCCGGGCCGCCGAACAGGCGGTCGTCGCCGGGACCGGCGGCCAGGCTGTCGCGGCCGGCGTCACCACGGAGGAGGTCGTTGCCCGCGTCGGAGTTGAGGATGTCGTTTCCCTTGCCGGCGCTGAGGCGATCGTCGCCGGCCTCGCCGCGCAACCGGTCGTTGCCCGTCGCCCCCGAGGCTCGGTCCGCTCCAGTGCCCCCGTTCACGCGGTCGCGGCCCGGCCCGCCGTTGACGCGGTCGCGCCCGGCCTGTCCCCGAAGGATGTCGTTGCCCCGCTGGCCGGCCAGGCGGTCCTTGCCGCCGCGGCCGAAGAGGCGATCCGCGCCCCTGCCGCCGCGGATCTTGTCGGCGCGTGACGTACCCGAGATCCGGTCGGGGCCGCTCGTGCCGGATATGCGGCGGGCCTCGGCGACGGTCGCCAAGGTGACCAGGGAGGCGGTCAGCACCAGAGCGAGCAGGCGGCGGATGGCGGGGATCCCGTACACAGCGGCTCAGCGTAAAGGCAGCCCGTCCATCGATGTCTCAGTGATGTAACGCACGGCGGAAACAGGTCGCGTTCACAACTCGGCACCGCGCGGGAGGTGCGGGTGTGCCAGCATGGCGGCGGCCCTTGCACCTCGCTCGAAAGGACTCGAAATGAGCTCTCCTCGATCGGTCTTCGCCACCTTCTCGGGTCCACGCGCCAAGTGGATGGTGCTGCTTGTCTGGCTCGTGGGCATATTCATCGCCGCCGGCCCGGCGCAGCTGCCGGCCAAGTTCACCGACGCGGAGAACAACGAGTCCACCTCCTTCCTTCCCGGGGACGCGGAATCCACGAAGGTGCTGTCGGCCTCGGAGAAGCTCCAGGGCGGCGAGCTGGCCCCGGCGGTGATCGTCTACCGGCGCGACTCGGGGCTGACCTCCCAAGACCGCGCGAAGATCATCGAGGATGTCCAGCGGCTGGGCGACAAGCGCTTCCCCGCGGTCGTAGCCGATGGCGTCAAGGCGGCGTCCGGAGGCAGCGAGGGGGACCCCGCAGAGGGTGGGGGGGGAACGGGAGGCGGTCGGGCGCCGGGGGCGCAAGCCCGGGGCGGCCCCGTGGCCGAGGGCTGTGGCGCACCGACGACGCCGGTGCCCGGCCAGTCCAAGGGCTACTCGCCCTTCGTGGGGCCGATCTGCTCGCCCGACGGCAAGGCAGCGATCGTCACGGCCTACCTCAAGGGCGACGGCGAGGCCGACTCGCTCCTCGACCCGATCCAGGAGTGGCGCGAAACGGTCTCGGACCCAGGCGGCGGCCTCCAGGTCAAGCTCACCGGCGGCGCAGGCTACGCCGCGGATGCGATCGAGGTGTTCACCTCCATCAACGGCACCCTGCTGTCTGCTGCCCTCACCCTTGTGATCGTGCTGCTGGTGGCGATTTACCGGTCGCCGATCTTCCTGTTCATCCCGCTGGCGGCTGTCATGTTCGCGGAGACCCTGTCGCGGTCGGTCGGCTACGGCGTGTCCGAGCTGGGGGTCACGATCAACGGCCAGTCCAGCTCGATCATGTCCATCCTCGTGCTGGGGGCGGGCACCGACTACGCCCTGCTGATCGTCGCGCGCTACCGCGAGGAGCTGCACAAGACCGACGATCGCCATGAGGCGATGCGCACGGCGATGCGCTCCGCCGGGCCTGCGGTCTTCGCCTCCGCCGCGACGGTGATCGCCGCGCTGCTGTGCCTGACGATCGCCAAGGTCAACGGAACCGCCGGCCTCGGCCCGATCGGCGCAATCGGCGTGGCCTGTGCGGCGCTGTCGATGCTCACTCTGCTCCCCGCCCTGCTCACCGTGTTCGGGCGGCGCGCGTTCTGGCCGTTCGTGCCCCACACACCCACCACGGCTCCGGATGGCGCGGCTGCCGCGCACGCCGCCATCGTCGAGGGTGGGCGCGCCGGCGCCCTGCTGAAGGCCGTCGGAGCGTCGCTGCTGGTCCTCCTGGCGTTGCCGCTGGTTCTCCTGAACGCACTGCTGAGGCGTGTAACCGGAGGGGCGATCCCCTCGCTCATCGTCGGCCCGCTCGACCGCGCGGTCTTCTCGCCCTACGAGCTGCGCCGCTACCGCCACGAGAACCGGACCGACGCCACCCATGGCTTCTGGAAGCGGGTGGGCGACCGCGTGGCGCGGGGCCCGACCCGAGTGATGCTCGGCTCGATCGCGGTGCTGCTTGTCCTGTGCGCGGGACTTGGATTCTTCTCCACGGAGCTCACCACCAACGACAGCTACCGCACTGAGGTGGAGTCCGTCCAGGGCCAGGAGATCCTCGGCGAGAGCTTCCCGGCCGGAGCCAGCGCGCCGGCGGACATCATCGTCGAATCGCCCGATCGGGTGGCGGCGGTCTCGCGCGCCGTGGAGGGCGTGGAGGGCGTGGAGTCGGTCTCGTCCCCCGTCGCTCAGGGTGATCGTGGCGTGCTCGTGCATGCCACACTCGAGCCCGAGCCCTACTCGATCGAGGCCTTCGAGCTGGTCGAGCCGATCCGGGAAGCGGCCTCCCGCGCGGCACCCGGGACGCTGGTGGGAGGCCCGAGCGCTGTCGAGTTCGACGTGCGCGACGCCGCCGCACGCGACTCGATCCTGATCCCGCCGATCGTGCTGGTAGTGGTGCTGGTGATCCTCGTGCTCCTGCTGCGTTCGGTGACCGCGCCTCTCGTGCTGATCGCAACGGTGATCCTGAGCTTCCTCGCTTCCCTCGGCGTCGGGTATTTCGTGTTCGAGGTGGTGTTCGGCTTCCCGGGCTCGGACCCGTCGCTGCCGCTGTTCGCGTTCGTGTTCCTGGTGGCGCTGGGCGTCGACTACAACATCTTCCTCGTAGCCCGCGCACGCGAGGAGACCCTCGAGCATGGCACGCGCGAAGGGATGCTGCGGGCGCTGGCTGTGACCGGCGGGGTGATCACCAGCGCCGGGATCGTGCTCGCCGGCACCTTCTCCGTGCTCGCGGTGCTGCCGCTGGTGTTTCTCACGGAGATCGGGTTCGTGGTGGCCTTCGGTGTGCTGCTGGACACATTCCTCGTGCGCAGCGTGCTCGTACCGGCGCTCGGGGTGAGCCTCGGGAAACGCTTCTGGTGGCCGTCGGCGCTTGCGCGCGACGACGGCGGTGGCGACGGCACTGAGCCACCGGCACGGGGCCTCAGCGAGAGCGAGCCCGCCCGAGCCTGAGCCTGCGTCAGCGGGCGTGCAGGGCGCGCTCGACGGTGCGCCGGGCGCGGAAGAAGCTCCGCGCTCCAGACGCCGGCTCTGGTCGCAGGCGCTGTGGCGGTACGGGTCCCGGCGGCCCCCACGCCGAGCTTCGCGCTCGGCAGGCCGGCCAGCTCGAACTCGCGATGGTCAGAGCTTCCGGTCGTCTCGTCGCGGACCCACCGGACCGGTGCATCCTCGCGGCGCGCCGCGCGCAGCAGCGCGCCTTCGACTCGCGGACGCACCCGGAACGCGGGCGAGCGCAGCCAGAAGCCTGGGCCGCGGCCAACCTCGTCGAGCGAGAGCGCCCAGCGCAGCCGCCACGCGAAGCCCGCGGGCGCGCACGCGTCGCACGAGGGCGAGCGCGCCAAGGTGATCGGGCGAGCCCGTGTACACCCGCTCCTCGGCCCCGGTGGCCACCAGCCAGACGTCGCATCGAGGGCGCGCGCGCTCGAGTCGGCGGGCCAGCGTCATCACAACGCCCACGCCGGAGGCGTTGTCGTTGGCGCCGGGACCCGCAGGGGGTGGCCCTCTTTGAGGCCATCCGCATCACTCGACCCGCCCAGCAGAGCAGCCGCTGCCGTCACGGCTATCAGCGAGCGGATGGGCCTCAGGCCAGCAGCTCCCGCAGCTCGTCGGGCTCGGTGACCGGCTGCCTGCACGCAAAGCCCTCGCACACGTAGGCGGCGGCACGCCCGTCCACGGGGCCACGGCCCTCGAGGAGAGGCACGCCGTCAGGCTCGCCGCCGGCCAGCACCACGTGGGGGCGAAACTGCGCTCGCACGGCGCGCTCGAGCTCGCGGGGGTCCTCACCGGCCAAGGCCACCTCGCGCACCGTGGCCAGGTGGAAGGCGATCGCCTGCAACAGGTGGGCGAAGGCCTGGGGGTGGCGGGCGGCCAGGGGGTGGAGCAGCCTCAGCACCCCCACCGCCCGGTCCTCGTAGGAGTGCTCGCCGGTCAGGGCCGCCAGACGCAGCAGCGCGAGCGCGGCGGCGGAGTTACCCGAGGGGATGGGGTGGTCCTCCAGGTCCTTGCGCCGCGCCACCAGCTGCTCGTGGTCGCAGGAGGTCTCATAGAACCCGCCCCGGTCGCCGTCGGCGAAGCGCTCGATCATCGTGTCCGCCAGCTCGCGCGCGGCTGCGAACCAGCGCGGCTCGAACGTGCTCTCATACAGCACGAGCAGCGCTTCGAGCAGGAAGGCGTGGTCCTCGAGGTAGGCATTGAGCTTGGCCTCTGCGTCCTTGTAGGTGCGCAACAGCCGGCCGTCGGCGTCGCGCAGGTCGCGCAGGACGAACTCGGCGGCCGCGCGAGCGGCGTCGAGGAAGTCCTCGCGCTCGAGGATCGCGCCGGCCTCGGCCATGGCGGCGATCATCAAGGCATTCCAGGAGGTGAGCCGCTTGTCGTCGAGGCCGGGCCACACGCGCTTGGCCCTGGCGTCGTAGAGGCGCCGGCGGATGCCTTCGAGGCCCGGGGGCTCGTCCGCTCCCCGGGTGAGGATCGTGCGCCCCTCGAAGTTCCCGCCCGGCCGTACGCCGTAGTGGTCGCCCGCCACACTGGCGTCCTCCTCCCCGAGGACCTCGCGCAGCTGCTCCGGCGTCCAGACATAGAAGAGTCCCTCCTCGCCCTCGGAGTCGGCGTCGAGGGCGGAGAAGAAACCCCCCTCCGGACCGCGCATCTCGCGGAGTGCCCACTCCAGCGTCTCTTCGGCTACGCGCCGAAACAGCGGATCTCCGGTCACCTGCCAGCCGTGGAGATAGGCGCGGGCCAGCAGCGCGTTGTCGTAGAGCATCTTCTCGAAGTGGGGCACCAGCCAGCGCTCGTCGACCGAGTAGCGAGCGAACCCGCCACCGACCAGGTCGTACATCCCGCCCGCCGCCATCGCCCTCAGCGTGCCGGCGCTCATCTCGGTCTCGCCGCGGCCCAGCAGGAACTCGATGGTGGACGCCGGCGGGAACTTCGGCGTCTCGCCGAACCCGCCGAAGCGGCTGTCGTACATCCCGCGCAGCGCCCGGACCGCGGCATCGAGCGCGGAGGGGTCGATCGGGTCTTCCGAGGGCTCCAGCCCTGCGCCGCCGCGCAGGCGCTCGGCCACGTGATCGCCCGTGGCCCGGATCTCGTCCGCACGCTGGGTCCACGCCTCCACCACCGCGCGCAGGACCTGAAGCCAGCTGGGCATGCCCTGGCGCTCGTGCGGCGGAAAGTAAGTGCCCACGTAGAAGGGCGCCTGCTCCGGGGTGAGGAACGCGTTGAGGGGCCAGCCCCCGCGGCCGGTCATCGCCTGGCAGGCCTCCATGTAGATCGAGTCGAGGTCGGGACGCTCTTCGCGGTCGAGCTTGATGCACACGAAGTGCTCGTTCATGTAGGCGGCCGTCGCCTCGTCCTCGAAGGACTCGCGCTCCATCACGTGGCACCAGTGGCAGGCCGAATAGCCGATCGATAGCAGGATCGGCCGGTTCTCCTCCCCGGCGCGGGCCAGCGACCGCTCGTCCCACGGCTCCCATGCCACGGGGTTGTCCTTGTGCTGGAGCAGGTAGGGCGAAGTTTCGCTCGCGAGGCGGTTGGCCATTGCTTCGCTAGAGACTGGGCCGCCGGCCCAGAAGGCGCATCGCCAGGCCTAGTCCGAGGAGTCCGAGCCCCGCGGCCACGAGCACCAGGGTCTCGAGCCCGGTGAAGGCCAGCGAGCCGCCCGAGGCGGAGTTCGCGGCGTCGCCGGCGCCTCCGGTGTCGTCGGAGCCGTTGCCTCCGGTGTCATCGGAGCCGTCGCCTGCGGCGAGCACCTGGATGACCGAGGGATCGAACTGGCTGTACCCCGTAAGGCTGGACGGGGTCTCCGGCTCTCCCTCCGCAACCGGCACCGGCTCGGGCGATGCCTGCTCGCGCGGTCCAGGCGCCGCCTCGCGCGGTCCAGGCGCCTGCTCGCGCGGTCCAACCGGCTTGGGCGCCTCGAGCTTTACAGCGTTGCTCACGGCCGGCTCGCTTCCGCGGGTGGCCCCCAGGGCCCCTCCGAGCGCGAGCAGTGCGACCAGCCCCACGCCGGCCGCGGCCGCGCGCCGGTCGCGGAGGCTCGACTTGCCGCCGACCGGCGCATGGTCGTTGCTGGTGGCGCCGCCGGTCGCGCCGGCTGCGGCCGCGCCCCCACCGCCGGCCGTGACCTCCGCGAGCGTCTTGGCGGCCGCGGCCGCCGCGAGCGGTGGGAAGAGAACGGGGAGGTCGGCGGTGCGGGTGCCGATGCCGGCACCGAACGCTTGGCAGAGGGCACAGTCGCGCAGGTGCGCGCGCAAGCCGCGGCCGCGCAGCCTGCGCCCGTCGCCGTCCGACAGCTTCTGCTGGACGCGCTCGCAGCTCATGTCACGTCCCTCGGCGAGCTTGGTCAGCGCCACCCGCGCTTCGTAAACGTTCTGCTTGGCGGCCGCGGGCGAGATCGACAGCGCTGTGCCGATCTCCTCGGAGGCCAGCCCTGACAGCTCGCGCAGCACCAGCGCGGAGCGCTGGCGCTCGGGCAGCGCTCCGAGATCCTCTATCAGCTGGCGCAGCCGGTCGCGGTCCGCCGCGTCCGATGCGGCGTCGGCGGCCACCAGCACGGCCTCCGCCGGCGGGCGTGGCGGCCGGGTGGCTATCGCGTTCATCGCCTCGTTGTGGGCGATCCCGAACAGCCAGGCCCGGAGGCCGCCCTTCACCCGCTGGGAGTCGATCGAGCGCAGCGCCCGCTCCATCGTGCTCTGCAGCGCGTCCCGCGCGTCCTCCGGATCGCGCAGGATCGAGAGCACGTACCGGTAGACCGAGCGGTAGTGACGCTCGTAGAGGGCCTCGAAGGCGACGCCGTCCCCGGCCGCGGCGAGGCTGACCAGGCGGTCGTCGGCCAGGGTCGTAGGACTCATCCCCGAAGTGTTGCAGTCTCCGCCACCCGTCAGGGGTGGTCCTCGGCACGGGTCCCGTGGCGTGGCGTCAGGCAGCCGGACCGGCAGGAGGGCGGGTGAGTTGGCGCATCCCCGCTCCCACACCGAGCAGGCCGGCGCCGAGGGCGGCCACCAGCATCAGGTCCATGCCCGTGAACGGCAGCCTGCCCGAGCCCCCGGGATCCTGTCCGTCCCCGGGATCCTGTCCGTCGCCGGAGGCGCGGTCGACTACCTGGGGACCTTCCTGGATGTACCCGTCCTGGGAGGCGCCGCCCTGTCCCATCGCGGGGGCCGCGAAGGCAAGGCAGAGCAGGAGGGCAAGGGCAAGGGGAAGGCTTCGCATCACGAGTCTCCAATCGGGTTTCTTGTGCGGCACGCGACTTGAGACCGGGAAAGTGGACGAAAGTACGGTGCTACCCCCGTAATTGGCGCGAAAGCACTCTTACTGGCGTAACTCGACCCGCCGGATCTTGCCGCTTGCGGTCTTCGGCAGTTCCGCCGCGAAGTCCACGATCCGCGGGTACTTGTAGGGAGCGGTCTGCCGCTTGACGTGGTCCTGCAACTCGCGCGCAAGCGCCGGGCCTGCCGCCGCCCCCTCCTGCAGCACCACCACCGCGCGTACCACCTGACCGCGCTCGTCGTCCGGCGCCGCTACGGCGGCCGCCTCGGCAACAGCGGGGTGCGACACCAGCGCCGACTCCACCTCGAAGGGCCCGATCCGGTAGCCCGCGGAGATGATCACGTCATCGGTGCGGCCCTCAAACCACAGGTAGCCTTCTGCGTCCTCTCTTACCCGGTCCCCGGTGCGCCACGGCCCGGGTCCACCGTCGAGGAAGAACGTGGGCACCGTGGCAGGGTCGGCGCACAGCTCGCCGTTGTGGACCCACACGCGAAAGCCCGGGAGGGCCCGGCCCATCGACCCCCGGCGCAGCGGCTCCCCGATGGGCATGCCCGTGAGCGCCCCGGTCTCGGTCTGGCCGTAGCCGTCGTGCACAGCGACGCCCGCCTGGTCTTCCCACAGCCCGATCACCTCTGGGTTGAGCGCCTCTCCGGCCGCAACGGCATGGCGCACGGACGGGAGGGAGCGCAGCTGACCGCGCTTGGCGATCGTGCGGTACTCCGTCGGCGCCATGCAGAGCACGCCGACACCTTCACGCTCGACGATGTCGAGGCGCTCCTCGGCGTCGAAGCGGCCGTCATGGAGCAGGGCGGTTGCGCCGCGCAGCCACGGCGCTATGAACGAGTTGCGCGCCGACTTCGACCAGCCGCTCGCGGCCGTGCACCACGCCAGGTCGCCCGGGCGGGCGCCGAACCAGTGCTCGGCCTGCACGCTCTGGCCGCTCAGGTAGCGCTGACCATGGCGGATCGGCTTGGCCGCGCCGCTGGTCCCGGAGGTGAAGACGATCAGTGCGGGCTCGTCCGGGGCCAGATCGGCCGCGGGCGCGGGCGGCGACTCGAACAGCCGTTCGTCGGGCACGGTGAGCACCGGCCCCGTAAAGCCCGCGGCGCGGACGATGTCCGTGTTGCGGGCGTCGGCAATCACGAGCCTGGGCTCTGCCGCGTCCATCCTCGCCCGCAGGTCCGTGGCGCGCAGCTGAAGGGCGCAGGGCAGCGCAACGGCGCCGATCCGAAAGCACGCGAGCAGCGCCATGACCCATTCCGGACGGTTGCCTATCACGGTCATCACAACGTCGCCCCTGCTCGCACCGCTTTTCCCAAGAGCGGCGGCCAGGCGAGCCGTGCTGTCGGCGATTTCGCCAAAGGTCCATTCGCTGCGCGCTCCCTCCGCCGATAGGGATACCAGCGCTTTTCGAGACGTCGGGGCGGCGTCCACGATGTCCCTGGTGAAGTTCATTCAGGCGATTGTCCCGCACCGGATCCTGCACCGGATTCCGGCCCTTGCGCCGAAGATGAGGCATGACCCAAGTTGAAACCGTCCGGACCGATCTGCTAGCTTCGCCCCACGCCGAGTTCGTGCTGGCCACGAAACGGGGGACCCAAGGTGGCTTCGGCCACTGGGGCAAATCTCGAAGTTCGAGACGCGCAAGCTCTTTCAGCGCGAGCCCGTCAGCTAACCCCGTAGGCGTTCGAAAGAGTATGTACCGCCCCCATCTCACAATTCCCCGCGCGGCGATGGCCGCTGCCCTGATCGCCCTGCTCGCTCCCTCGGGAGCCGCGGCCGACAGCGGCGGCGCCGCCTACGTGCCCCCGCCGCCACCCGCCAAGCGGGCGAAGATCGTGGACGGCGTCGCAATCCCGCCCGCCGGCGCACCCGCCCGGGTCAAGAACGCGATCGCGGCCGCCAACCGGATCATCCGCAAGCCCTACGTCTACGGCGGCGGCCACGTGCCCTTCTCGGGGTCTTGGTCCACGACGCCGCTCGACAGCGGCTACGACTGCTCGGGCACCATCAGCTTCGCTCTCTACGCGGGCCGGTTCCTCCCCAGCCCGCTCAACTCCAGCGGCTTCATGAGCTGGGGCGACAGGGGCCAGGGGCGCTGGATCACCGTCTACACGAACCCCGGTCACGCCTACGTCGTGATAGCCGGGCTCCGGCTCGATACCAGCGTCGGCGAGAACCCATCCGCCGAGGACCGGCGCTCCGGCAGAGGCCCGCGCTGGCGCCAGTACACCCGCTCGCCCGCGGGATTTGCCTCCCGCCACCCCCCCGGCTACTAGCGCACTGCAGAGCTTCGCCTGGCGGGGTCATCGGTCGCTTGCCTGCTTGCGCAGGCGGCGCTCCCTGCTTCCCCTGCCATGCTCGCTCTGCAGCGCGCTAGGGCCGTGGTGTCGCCCGGCGCGAAGATTCGCCCAGTGTCGTGACCACGGTTATCCGTCAGCGTGGTGACCACGGCTATCCTGCCGCGTTGACTCGTGAATCGACCGACCCGGGAGCGCCAATCGAATGGCAGCCGTAGCCAGCCCCCTCGACAAGACCGACGAGCAGAAGGCGATCACCGACATGGTGCGCCAGTTCGCGGACGAGCAGATCCTTCCGAACGCCGAGCACTTCGACCACGAGGACGAGTTCCCGGAAGACATCGTCGAGCAGATGAAGGAGCTCGGGCTTTTCGGCGTGACCATTCCCGAGGAGTACGGCGGGATGGGTCTCGACCTGACCACCTACACGATGATCGTGGAGGAGCTCTCACGGGGCTGGATCTCCATCTCAGGGATCATCAACACCCACTTCATCGGCTCCTATCTGCTGATGAAGTTCGGGACCGAGGACCAGAGGCAGAACTACCTCCCGCGGATGGCCACGGGCGAGGTTCGCGCCGCCTTCTCGCTCTCCGAGCCCGAGCTGGGTTCCGACGTCCAGGCGATCAAGACGGCCGCCAAGAAGACCGGCGACGGCGACTACGAGATCAACGGGCAGAAGATGTGGGTGACCAACGGCCTGCGCGCGGCCATCGTCTTCACGCTCGTCAAGACCGACCCTGAAGCCGACCCGCGCCACAAGGGCATGACCTGCTTCATCGCCGAGAAGGAGCCCGGCGTGAGCGAGAACACCGGGGAGTACGCGGGCTTCAACGTCCCGCCCCCGCTCAAGAAGATGGGCTACAAGGGCGTGGAGTCCACGGAGCTGGTGTTCGACGGCTACAACTGTCCCGCCGGCAACATCCTCGGTGGGGAGGAGGAGGGCCTCAACAACGGGTTCTCCCAGATGATGGACGCCCTCGAGGTGGGCCGCGTGAACGTGGCCGCCCGCGGCGTCGGCATCGCCCAGCGCGCCCTGGAGCTGGCGCTGCGCTACTCACAGGAGCGC
>Ga0136616_10001669_pt1 | contig 11685 bp, 14 predicted proteins | sample AntDrymUQ2992106_2_FD_106648 | JGI IMG/M metagenome (GOLD analysis project Ga0136616, IMG submission 106648) | Polar desert sand microbial communities from Dry Valleys, Antarctica - metaG UQ299 (21.06) | ecosystem: Environmental > Terrestrial > Soil > Desert | place: Antarctica: Dry Valley...
CGAGCCCGTCGTGACGCTCGACGCGGAGCGCTCGGCCGCTATCGACGACGAGCTGGCGCCGTTGCGGCCGGCGCTCGAGCGCACGCTCGTGGACGAGTACCGGGACTCGCTCTTCCACGGCTAGGCTGGGCGCGTGACGCTGACGATCGGAACGGGTCCCTTCGGCGAGCGGCCGGCGGGAACTCCCAACGTCGAGCGCTCCGGCGCTTTCCTCCTCTTCGAGGACTCGCCGCGCCGCGTCCGGGCGAAATTCGGGGGCGAGACGGTCGTCGACAGCAGGCGCGCGAAGCTCCTCCACGAGGAGGAGCACCTCCCCGTCTACTACGTCCCCGAGTCTGACGTACGGATGGATCTGCTCGAGCCGACCGAGCATTCGACGCACTGCCCGCGCAAGGGCCACGCCTCGTACTGGACCTTGCGGGTCGGCGACCAGGTCTCCGCGAACGCGGCCTGGAGCTACTCGGAGCCGCTCGAGAGCGCCCCGTCGCTCACGGGGTACCTCGCCTTCTTCTGGGACAAGCTCGACGCGTGGTTCGAGGAGGACGAGCAGGTCTTCGGGCATGCGCGCGATCCCTACCACCGCATCGACACGGTGCCGACCTCGCGGCATGTCCGAGTGCGTGTCGACGGCGAGGTCCTCGCCGAGTCGACCCGCGCCTGGGCGCTCTTCGAGACAGGCCTGCCGACACGTTGGTACCTGCCGCCCGAGGACGTCCGCCGCGATCTGCTGCTTCCGAGCGACAAGCAGACGCGCTGCGCGTACAAGGGTTTGGCCTCCTACTGCTCCATCCGCGCCGGCGGCGAGCTCGTGGCGGACGCCGTCTGGTTCTACCCGCAGCCCCTGCGCGACGCACAGGACGTCAAGGATCGCCTGTGCTTCTACAACGAGCGGGTCGACATCGAGCTCGACGGCGAGCCCCAGGAACGTCCCAGCACACGCTTTTCGTAGCGATTTCCCTCGTTACAGGGTTGCGCCCGGCGCCGGGGGTCGCAGGATGAGAAGGGAGACGAAAGCTTCCGCGTCACCGCCGGGGGGCGGCCGCGGATCGGGAGAACGAGGGGGAGGTCGATCGTGGAGTCACGGGGAACGCTCACATGCTTGAGTAGGCACTGTCCGGAGTACGGCTGCGAGTGGCAGGACGAGCTGCCGCCGCTCGGGGGCGAGGAGCAGTGGCCGAGCTGCCAGCTCTGCGACGAGCCCGCGTGGCTGATCGAGCCGGTCGACCCGGCCTGGCGGACTTAGCGCGGGGGAACCCATGGTTCCCCCGCGGGCCCCCTCCTTCGGAGCTGGACGCGCCGGGGCCGCGGGTGGCTGCGCCGGGCAAGCCCGGCTCCGCCGGAAACATCAGGAGCAGCAACATGAACATTGTCGCAGCATCCGAGTTCTGCCCAAAGAAGACCCTAGCGCTCGACCTGGGATCCGCCGACGATCGCGTCCGAGCCGTCCGGCCAGCGCACCCACGCCTTGTGGCCGCCGTCGTAATCGGGCGCCCAGAGGATCAGCGTCGCGTCGCGCCCACGCACCCGGCAGGGCTCGTCTCCTTCCGCGTCAAGCTCGCGCCAGAGCCGGACGAACGGGTTCGACTCCCACTCCTCCCCCACCGTCGTCGCCTCACGGTGTCCCGGGTGGAGGCGCGTCTCCGGCGGCAGCTTCAGGACGCGCTCCATGATCGAGTTCCTGAGGGCCGTGTAGTCGCCGCTCGGGCCCGACGTGCCGCCGACGGTGCCCTTGAAGATGAGGTCGGCGGTGAAGCACTCGCTTCCCGCGGCGAGGAAGGCGAAGTGCTCGGCCGCATGGCCGGGCGTCGCGATCGCCTCGAGCTCGAGGCTGCCGGAGCGGATCCGGTCGCCGTCCCGGATGCCATGGCCGGCGCCCGCCAGCTCGGCGCCGAAGCGCGCGGCGAGCTCCTCGAGATCGACCACGTGATCGGGGTGGTCGTGCGTGCAGAGGACGTGCGTGATCTCGATGCCGTCCTCCTCGACCCGGCGCAGCAGCGGCTCGACAACGCCGTTGCCGTCGATCAGCACGCCGCTTCCGCCCGGCCCCTCGGCCAGGAGGTAGGAGTTCGACAGCCAGCCCGGGTGCTCGGCGCGCTCGAGGATCACCGGGCGAACTCGATCACGCTGCGGATGCCGTCCTGGGCCTCCATCAGCTCGAAGCCCCGGTTGACCTCGTCCAGGGTCAGCTTGTGCGAGACGAACGGGTCGACGTCGATCTCACCTCGGAGGTAGAGGTTCACGAGCTCGGGCACCTGGTCCCGACCCTTCACGCCGCCGAACGACGAGCCGGCGATGCGCCGGCCGGTGATGAGCAGGCGGGGCACGACGTCGAGCGTCTCGCCCTTGCCCGCGACGCCCGCGACGGTGCAGAGCCCCCACCCCATCCGGGCCGCCTCGACCGCTTGGCGCATGACCGCGACGTTTCCCGTCGCCTCGAAGGTGTAGTCGGCACCGAGGCCGTCGGTGAGCTCGAGGATGCGGTCGACCGCTTCCGGTCCGCCGGTGAGCGTGTCCGTCGCGCCCTGGCCGCGCGCGAGCGCGAGGCGCTCCTCCGAGAGGTCGATGCAGATGATCCGCTCGGCGCCCTGAAGCCGGCAGCCCGCCACCGCGCCGAGCCCGACCATCCCCGCGCCGAAGACGGCGCAGGTTGAGCCGGGCTCCACCTTCGCCGTGTTCATCGCCGCTCCCAGTCCGGTCGAGAGCCCGCACGCGAAGAGGCAGGCGCGGTCGAGCGGCGCTTCCGGCGAAACCTTCGCGAGCGCGATCTCCGGCATGACCGTGTACTCCGCGAAGGTCGAGCAGCCCATGAAGTGCCGGATCGGCTCACCGTCGCGCGAGAGCCGCGTCGTCCCGTCGGGCAGGTGGCCCTCGCCCTGTTGCGGCCGGATCGCGAGGCAGAGGTTCGTGCGGGGGCTGCGGCAGTGCACGCAGTCGCCGCACTGCGGCGAGAAGAGCGTGACGACGTGATCGCCGGCCTCCAGGGACGAGACGCCCTCGCCGACGACCTCCACGACCCCGGCGCCCTCGTGGCCGAGCACCGTCGGCGCGTACCCCGAGGGGTCGGCGCCGGACGCCGTGTAGAGATCGGTGTGGCAGACCCCGCACGCCTCCAGCCGGACCAGCACCTCCCCGGCGCGCGGCTCGGCGAGGTCGAGCTCCTGCACCTCGAGCGGCGCTCCGAAGCTCTCGAGGACGGCGGCCCGCATCTTCACGGCGCGATCGTAACGGCATGCGCCTGGGCGGCCCGGTGCAGGCGCTCCCGGGAGAGCGGGAGGCAGAAGGCGAAGAGGAGCGCCGAGGCGCCGATGATGAGCCAGAACGAGGCCGTGAAGCTTCCGGTGGCATCCCGGACGGCGCCGAGCGCGAAGGGGCTGATCGCTGCGAGTGCATAGCCGGCGCCGAGCATGAGCCCGGCGACGGCGCCGACCTCGGCCGGGCTTCGCGCCGCATCGAGAGGCAGCGTCAGCACGAGCGGAAAGAGACAGCCGATCCCGAGTCCCATCAGCGTCGCCCACAGGTACCCGCCGGGCGGCACGAGGATCGCGCCGACGAGTGCCACGAGGAGCAGCGCCGAACTGCCGCACAGGTAGGCCCTCCGCGAGCCGATCCGGTCGGCGAACCACGGTGCGACGAGTGCGGCCGGCACCGAGACAACGTTGAGCACGGCGACGAGCGCGCCGGCGCTTCCCTCGCTCCAGCCCTCCTCCACGTAGGCGTCCGGGAGCCAGGCGTTGAGCCCGTAGAAGACGGTTCCCATCAACCCGAAGACGGCGACGAGCACCCACGCGACGTGGCTTCGCAGGGGCAGCCTGGGCGGCCGCAGGGCGCTGCGCTCATGCCGCGCCCCGCCGCGCGTCTGGAGGAGCCAGAGCAGGACGAGCCCCCATGTGAACACCGAGAAGACGACGAGCGCGGCGCGCCACCCGAAGAGGACGTGCGCGAGCGGCACGGCGAGGGCCGCCGAGAGCGCCGAGCCGAGGTTGAGGCCGCTCGCGTAGACGCCGGTGGCGAACGCGGGCCGATCCTCGAAACGCTCCTTGACCGCGACCGGGAAGAGCGCACCCGCGAGTCCCATCCCCACACCCACGCCGAAGGTGAGGAGGATCACGCCCGCGGCGGAGGGAACGAGCGCGCGGGCAAGGCCGAACGAGGCGATGCCCGCGAGGCAGAGCGCGATGGCGCGACGCGTCCCGAGCAGGCGCGCGAGATGCGGAGCGGGCGGAGCGAAGAGGCCCATGCAGAGCACCGGAATCGTCCCGAGCAGGCCGGCGACGGCGTGCGAGACGTCAAGGTCGTCCTGAATCTCGGGGATCAAGGGACCCACCCCGACCAGCTGAGGACGCAGCGCGAGCGCGCTCCCGAAGAGAGCGAGAAGCACCCCCGCACGCTCGCTCCTGCCTGCTACGGCGTCTCTAGCCTTCGCTCTCGCCGGAGAGCCGGGCGGCCTCGACGAGCGTGCGTGGCGCGACCGCGGCGTAGGCGTCCTCGGCGATGCCGGCGAGCTCGTTCTCGTCCAGTCCACGGTCGAGCCGGACCCCCAGCCAGCCGCGGTGCCCGACGTAGGGCGGCACGAAGTAGAGCTCGGGGTCGGCGTCGACGAGCACCCGCTGCATCCCTTCATCCGCTGCGCACCAGACGGCGAAGCGACCGTCGCCGTGATGGTCCGTGAGCACCATCAGGAACGCGCTCTTGCCGCGGACGAAGAAGGTCGGCGCTCCGTGGCTCAACCGCTCGCTCGTCTGGGGCAGTCCCAGGCAGACCTGTCGGATGCCTGCGAGGGTCCGCTCGCGCTCCTCGGGTGACACCACGGCCCGAACATACACTCGCGGCTTGGACCTGCTGGATGGGAACACCTGCGATCTCTCCGACGCATACGGCGACAGGGCGCGGGTCTTCGCGCCCATGCTGCGCCACTTCGGCGGGAGGCGCCGGTTCGCAGGGGCGGTCGAGACCCTCGAGTGCTTCGAGGACAACTCGAGGCTGAGGGAGCTGATGAACACAGCGGGCGACGGACGCGTGCTCGTCGTCGATGCCGGCGGCAGTCCGCGCTGCGCGCTCCTCGGCGACACGATCGCCAAGGAGGCGATCGCGCACGGCTGGATCGGGATCGTCATCCACGGCTGCGTCCGGGACACGGCTGCGCTCGCGACCCTCGGACTCGGCGTGATGGCGCTCGGCTCGACGCCGCGCCGATCGGCGAAGAACGGCGAGGGGCGGGTCGGCGTCCCGGTCGAGCTGGCCGGTGTTCCCTGCTCGGCCGGCGACCTGCTGGTCGCCGACGAGGATGGGATCGTGGTCATCGACGCGGCCTCGCTCGAGGCGTAGACGCAGCGAAGATGCAGCGGGCCGCCGCGACCGACTGCGGCGACCATCCACTCCCTTCGTCCCAGGCCCATGCGAGCGCATGTGCGACGCCCCAGCCGCGCAGGCGCTCGCGGTCGAGGCCGAGACTCGCCAGAACGTCGAGCCATCGACGCACCGCCGCGGTTGGAGAATCGTCGTCCAGAGCGGCGTTCCGCAGTGGCCCGACGCCGTCCACCTCCCGCTCGCCGACGAGCGGCTTGGGATCGATCACGAGCCACGGCTCACGCTCGGCGCGCAGGATGTTGCCGCCGTGGAGATCCTGGTTGACGAGGAAGGCCGCTCTCCGATCGGCGCTCCGGAAGACGTCGACCGCGAAGTCCAGCAGCCGGCGCTCGAACGGCCGTCCACCGAGCTCGTAGAGCCTCGGAACCTCCTCGGCCCACCGCTCCGCCTCGTCTACGAGCAACCGGAAAGGGTGCGGCTCGCCCGGCTCCAGTCGGAGCCGCGGGAGGAGCTCGGCGGCAACGGCCGCCTCGTCCCCTCCCTCGTCCCACAACGGCGTGCCGGGAACGCAGCGTTCGATCAGAAACGCGCGACGCACGTCGTCGCGTGCGAGCAGCTTGACCGCCCCTCGGCCGCCCCAGCGCTCGAGCGCGTCAGCCTCGTGGTCTGCCTCGAAGTGCGACGGCGCATTCAGCTTCAGCACCATCCCGCCGGCCGGCACGACGAAGGAATGCGGCGTGTCGATCGGCTCCTCGAGGTCGAGTTGCCACCGCTCGGCGCACTCGGCTGCCAGGCGCGGCAGCTCGGCGAGCCAGTGCGGCTCGCGCCGCCACTCCTCTGCCAGCGCCCGCGGGATGCGCACCGTCTCACGATGTCAGCTGCTGGCGACCGCAGGACTCGCGTCCGGCCGCCGCTGATCCCAGGACGACTGCCCGGGACCCCGATCAACCATCGCTCACAGCCTCTGCTGCCACCCGCGAAGCGAGCAATGCAGTTTGGCGGAGAAGCAGCTCTCGCTCCTCCCAGTAGCAGACGATCGATCGACGCTTTCCGATCAATCTTCAGTCGAGCCGGCGCTCGACCGCCCAGCGGCTGAGCTCGTGCCTGTTCGAGAGCTGCAGCTTGCGCAGCACCGCCGAGACGTGCGCCTCCACCGTCTTGACCGAGATGCCCAGACGCAGCGCGATCTCCTTGTACAGGTAGCCGCGGGCGATGTAGCGGAGCACCTCGCGCTCCCGCGCGGTGAGCAGATCCAGCTCGGGGTCGATCGTGGCCGGCAGCGGCGCGCCGGCGAACGCGTCGAGCACGAATCCGGCCAGGCGCGGCGAGAAGACGGCGTCTCCCTCGTGCACGCGCCGGATCGCGTCCGCCAACTCGCTGCCGGAGATCGTCTTCGTCACGTAGCCGCGCGCGCCGGCGCGGATGAGGCCGATGACGTCGGCCGGATCGTCGCTGACCGAGAGGGCGAGGAAGGACGCCGTCCGGCGCAGCTCCGCGATGCGGCGGATGACCTCGAGCCCTCCCCCACCGGGCATGTGCACGTCGAGGAGGACGACGTCCGGCCCGCGCTCGCGGATCAGCTTGATCGCTCGCTCGACCGTCGCCGCCTCTCCGACGACGTCGAAGAGGCTGTCGAGCTCGCTGCGGACGCCGGCGCGGAACAGCTCGTGATCGTCGACGATCACGATCCTCAGCGGCTCGCTCACGATGGCGAGTCCAGCACGAGCTCCACCTCCGTGCCGCTGCCCGGAGCGGTGGTGACGGTCGCTCGACCTCCGTGGCGCTCCATCCGCCCCACGATCGACTCGCGCAGGCCGCGCCGGTCGGCCGGGACGCCGGCGGGGTCGAAGCCAGGCCCGCGATCGCGGACGAACGCGTGGATGCGTCCGTCCTCGAGCTCGGCGTAGAGGGCGATCGGCGCATTCCCAGCGAACTTGGCGGCGTTGACGAGCGCCTCCCGCACCGCCGCCACGACGGCTTCGCCGTGCTCGTCGAGCGGCGTGTCGCCCACCGCCACGACGTCGATGGCGGTTCCGTGCGCCTCCTCGACCTCGCCTGCCACGGCCTCCAGCGCGGCTGCCACGCCCTCGCGGCCGGTGCGCTCGGATGTGCCCGAGAGCCACGCCCGCAGCTCCCGCTCCTGGCGGCGAGCGAGCGCCGCCACGGCGCGGGGATCGTCCGCCCGCCGCTGCACGAGCGCGAGCGTCTGCAGCACCGAGTCGTGCAGGTGAGCGGCGAGCTCGGCCCGCTCCTGCGTGCGGATCCGCGCCGAGCGCTCCTCGCCCAGGCTCCGGGCGAGCCGCCACCAGAGTGGCGTCAGGATGAGGGCGAGGGCGACGACCACTGCGAGGAGGACGAGCACGACGTCGCGCGCAGGACTGACGGCGTCGTTGGCGAGCAGGAAAAGCAGGGCGGCGCCGACGACGAGCGCAGCTCCGAGCGCGACGCGGCCGCGGGTGATCGGGTCGGCCGGCCGCGGGAGGCCGCGCAGCCGCGTCGTCGTCTGCCGGCGCACCGCGGCCGAGCGGTGCCAGATCAGCGTGCTTCCCGTCGCGGCGAGCACGACGGGCCAGACGAGGGGATCGCTGAACCAGATCCCGAGCTCGCGCAGGAGGAGCAGGAGGGCGAGCACGAGCAGCCCCACCCCCGCCGCCACCTGCCAGCTGCCCCGGCGCGGCGGCCCCGGCGGGGCCGACGCCCCTGCGCGGTCCGCCGGAACAAGGAGCCAGGCGAGCCCGTACAGCACCACGCCGAATCCGCCAGCCGCCGCCGCGACGACGAAGGAGAGGCGCAGAATCACCGGGTCGAGACCGAGTCGCTGCCCCAGGCCGGCGCAGACGCCCGCGACCACGCGGTTGTCGAGATCGCGGCGAAGCGGCGTCATGGGCGTTCGCGCCGGAGCCCGCTGGCGAGCAGGATCGCCCCGAGCCCGGCGAGCAGCGCCGGCCAGAGGTAGCCGAAGCGGAGGTCGAGAGCCTCGAGGCGATCGAGCAGGAACAGGCCGCCGAGCCCGATCAGAACGAGCCCGGTGACCAGCGATGGCCCATCGACCCGCCTCACCCGGTCTGTGCCTCGCACGCCGCGCTCCGACCGAGCGCCGGGTCGTCGTCCTCGCCGATGTCCTCCCAGCGCCCGCGCCCGCTCGGACGATCCTCGTGCCACTCGGCATCGCGCGGGTCGTGGACGACCTGGAGCGCGCCCATCCCCACATGCGCGTCGACGACGAGCCTGGCGCCCTCACGACCGCGATCGCGCGCGTCCCAGCCGACGTTGAAGCCGCCGTTGTCCCAGCCGAGGATGCGGAGGTATCCCGCGCCGACGTCGGCCCGCGCGACAACACAGAGGTCGTTCGGAACGACGAGGACCGCCTCGCCGAAGCCGACCTCCAGGTCGAGCTCACGCTCGCCCGGGGTGAAGTCGACGCCGCGCAGGTCGACCTCGAGCCGGCCCGCGCCGAGGTCGTACCCCTCCCGGACGTCCGCGAGCGACGCCGGCACGTAGACGCGCTTGCCATATCCCCCGTCGAGATTCACGTCGGCCGCCGCGACCAGCCCCAGCCCCGCGGTGATCGCGAGCGCCGGCACGATCAGCCAGCGGACGTTCCGACGGAACGCTGCAAGCGCGAACAGAGCGCCGATCGCGATCACGAGGAGCGCGACGGCGACGCCGCCACCGGCCGCAGCCGTCCAGAAGGCGCCGACGAAGAGGGCGGCCGAGACGGCGAGGACGAGCAGTACGAGCGCGATCCGGGTGAGCGTTCCGCGGGCGTTGCGTTCTCCTCCGCCCGAGCGGCCCCAGACGAGCCACCACACCGCGGCACCGAGGACGAGGACGAACCCGAGCGGGCCGAAGAAGAACCCGAATCCCCAGCCGCCGTCGGCGAGCAGCGCACCGCCCAGCAGGACGAGCGCGATCGCGGCGACGACCGTCAGGACGCGGCTCCGTCGCGGGGGCTCGGCGCCGGTTCCGTCCTCGGCGGGAACGAACACGAGCGCGGCGAGGTAGAGGAAGACTCCCACCCCGCCGAGGACAGCGAGTGCGGCCAGGCCGATCCGGAAGAAGACCGGGTCGACGCCGAAGTACTTGCCGAGGCCGCCCGCGACGCCGCCGAGCACGCGGTCGTCGCGCGAGCGGAGGAACTTGCGCGGGGCGGTGGGCTGCGACTGCTCTGGTTCGTGCTGGCTCATCTCGACGCCTCCTTGGAGTCTTTCGAATTGGACGAGACAAGCGTGCGCCCCCGGCGCCCCCCGCACCATCCGGAATCACCCTTACGCGAACCCCGACAGTGTTGGGGTGCAATCGGGGTTAACGCAGAGGCGATTCCGGGTATCCTCGCCGCTCTGTCGAGGCGGGAAGGGGAGGTTTCATGTATCCGGCGAGCTTCGAGTACCACGCCCCTCCGACACTCGACGAGGCGCTCTCGCTCCTCGAGCGCTACGGCGACGACGCGAAGATCCTCGCCGGCGGCCAGAGTCTCATCCCGGTGATGAAGCTCCGCTTCGCCGCTCCGGATGCGGTCGTCGACATCAACCGCATCCCCGGTCTCGACGGCCTCGGAGAGGAGAACGGAGCGCTCCGGATCGGCGCTCTCGTCCGCCATCGGACCTGCGAGCACTCGCAACTCCTGCGCGGCCGCTACGGCGTGCTCGGCGAGGCGGCGCCGCTCATCTCCGACCCGATCGTGCGCAACCTCGGCACGGTCTGCGGCTCACTTGCCCACGCCGATCCGCAGGGCGACTGGGGCTCCGCCATGCTTGCCATCGGCGCCGACGTGGAGGCCCGTAGGCCCGGCGGGGTGCGGACGATTCCGATCGAGGAGTTCTTCCTCGGCCCCTTCACGACCGCCCTCGAGCCGGCCGAGATCGTCACCGGCGTCCGGGTGCGCGACCCGGGCGCGCGCGCCGGCGGCGCCTACCTCAAGCTCGAGCGCAAGGTCGGCGACTTCGCGACCGCGGCGGTCGCCGTGCACCTGTCGCTGAGCAACGGGACGGTCGAGCGGGCCGGCATCGCGCTCACCGCCGTCGGCCCGACGAACCTGAAGGCAACCGCCGCAGAGGAGGCGCTCACGGGACAGCCGCTCGACGATGGAGCGATCCGTGAGGCCGCCCGCCTGGCGGCCGTGGAGTGCGATCCGATCGGCGACCTGCGCGGGAGCCCCGAGTACAAGCGCCACGTCATTCGAATCTTTACCGAGCGGGGTCTACGGAAAGCTGCCGCGGCCGCGCGCGCGGAGGTGACCCCATGACCGAAGTGACCTGTCCCAACTGTGGCGCGACCGTGCCGCCCGAGGCGGGGCAACACGCCCTGAGCCCGACCTCCGGGCTCGTCGCCTGCCCAACGTGCGGCGAGAACGTGATCCTGCCCAAGGAGGGCGCCGGCGAGCCGGAGGGGAGCGAGAGCGAGAGCGAGTTCGAGGGCCGTACCGAGGAGTCCAGCGTGCACGACACGCTCGGGGGCGTGATGGACGAGCTCAGCGAGAAGGAGGGCGGCCCACAGTGACGCAGATCTCGGTCACGGTGAACGGCACCTCCCGCCCCGCGGACGTGGAGCCGCGGCTCCTCCTCGTCCACTTCCTGCGCGGGAAGCTCGCGCTCACGGGAACGCACATCGGGTGCGACACGACGAGTTGCGGCGCCTGCACGGTCCTACTCGACGGAACGCCGATCAAGTCGTGCACCTTCCTGACGGTGCAGGCGGACGGCCGCGAGATCACGACGGTCGAGGGCCTGGCGCAAAACGGCGCCCTGCACCCGCTCCAGGAGGGATTCAAGGAGGAGCACGGCCTTCAGTGCGGCTTCTGCACGCCCGGGATGCTGCTCGTCTCGAAGGCGCTGCTCGAGGCGAACCCGAGTCCGAGCGAGGAGGAGATCCGGTGGGCTCTCTCGGGCAACATCTGCCGCTGCACCGGCTACGTGAACATCGTCAAAGCGGTGCAGTGGGCCGCGAAGAAGATCGAAACCACGCCCGTGGGCTGAGGAGGCGACATGGCAGTGCAGGAAGAGAAGCCCGGCTGGCTGGGCAAGAGCGTCCGGCGGATCGAGGACGACCGCTTCATCGTGGGTCGGGGCAACTACGTCGACGACGTCGTGCTGCCGGGGATGCTCCACATGGCCGTGCTGCGGAGCCCGGTCGCCCACGCGAAGATCAACTCGATCGACACCTCGCGTGCCGAGGCGCTCGAAGGCGTGGTCGCGGTCGTCACGGGGGAGCTGCTCGCCCAGCACAACCTCGCCTGGATGCCCACGCTGTCAGGTGACACGCAGGCGGTGCTCGCGACCGACAAGGTGCGGATGCAGGGGCAGGAAGTGGCCTGCGTGATCGCGGAGGACGCCTATATCGCCCACGACGCGCTCGAGCTGATCGAGGTCGACTACGAGC
>Ga0136616_10001670_pt1 | contig 11684 bp, 9 predicted proteins | sample AntDrymUQ2992106_2_FD_106648 | JGI IMG/M metagenome (GOLD analysis project Ga0136616, IMG submission 106648) | Polar desert sand microbial communities from Dry Valleys, Antarctica - metaG UQ299 (21.06) | ecosystem: Environmental > Terrestrial > Soil > Desert | place: Antarctica: Dry Valley...
CTCTCTACGGAGACGGCACCCAGACCAGAAGCGTGCAGTATGTCGACGACCTGATCGAAGGCGTGATCCGCCTGATGAGGAGCGACGAGACCCGCCCGGTCAACATCGGCAACCCCATCGAGTACTCGGTTCGCGAGGTCGCCGAGATGATAATAGGGCTCTCGGGCTCGCGCAGCGAGATCTCGTACCAGCCTCTCCCCGAGGATGACCCCAGGCAGCGTTGCCCCGACATTACCAGGGCCAGAGAATCGCTGGGCTGGGAGCCGCAGACCGGCGCCAGCGAGGGCCTCGAGAAGACCCTGACCTGGTTCGCATCCGCGGCGAAGGGTCGAACACGACCAGAGGCTTCTCCCGCCTCACACGGCGAAGGCTCCTGAGGTGCGGGTCCTCCTGACCGGTGGAGCCGGTTTTATCGGATCTCACGTTGCCGAACTGCTTCTCCAGCGAGGAGACGAGGTAGCCGTCGTCGACGACCTATCGACGGGTAGGCGCGAGAACTTACCCGGCGAGGCGCAATTCTACGAGGCCGACATCCGCTCCGGGTGTGACGAAATCTTCAGAGACTTCGAGCCTGAGGCGCTCTGCCACCAGGCTGCCCAGATGGACGTGAGACGCTCGGTAAGGGAGCCGGACTTCGACGCCGAGGTCAACATCCTCGGAACGGTCCGTCTCCTCCAGAACTGCGTCGAGCATGGCGTGCGTAAGGTCGTCTTCGCCTCAACGGGCGGGGCCATTTACGGCGAGCAGCGGGTGCTGCCGGCCCCCGAGGATCACCCGCTGTACCCGGTCTCCCCCTACGGGGTCTCCAAGCTCGCGTGCGAGCGCTACATGCACTACTATCACGTCCACTTCGGCCTGCCCTACGTCTCACTCCGCTACGCCAACGTCTACGGGCCAGGTCAGGATCCGCACGGGGAAGCAGGCGTCGTGGCGATCTTCTGCGGCAACCTGGCCAGAGGCAAAGCTTCCACGATAAACGGCGGAGGGAAACAGACCCGCGACTACGTCTACGTCGAAGACGTAGCACGCGCAAACGTGCTGGCCCTCGGAAACAGAGTGCCCTCGGGCGCATACAACATCGGCACCGGCGTCGAGACCAACGTGAATCGCCTCTACGACCTGCTGCTCGAGATCTCCGCCAAAGATCTTCCCCCGCAGCACGGACCATCGAAGCCGGGCGAGCAGCTGCGTAGCTGCGTAGACCCCATCCTCGCCAAGCGCACATTCGACTGGCACGCAGAGACCAACATTCATGCTGGCCTCGAAGCGACCCTTCGCTCCTTCGCTGCCCTACGTGACTCTGACAGCGGGATGCAGAAGGGTTGACCATTTCTGCATCCCGCGCTGATCAGACGCCAGCTTCTCGTTAACCGAAGAGTCGATCCTCAGGTATGGTCATTCAAGTGACCTACCCGCCTTCTGGATGCCAGCGGGCCATGTGGTCAGCGTGGGTTCGCAGGTACGCCCCCGGTCCGAAGTGGAGGTCGTAGAACTCAAGCTCCAGGTGGTGGGCCTGCAGATAGGTCAGGACGAAGATACTCGGGACCGTACCTGGGAACTTCCCGAAGCGGTCGTAGATGTACTGCGCCATGATCGCCACGCACTCCTTGAACTCCTCGGTGTGGACCTGCGCACTGCTCCGTACCCTGGTGCTCTCCTTCCAGGGACCCGGCGTGTCGGGGTGGAACGGTCCTCCTGGACCGAACTTTCGCTCGGCGAAGGCTTCGACGGCGGCCCGCATGTCGGGGTAGTGGGGCGGGCAGTAGCCAGCGAATATCCCTGGCAGGCCCGTAGGGTTCGGCAGCGGCCAACGCTCGTCGGTGTCGTAGCGGAACCCGAGCCCAGGCACCTCGGGGTCGCCGCTGGCACCGAGGACCGTGAAGCGGTCGATGCCGTCGAACATCCAGCCTCCCAGGCCCATCGCCTGCAGCATCAGCATCCCCGCGTAGCAGGAGGTCGAGAGCTCGGCGGTGCACTCGGTGATCGAATACGTCTCCATGAAGGTCAGCGGCAAGGGTTCGTCCAGGTCAACGAGGTGAGAGAAAAGCTCGAGCCCGGGGATGGGCACCCCGTTGACGTCGTCGTACATCCCGTATCCATTCTGGACCATGAAGCAGAGGACGGCGATCATGTGCTGGGCTATGTCGCCCACCGGGATGAGCAGGGTGCTCCCAGGACGGTTGGCGCACCAGGTGTTGTGTCCCTCCATGTAGGGCTCTTCGGCAGGAATGTGTAGCCGACGGTCGGATAGCCTGCGTATCCGGCCGCGGTGGGCCTCCAGGATGGCGTCGATGTCGGGAGGCCCGTCTGTCGGTTGCTCGACGAGCGCGGGGGCGTCGCGGGTCTCGAAGAGGTAGACACCCTCGTCGTCGGTGAAGAAGACCTCGCTGGTGTGGAAGCCGGCCGCCGAGGGGAAAGTGCGACCACCGGCGGCTCCGGAGTAGTTCGAGAGGTGGGGAGCGTACCCGGCGTGGCGCATGATCATATAGTGCCATCCCGTGTTGCCGGCCGCAGCCGTCAACACCAACATCTGCTCCAGCTCGGTAAGCGGAAGAGGATCATGCCTGGAGGTAAACGCCAGTGGCCCGTCAGGGAGTGAGGTTCCCAAAGAGAACCGGCGGGCTCGCCTTCCATACAGCGCTTCGACCAACGGAAACTCCAGGACGTCTTGCAGGCCGGCCGGGTGTGCAGTGGTCTCCATGATCTCTCCTTTCGCTATATCCTCCAACACCTCAGCTTGCCACAGAAAAGGATGCTAAGCTACAAGTGCAAGTGACTTAGGCGAGCCGGATCACGTAGAACATGCCCCCGCTGTCCTTGTCGGCGAGGAACCCGTTAGGGCTCGTCGTGACGTCTTCGAGCGGCTCCTCGCTCTTGGGAACGGCGGGCTCAACCTCGAACGGACGGAAGTGCACGCGCACCCCGCCCAGGGCCTCGAAGGCCGCCCCGGTCCGATGGTTGGTGGCCTCGGTGACCATGTATTCATAGCCGAGCGTCCGGCAGATCTCCGCGCTCGCGGCCACGAGCTCGAAGGTGTCCCCTTTCGGGAGATCGTCGGAGCGGGCGATCAAGAGATGGTGGCTGACCTTGCCCCGGGCGTACGCCTCCCTGAACTCCGGGTACCGTTCGGAGAGAGCCGGCAGCGCCTCCGCATCCTGGGCGCCCAACGCGCCGTAAACCGGCTCCCAGACCGCCACTACTGTGTCGAGGAACGGGTCGTCCTCCCGTAACGGGGGTTCAACGTCGAAGGGTGCCATGGTCTCGTTGAATGCGGCACCGATTACGCGTCCATCCCCATCCAGGATGGCGAGGGATTGCCGCAGTGCCTCCTCGTTGACCTCGATAGCCTCCTTTGAACTGGTGGGGTCGGTCAGGGCGGTGAGACGTACTACCCAATACATCTGCGTCTCCGACTCCCACGAACCGAACGTGTCTGTTCCGAAAGGATCGGTGTGGCGCGCCTGCATGAGCCCCGCGGGTGGATGCTTGGGCGGCCTGAGGTGACGGGCTTGCGGCTCGCGGCGGGCGAACCCCACGGCTATCACCCACGCCATTTGCAAGAGTTGCTCCTTCGTCACTTCCGTCGCGAGGACCGTACTGTACCGCCTGCTGCGGTAGGGCTTGGCCCGCGCGAAATCCACGAGCGGCAAAGACGCCGGCAGGGGCTGCATCCCGTGATGGGCGACATCTGCGGCCTTCGGGTAAGCGCTGTAGGGCAGGGGGCGGGGCCCGTCAGGGTCGCTACCGTACTCGTCGAGACCATGTCGCTCTTGTTCAGTCATGCTGTCCCTCCTTTTCTCACCCGCCAGCATGATGCCATGTGGAGAAGTGAGGCGCTACTGCCCAATCCGACCGGGACGAAGTCTGTAGTGCCGGCACGCTGGCGTCCACCCGGCGAACAGGATTTCCACTCGCGGAGGGGACTCTCTTGTCTCCGACCAGAAGCGCCGCAACCAGCGCGCTGGCGAGCGCGAGCCCGGCGGAGGCCAGCATCACGGCCCGAAACCCTGCGACGAAGGACTCGTCTATGGCACGTTCGATCCGCACCTCCGTCCCCGCGTCCACGCCCGCTGGCGCCTGTGCCGCCCCGAGGTCGGCCGTCGCCGCCTCCATCGCGATCCGGATGTCACCGGGCATGTCCATGTCTTCCATGCGGGCGTCGAGACTCGCGGAGAACGCCCCGTAGATGAATGCGCCAAGGACGGCGACAGCCAGGAGCCCTGCTACCCGTGCTACGGCGTTGTTCACGCCCGAGGCCATCCCCGAGTGCTCACCCTCGACCGAGCCGAGCGCTACCGCCGTCAGAGGGGTTATCGCCAGCGCCATCCCGAAGCCCTGAACGACCATCGCAGGGAAGAACGAGGTCCAGTAGGAGCCGTGCTCAACACCTGGCAGCGCGAAAAGCAGCAGACCCACCGCGACGGCGAGGGAAGCCACTATGAGCGGGACCTTCGTCCCGAAGCGGGCACAAATGCGCCCGGAGAGGCGGCCGATCAGGAGGGCCATCGCCACAAAGGGCAAAAACACGCTGCCGGCGACGAAGGCCGAGTATCCGTGGACTTGCATCATGAGGAAGGGCAGGAAGAACAGAGAGCCTGTGAGGGCCATGTAGAAAAGGAGCGTCACCAGGTTCGCACCGGCGAAGCTTCTGGAGTGGAACAGTGAGGGTGGAACCATCGGATCCTTGGCATGCTGCTCGACGAAGACAAACGCCGAAAGGGAGATCACTCCCAGAATGAAGGCGGCGAGCACCCTCGGGGAACCCGGGCCCAAAGTCGAGGACTCGATAAGAGCGTAGACCAGCGAGCCCGCTCGTAGCGAGGATCGCGCCAGCGATGTCGAGCTTGCGGGCGTCAGGGTCACGGCTCTACACGATGCCGCGCTTCGGAGCCGCCGAGGCGTTAGAGCTTGCACGCGAGATGGAAGTGGAAGCGCCGTTCATCGTCGTCTCGGGCAGGATCGGGGAGGACGTGGCGGTCGAAACGATGCGGGCAGGGGCCCACGACTACGTCATGAAGGACAATCTCGCGCGCCTCTGCCCGACGGTGGAGCGGGGACTCGAAGAGGTCGAGGAGCGGCGCAAGCGGAGGCGAACCGAGGAAGAACTGCGCCGCCGCGACGCCATCCTCGCTGCTGTGCGGTTCGCCTCCGACCAGTTCCTCGGCGAGGCGGCGGGTTGGGAAGAGAGCGTGCGCGCCGTCCTGTGGCGGCTCGGGGAAGCCGCAAGGGCAAGCCGCGTCTACATCTTCGAGAACTTCGCAGACGAGGACGACGCGCTGTGGGCGCCGCAGCGTTACGAGTGGGTGGCAGCGGGCGTCTCGGCGCAGATCGACAACCCCGTGCTGAAGGCCATCCCCTACAGGGCCGCAGGCTTTGGCCGTTGGGTAGAGGCGCTGGGACGCGGGCACCCCGTGTACGGTCACGTGAGGGACTTCCCTGAGAGCGAACGGCCCGAGCTTCGGGCCGAGGAGGTCCTCTCCATAGCCATCGTGCCCACATTCGTCGAGGGGAGATGGTGGGGGTTCATCGGCTTCGATGAGTGCGCCGAGGAGCGCGAATGGTCAGCGGCGGAGGTCGGGGCTCTCGGGGCGGCGGCGGGTACCCTTGGCGCCGCGATAAGGCGCACGCAGATGGAGGGTCGGCTTGCGAGCGGGCGAGGAGCGTTACAGGGCCGTGATCGAGCAGGCCACCGACGGCATCTACCTGCTCGACGCCGAGACCCGCCGCTTTGTGGAGACGAACCCCGCTTTCCAGAAGTTGGTCGGATACAACGCGGACGAGCTCAGGGCGATGGAGATTTATCGCATCGTAGATCATCCCCGCGAAAACGTCGACTCGACCATACAGCGGACCCTGGAACTGAGACGCCGCGTCGTCGGAAACAGGAGGTACCGGCGCAAAGACGGTGCCGTATTGGACGTGGAAGTCGGGGTGAGCGTGATCTCACTCGATGGTCGGGACGTGATCTGCACCATCGTCCGTGACGTTACCGAGCGTGCGCAGATGCAGGCTTTGCTTGAAGAGCGCGTGGCGACTCTCTCGCGCATCGCCGCTGATCTGGTCCTCGACTTGCCGATGGAGGAGACCCTGAGCGCCCTCGCAGCGAGCGTGGTCAGCGCGAGCACGGCCGTCTCCTGCCTCATAGTCCTGATCGACGACGAGGCCGACGAGATACGTATGGTCGGCTCCCACGGCGTGCCCGAGGGCGCCGTGCAAGCAGCCTATGAGAAGGCCAGAGATACGTCCCCCAACTGGGAAGCGATTCGCACCCGCGGGCCCTTGCTCTTCAGCAACGCCCGCCAGACCGTGTCAGCCAACCCCTGGCTCACCGCCATACACGACTTCTACCCGCGAGTGGCGGGGGACACGGTCTACATCGTGCCGCTCCTCTCCAGAGGTAAGGCGCTGGGCGCTATCGACTTCGTCTATCCTCCTGGTCAAGAGCCCGGAGAGGAGGAGAAGGTCTTCCTCGGGGCCGTGGCTGACCAGGCCGCCGTGGCCGTGGAGAACGCCTGCCTGTTCTCCGACGCGCGCGGCAAGGCCACCCTCGAAGAGCGCCAGAGGCTCGCCCGCGAGCTGCATGACTCCGTCTCGCAAGCACTCTACAGCATCGCCCTCGGAGTCGAGACCGCCCGCGAGGTTCTACCCGACAACCCCGAACGCGCCGCCGAGCCGCTCGACTACGTCGTCACCCTGGCCGAGGCGGGCATGACCGAGATGCGCGCCCTCATCTTCGAGCTGCGCCCGGAGTCGCTCGAGAAGGAGGGGCTGGTGGCCGCGCTCGAGAAGCAGGCCGCCGCCGTCCAGGCGCGCCACGGTATACGGGTCGAGACCACGTTCGGCGACGAACCCGACGCGCCTCTCGAAGCCAAGGAGTCTCTCTACCGCATCGCCCAGGAAGCTTTGCACAACACGGTCAAGCACGCCCGTGCTGCCAACGTGAAGATTAAGCTCGGGCGAGACTCCGAGGGGACCACGCTCGAAGTCTCAGACGACGGCGTTGGCTTCCCTGGCCACCTCGGCCTCGATTCGATGCGCGAGCGAGTGTCGCGCCAAGGCGGAACGCTGGAGATCGCAAGCGTACAAGGAAAGGGCGTCCAAATCTTCGCCCGAGTCCTCTCCGGATGACCGAACCTACTCCTCCTTATCTACCTGAGGGTATAACAAGCTCGAGCTTGGAAGCACGGAGATCTTTCGCCCGGAGCTTAGAAAACGCCGGATCGGGCGCTCCATCACGCACGGGGGCTCTTGCGGTCGAGGTGGATCTCCACGCGATCCTCCACGGGAGGGTTCTTCTCGTGCTCCGCGCAACCCGTCACGCCGTAGCAAGTAATGGTCAACTTACTCTCGGTCGCTTCGAGCCGTAGATAGCTCTTGAAGAAAGGCGGGGTGTCCCAGTCAAAGACCTCAGAGAGTAAGGGATAGAAGAAGGGCTCGAGAGAGCTTCGGCCACGCCCGGTGCGTAGTGTCCTCAGAAAGGGCAACCTGGCGACCACTTCCTTGCGGCGTCTCGGCCTCTTGTGCCGGTCGGCGGAGCGGCTCGGGTCGATCCCGAGGCGCCTTCCCATCAAGGCCGCCGCCTCGTCCGGGGAGATGTAGGCCGATCCAAGCCCGAGGAAGAATCGTCGGTCCACGACCTTGCTGTAGGCCGAGAGCGAGTCACCCCTCAAGGGATAACATCTGAAATCACCTTCTTCGACACCTCCTACGTCGACCCTGGGTATCCTGTGCGTGGCGCTCATGTACGCGCCGCCGCCACCGGAGACGATATATTGGATCGTCCGGTCTCCTACCCTCACCGGGTAACGCTGGTAGTTGTGGATGTCACCGCCGATTGCGGCAACGAAATTGTGCTCGGCCGCACGCACGATGTCGTCTACCCTGGTCGCGCCGTCCTCGATGCTACCTTCGTCGTAGTAGTATCGGTTGTCGACGTAGATCGGCTTGCCGGTCAGAAGGATCTTGGGCTTCGGCGAGTGCCTCGCGACCCTGCGCAGCCACTCGCCTTGCTCGCGGTCGAGTCGGCCGTTGATGCCGGCATCGATACCTATGATCCTCAGCGGACCGGTGTCTATCACAAAGTAGGGCCCTGGTTGCTTCAAAGGCCCCTCGAGTTCGGGCCGAAGCTCGCGGCATCTCTTCAGCACTTCGGGTCTGACCTTCTCCGCCTTGCGCCACAGGCGCCTGAGGATCCAGTTCCTACCAGGGGAACGCACCGCGGGCTCAGCCCCACAGAAATGGACCATGAAGCCATTGAGTCCATCGTACCAGTCGTGATTTCCAGGCAGGGCGTAGATCGGCTTGGCGTAATCCTTGTAGGGAGAGTAGAACTTCTTTAGGTACTCGTTAACGTCCCCCGCAGGATAGATGACGTCGCTGCAGATCACCATGAAGTGCGTGTCCTTCCCGCTTTCGAGCAGCGGTGGCACGAGTGCAAACTGCGACTCGTCCCCTTCACCTGTATCACCGAGAACGAGGAATCTGGCCGAGTCGAGATCGGTACGGTCGATGATGAGGTCGTCAGAGCCCTGCGCGCGTTCCCGCTGGGCAGCGACCCATCGCCTGCGCTCGTCATTAGACGGATCGCTCAAGAACCGCGCGATCAGATCGTTGCGCCGAGCCTGCCACAGAAGCCGGGGGTCCAACCAGGAAAAGTGCCTCCTCCGGCCCCCGGAAGGAATTAGCTTCACGAAAGAGCCCGTTTGCCGGCAACCCCAGCCGGCTCCCTCCATGGAATCACGCGAGGACGTGCTGCGATGTGGGTCTTTCTCTACGCTCATGTTCTCCCTCGTGATCGTATCTCGTACCCGGCTGCCTCCGAGGTCGCCTCTACCAGTGTGTGCTTCTATGTCCCACGGCCGAAGAGGCGCCTGGTGAAGTCGTTTGCGAACTTGCTATCGGGATCGTGCCGCTCTGCAAGGTTCAGGAACTCCGCAAAACTATCCTGATGTATCCTTGCCAGGTAATCCTGGTCGAAAGTCTCGCAAAACTTCCCGAGGTGGGGACGAGCCCCTATCTCCTTTATCAGGTCTTCTGCGGCCGCGTAGTACTTCTCGAAGCCCTGCGAGTCGTTACAGACGAGATCTATCCACGTACAGCGACGGTCCCGACCGGCGCCGATCAGGGTGCGCCCTTGTTTCGGCGTGAACCTTACCTCGAAGATCGCATAGGGCAACCCGAGGTGGTACATCTCCTCATACAGCCGGATAAAGCGTCTCGACACCTCGAAAGTGTCCTCGAACGGGACCGTAAACTCCAGCTCCTGGTGCAGGTGGTAGATCGTCCTGTTGAAGGCCTTGTTGCTCTCCAGAATCAGGTTCGACCCGAGTTCGACACCGTAGACGAGGGAGGACAGGGTGCGCAACAACCCGGTATAAGCAATCAGGTTTCCGATCCACGCCGCTCCCAGGGCGTCGATGGAAGTCTTTACGAACTCCCAAAGATCTCCGAGCGGAGTCGGCTTTTTGTCCGTGCGGTTCCACGTATTGACCCTGCACCTGTCCGCGAAGGGAAACAGATACAGGCTCAGGTGGTCGTTCGCTTGCAACAGCCGGTCGAGGTCGTTCTCGACGGAGGAGAGTGTCTTCGTGTGGACCTTCTGCTCTACGTTGAAGCGCTCGACGCCCTGTATTACCACCTCGGAGATCACCCCAACGGCGCCGACCCCGCCTATGGCCGCCTCGAACAGATCATCCGCAGGCCCGCATTCGTGTACCTGGCCCTTGCCGTCTATCAGCTTGAGACGCACCACTGACTCGCTGACGAATCCCCACTCCCTCCCCGTCCCGTGCACGTCGGTCGAAAGTATCCCCGCTATGCTCTGGGCGTCGTGGGAGGGAAGTGCGCTGAACGCGAGCCCTTCGTCGAGCAGCAGGGCAATGACGTCCCGCACCCTCGTACCGCCCTTTACTGCAATCTGCCCTTTGTCCAGGTCCTTCCAGATCAGGCCACTGTAATCATCGAGGGAGACCAGGATCTCCTCCGACACGACGCCAGAGTTGAAGGAGTGCCCGGAGCCGAATACTCTAACTCGGCTCGCGTTCTTTATCAGCTCGACGATCTCTTCCTCGGTGGTCGGCTTTACGTATTTACTGGGCCCATACCGAAAGCGTCCTGCCCAGTTCGTGAAGACACCCCCCTTGACCCTCCCTTCCAACCACACGTAACGACCCAACGTCGCCCCGTTGGCGACGATGTTCACGGTGGTAAACAAAGCGACCCTCAAGTAGCCGAAAAACCTCATCAAAAGGCCCTTCCTCCCTGGTCTCCTATGCCGTTCACATCCATCCCGGATAAGAACATGCCCCGATGAATCCGCGATGAATTTTCGATGAGATCCAGGGCCCTGCTCGACGCTTACGCAGAGTTCTCTGGAGCTCGCGTCAACGAGTATCGCAAGAACAGCTCACCATCCGCCAGGTGGATAGACACCAGTTCGAGGGCGGGACGGCCGCTGGCCGGGATCTCGGGACCTCTGAGCAAGGTAAGGGTCTCTGCCGCCGTTCCGCCAAGCAGCTCGGGCGCCACGGTGAGGTAGAGCTCGTCGACGAGGTTGCGTAAGATCAGGCCGTGGTTAAGGCCAGGCCCGCCTTCGACCACGAGAACGTCGACACCACGCTCTGCTTTGAGGGCCCGCAAGGCTCTATCCAAGTCGACGACACCCGCCGAATCCGCAGGCGCCTTCATCACCTGCGCGAACTCGCGCAGCCTTTCGGTCACCGCTTGGGGAACTCTATCGGACAGCAGGATCAAGACCTCCTGCTCCTCGGTGGCGACGAGGTGGTCTTGCAGGGGGATGTTGCCAGTATGGGTTACGATTATCGCGAGCGGCTGCAACCCATCTGTTTCGTCGAGGCCGAGGGAGAGCTTCTCGGCGCGCAGCGTACCGGCGCCGATCATCACGGCGTCGGCCCTGGAACGGAGGGTCCTCATCGTCTGACGGTCGATTCTGCTCCCCATGCCTGCGGCCTTCCCTTCCATGGAGGTCCTGCCATCCACAGAGCTGACCATGTTGACGATCACGTAAGGCTTCGCAGCGTCGCCGTGCCGGGAGGGCGGCAAGGTCAGGTCCTCGTAGATGCCTGAGACCTCCCGCCCTGGGGGCGGGTAGAGCCTCAGTACCTTCAAACCCTGTAGGGGGAGTACTTCCCCGAGGCCGAGCGGGGTAGGCTGACATCCATCCACAGGCCGGAGTCTGTGTTCTCCTGGGCGTGGATCTCTGCCAGGCCGTAGAGACGGCTCGCCGCAGCATAGTCGGCGTGAGGGATAAAGACTCGCATCCTCTCCCTCCTCGAAGCTATCGTGTGGTAGATCTCCTCTACCAGCGCCCCTGTGTCCTCGATGGCGCTTATCATGACAGCCTGCGGATGATCCCTGCGCAACTCCGCGGCACGCTCCGCCGAGACCAGGTCCATCTTGTTGATGCACATAATGATGGAGCCAGGGCCAACTCCGTTCTCGACTGCCTCCGACAGTGTGTGTGTGACGGTCTGGATCTCCTCCTCCAGCTCCTCGCTCGAGGCGTCCGCGCAAACGACCGTCACGTCGGCGTCACGCGCCACCTCCAGCGTCGAGGCGAAGGAGTGCACCAGTTGTGTGGGTAGCTTCCTTATAAACCCCACGGTGTCGGTGACGACGAAGTCGGGCCACATGCCATCAGGCCCGTTCTTCCTGCCCCCCTCGAC
>Ga0136616_10001671_pt1 | contig 11681 bp, 11 predicted proteins | sample AntDrymUQ2992106_2_FD_106648 | JGI IMG/M metagenome (GOLD analysis project Ga0136616, IMG submission 106648) | Polar desert sand microbial communities from Dry Valleys, Antarctica - metaG UQ299 (21.06) | ecosystem: Environmental > Terrestrial > Soil > Desert | place: Antarctica: Dry Valley...
CCTTGAGCTGGGCCTTCGTACCGTCGTGGCCTCCCGTATCGAACACGTTCAAATCGCTGGGCCCATAGTTTCGAACACGTTCAGTTGGCCTTGCAAGCCAACCAAGGTACCAGCAGCCACCCGTGAAAGCACCGGACTAGGGATGATCTCCCCGACCATCGACGAGAAACCCCACACCGACACACCAGCGCCGCCTGACTCTCGCGAGTCCGCGGTCAGGGGCTCACATCACTTGGTTCAAACAGCGGGGTCCGGCCCTGCTAACCGCCGCTGGTGGCGTCATTCACTGCGGCGGCCCAGATCGATATCGCCTCGTCGATGTGGTGCTCCTGCACGACCAGGGCAGGGATCATCCGGACAACGTTGCCGTGGGCGCCGCAGGTCAGCAGCAGCAGACCGCGTTCGCCAGCGGCGCTCTGCGCCCGGGCGGCGGTGGCCACATCGGGCGACCCGTCAGCAGCGGTGAACTCGGTGCCAAGCATCAGGCCGAGGCCCCGGACGTCGCCGATCACCTTGTGCTCGTCGGCGACGGCGCGCAGCCCGTCGGCGAGGCGCGCGCCCATCCGGGCCGCCCGGTCGACCAGACCCTCCTGCTCGATCACCTGGATGGTCGCGAGCGCGGCCGCGCAGGACACCGGGTTCGCGCCGTAGGTCCCGCCCTGTGAACCCGGCCAAGCCCGTTCCATCAGGGCCTGGGGCGCGGCGATGGCAGACAGTGGGAACCCGCTGGCCAGGCCCTTGGCCATGACGATGGTGTCTGGGCGGACGCCGAAGTGGTCCAGACCCCAGTAGCAGCCGGTGCGCCCGAAGCCGGTCTGGACCTCGTCGACCACCAGCAGGATGCCGTGCCGGTCGGCTCGCTCGCGCAGCCCGTGCATGAAGCGCTCGGTGGCGGGCACGTAGCCCCCTTCGCCGAGCACCGGCTCGACGAAGAACGCGGCGGTGTCCGCCGCCGGTGACGTCGTGGCCAGGACATAGTCCAGCTCGCGCAGCGCGAAGTCGGTCGCGGTCTCGGTGTCCCAGCCGTAGCGGTAGGCGAACGGGAACGGCGACACGGCGATGCCGGAGGGCAGCGGGCCGATCCCGGCCCGGAACCGGGTACCGGAGGTGGTCAGCGCGGCGGCGCCGTACGTGCGGCCGTGGAAGGAACCGTGGAAGACGACGATGCCGGGCCGCCCGGTCGCATGCCGCACTAGCCGCATCGCAGCCTCGATCGCCTCGCTGCCGGAGTTCACGTAGAACAGCGAGTCCAGCCCCGCGGGCAGCACGTCACCGAGCCGCTCGGTGAGGTCGCGCAGCGGACGGCTGAGGACGGTGGTGTACTGACCGTGGATGAGGCGGGCGACCTGCTCCTGGGCGGCGGCGACAACCGTGGGGTGGCAGTGGCCGGTCGAGGTGACTCCGATGCCGGCGGTGAAGTCGAGGTAGCGACGGCCGTCGTCGCTGAAGAGGTAGACGCCCTCCCCGCGCTCCACCAGGACCGGACTCGCCTGCTTGAGCTGGGGCGACAGCACCGTCATCCGGGACTCCGTCCTCGCGTAGGATTGTCGACAATCTGAGGGTAAGACAATCAATACCGGAATGGAAACCCGAGCCGACGGCGGCTGGAGGAAGGACCGGTGAGCGACAACATGGGCGACACTTCTGTCATGGTCATGCCCGAGAAGACCAGCCGTGCGGCCGCGGCGATCGACTCGGTCCCCAAGCAGCTGTTCGTCGGCGGCAGGTGGCGGGATGCCACCGCCGGGCGAACCCTCGACGTGGTCGACCCGTCCACTGGAGCGGTGCTGTGTGCGGTGGCCGACGCCGGCCCTGCTGACGGCATGGCGGCCCTGGACGCCGCCGCCGCGGCCCAGGCCGGTTGGGCGCAGAGTGCGCCGCGAGAGCGCAGCGAGATCCTGCGCCGGGCCTACGAGGCCTTGCTCGACCGCCGAGACGAGCTCGCCCTGGTGATGACGCTGGAGATGGGCAAGCCGCTGCGCGAGGCACGGGGCGAGATCAGCTATGCGGCGGAGTTCTTGCGCTGGTTCGCTGAGGAGGCGGTGCGCATCGACGGGGGTTACGCGATCTCGCCGGACGGAGCTGCCCGGTTCCTCGTGATGCGGCAGCCGGTCGGCCCCTGCCTGCTGATCACGCCCTGGAACTTCCCGATGGCCATGGGTACCCGAAAGATCGGCCCGGCTGTCGCCGCTGGATGCACGATGGTGGTCAAGCCCGCTGGGCAGACGCCGCTGTCGATGTTGGCGCTCACCGAGATCCTCCGCGAAGCGGGCTTGCCTGATGGAGTGCTCAACACGATCACCACGAGTCGGTCCGGAGCCGTCATGGAGCCGCTGATCCGCGACGGCCGAGCTCGCAAGCTCTCCTTCACGGGATCGACAGAGGTCGGCCGGGTGCTGCTCGCGCAGTGCGCGGACAAGGTGTTGCGCACGTCGATGGAGCTCGGGGGGAACGCGCCGTTCCTGGTGTTCGACGACGCCGATCTGGACGCCGCGGTCGACGGCGCGTTCGCGGCGAAGATGCGCAACGGCGGCGAGGCGTGCACCGCGGCCAACCGCTTCTACGTCCAGGAGGCGGTCGCCGATGAGTTCACCGACCGGTTGGCGAGCCGGATGAGCCAGCTGGTCGTCGGGCGCGGTGTTGACGACGAGGTCACGCTCGGGCCGCTGATCGACCAGGCCGCGGTGGACAAGGTCGACGAGCTCGTCCAGGACGCGGTGCGGCGGGGAGCCACGGTCGTGCTCAAGGGCAGCTCCGCGGCGCCGAGCCGGGGGTTCTTCTACCCGCCGACGGTGCTCACCAACGTCGGGGCGGACGCGGCCATCTGGCACACCGAGGTCTTCGGGCCGGTCGCGGCGATCTCGACGTTCCGCGACGAGGACGAGGTGATCGCTGCCGCCAACGACACTCCCTGGGGCCTGGTCGGCTACGTCTACACCCGCGATCTGGCGAGAGCCCTACGCGTCAGTGAGCGGCTGGAGACCGGCATGGTCGGGCTCAACCAGGGCGTGGTGTCCAACCCGGCGGCGCCCTTCGGCGGAGTCAAGGCCTCCGGCCTTGGTCGCGAAGGCGGCCGGGTGGGGCTCGACGAGTTCCTCGAGGTCAAGTACGTCGGGCTGCCGCGACCGTGACGACGCCGGAGCGGGCTCGGCCGCGGCTGGCCGGTTCAACCGTCGGCTGACGCCGCGGTCAGCCGGGCGACCGCGTCGCGCATGTGCTCGTCCAGCAGCGCGCGGGCCCGGTCCTGGTCACCGGTACGGATGGCCTCGACAAGCTCGGCGTGTTCGGTTGCCAGCTCCGCCGGGCGCGCGTACTTGTCGGTGAGCGCGTCAAGGCACATCCGCGTCTCGATCAGCAGGGTCTTGGACATGCGCTGCAGGCGCACGCTCCCCGACTCCGCGACCAGCTGCTCGTGAAAGGCCAGATCCGCGCGACTCAGGGCGGCCGCGTCACCGCGGGCTGCGGCGGCGGCCATCTTGCGCACCACCTTGTCCAGCCGGCGCGCGGCCGCGCCGAGCCCGCCCTGGTCCAGAATCGCGGTCAGGGCACCGCCCTCGACGGCCAGTCGCGCCGCGTAGATGTCGACGATGTCGGCGTTGCTCAGCTCGGTGACGAACAGTCCGCGGTGCGGGATGCTGTGCAGCAGCCCCTCCTGGACGAGGCGCTGCATCGCCTCGCGCAGCGGCCCCCGGCTCACCCCGAACCGGGCGGCGATCTGTGACTCGCCGATCTGGGCGCCCTGAGCCAGATCACCGTTGACGATCGCTTCGCGCAGTTGGTCGGCGATCAGCGACGCCGTGGGCGGCCGGACGATGCGCTGAAGGGGATCCACCCGGGTCACCGCGACGCTCCCTGCGGCCGGGGTTCCACCGCAACCGCCGCCGCGGTACTCGTGCCGAACAAAGCTCCCAGCCCGGCATGCGGCAGGTCGTACCCGCTCAGCCGTAACCCGGCCCAGGCCGACACCTGGTTGGCGGTGAGCACGGTTTTGCCGAGGTGCCGTTCCAGCGCTTCCAGGTGCTCGACGGTGTGCAGCGCGGTGTCTGGCAGCAGGACGGCCTGGGCGTCGGGGTGGTCACCGGCCGCCGCGATCTCCAGCAGGGCGTCGGCCGTCAGGGTGGCGACCTCGGCGGCCGTCACGATGCCGTGGCTGCAGGTGCGGGCCAGCTCGATCCCCGCGTCGGCAAGGAACTCGGCGAACAGCAGGGCGACATCGGCAGGGTAGGTGGCCGCGACGGCCACTGTCCGGACCTGCAATGCGCGGGCCGCCGCGACAAAGGCAAGAGAGGTGCTCGTGGCCGGTACCGATGCGGCCCTGGCGAGGGCCGCGGCCTGCGCCTGCGCGCCCTCCCAGCCGTAAACGAAGCTGCCGCTGGTGCACGCCCAGACCACGGCGTCGGGCCGGGACCGCGCCAGCTGGCGGGCGCCGCTGGCCAATCGGTCGTCCCGGCCCCAGTCCAGCAGCTCCTCGACCCGGTGTGCGTCGATGACCATCTCGGTGTGCTGCATCGGCAGTTCGACGCCGGGGCCCAGCAGCCGCTGCAACCGCGCATAGTCGTCCTCAGCGGAGTGACCCGGATAGAGCAGCCCGACCGTAACACCCATCCTCTACTCCCCTCCGGCGCGATTGTTGACAATCCTACAGAGCTCTCCGTACGGTCCCATCCGACACGACCCGGTTGGGAGGCCGTGCTGGTGGCGCACCGTCCGCTGCTGCGTGTGGTCTGGTCCGACCCCGACAGTGCCGCGACCGGGTACGTCGTGGTCGACCGACTGATCACGGGCATCGCGACGGGCGGGCTGCGGATGCGCGCCGGATGCGCGCTGGAGGAGGTCGAGGATCTCGCCCGCGAGATGTCGCTGAAATCCGGCACCTACCACCTCCCGGTCGGCGGCGCGAAGGGCGGGATCGACTACCCGGCGGACGCCCCGGACGCCGACCGGGTCCGGGAACGCTTCCTGGCCGCCATGCGGCCGCTGCTCGAGTCGATCTGGGTGACCGCGGGTGACCTCGGCACGCCGCAGGCCGCGCTCGACGCGGCCTTCGAGCGGCTCGGGTTCGGCCCGTCCTCGCTACGTGCGGGCCTGCTGCGCAGCACCGACCCGGCCGCGGCCACGACCCGCGTTCAGCAGATGTTCCGGCTGGTGGACGACGGGTTGGCGATGCCGGAGTTGATCGGCGGCTACGGGGTGGCCGAGGCCGGGCTGGCGACGCTGGAGGCACTGGGGCTCGCGGTAGACCACTCCCGAGCAGTGGTCCAGGGCTTCGGTGCGATGGGTGGGTCCGCCGCGCTGTACCTGCACCGCGCCGGGGTGCGCGTGATCGGCATCGCCGATGCCGACGGGCTGGTGCACAACACCGCGCGGGGTCTGGACGTATCCGCCCTGCTGGCGGGCCGCCGCCCTGGCGGTCTGATCGACCGGAGTTCGTTGCGCGAGGACGACCAGCAGGCCGCCACCGATGGGTGGCTGGACCTGCCGTGTGAGCTCGCGGTACCCGCCGCGACCTCCTACGCGGTGACCGAATCCGTCGTGGACCGGCTGCTCACCCGGGCCGTGGCAGAGGCGGCCAACGTGCCGCTGACCGCGGGTGCCGAGCAGCGGCTACTCGACAGGGGGATACCGGTGATCCCCGACTTCGTGGCCAACGCCGGAGCCGTGGCCTGGGCCTGGTGGTCGGTGTTCGGGCTGGTGTCGGATGCGGAGAGCTCCCGGCGCATGGTGAGCGCCCACGTCCGTCCCCTCGTCGGCCGGTTGATCGAGGCTTGGACAATTAACCGGCTGGCCCCGCGCGCCGGCGCCACCGTGCTGGCCGAACGGGCGCTTGCCGAGCTCGGAGAGCGCTTCGGATACGGCGAGGAGCGGGTGCCCCTCTTCCAGGCCGGCCGGCTGGCCGCCCAATCCGTCACCGCTACCGCGATCGGGAGATCCTGATGGCCCGCTACATCGACATCTCGCTGGACAAGCGGGGCGTGTTCGCCGTCGCGCGACTCCTCGACGACCTGGCCCCCCGCACCTGCAACGCCGTGTGGGACGCGCTGCCGCTCGGCTCGGACGTCTACCACGCCAAGTACGCGCGCAACGAGATCTACACGGTGGTCGAGGCGTTCGCCGGCACCGAGCCGGGCCCGGAGAACACCACGATCACGCCGATCCCCGGCGACGTCGTCTACTTCACCTTCGAGCCCTGGCAGCTCGCCACGCCGTCGCACGGCTACTCGGCGGAGGAGCAGCCGTACAGAGCCGACATGCTGGTCGACCTCGCGCTGTTCTACGAGCGAAACAACCTGCTGCTCAACCCCGACTTCGGCTTCGTCCCGGGCAACGTCTTCGCGACCATCGTCGACGGTCTCCCTGAGATTGCCGCGGCCTCGCAGGATCTGTGGAAGCGTGGCGTCGAGGGCGAGACGCTCAACTTCCGCCGCCATGAGGGACAGCGCTAGCCAGGCCCGACGAGCCGCTACCCCGTGGGCCGGCGTCGCTCTCGGCTAGTTCCCCCGGAAGAGCCGCTGGTCGATGTCCGGCATCGGCAGGCCGCCCATCCGCAGCGCTGCCCAGATCGAGACCTGGTTGGCGGTGAGCACCGGCTTGCCCAGCTCCTTCTCCAGCGGCGCGATGAGGTCGTAGGTCTGCAGGTTCGTGCAGCTGATGAACACGGCTTCGGCGTCGGGGTGGTCGATGGTCAGCACGAGGTCGTACACCGACGCGGGCGGCACCCGCCAGATGTGCTGGACCAGGCCGAGCCCTCCACTCGCGACGACCCGGATGCCGGCCTCGGCCAGGTAGGACTCGAGGCGCGTATTCATGATCGGTAGGTACGGCGTGGCGAGGGATACGCTGCGGACCCCGAGGTGATCGAGGGCGGTGAGCAGGGCACCCGATGTGGTTACCGCACGTGGCGCCCCGGTCTCGCGCATGACCTCCCGCATCCGCCGCTCACCGGCGACGCCACGCACGAAGCTGCCGGATGTGCACAGGTACAGCACGACATCCGGCTCGACGTCGAGCAGATCCAGCGTCCTCGATCGAAGGACTTCCTCGGTGCTGATCTGCTCGGCCATCTCCAGCGTTTCGAGAACCGGGAGTCGTCCGGTCCGGGTGACCAGCAGGGATACCTCGGTCGGTGCCCAACGCCACATCTCACGATCGAGTGCGAAGTCGTACGGGACGATTGTTGCGATCAACCCGGCCGGTTCCGCCGATTGGCCAGGAGGCAGTGTGGACACCGCACACCTCCGAGAGCCGGATGATTGCCGTATTGTTGACAATCCTACGATCTGTTGTCTAGCGTCACGCGATCGGGCCCGCGAGTCATCCAGTGAGGGGCCGCCCATGCCGTTGCCGATCGTGACGGTGCTGCACGACGGCAGGCCGCCCCCGCACCTCGACCGAATTCGGGAGCTGGCCATCGTCCGCCCGACCAGGGCAGGGGACCTGCCGGAGACGCTGCGGGGCTCCCAGGCGCTGCTGGCCTGGGACTTCCGCGCAGCGGCGCTGGCCGACTCCTGGGACGCGGCGAACGAGCTGCGCTGGATCCACACCGCCAGCGCAGGAGTGGACAACGTCCTCACCGAGGAGGTGTTGGCCAGTGACATCGTGGTCACGAACTCCCGGGGGGTCTTCGATGCCGCCATCGCCGAGTACGTGCTCGGCCTGGTGCTGATGTTCGCGAAGGACTTCCCCGGTAGCTGGCAGCGGCAGCAGGAGCGCCGGTGGGAACACCGGGACACCGAGACGGTGGTCGGTCGCATCGCGCTGGTCGTGGGGGTAGGCCCGATCGGCCGGGAGATCGCCCGCAAGCTCCGCGCCGTGGGGATGCAGGTGCGCGGCGTGGGCCGCCACGGCCGCTCCGGCGACCCGGACTTCGGCGACGTGGCGGCATCTGAGGACCTCACCCAGCTGCTACCCGAGGCCGACCTCGTGGTCCTCGCAGCTCCGCTGACCAGGCAGACCCGAGGCATGATCGACGCCGCCGCGCTCGCCGCATGCAAACCGTCAGCGCGACTGATCAATGTCGGTCGCGGCGAGCTGGTGGTCGAGGACGACCTGCTGGCCGCGCTCCGGGCCGGGCGTCTTGCCGGCGCCGCACTGGACGTCTTCGGCACCGAGCCCTTGCCGTCGGATTCGCCCTGGTGGGACGCACCTGACACCTTCGTCTCCCCCCATATGTCCGCCGACGTGGTCGGCTGGCGCGAGGCCCTGGTCGACCTCTTCCTCGGCAACCTCGAACGGTGGCGGGCCGGCCAACCACTGCGCAATGTGGTGGACAAGAGCGCCGGGTACGTGACATCGCCCGATTCGGTAACGGGCAAGCCGTGACCGCGCAGCGCACCGACCTCGCCGACTGGACCGCGACCGAGCTGATCGAGGCCTACCGCGATCGCACTGTGTCGCCGGTGGAGGCGACACAGGCCGCCCTGGACCGCCTCGCTGCCCTCGACCGGTCCGTCAACGCGTTTTGCCTCGTCGACGCCGACGGAGCCCTCGCCCAGGCACGGGCGTCGCAGGCGCGCTGGTCAGCGGGCGCGCCCGCCGGTCCGGTGGACGGGGTGCCGACGTCGATCAAGGACGTCTTCCTCACCCGCGGCTGGCCGACGCTGCGCGGGTCCCGCACGATCGACCCCGACCAGGACTGGACCGAGGATGCCTCGAGCGTCACCCGCCTCCGCGAGAGCGGTGCGGTGCTGCTCGGCAAGACGACAACGCCTGAACTGGGTTGGAAGGGCGTGACCGACAGCCCACTCACCGGCGTAACCCGCAATCCCTGGGACGTCTCACGGACGCCGGGTGGTTCCAGCGGTGGAGCCGCCGCGGCCGTCGCCTGCGGCATGGGCGCGCTGGCGGTCGGCACCGACGGCGGGGGCTCGGTACGCATCCCCGCCAGCTTCAGCGGCATCGTCGCGTTCAAGCCCACCTTCGGCCGCATCCCGTTGTTTCCCGCCAGCCCGTTCGGAACGCTCGCCCATGCCGGCCCGCTGACCCGCTCGGTCGAGGACGCCGCGCTGATGCTCGACGTGCTCGCGGTGCCGGACCCTCGCGACCTGTCCGCCCTGCCCCGACCGGAGCTGCCCTTCCGGGCCGGGCTGGAAGCGGGCGTCGCGGGGCTTCGGGTCGCGTTCAGCCCGAACCTGGGCTACGTCGAGGTCGACGCCGAGGTCGCCGCGCTGGTGGGCAAAGCCGTCCAGGTCCTTGGCGGGCTCGGCGCCCACATCGAACAGACCGATCCGGGTTTCTCCGACCCGGTCGAGGCGTTCCACGTGCTGTGGTTCGCCGGCGCGGCAAAGAGCGTCGAGGACCTCACCGTGGAGCAGCGGCAGCTGATCGATCCCGGTCTGCGGGACATCTCCGACCAGGGTCGCGGGTTCTCCGCGTTGGAGTACCTCGAAGCTGTCGCGCAACGGATGACGCTCGGAGCGCTGATGGGCCGGTTCCACGAGGCCTACGACCTGCTCGTGACGCCCACGATGCCGATCACCGCATTCGAGGCCGGAGTCGAGGCGCCGCCCGGCTCTACCGAGCCGCGGTGGACGAGCTGGACGCCGTTCAGCTATCCGTTCAACCTCACCCAACAGCCCGCCGCGACCGTGCCCTGCGGCTTGACCGACGCCGGGCTGCCGGTGGGTCTGCAGTTCGTCGGCCCCCGCCACCACGACAGCCGGGTACTGGCTGCGGCGAAGGCCTACCAGGACAGCGCCCCGAAGCTGCCCTCACGCTGGCTCATTCGGCGGTCAGCATTCGGCGCCGACCTGGGCTACGGTGGGCGCCCCCGTACCGCTGATCGACTGTAACGGCAGCGACTATCAGGAGGCGAGCCATGACCCAGCGAGCGTGGAGCCGGCGGGACTTTCTCCGGCACAGTGCAGTGGCCGGCGCCGTGGTTGTTGGCGCACCCGCGTTGCTATCGGCGTGCACCACCACGGGCAGTAGCGGCAGCGGCGGCACTCTCGACGCTGCCAAGAGCGCCGGCACGATCAAGGTCGGCATCGCGAACGAGGCGCCCTACGGGTTCACCGACCCGAGCGGCAGGGTGACCGGCGAGTCGGTCGAGGTCGGCCGTGCCGTGCTCAAGGCGCTGGGGATCAACGACATCCAGGCGACGACCGTCGACTTCGGCGGACTCATCCCGGCGCTCAATGCCAGGCAGTTCGACATGGTCACCGCGGGCATGTTCATCAACCCGCAGCGCTGCGCGAACGCCGCGTTCTCCAGCCCGGACTACACCGCCCCGACGGCGTTCCTGGTGCCCACCGGCAACCCGAAGGGCGTGCGGAGCTTCGCCGACGTCGTGTCGAAGAAGCTGCGCCTGGCCGTGCTGACCGGTGCCGTCGAGCAGGGGTACGCGCAGAAGAGCGGGGTACCGGACGGCCAGATCCAGGTGGTCGACACGCAGAACACGTTGCTCCAGGCCGTCACCGCCGGCCGGGTGGACGCCGCGGCGCTGACCAACATCTCGCTCAACGACCTGGCTAAGAAGAACCCCGGTGCCGGCATCGAGGTCACCCCCGGATTCTTCCCGGTGATCGACGGCAAGGAGACGATACCGGCGGGCGCGTTCGTGTTCCGCAAGGGCGACGACGCGCTGGTCAACGCGTTCAACACCGAGCTCAAGAGGCTGCACGACAGCGGCGAGTGGCTCCGGCTCGCCCAGCCGTTCGGGTTCACCCAGGACAACGTGCCCAAGCCGGAGCTGACCACCGAGCGGCTCTGCGCAGGGGGCTGAGCGCTTGGACAACTTGCCACGGATCGTCGAGGTCCTGCTCGAGGGGCTGCCGGAAACGGTCATCGCCGCGGTCGGCGGGATCGCGCTGACCATCGTGCTGTCCTTCGTCGCCGGGCTGGCACTGCTGTCGCGCAGCCGCGTGGTGCGCGGGGTGACCCGGGTCTACGTCGAGGCGTTCCGCGGCACCTCCGAGGTCGTTCAGCTGTTCTGGCTGTACTTCGTGCTCCCGATCCTGGTGGGGATTCAACTGGTCCCGCTGTTCGCCGGCGTCCTCGTGCTCGGGCTCAACCACGGGGCCTACGGCGCGGAGATCGTCCGGGGTGCCGTGCAGTCCGTCCCGCGCGCCCAGTACGAGGGCGCCATCGCGCTGAACCTCTCACCGGCACAACGGATGCGCCGGGTGATCCTGCCGCAGGCCGTCGTGGAGATGCTGCCGCCGCTGAACAACCTGTTCATCCAGCTGCTCAAGTCGACCGCGATCCTGTCGCTGATCACTGTGCCGGAGGTGACCCGGCAGGGGCGCGAGGTGCTCGTGCCTAACTTCGGCCCTGACATCGTGTTGATCTTTGCGGCGATGCTGGTGATCTACCTGGTGCTGGCTGTGCTGATCACGGTGGCCATGCGGCTGGCGGAACGGGTCGCGGCGGCGAAGGTGGGCCGCCGGCCGTCGGAGGAAGCCCGGCTCGGAGCCACCCTTGGGGCGGGGGCGACCTGATGCCGCTGTGGGACTGGGGTTACGCCCTCGAGAAACTGCCGGACCTGTTGCGGGCTCTCGTGACGACGATCGAGATCACCCTTCTCCCCTTCGTGCTGGCCGTGGTGCTCGGCCTGCTCATCGCCGTTGTCCGACAGGCCCGGATCCCGCTCGTCGACCGGGTGCTGTGGGCGTTCGTGGAGTTCATCCGTTCCACGCCGTTACTCGTGCAGATCTTCTTCCTGTACTTCGTGCTGCCCCAGTTCG
>Ga0136616_10001672_pt1 | contig 11680 bp, 9 predicted proteins | sample AntDrymUQ2992106_2_FD_106648 | JGI IMG/M metagenome (GOLD analysis project Ga0136616, IMG submission 106648) | Polar desert sand microbial communities from Dry Valleys, Antarctica - metaG UQ299 (21.06) | ecosystem: Environmental > Terrestrial > Soil > Desert | place: Antarctica: Dry Valley...
CCATGCCGCGGTTCTAGCACCGCGAGACGGCGGTGGCCGGAGAGACATCTTTCAGCATCTTCCTTTCGGTGCTCGGTCTGGGGGTGGCCGAGGTCGGTGCGATCGCCGCCGGCATCGAGATCATCATCGGCGTGCTGAAGATGCGCGCGCCCGGGATGACGCTGAGCCGGATGCCGCTGTTCGCGTGGTCGGTGCTGGTGATGGCGTTCATGATCCTGTTCCCCTTCACGCCGCTGATCATCGGCAGCCTGCTGCTGGAGCTCGATCGTGGGTTCGGCACCCAGTTCTTCAACCCGCAGCTGGGCGGCAGCTCGCTGTTGTGCGGCCGTTACACCGAGCTGTACCGAACCCAGTTCGAGCAGCCGGCCACCACTGAGGCGGTTGAGGCGGTCGCCTGACCCCTGACTGGCCAGGCGGCAGAGCGGGACAGTTTGGGAGTGCGCTCAGGCAGCCAGCACCAAGCGCATGGTCATGGAATGGTCGGCTCGGCCGACAGCCTCGAAGCCGGCCGCGCGGTACAGCGCCATGGCGGGGTCGTCCTGCTCGACGCTCAGGCTCAGCGCCTGGTGGCCGTCGAGGCCGGCCTGGCAGACCAACGCCGCCAGCAGCGCACGTCCGACGCCACGGCCGCGGACGGTTGTGACTACGGCGATGGTCAGCTCGGGCGTGCGGGGGTCGATGTAGCCGTAGCCGTGTTCGGTGCTCGGGAACAGGCGGTACCAGGCGGCACCGACGCGCGTGCCCCCGGCCAACGCGACCAGTCCTGCGTCGCCCGGCCGGCCCCAGCCGTCCAGGTAACGGCGTAGCTCGGGTGAGCGCGACATGTCACGGGGTGGCCGAGGGCGCGACGGCTGGGCCGGCCGCCAGAAGGCTGCCTCGTACAGCATCGACCACGCGAAGTCCAGGTCGTTGACGGTCAGGCCCTGGATCGACAGCTCGGCCACGCCAGGAGTTTCGCACCCGAGGGTCATCTCCCTGGCCGTGCGCTGCTACGGTTCGACGTCGTGGGACAAGCCAGCGCGTTCGTCGGGCGGGAACTGCGGATTCCGCGCCTGGATGCGGCAGCGGCGGCCGACATCGCCAGGATGAAGTTCGGCGTGCAGGGCACGGTCACAGAGCTGGGCAGCCACCAGGACCGGAACTTCCTGATCGCTGAAGGCAGTGTCCGCTACGTGCTCAAGGTCGCCAACCCGGCGTTCACGCGCGATGAGCTGGACCTGCAGAACCGTGCGATGGAGCACACCGCCTTCCGGGTGCGCGATCCCGTACCAGTGGCGCTGCCGGGGGTCGACGGCGAGGACGTCGTGGCGGTCCAGCACCAGGGCGCCGCCTATCACGTCCGCCTGCTGACCTACCTTGCGGGCTCGCCCCTGGTGGAAGCCGGCTACCTCGCCGCCGGCGTCCTTCGCGCCGCCGGCGGCCTGGCGGCACGAGTGGCTGCGGCCCTGTCGTCGTTCGACCACCCGGCCCTTGATCGCATGCTGCAGTGGGACGTGCGCCGCGCCGCTGCGGTCGTCGCCGCGTACGCCCCATTGACCCAGGACGATCAGCGCGGCAGGGTGGCCGAGCACACCGTGACGTGGGCGGCGGCGAAGCTGGAACGGCTGGACGCGAGCCTTCGCCGACAGGCCATCCACGGCGACGTGACCGACTGGAACGTGCTCGCTGAACGCGATGGCGCGGGACGGCCGACGCCCTGCGGCCTGATCGACTTCGGCGACATGACGCGCTCCTGGCTCGCAGCGGAGTGCGCGGTGCTGGCCGCCGCGATGGTCTCGCGCGCCGGCGGCCCCGCCGCGCTGCGCGACGCCGCACAGGTCGTGCGTGGATTCCATGCGGTGGTGCCGCTGCGCGAGGACGAAATCGCCGCACTGCCCGCGCTGCTGGCCGCCCGGATCGCCCTGTCGGCGGTCAGCGGCGAGCACCAGGCGGCGCTGGAACCCGACAACCGCTACGTCGTCGCGTCGGTCGAGAGAGGCTGGCGAGGGCTCGAGACCATCGCCGCCATCCCCGAGACGCTGGCCCACGCGGTGTTCCGCCAAGCCTGTGGTCTGCCGGTGCCAGCGCCACGACGGCACCGCTCGCAGGACGCGGGCCCCGTCGTCGAAGGGCTGGGGCAACGCCGCGCGGTCGCGGTCGACCTGTCGGTGCGGACCGACGACCTGCGCCACGGCGGCTGGCGCGACCCTGCGGCGATCGCGGCAGCCGTCGCGCAGGCGGAAGCCTCCTGCGCCGAGGGGTTGGCCGTCGGGTGCCACGGCGAGGCGCGCATCGTGGTGGACGAGGAACCAGGCCCGGATGAACCCGAGACCGTGCACCTCGGCGCGGACCTGTTCCTGCCCGAGCTCACGGCGGTGCTGGCGCCGCTGGACGGTCGTGTGCTGCGCTGCGAGGCGAGCGGGATGCTGCTGACCGTCGATGACGGCTTCACGCTGCGGCTCGCCGGCATCGTGCCGGCCGCTGCGGCCGGTGACGACGTGCGGCGAGGCCAGCCGCTGGGGCGGGTGGCCAGGCCGGGGCCGGACCAGCGGCTGCCGGCTCACCTGCACGTCCAGCTCGCCGGCGTGCCGCTGGACCGCCTGCCCGGGCTCGTGCCGGCATCGCTGTCGCAGGCATGGCTGTCGCTGTGCCCCGATCCGGGACCCCTGCTGAGTCTGGATGTCGCCGCGCCCTCGGATCCCACCGAGTCGGTGCTGGAACGCCGCCGCCGCTTCGTCGCCAGCCCGCAGCGCCTGTACTACGCCCCGACGCCGCGACGCGTGGAGCGCGGCTGGCGTCAGTGGCTGTACGACATCGACGGCCGCCGCTACCTGGACATGATCAACAACATCGCCATCGTCGGCCACAGCCACCCACGCGTCGAGGCGGCGGCCGCACGGCAGCTGCGACTTATCAACACCAACACTCGCTTCCTGTACGACGCGATGGGCCGGTTCGCCGAGCGCCTCGCCGGGCTCGTGCCCTCGCCGCTGGAGGTCGTCTTCCTGCTCAACTCCGGCAGCGAGGCCAACGACCTCGCGCTACGCCTCGCCCGCGAGGTCACCGGTCGCCGCGACGTGCTGTGCCTTGAGGCCAGCTACCACGGTTGGACAGCCGCCACAACACCCACGGCGACAGCCGCGCGCGGTCGCGGCAGCACCGCTGGGGTCCACCCGTTGCCCAAGCCCGCGTTCGGTGATGACGCCGCCGCGCTGGCCGCCCGCCTGGACGCTTCGCTGCAGGCCATCGACGACCTGGTGTCCCAGCGGCGGGCTCCAGCCGCCTTCGTCAGCGAGCCGCTGCTGGGCAACTCCGGAGGCCTGCCCCTTCCTCCCGGCTACCTGCGGGCCCTCTACAAGGCGGTGCGCGACGCCGGGGGTCTGTGCATCGCCGACGAGGTGCAGGTCGGCTACGGCCGGCTCGGCGCGCACTTCTGGGCCTTCCAGCAGCAAGACGTCGTCCCCGACATCGTCACCATCGCGAAGTCGGCCGGCAACGGCCATCCCGTCGCCGCGGTGATCACCACCCGGGCCATCGCGGACGCCTTCGGGCGCGGCAACGACCTGTTCTCCTCGGTCGGCGGCAGCCCCGTCTCGTGCGAGGTCGGTCTGGCCGTGCTCGATGTGCTGCAGCAGGAGCAGCTGCAGCGCAACGCCGGGGAGGTCGGCGACTACCTCACAGAGCGGTTGACGCCGCTGGTCGACGCCCACCCCCTCGCCGGCGCCCTGCACGGCCTCGGCCTGTACCGGGGGATCGAGCTGGTCCGCGACGGCGACCCGCACAGCCCGGCGTCCGCCGAGGCCGCGGCCGTATGCGAGCGGCTGCTGGAGCTCGGCGTCGTGGTCCAGCCCACCGGTGCCGGCGCGAACATCCTCAAGCTCAAACCGCCCCTGTGCGTCACCCGTGGCGACATCGACGTCCTCGCCGAGGCGCTGGGACTGGTCTTCGACGGCGGCTGGTAGTCCGGGCCTACGGCACCGTCCCGCAGAAGCGCAGCGCCGTCAGCGCCACCGCTTGGGCGCAGGCCACCAGGTCGTCGGTCGGTACGTACTCGTCGACGGTGTGGGCGACCTTCACCGACCCCGGTCCCGCCACCACCGCCGGGGTGGCCGCCAGGCGGTTGAAGGTGACCGCGTCACTCCAGAAGTCCGCGCCCGCCAGTCGTCCGCCGCGGCCGAGGTCCTTCCCCACGGCCCTGACGACACCGACGATCGACTCGTCGGCACTCACCTCCGCCGGAGGGCAGTCCGGCCCCCACGCGACGGTGACAGGGTGCTCGGCGAGCCAAGGGTCCGACTGAGCTGCCGCCAGAAGCCAGTCCTCGACCTCGCGGTGCACCGCACTGCCGCCGCCCTGGTCGTCGGCGGAGGCCGGTAGGTACGTCACGTGACAGCTCAGGCTCGCCGACGCCGGGTAGCTGACCTCCCACTGGCCGGCCGTCATCGCGGTCACCAGGACGTTGGGCGCGGGCAGGTAGGCGTGGCGCCGGTCGGGGCGGCCGCGCCACTCGTCACGCAGACGGCGCAGGGCGTCCAGGACGATCACCGATTTCTCGATGGCGTTGACGGCGCCGTCGTCGGTCCAGTGCGGCTGTACCGCCGTGGCATGGCCGGCCCTGCCCGGCACGGTGACCGTGGCCAGGGTGCTGCCGCGGAAGGCGATGCCGACGTCAAGGCTGGTCGGTTCGGTCACGACAGCGCCGTCGGCGCGCACGCCATGCGCGACGGTGGCCACCCCCCCGGCACCGGTGGTCTCCTCTTCGGTGACGGTGTTGATCAGCAGATCGCCGGCTAAGCGCACGCCTTGTTGCGCCAGGATCTCAGCGGCGAAGACCATGGCGGCGATGCCGCCTTTCATGTCGCACGCGCCGCGCCCGTACAGCAGCCCGTCGCGGACCTCGGGCTGGTACGGGCCGGTCGTCCAGCGGTCGAGCGGTTCAGGTGACACGACGTCGATGTGACCGTTGAGCAGCAGGCTGCGGCCCGTGCCGTACCCTGCGAAGCGGGCGATCAACTGCGGGAAGCCGTCGAAGTCAAGCCCGGGCGGTACGAGGGGCTTGCCGGCGACGTCGTTGCCAGCCGGCTCCCAGACGTCGACCGTGGCCCCGGCGTGTCCCAAGCGTTGGGCCAGGTAGTGCTGCAGGTCGGACTCGTCGCGCGCCTTGTCGCCAACGGCCCGCGCAGAGGTGTCGAAGCGGATCAGCTCGCAGGTCAGTGCCACCAGCTGGTCGCGACGTGAGGCGATCGCCTCGACGAGTTGTTGTTCCAGGGGGCTCAGCACCACGGGCGGCACGCTACGAAGTGCCCGGCCATCCCGCAAGAGAGGCGCCGCCAGGGGTGCGAGGTAGGCTCTCGCGCCCGTGAGCAGCGTCGTCAGCCGCAATCCGTACACCGGCGAGGTGGTGTTCTCTGCCGTCGCCGCAGGCCGCGACGAGGTGAACACCAAGGTCGGCCGGGCCGTCGCCGCGGCGGCGGGTTGGGCGGCGGCGCCGACCGATGAGCGCGCGGCGGTCCTGCGACGCTTCGCCGACCTCGTCGACAGCGACGCCGGCGAACTCGCCGACCTGATCGTGGCCGAGGTCGGCAAGCTGCGATCGGAGGCCCTCGGCGAGGTGGAGTGGACGGCCCGCTCGGCGCGCTACTACGCCGACCACCCGCCGGCCGTCGATCGTCGCGCCGGCGCGGTCGTGCGTCGCCGCGCCCTCGGAGTGGTCGCGGCGGTCACGCCCTGGAACGTGCCCCTGGTCACACCGGCGTGGAAGTGGCTGCCTGCCGTGATGGCCGGCAACGCCGTGGTGTGGAAGCCCTCGGAGCTGGCCTCGGCCACCGCCATGGCGGCCGTGGAGCGGCTGACCAGGGCCGGCCTGCCCGCCGGCGTCGTTGTCCCCGTGCTCGGCGGCGCCGAGACCGGCCAGGCGGTCTGCGCCGACCCTCGCGTGCAGGGCATCACGTTCACCGGCTCCACGCAGGCGGGCAGAACGATCGCGATGCTGGCCGCGCAGCGCTTCGTCCCATGCGCCTTGGAGATGAGCGGCATCAACGTGGCGGTGGTGTTCTCCGACGCCGACCTGGACCTCGCCGTGGATTGCGTCGCCGGGGCGTCGACGGCGATCAACGGACAGAAGTGCACAGCGACGCGCCGGGTCCTCGTGCAGCGACCCGCCGTCCACGAGTTCGTCGCTCGCCTGGCACAACGCTACGAGGCGCTACATCCGGGAGACCCGTCGCGGGAGCCGACCACGCTGGGCCCCCTGATCTCAGCTGCCGCCAGCGAACGGGCACGGGCGGCGGTGACAGCCGCGCAGCGCAGCGGCGCCCGTGTCGCCGGCCAGACTCCCGACCTTCCGGACGTCCCGGCGGCCTTCCCGGCGACGCTGCTGACCGGCCTGTCATCCGATGACCCGCTGCGCAGGCAGGAGCTGTTCGCGCCCGTGACGTCGGTCGATGACTTCGACGAGGCCGATGACGTATGGGGACGGGCCAACGACAGCCCGTACGGTCTGTCCGCCGCCGTCTACACCGCTGACCCACAGACGGCGCGAACGGCCCTGAACCGGCTGCAGGCCGGGGTGATCGCCGTCAACCGCAGAGGGGACGCCGTCGACCTTGAGGCGCCGTTCGGCGGGGTCAAGGAGTCGGGCAACGGCCGACCCGAGGGCGGCGAGTACGCCTACGACAGCTTCACCACCCTCCAGGCGGCCTACGGCACCGACGAGGAGTGAGCGCCTGGGCTTCCGCGGTCCCCGGGGTGACCAGGGAGAACTCTGGGATTCATACTGATGTTACTGTATGTGTATGGCCACGATGACCCGGCGTCTTCAGCTCCTCCTCGACGAGGGCCGCTACACCCGCTTGGAGCGACGCGCGAAACGTCGCGGCACATCTGTCGCCGCCGTTATCCGCGAGGCCATCGATACCACGTTTCCGGACGAAGACCTCGACCGCGAACGCGCGGTGCAGTTCTTACTCGACGCCGAGCCGATGCCGATCGAAGACTGGCCGGTGCTGAAGCGCGAGATCGACGAGTTGCTGGAACCCAACCCGCAGCGGTGAAGCGTCTCCTGTTCGACACCGCCGTCTTTCTCTATGCCCGCGGAGGCAAGCATCCGTACCGCGAGCCTTGCCGCGCACTCCTTCACCGCACGCAAACGGGTGACGTCGTGAGCGAGGCCAGCGTCGAGATGGTGCAGGAGTTTGTGCATGTCCGGCTCCGTCGCGGCGGACAACGCTCGGCCGTCATGGCGGAGGCTCGCGCCGTTGCCGCGGCGTGCCGCCTGCACCGATTCGACCAAGAGGTACTGACGCTGAGCCTGGTGCTCCTCGAGCGCCATATCGCCCTCGACGCCAGAGACGCGGTGCATGCGGCCACCGCCCTCACGGCGGGGATCGAGATCATCGTCAGCCCGGATCAAGCTTTCGACGACATCGTCGAGCTTCGCCGGGTGGATCCGCTGGAGGCAACGCTGCTCGACTAGGGTGTAGTGGGGATCGCCGCCACCCACCGGTCGATGACGGTTGGCTGGTGAATCGCGGGTCCGCAGGTGTGGTTATCCTGCGTGCGCCAACCGGACAGCGACGGCGGACGCCGCGCGCCGGAGTCGGGAGCACAGGGATCTGGTGAAGGGCTTGCGCAGCCGCAACGGTGCGGCGAACGGTTACCGGAAGCCCGCCCGCTACTCGGCGTTCGACCTGGTGCGCCACGGGCTGACGTCGGCACCGTGGCAGCGGGCCTGGCGCTCGCACGACCTGCGGCCGACCTATGACGTGGTCATCATCGGCGGCGGGGTGCATGGGTTGGCCACCGCCTACTACCTGGCCGCCAACCACGGCATCACCAACGTGGCGGTGCTGGACAAGGGCTACATCGGCAGCGGTGGCTCTGGCCGCAACACCGCAATCATCCGGTCGAATTACCTGACGCCCGAGGGCGTGCGCTTCTACGACCGGTCGGTGCAGCTGTACACCACGCTGGCGGCCGACCTCAACTACAACGTCATGTTCTCCCAGCGCGGTCACCTCACCCTGGCCCATAACGACGGCTCGCTGCGAACCATGCGCTGGCGTGCCGAGGTGAACAAGCTGGAGGGCATCGACTCGGAGGTGATCGGCCCCGACGAGATCAAGTCGCTGGTGCCGTACATGGACACGTCGTCGGCTGCCCGCTATCCGATCCTCGGGGCGCTGTACCACCCACCGGGCGGCATCGTCCGCCACGACGCGGTCGTCTGGGGATACGCGCGCGCCGCCGACGCCTACGGTGTGCACATCCACCAGAACACCGAGGTCACCGGCATCGATGTCGTGTCCGAGCGGGTCCAAGGTGTCCAGACCTCGCAGGGTCGGATCGCCGCCCGCACGGTCGTCAACTGCACCGCCGGATGGTCCACCCTCATCTCCGACATGGCCGGCGTGGCGATGCCCGTTTCGACGTTCCCGCTCCAGGCCGCGGTCACCGAGCCTGTCCGGCCGTTCCTGCGTACCGTGGTCGTGTCGGGGACCCTGCACGTCTACGTCAGCCAGACCGACCGTGGCGAGCTGGTCTTCGGGGCCAGCGTCGACCCCTTCACCTCCTACTCGATGCGCGGCTCGCTGGACTTTATTGAGGGCCTTGCCGGCCACGTGCTGGAGCTGATGCCATCGTTGGCTAAGCTGCGGCTGCTGCGCCAGTGGTCGGGCCTATGCGACATGACGCCGGACTACTCGCCGATCATGGGGACGACGCCGGTCGAGGGGTTCTACGTCGACGTCGGCTGGGGCACCTACGGGTTCAAGGCCGCGCCGGTGGCCGGGGAGACGATGGCGGCGCTGATCGCCACACAGCAGGTACCGCAGCTGATCGCCGCGTTCGACCTCGCTCGCTTCGCCGACGGCCGTCTGGTCGGCGAGAAAGGTGCCGCCTCCGTTGGCCACTGAGCTGGAAGCCGCCCGACGATGATGCTGGTGCCGTGCCCATGGTGTGGGCCGCGCAACGTCGCGGAGTTCCGCTACGTCGGAGAACGCCGGGTACGCCCGGACCCCTCGACCGCCGACCCGCCAGCGTGGCGGGGGTATCTGTACCTGCAGGTCAATCCCGCCGGCTGGGTCGAGGAGAGCTGGTATCACCGAGCGGGTTGCCGCCAGTACTTCGTCGCCGAGCGCCACACCACCGACAACCAGATCAGGGCGTCGAGGCCGCCTGACGCTGCGCTGCGAGGTCTGCCCGCTGAACAGACCGCCGGACGCGGCGGCGAGCACGACAGCGGAGCTCAGGCATGAGGGCGACTTCGACGGTCACCTCGCTGCGTCTGGAGCCTCAGCCCGGTGAGGTGATCGACCGCGACCGACCGCTGCACTTGTACTGGAACGGCCGGTCCTACCCCGGCTACGCCGGCGACACGATCGTCTCGGCGCTGGCGGCCAGTGGCGAGCGGGTCTTCTCGCGCAGCTTCAAGTACCACCGCCCTCGCGGTGTGCTGTCGGCCAGCTATCTGGATCCCGGCTGCATGGTGCAGGTCGGCGACGAACCCAACGTGCGGGCGGCGCACCGCCGAGTCGAGGCGGGCATGGTCGTACGTGCGCAGAACGCGTGGCCGTCGCTGGACTACGACGTCAAGTCGCTCAACCAGCTGGTCGGGCGCTTCCTCACTCCCGGCTTCTACTACAAGACCTTCATCAAACCGCAGCGGCTGTGGCCGGCCTACCAGCAGGTGCTGCGCCGCTTCGCTGCCGGTGGAGTGGTGGCGGCCGAGGCCGAGGGTTCCCAGCACCCGTACTTCGACAAGCGCTACGCCCATCCCGACGTGGTGGTCGCTGGGGGCGGTCCCGCCGGCATGGCAGCCGCGGTGGCGGCCGCCGGAGCCGGGGCGCAGGTGCTGCTGGTCGAGGAGGAGCACGACCTGGGCGGCCATCTGCGCTGGGGAAACCACGCCCAGCTCGACGAGCTGGAGCGGCTGCGCGCCGCGGTCGCCGCAACCCCCGGCATCGAAGTGCTCACCAACTCGGTGGTCACCGGACGCTATGACAGCGGCTGGCTGGCCATCGTCCAGCGCAACCTCGGCTTCGTCTTCGAGCGGCTGATCAAGGCCCGCGCCAAGGTGTTGGTCGTCGCACCCGGGCTGATCGAGCGGCCTTACGTCTTTGCGGGCAACGACCTTCCCGGTGTGACGCTGTCCACCGCGGTGCGGCGCCTGATGAATCTGCACGCGGTCAAGCTGGGTTCCCGGGCTGTGGTCTTCACCGCCAACCCCGACGGGGACGCCGCCGCCGCCGATCTGGAGCGGGTCGGTGTTGACGTCGCCGCGGTGGTCGACGCCCGCCGCGGCGAGGGCATCGTGCGCGCCACCGGCGGCAAGCAGGTGCAGGCCGTCGAGCTCGCCGACGGCAGCACCGTGGCCTGCGACCTGCTGGTCACGGCCGTCGGCTGGACCGCGCCGACGTCGCTGCTCAACATGGCGGGCGACCGCCCGGTGTACTCGCCGCGGGCGGCGCGCTTCTTCTCGTCGCGGTTGCCCGACGACGTCTTGATCGCCGGAGGGATCGCCGGCGACGGGAGCCTCGACGAGCTGCTGGCCCATGCCGGTGCCGTCGGCGACGAGGCCGCACGGCGGTCCGGGGTGGTCGCCGCCAAGGCCGCCATGGCCGCCACGCCGCCGCCGCAGCCGCCGATCGACGAGCACCCCGAGCTGTTCTTCTCCACCACCTCTGGGTTCGTCGACTACTCCGAGGACGTCACCTCCAAGGACCTGGTGGCGGCGGCCAAGGAGGGCTATGACTCCATCGAGCTGGTCAAGCGTTACACGACCGTCACGATGGGACCGGCGCAGGGCAAGCTGGAGACCGTCAACGCCGTGGCGGTGCTGGCGGCGGCGACCGGTCGCACCATCGAGCAGACCGGCACCACCGTGTGGCGCCCGCCGTACGCCCCGATCACCCTCGGCGCGTTGGCGGGGCGCATCTTCGAGCCGGTGCGCCGCTCGCCGTTGCACGCCTGGCACGAGCGCGCCGGCGCGCGGCCGCTGGTGGCCGGCGCCTGGATCCGTCCGGACTCCTACGGCGACCCGGCGGCGGAGGTCCGCAACGTGCGCGAGCGGGTCGGGATCATCGACGTCACGCCCCTCGGCAAGTTCGACCTGCGCGGCCCCGACGTGCCCAAGCTGCTCAACCAGCTGTACGTCAACAAGTGGTCGAAGCTGGCGGTGGGGTCGGTCCGCTACGGGGTGATGTGCGCCGAGGACGGCGTGGTGCTCGACGACGGGGTCACCGGCCGCCTTGACGAGGACCGCTACATCCTCACGGCCACCTCCTCCGGGGCCGCGACGGTCAACGAGTGGATCGACAGCTGGCTGCAGACCGAGCACCCGGAGTGGCGGGTCCATGTCGTGCCGGTCACCACCTCCTACGCCAGCATCAACGTCGCCGGCCCGCGGTCCCGCGAGCTGCTGGAGCGGCTGGTGGAAGGTGTTGACCTGTCCAACGAGGCCTTCGGGTACATGCGCGTACGGGTCGGGCGAGTCGCCGGCGTCGAGGGTTGCGTCATGTGGCGCATCGGGTTCACCGGCGAGCTGAGCTACGAGCTGCACGTCCCGGCGTCGCACGGGCTACGGGTGTGGGAGGCGCTGCTGGAGCGTGGCGCGGACTTTGGCGTGGCGCCCTTCGGGGTGGAGGCGCAGCGGATCCTGCGCCTCGAGAAGGGCCACCTGATCGTGGGCCAGGACACCGACGGG
>Ga0136616_10001675_pt1 | contig 11671 bp, 14 predicted proteins | sample AntDrymUQ2992106_2_FD_106648 | JGI IMG/M metagenome (GOLD analysis project Ga0136616, IMG submission 106648) | Polar desert sand microbial communities from Dry Valleys, Antarctica - metaG UQ299 (21.06) | ecosystem: Environmental > Terrestrial > Soil > Desert | place: Antarctica: Dry Valley...
GTTCGTCAGTCGCTCGAGATCTTGCTGCGCATGCTGCGCGGCTTGCCGTGCCGCCTCGACCTCGCGCTCAGCTTTCTCCTCGCGCGCTGCCAGCTTGCGGGCCTCGGCCTCGGCGGCTTTGAGCGCTCCGCGCCGGCGCTTTTTCGCTTCTCGCTCGGCATTCTGCGAGCGAGGCGTCTCGGCGCCCCCACGGGACGTCGGAGCGGCGCCCGGCGAGAGGCCCCCGAGACCTGGCGCGTCATGCTCGGTGATCAGGCGATGACGTTCGAAGGCCTGGCGCACGCCCTCGTCGAGGGCAACCGCGTGGAGCGTCTGGCGAGCGCGCTCGATCGCGGCTGGGCTGAGCCTTGCGCCAGCATCCCCGGCGAGGGCCTCGACCGCGGCGAGTGCCGCGCTGACCGCTTCCCGCTCGCGGGAGCTCGCTTCCCGCAGATCGGCGCTCTCGCCCTCGCCGGCCACCAATCGCTCCTGTGCTTCGCGCAGCGCCTCGCCGGCGTCGAGCAGCTCGTCGCGCAGCTTGGCCCCGCGGGCGCTGAACTGATTGAGCGACCACGCCACGCGGCTCGGCTTCTTGAGCACTCGAACGCCGTCCGCAGCCTCCCGATCGCCCTGAGTGCGCTGCTTCTTGGCGAGTTCGTTGCGCCCGCGCACGAAGTCGTCGAAGTCGCCGAAGTAGAGCTCGTCTAGGGCGTCGTCGTCCGCGGTGCGTCCCCTACTTGACCGTCAGCTCGCCTTTCATACCGCCGTCGGCGTGGCCCGGCACCGTGCAGAGGAAGGTGTACTTGCCGGGGGTTAGATTCTCCATCACCTGGGAGGTCCCACCCGAGCCGACGACCGGGCCGACTTTCTTCCCCTCGATCGCGATGTTGTGCGGAATGCTTGCAGGGTTCTTCATCACGAGCGTCAGCGCGCCCGCGGGGCCGTTCGCCTTGCCGGCCACAAAGCTCAGGGCGCCCGAGGGGTCGGCGTCGATCTCCAAGCGATCGCCCTTCGCCTCGACCACCTTGTTCGAGACGTCGGGAGCGCCGGCGGTCGCCAGCTCGCCGGTGTCCTCGCCCGGCTGGCCGGCCACCTCGGCCACGTAGGCGGCCACGTCCTTTTTGTCGGCGCCGGTGACGATGTTGGCGGGCATCGAGCTGTTGCGGCGCACCAGGGCGATCTGCTGCTGGACGACCCCGTCGACGGTCCCTGCACCGAAACCCTCGTTGCGCGCCGGGCCGAACGCCTGGTCGAGGTTCGGACCCTGCACCCCCGAGGCATTGGCGCGGGCCAGGGCGTGACAGGAGGCGCACTTCTGCACGAACTTGGTCTTGCCGTTGATCAGGTCGGGCGCCTCGTCGCGGCCGCAGCCAGCCGTGCCGAGGGCCAGCACGGAGAAGGCCATCAGGGCGGCCAGGAACCTCTGAGGGGGAAGCCTCACGGGGCGGGAAGACTAGCCGAGCGCGGGGCCGGAAGCGTCGCTGTGAGCACCGAGCGCGCGGTGCTCGCCCGACCGATGCCAGGGCTGCGCTCCGGCGTCATGGGAGGGCACCCGCGGCAGCTCGGCCAGGTGGCCCTGCGCGGCGGCGATGACCCCCTGGGCCACGCTCTCCCAGCCGAAGCGTGAGCGCGCCATTCGCGCCAGCTCGGCGCTGGCGCGCGAGCGCTCGGAGGCGTCCAGGGACAGCCAGCGCACCAGCCGGTCGGCCAGCTCGGGCACCGCCCGTGAGCCGGGAGAAAAGGACAGCAGCGGCCGCAGCGGCTCGTCGAGCGCCGGGGCCAGCACCGACGTGACCTCGGCCAGGCCCGAGTGCGCGGCGGAGACCGGCAGGGCCCCGCACGCTGCTGCCTCGGCGGCCACCATCCCGAAGGCTTCCGGGAACGTGCTCGGCACCACCTGGGCCTCGAAGGAGGGCAGTAGGCCGGGCAGCGCCTCGTGCTCCAGGCGGCCGGTGAAGTGCACGCGCTCGGCGGCGCGCGGCGCCGCGTCGAGGTAGGCGGCGCGGCGCTCGGCGCTCAGCTCGTCGACGAAGGCCCGCAGATAGCGCAGCTCACCCGGAGGGCCGCCCTCCAGCTCGCGGCCGCGAGCCACCACCTCGCCCAGCGCCTCCAAGTCGGCGTTCGCCAGGGCGTCGACGATCTGCCCGAGCCCCGCGCGGTAGGTGCCGAAGCCCACCACGCACAGCCGCGCGGCGGGCACCTCGGCCACCACCAGCGGCCAGGCGGCCAGCAGCAGGTCGACTCCCTTGGAGACGATGAGCTTGCCCACGTAGCCCACCAGGCGGTCGTGGGCGGGGTTCAGCGCGCGCACCGCCTCCGCGGCTCCGGCCTCCCCTCCCCACGTCGCCGCCTCGGCGCCCTCGAGCGAGCGCGCCAGACCGAGCAGTCCCTCGGCGGCCTCCTCGGCGGAGCGCGGGCGAAACGAATGCACGTCTACGCCGGGTGGCCCGAGCCGGGTGCGGGCGGGCAGGCCGGGCTCGTCCATCACCTCCCACAAGCTCTCGGCCGTATGGCGCGAGCCCACCAGCACGGCCGAGGCGCCGGCCAGCCCCTCGCGGGCCCAGGACAGGAAGCGATCGCGGTGCGGGCGCACGACGTACTCCAGCGCGCTTCCGTGGACCTTGACGGCGTAGGGCACCCGGCCGCCGAGAGCCCGGGCAAGGATCACCGGGCCCATGATCAGATGGTTGGCCAGGGCCACGTCGGGCGCCACCGCGTCGACCACCTCGGTCACCGCCCGCGAGTTGAGGTCCACGTAGCGCTCGATCTGGACGTCGTCGAGTGCGGGGAAGGGCACGGCCGTGAAGCCCTCGTACTCGTCGGCCACGTAGAGCGGCAGGAGCCCCTCGATGTCGGGCACGTGGACGGTGCAGCGGCGGCCGTCCACGAAGCTCAGCCCGTCGGTGCGACTCTCCTGGCAGACCAGGTGCACCTCGTGCCCAAGGTCGGCCAGCGCCCGGGCCAGGCTGGCGTTGTAGATGTTGCTGCCGGTGCCGCGCAGCAGGTAGCCGTGGAAGATGAGCACCCGCATCGGGTAATAGGATGCCGTGCCGATGGGACGGCGCCAGCTCTACCGCATGAGGACCCGTACCGACCGCGAGGTGATTCGCGAGGCCGAGCCCGGCACCACCTACGTCGACCGCGACAGCGGCGAGGAGTTCGAGGTGGTGGGCGCCGTGCTGCCGCTGGCCCCCTCCCCAAGCAATCTGCCCTGGGCGGTCGAGAACCTGCGCCTGTGCGGCTGCTCGCTCGAGCAGCTGGTGCCCAAGGACCTCAACGACTGCATGCACTGCGGGCGCCGCCTCCCCGCCATCCAGCCCTAGAGGCCGCCGGTCGTGTCCCGATCGCGCGCGGCTGCCCTTCTGCTGAGCCTGCTCGCGCTCGCCGCGGCGGGCTGCGGCGGCGACGAGGAGCCACGACCGCGCCCTGCGCCCGAGCTGACCCTGCCCGAGTCCAAGCCGAAGACGGCGACCGACGCGGCTCCGGACACCAACACGGGCACCTCGACGCAGACCACGCCTGCGCCGCCACCGACCGACCCGCCTCCTACCGACACGACGCCGAACCCGTCCGGAGGCGATTCGGGCGGCACCCCCGCACCGGGCACAAGGCAGCAGGACTCTCCTCAGAACGACACCCCCCCTCCCAAGGGCTCGCCCGAGGAACGCTTCGAGGGGTTCTGCGAGGAGAACCCCGGCGCCTGCGGCTAGTACACCCTGCCCGACAGCCGACGGTCAGCGGCGCCCCGGCCGCGTGCGCGCTGGCCGCGGGGAGCGGGGGTGGCGCACCCGCGACGGCACCGGACCGGGCACCGGTGGCGCCGGGCCCCTGGGCCGTGGCCGAGCGCGGCGCCCGCCGTGGTCGCGCAGGCGCTTTCCGTCGCCCCAGGGGCCCAGGGGCAGACGCATGCCGCCCCCGTCGCGCGGGCCGTGCTCGTCGGGGTCCCGGCCGGGACCGCCGCCACCGCCTTCGTCCTCGGGTGGATCCTCGCCGTTGTCGCGCAGGCGGAAGAACCACACGAGCCAAAGCACGAGCAGTCCCAGGTCGAAGACTCGAAAGCCGACCATGAAGATCCACCCCTCCAGGCTCACTGCGACGATGCTACCCCGGCCCGCAAGAACATGCGCCTGGGCCCAGGCGTCTGCCGCATCTACCGCCGGGAGCGCAGGCCGGGCGTTGGCCGGCCGAGCACCGCCGGTCCGTCACCTACCGCCGGAGCGCAGGCCGGGCGTCGCGGGCGGAGCGCAGCCCGAGCGTTGGTCGGGCGAGCACCGGACCGATCGGTCTCGGCCGAGCACCGCCGGTCGATTCCCTCACTTGTACCGGTAGGTGATCCTGCCCCGGTCGAGGTCGTAGGGCGACAGCTCGATCTTGACCCGATCTCCGGGGAGGATGCGGATGTAGTGCCGCCGCATCTTTCCGGAGATGTGCCCGAGCACCTCGTGCTCGTTGTCGAGCTTCACCTTGAACTGGGTGTTGGGGAGGGCTTCGAGGATCTCGCCCTCCATCTCGATCTTCTCTTCCTTGGCCATAAGAATTGACGGTGCGGTGCTCGGCCGAGCAACGCTCGGCCTGCGCGCCTTCCCCGTAGACAGGCGCTAGAGCGCTCTGACGTTCACCGCCTTGGGGCCTTTGTCCCCGACCTCTTCCTCGTACTCGACCTTGGCGTTCTCAGTCAGGCTCTTGAAGCCATGGCCGTCGATGCCCGAGTAGTGCACGAACAGGTCACGGTCCCCGTCGTCCGGGGTGATGAAGCCGTATCCCTTCTCGTCGTTGAACCACTTGACGGTTCCTGTCGGCATTTCCAGTTGCCCTCTTTCTGCAAAGCCGGGCTACGACATGCGATCCGAACCACGGCACTTGCTGCTTTCTGAACTGCGCCGGCCAGCGACGCCTCTAACGGGCGAAACGCTAGCAAGGCTGCCCGGCGAAGCAATGGGCGACGGCGCGGTGCTCGCCCGATCAGCGATCGGGCTGCGCTCCTACCCGTAGAGGGTCAGCGGCCCTCGAACGTGGCCTTGCCCGGGCCTTCCTCGAGGAAAGTCCGGATCGCTCGCGTCGCATCCTCGGTGTCGAACAGCGGGCCGGCGATCGCCGGGGTGCGCTCGTCGGCTGCTCTGGTGCCCTCGTCGACCTGTGCGCGGACGATCCGCTTGGTGGCGGACATCGCCTGCGTCGGTCCCGCGGCCAGGCCTCGGGCCAGGGCCTGGGTCTGGTCGGGGAGCTCCGCCAGCGCCACCACGCGGTTGATCACCCCCCACTGGCGCAGCGTGTCTGCGGCGTAGAGTTCGCCCGTCATGACCAGCTCACGCGCCCGGGCCGGCCCCGCCCGCTCGGTCACGCGCTGCACTCCGCCCATGAACGGCGTGATCCCCACCACGCGCTCCACAAGGCCGAAACGAGCCGAATCGGCCGCCCAGATCAGGTCGCAGGCCAGGGAGAGCTCGAAGCCCCAGGTCAGGCAGAGGCCTGCCACCGACGAGATGGTGGGAAAGGGCAGGTCCTCGACCCGCCGCGTGATAGCCAGGAGCTCTTGGGCGAGAGACTCGGCGTCGGCAGCATCGAGGCCCTCGAAGATCTGGACGTCGACGCCGCCGGTGAACACCTTGCCCTCGGCCCGGATTACCAGCGCCCGCAGCCCAGCGGCCTCCGCCTGGTCGAGCGCCGACACCAGCTCCTCCCCCATGCCCTCCCCAAAGAGGTTGAGCGGCGGGGCATCGACGACGATCGAGCCCACGTCGCCCGCGTGCTCGAAGCGGATCCGCTCAGTCACTGAGCTCCGCCGCGAGCTGCGCCAGCTCGCCTTCCCCGGGCTCCATGGGCTGGCCCGGCAGGCGGAGGGGATCGCCCTTGTAGCGGGGGATCACGTGTACGTGGAAGTGGAAGACCGTCTGCCACGCGGCGGGCTCGGTCGAGTTCAGGAGGTTGATGCCCTCGGCCCCCAGGCCGTCACGCATACGGGCAGCGAGCCGCTTGGCCGCGCTCATGGTCTGCGCCAGGCTCTCGTCGGTGATCTCGTAGACGTTGCGCGCGTGTTTTTTGGGGATGACCAGCGCGTGCCCCCGCGTCCACGGGTTGATGTCCATGAACGAGATCGTGTGCTCGTCCTCGGCGACCTTCTCCGCCGGCAGCTCACCGGCCACGATCTTGCAGAAGATGCAGTCCTCGTCGGTCAAGGGCCGGGTAGCGTACCGGCGCCTTGGCCGCGGCTGTGCGACGCCGTGGCGCGGGGCCTGGCTACAGCCAGCCGGCGCGGCGGAAGTAGCGGTACAGCGCAAGGCAGAGGACGAGCATGAGGGCGAGCACCAGGGGGTACCCGAGCGTCGACTTGAGCTCGGGCATGTGCTCGAAGTTCATGCCGTAGATGCCGGCGATCATCGTGGGCACGGCGATGATCGCGACGATCGCCGAGATCCGGCGGACATCGTCGTTCTGCTGGACGGTCACCTGAGCGAGGTTGGCCTGCAGGATGCTGGTCAGGCTGTCGCCCATGGCTTCGAGACGATCGTTCACGCGGGCCAGGTGGTCGTTGACGTCCTGGAAGTAGGTCTCCACTTCGGGGTGGATCTGGCCCACCCGGCCCCCGGTGAGGCGGTCCATCGGCTCCAGCAGGGGCGAGGCGGCGCGATGGAACTCGTGCGTCTCGCGCTTGAGCCGGTAGATGCGCTCGGCGGGGTTCGTCCGCTCGCTGGAGAAGACCGAGCTCTCCACCTCCTCGATGTCCTCCTCTAGGCCGGACACCGCCGGCGCATAGTCGTCGACAACGCGATCGACTATCGCGTGCAGGACGGCGCCGGGCCCGTGGCCGAGCAGCTCGGGCCGCCGCTCGAGCTCCTCGCGGACTCCCTTGAGCGAGGTCGCCTCGCCATGGCGGACGGTGACGATGAAGTCCGCCCCCAGGAAGACGAGGATCTCGCCGAACTCTACGATCTCGTCGGGGTCGATGTAGCGAGCGGTCTTCAACACCAGGAAGACCGTGTCGCCGTAGGTCTCGAGCTTGGGCCGCTGGTGAGCATTGATCGCATCCTCGACGGCCAGCTCGTGCAGTTCGAACTCGCGCTGGATCGAGTCGAACTCCTCCTCGGTGGGCTCGTGCAGGCCGATCCAGACGAAGGCGCCGGGCTCGCGGGAGGCGTGGTAGGCCTGTCGCGGCTCGAGCTTCTCCTCCCGGCGCTCGCCCTGGTCGTATATCGCGCAGTCGACGATCAAGGCGCCGCATTCTGGCGCAGCCGCCGGGCGAGCTCCACCGTCTCCTCCCGGGTGCTCGCGTCGCCGGCGTAGATGGCCTCCTCGAGCTCGCTCAACAGAGCGCCCAGCTCGGGTCCCGGCTGGATGCCCACCTCGCGTGCGAGCTCGTCCCCCCGCAGCGGCGAGCGGGGCGGCCCCTCGGCGCGCCAGTCCAGCGCGGCCCCCATCAGCTCGCGGGCCAGGTCGAGGTGGGCGGCGATCGCCGGCTCGGCGTTGCGCCCGCGCGTGGCCAAGCGGTCGGCGCAGGTGAGCAGGGTCACCTCCACCTCCACGGGATCGACTCTACGGAGGTAGCGGTACACGTCGCGTGGCGAGAGCGGGCGACTGTGGACCAGGAAGCCAAGCACCAGGTGGTGGCGGGCGAGGGCGCCGAGGAAGGCAGCCAAGCGCTCGCTCGTGCGAAGGCGCCGGCCGGCGCTGCGGATCATCTCCTCGCCCTTGGCGTCGTGGCCGATGAAGGTGACCCGGCCGTCGTCACGTACGCCGCGGGTAGCGGGCTTTCCCACGTCGTGCAGCAGGGCGGCGAAGCGCAATGCCTGGCCGCGCGTGAGCTCGTCGGACAGCGGCTCGGCCAGTACTTCTTCCACGCGGCCGGCGTCCTTGCCGAAGACCTTCTCTGGGTCTCGCTCCAACTCGAGCAGCCGGGCCAGCACCTCAACGGTGTGGTCGTAGACGTCGAGGTGGTGGTAGTGGCTCTGCTCGATGCTGTGCAGGTCGGTGAGCTCGGGCAGCACCTTGGCGAGCACCCCCGTGCGCTCGGCGAGGGCGAGGCCCTCGAGCACGCCCTCGGCGGTTACGAGCTGGCGCAGCTCGGACCAGACACGCTCGGGGGCCGCTTCGGTCACCCGCGCGGCGTGGCGGGCGACCGCCTCCTCGGCCGCGGAGTCGGCGGTGAAGCCCAGCTCGGCTACGAAGCGGGCCAAGCGAAGCGTGCGCAAGCCGTCGCGTCTGAGGGCCTCCTCGTCCACCAGCCGCAGCTCTTTCGCCTCCACGGCCGTGCGGCCTCCGAAGGGGTCCAGCAGCTCGCCGCCGGCCAACGGGAGGGCCATGGCGTTCATGGTCAGCTCACGCTGGGCGAGATCGGCCTCTATACCCTCGCCCTGCAAGGGGGTGAGGTCGAAGGTCACGCCGTGGCGGCGGTCGAGCACCCGCCAGGCGCCGAAGCTCTCCGACAGGGTGAAGGCCGGTCCGCGGACGGCATCGGCGAGCGCCCGCGCGGGGCCCTCCGCATCGCCGTCGAGCGCGAAGTCGAGGTCGTGCAGGGGGCGCCCGAGCAGCGCGTCGCGGAGCGTGCCGCCCACGAGCCAGGCCTCGACGCTCTCGCGCGCGAGGACATCACGGGCGGTAGCGACCGACTCCGCGCCGCCCAGGCGCTCGATCGCCTCCTCGCTCACCGGACGTCGCTGTAGCGGCGCGGCACCCGGGCGCTCAGGCCACAGGTGACCTCGTAGTTGATCGTGTCCAGCCTCGCCGCCACCTCCTCGCAGAGGATGCGCTCCTCGCCCTGGGCGCCGATCAGCACGGCGGGATCGCCGGGTTGCACTCCGTAGCCCTCGGGGCCGAGGTCTACCGTCACGTTGTCCATGCTCACGGTGCCCACCAGCGGCCGGCGCCGGCCGCCCAGCAGCACGTCGCAGCGGTTGGAGAGGCCACGGCGCCAGCCGTCGCCGTAGCCGATGGGCAGCGTCGCGACCCAGGTGGGCTGTTCGGCGTGCCAGGTCTGGCCGTAGCCGGACCCGGCGCCCGCCTCGAAGGGCTCGACGCGGCCCACGTAGGAATGCAGGCAGAGCGCGGGCTCCAGGCCGTGGTCGGCAGGGTCGCGCTGAAAGGGGTCGAGCCCGTAGACGGCGATCCCGCAGCGCACCGAGTCGAAGTGCGAGGCGGAGTCGCGCAGCGTGGCCGCGCTGTTGGCCGCGTGGGCGATGACCCGCGGATGGTCGGGCTTCGTGTCTTCGACGAAGGCGGTGAAACGCTCGAGCTGGCGCGGGAAGTGGTCGTCGCCCGGCTGGTCGGCGGTGGCGAAGTGGGTCATGATCCCGGCGAGCTCGGTGCGCTCGTCGCCGGCGACGGCGTCGGCCACGCGGCGGGCCTCAGCCGGGTCGGGGGTGCCCAGGCGCCCCATCCCGGTGTCGAGCTTCACGTGCACCCGCGCCGGTCGCTCGCCCGCCCACTCCGCCAGCTGCTGCGCGAAGCTCTCGCGCCAAGCCACCACCTCGGCGTCCGCGGTCAGTGCGACCCCGGCGTCGGCGGCGGTCAGTGCGCCCATCACCAGGATCCGCGCCCCGATGCCCCGCTCGCGCAGCTCGGCCGCCTCGCCGGCCGTCGCCACCGCGAGCCAGGTTGCCCCGCCGGCCAGGGCAGCCTCGGCGCACTCGGCCGCGCCGTGGCCGTAGCCGCCGGCCTTGACCACGGCGCAAAGCTCCGTGGCGCCGTCAAGGGCGGTGCGCAGGCGCTCGCAGTTGCGCTCCACAGCCCCGAGATCCACCCGCGCCAGAGCGCGCTCGGCGGTGGGCATCGCGGGCTCGGCAGCCATCAAGGCGACGTTAGTCAGCGACGCGGTCCAACCGAGCCGAACCCCTCCGGCAGCGCGTCGATCACGTCGCCGGCTATCACGTGATCGGCGCCGTGCCGGCGGGCTGCGGCCTGGCCGGCGCGCACGTGAGCCAGGCTGCCCAGGGACGCGGCCTCGAGCGCTTCGAGGCCCTTGGCCAGCAGCGCGCCGATCGCTCCCGAGAGTACGTCGCCGGTGCCCGCCGTGGCCAGCGCGGGGCTTGCGCCGGGGCTCACTGCCACAGGACCCTCGGGCGCCACGACCAGCGTGTCGTGGCCCTTGAGCAGCACGACCGCGCCGCTTCGCTCCGCTGCCTCGCGCGCGCAGTGCAGGCGCCGGGCGCTCACCTCGTGGGTGTCGAGCTCCAGCAGGCGGCCGAGCTCGGCCTCGTGGGGCGTCAGGACGGTGGGCGCTCCGCGCCCGCGCAGCGACTCCAGGGCACCGGCGTGGGCGTTCAGCCCGTCGGCATCGATCAGCAACGGCGCCTCGACGCGCCGCGCCACCTCGCGAGCGAACTCGGTCGCGCCCTCGCCGCGGCCGATGCCCGGTCCGAGCACCACCGCGCCGGCGCGCTCGGCCATCGCCTCCACCTCCTCGACCCCCGCCGGGCAGTGGCCGCCTCCCTCGTCGGGCAGGCCGCGGCTCATCGCCTCGAGCAGGCGCAGGTCGATCACCGGCTGAGTCGGGCCGGGCACGGCCACCTGGACGTAGCCTGCCCCCGCCCGCTGAGCGCTCAGCGCGGCCATGGTGGGCGCGCCGGTCAGACCCTCGGAGCCGCCCACCACCACAACCACGCCCGAAGCGAACTTGCTGCCCTCCCGCCCGCGACGGGGGTAGAGGTCGAGCACGCGCTCTGTGATCAGGCCCGCGCCCTCACCGGACGGCGCACCGCGCGGGATCCCGATCTCGATCACCTCGACCTCGCCGGCGTGCACGGCGCCCGGGTTCACCCGCAGCCCGAGCTTGGCCCCGTGGAAGGTGGCGGTGGCGGTGGCGCGAACGGCCTCGCCCTCGATCTCCCCCGAGGAGGCGTTGACCCCGGATGGCACGTCGCAGGCGATCACCGGCGCGTCCTGCCCGTTGATCGCCTCGATGGCCCCGGCGATCGGCTCGCGCGGCGAGCCCTCGAAGCCGGTGCCGAGCATCGCGTCGAGCACCGCGCCCGAGCCCTCGAGGGCCTCGGCGCTGAACTCGCGGGGCTGTTCGCCGGGTAGGCGCTCGAGGTTGGCCGCCGAATCGCCTTCCGACTCGCTCAGGTCAGCCACCGCGAGGATGTCCACCTCACGGCCTTGCTCGCGCAGCAGGCGGGCCACGACCAGCCCGTCGCCGCCGTTGTTGCCCTTGCCCACCACCACGCGGAGCGGGCCGGCGGCCGCACGGGCGGCCACCAGCCGCGCGAGGCCCAGGCCGGCACGCTCCATCAGGTCGAGCGAAGGCACGCCGCGCTCTTCGATTGCGAAGGCGTCGGCCGCCCGCATCTCCTCGGCCTCAAAGAGGGGGTCGAGCCAGTCCGGCAGGCTCACAGAGCCACAGCGACGGCGCCGGCGGTGGTCTCGGTGTGGGTGAGCGAGATCCGGGGCTGCACGCCCAGCTCCGCTGCGCGCCGGGCGGCGCCGCCGCTCAGGCGCACCTCGGGCGCCGCGGAGGTGGCGAGCACCTCGACGTCGGCGAAGCTCCAGACCTCTAGCCCCAACGCCTTGGCCACCGCTTCCTTGGCGCAGAAGCGAGCGGCGAGATGCTGGCCGGGACGCGCCCGCCCGTCCGCGTAGGCCAGCTCGGCATCGGTGAACAGGCGCCGGGCCAGCCGCGGGCGGCGCTCGAGCGCACGCTCGAGCCGGGCAATGTCGAGAAGGTCGAGGCCTACGCCTGCCAAGGGGGGCTCCACCCCCTACA